>JGI26341J46601_10000832_pt1 | contig 9876 bp, 6 predicted proteins | sample BogFormECP12_OM3_FD_46601 | JGI IMG/M metagenome (IMG submission 46601) | reverse complement strand
GAGCGCCCGGCCAGGCGGGACAGCGCGCCCTTGAGGATGGGACCGCCGACCTGCTGACCGCCCGGCATGTAGCGGGAGGCGGCGGCCACCGCGACGCCGCGCTCGACCAGCCGGACCAGCTCGTCGATCTGCCTGACGTCATCGCACCCATCCGCCATGGTCACCACGACTACGGGCGCCGTCGCGGCGTCGACGCCGAACCTGATGGCGTTGGCGGGTCCCCGGCCGTAGGTGTTGACCAGGCACCTCAGCCGGAATTCCTTCTGCGCGTACTCCTCGGCCACGGGGACGGTCGTGTCGTCGGCCGAGTCCACGACCACCAGCACTTCCGCCGCCAGCCGGACCGACTCGAACAGCCGGTCAAGTACGCTGACGACCTGCTCGCCCTCGTTGTAGGCGGGTACTACCACCGAGACTCGAGGACGCTCGGTCAAACCCGGACCCCGTTCCCGAGCACGTCCCAGATATCGGCCACCGGCTTGTCTACCACCAGTCCCCGGTACTCCGGATGCGGCGCCCCCACCACGAGCAGGTCCGACCGGGCGAGCACCTCCTCGAGCGGCAGCAGGTCAGGGTCGACGGTCACGTACGGGTCGGTGCACAGGACCGCGTCGGCCTTGAAGGCCAGGATTCGCTTGAGCTTGTAGGAAAGGCTCGACCTGATGTCGTCCGAACCGGCCTTGAACGCCATGCCCAAGATCCCGACGGTCATCGACCCCAGGTCGAACTGCCCCTCCAACCGGTGCACCACGTAAAGCGGCAGACCCTCGTTGACCGCCATCGCCGCGTGGCCGAGCGGGAAGTTGTTGTGGTTGAAGGCCGCGAGCTGCATCGTGTCCTTGAACAGGCAGGGNCCGGCGGCGAAGCCCGCGGCGGGCATGTCCGCCGCCCGCGGGTAGTCCTCGGCCAGCCCTCGCCGGATCCGGTCGAAGTCCAGGCCCTGCTCGTTGGCCATCATGTAGAGCTGGTTGGCGGTGGCGAACTTGATGTAGCGCCACACGTTGGTGAACAGCTTCGCCAGCTCCGCCTCTTCTGGTGACATCACCACGAGCTTGCCGGTCAGCCTGCCGAACAGCGTGGACGCCCGCTTGACCCCGGCCGGCGTACGGGACGAGATGATCTGGGGCAGTTCGAACAGCTCGGTCATCGCCTTGCCCTCGGCGATCCGCTCCGGGCAGAACGTGACCTCTATCTGCAGTCCCAGCCCGGCCATCATCTTTTCCACCAGCGCCGTCACCCCGGGGAACACGGTGCTGCGCAGGATGAGGAGCTGGCCGTCCCGCAGAAATGCGGAGCACCCGCCGAGCGCCTTGGTGATCGCGGTCTGGTTGGGGTTCAGGTGCTCATCCACCGGTGTGCCGATGACGACCACCACGTGCTCCGCCGTGGCCACGGTCGCGGGATCGGCCGAGGCCTCGAGACGCCCGGCGGCGAGCGCCCGCTGCAGCACCTCGTCCGCGCCGGGCTCGGCGAACGGCATCCGGCCCGAGTTCACCAGGCTGACGGCGGCCTCGCTCACGTCATAGATGGCCACCCTGGCGCCGCGGTCGGCGAACGCGAGTGCGAGCGGGAGGCCCACATGCCCGCACCCGCCGATGACAACCACATCTCGGCTAACCTCATCAGAAAAACTGGTCACGGTATATACCTCCGGCTGATCGTGGCAGGCCTCCGGAGACCACCGGGCCGGCGCCCCCCAAGACGTCTCTGGCGCTTTACCTTACCGCCATGGCCGACCCGCTAGAGGTCTTGTTATCCCCCCGTCGCCACATACCCGTCTGTCCGTCATGTGACCTGTTAACAGCGGATTTCCTCAGGCTTCGACACGCGGTATTACCGATCCGCGGCGCCGAACGGGCCATACCTGCGGTAAGCTCGCGGCGCGATTCAAAGTCTGGCGGTGTTTCTTGGCCTGGCCCGCCTTTCACGAGGAATGCACCATGCCTGGTCAGGAGCAGTCGGCGGCCCGTGAACGGGTCGCGGAGTCCGTCGTGCCGGACGGCCCGGAATCCGCCCGGCCGACCGAGGTCCCGGCCACCAGCAGCGGCCCGGACGCCGGGACCGGCGCGCTGCCGGCCTGTTCGCTGGCCTCGAGAACCAACCGGCCCGCGCTAGCCGCCCTGGTCGCCACGCTGGCCGCGCTCGCCTTCACACTGGCGCGCTGGCAGATTTGGGCGCACGGCAACATCAGCCGGTTCATCCTGGTCGGCCGGCATTTCGCCACCCCGGCCCAACTGCCGCCCGGCGTGCCGGTGGCCCGGACCTACGGCTACGACGGGCAGTTCTTCTACCGGCTGGCGCTCAATCCGCTCGACTTCCACAAGAGCGCGTACGGCATCACCATGGACCGGCCCTACCGGTACATGCGGATCGGCTATCCCGCGCTCACCTGGCTGGTCTCGNTCGGCCAGCACNNCCTGGTCCCGGNCATGCTCGTCGCCGTCAACGTCGCCGCCGTCGGCGCCCTGGGCTNCCTGGGGGCCCGGTTCGCCGTCGACGGCGGCCGGCACGCGCTGGCCGGGCTGCTGATGCCGGCCTACTTCGGCCTCATCACCAGCCTGGCCAGGGACACGGCCGAGCCACTCGGCGCCGTCTGCCTGCTGGCCGGGCTGCTCGCGGTCCGGGCGCGGCGACCTGTCCTGGCCGCCGCGCTCCTGGCCTACGGCGTGCTGACCAGGGAAACGGTCATGGTCGCCGTAGCGGCCCTGGCCATCATGCGCGTCGTCGGCATCCTGCGTCGCCAACAGCCAATGCGGCCAGGCCGCGACGATCTGACCTGGGCGGTGCCGACCGTCGTCTTTGCGGCCTGGGAGATCGTCGTGAAGGCCGCGACCGGCAGCGTTCCCCTGCTNGCCGATGGCGGCCGGAACGCGGGCGCGCCCTTGATCGCCCCGTTGGAGGCGCTGGAGCACAACCTCCGTCACGTCAACATGCATCACTTCNACCAGTACGACCTGTGGTTCCTCGAGCTGGCCATCCTGGTCTTGTTCACCATAGCGGCGCTGCTTTGCCTGTGGTCCACGAACGCGCCGGTGCACGAACGGCTGGCCTTCGTCCTCTACCTGGTCGAGATCTGCGTCGTCACGCCGAGCACCTGGGGCAGCCTGGACGCCGACNTGCGGTCGTTCATCGAGGTGTACCTGCTGGCCGTGATCATCCTGCTGGGCGCTCCCCGGCGGAGCCTGGGCGCATGGCTGCTCCCCTCGCTGGCCGCGCTGACGGTGCCTGCCCTGATCGTGGTCACGCAGCGCAGGCTGATCGGTTCATAACGGCCTATGCATCAGCTCGGCTAAGCCTGCTGAGCAGATTGCTGTTCCAGACCAGGACCGTGTAGGAACCAACCTGGTACGTTCGGGCAGGCTTGCCGAATGTCGCCAGCACGGCCCGCTCCTGGGTAAAGCCGGGATACCCGGCCCCACCGGGGAAGAGGACGACGAAGTTGGCGGTACTCCGGTCCGGGTCATACCATTCCGCTTTCGACTCAAAGGTGCTGGGGGTGAGCCGTTCGCCGGACAGGGCCACGGTCCTGATCTGGACCCGGTCGCCGCTGGTCAGCGTGACGACGTTCGACTCCCAGTAGCCAGACAGGCCGGTGTGTAGATGCCGGGCCAGCAGCCAGGAGGTGAGCTGCTGGTTCTGCGCGGCCGCCGGCGGCTGACTGATCTCGNNGGCTAGGCCGGCCAGGTAGCCGAGCAGCACGACGAGCAGGAGCGGCACTAGCGTGGCCGCCTTGAGGCGTCCGGCCAGCAGGCGTCCGGCCAGGGCAGCGCTAAACGGCAGCAGGACATCGATCTCGCGGGTCTGCGTGACCACATTNGCCTTGGTGCTGAGCACGTAGGCGGCCAAGTTGATGNCCACGCCCGTAACCAGCAACTGAGCGACCAGATCGCGGTCGCGCAGGAAGCGCCATGCGGCCAGCCCTGTGCCCCANGCCGCCAGGAANACNCCAACCAGGTGCAGCACCGTGAAGAAGGTACTGGCCGTNAGGCGGAGCCCGAGGAAATCGGCACCGCTCAGGAGCAGCAGCCCTTGGGCGGTGATGCCCAGGTTGTGTACCAGGGTGGCACCGCTGTGGGCGAACTGCATGGCGGGCGCCGGCATGTAAAACCCGCNGCGAGCGTGGATGACGTGCAGCGCCAGCATGGCCGCCGCCGCTCCGGCCAGGGCGGCAGCGCCGAGAGCCATGTCGTACCACTGNGACGCCAGGGGCTTCCNCTCGACGGCCACGGCCTGGCCGACGCGGATTGCGCANACTGCCGCGAGCGGCAGCACCCCGATCAAGAGCACCAGCGTGTCCGCCACCGCGGCCCAGCCCAGAAACAACCCGGCGATGACCGGGACGTACCCAAGGGGGGTCCGGGGGGATGGGTCCCCCCGGTCGGGGTGGCGGCTGACCCGGAGTTGGGCACGGTCCAGGATCAGCCATACCACCATCACCGGGACGGACGTGCCGATGTGGTCCGGTGAGGAGAGCAGGATGTTCACCCCCGAAGCCAACTGTGGCGCTAGCATGATGCCGGCCGCGATGAGCACTCGCACTAGGGCCTGACGCCCGGTGGAGTTGCCCTTGGCCAGCAGCACGGCCAGCAGCGTCGCGAGCGTGTAGGTCATGGCCGCGGCCACGTGCACTGCGTCCTGGTTCAGCCCGCGCAGGAACTCCACCAGCATGTACTGCGGCAGTTCCGTGGTGTAGTACGAAACATCGCCGAGCAGCCAGCCATGCAGCAACAGGTTGCCGTGCAGCATGTCCCAGGCCTGCAAGGCCTGGCTCGCGCCATCGGAGTTGACGGCCCGCGTCCGAGCCAGCTGCAGGTTGGCCGCAAAAACGGCGATCACGCCGAGCACCCATGCGGCCGTTACCGCCCACGGGCGCAGTCGCAAGGCACGAAACCCNGCCGATCCTGCTGGGCCTGGCGCCTCGTCATCCCCGGCTTGCCAGACCAGCGCTCTGTCGGCACTCATGGGCCGGTGGTGGTTACCACGGCCTGCCGGAGCCGGGCGAGCACCGTGCTGCCCCGCGGGGCAACGTCGTCGAACCAGAAGAGCCGACCATCGGCGACCTCCTGGCTCGTGCAGATGAACTGGCTGGTCATCATGAACGTCCACACCGGGTTCAGCACGCACGCCCGCACCCCGGTCCGCTCGGCCTGGACCAGGAAGCCGGTGACGTCCGGCCATGTCTGCTGGTCGAACCGCAATACGATCGTCCGGCCACCTGAGCGCGCGGCGAGCGCGGACACGGCACCGGGCAGCGCCGNGTCCGTGTTCGGGCCGCTGCTGGGCACCGCCGGATCGCTGCTGTTCGTGCTGGTCTGNNTGTCCGGTGCCACCGCGAGGGCGGCCAGCGCGAGCACCGCCGCGACGGCGGCCGCGGCGGTGCCCCACCGCGACGGCATCGCCTCGATCACGCCCAGCATGATGACCAGCAAGGTGATGACCGGCGCCGACCAGTAGAAATAGCCGACGTAGCGCTCGGAGATAACATCGATTCCCCTCATGGCGTAGTAAACGAACGCCACCGAGGACACCGCGTTGACGGCGAGCAACGCCCACAGGAACCGGCGCAGCGGAGCGGGGGCGAGCCATCGGGTGACCGCGGCGGCGACCGCAAATCCCGCCACCGCGACCGTNCCGGCGACCCACACATCCCNGTACGGCCACCAGTACCATAGCGCATCCTGCACCGCCTGCGCGAAGCTGTGCCCGCCCGCCCGCTTGGAGGACGTGTACGTCAGGTAGTCGCCGAACTGGCCCGGCCAGTGCAGCACCAGGTTCACGATGATCGGGAAGGCGAAAACGACGCTGATGACGACCACGGGCATCCACGCCCGCCATTGCGTGGCGAAGAAGGACCGCACCGAGACACCGAGGTGGTGCCGCCGCGGCCACAGCACCGCCGCCAGCACAACGCAGCTGATCGCCGGGACGAAGAAAAGGAAACACGCGTGCCCGTGAATCAGGAACCAGCCGGCCAGCGCCATTATCCACGCGTCCCGCGCACAACCCGCCGCCACCGACGCGGCCGCGACGATGAAGGCCAGGTACGCCGGCACGTACAAGTACGGCATCCAGTCGGTGCTGAGCACGGCCGGGTGCACGGATGCGAAGGCCGCCACGACCGCGAAGCAGGCCGCCGCGCCGCGCAGCGACGGGGACCAGCCGTAACCCACGCCGACGACGAGGGCCATGAACATGGCGTTCAGCGCGTACGCGGCGAGCAACTGGCCGTTCCATGCGGTCGGGACCACGTGCAGCCACGCCCAGAACAAGGATTCGCCGGCCGCCTGAACGTACATATACGCGGGCCCGGGATGGTGAAAGTGGTCCCGGGAGTAGTTTCCGACCAGCAGTGTGAAATGGCGCGCCTGCTCGATCAGGATAGAGTTCGCGCCCATGTCCGCGTCCTCATACAGCCGCGTGGTGAACAGGAACCGGTTACGGACGCACAGCAGTACGACCAGCACCGCTGCCGACGCCGCCGCCACCACCCACGGACGGCGTCGGCCCGCACTCGCCGCGACGCCGCCGGCTCCGGCCGGCACCGCGGGGACAGGCGTTTCGCGCTCCTTGCTGACGCTCACCCGGCGTATTCTCCCCCCACCGCTTCTCCCCTACCGCGGGACGCTGTTGAGCAGGTTCCTGTTCCACACCATGACGGTGTAGGGGCCGGTTTGGTATATCCGGGCCGGCCGGCCGAAATACTTCTGGATCAGTGCCCGCGGCTCCCAGTGGTTCATGAAGCCCGGCGTACTGTCCAGGACGATGAAGTTGGCATAGTGCAACTTCGGGTCATACCAGCTGGCGTTGGACATCCACAGGTCGCGTTTCATGGTGTACTGCATGAGCGCCCGGACCTGCACCCGGTTGCCGCTGTTCACGGTGACGCTGCTGCTGGTCCAGTAGCCGCTGAGCCCGTAGCTGAGATGGTGCGCCTCCAGCCAGGAGGCCAGGGGCGTGTTCGCAGCCGGGGCGGACGGCTGGGCGAGTTCGTAGCCGAGCCCGGCGGTATACCCCGCCAGCACNAGGATCCCGGCGAAGCCGGCCAGNCTGACCCGGCGGGTCAGNCCGCTGGCCGCGGGGCCCGGGTGGCCGTCGTTGACGGTGGCACCCTGAACCGCACGGACCAGTACCCGCGCCGCCAGCGCCGCGCTGAACGGCACGATGATCGCGACCTCGTGCGCCGCCTCGTCCGCAGCGTTGGTAAGCAGGTAAAGCACCACGTTGAGGACAATGGCCACGGCGAGCACCTGGTCGACCAGGCTGACCCCGAAGAANCGCCGCGCCACCCGGGCCAGGGCCCACAGGACCACGAGCGCGCTGGCCAGATGCAGAAAGGCGAGAGCGAGCCACACGCCGCTGAGCCCGGCGTAGTTGGCGCCGAAGACCTCGAGTACCTTCCACGCGGCCGGCGCGTTGTCGTGCAGGTTAGGCCACGACACCAGGTAGAACGGCAGCCGGTTNACGGTGTAGCCGCCCATGGCGCTGAGCAGGTTGTTGACAACCCACGCCAACCCGACCGCGACCACCGCNGCGGCGCCGAGGGACAGGTCGTACCAGGCCCCGGCGATCCGCGTGCGCCACGAGTCCGCGCCTTTGACCAGGTCCCGGATGACCCGCGCGGCGGCGACCACCCCTAGCGGGCCGACACCCACGACGTAGACGATGGGGTCCGCGACCAGCGCCCAGGCGAGCAGCACGCCGGTGAGTACAGGCACGTACCAGCGGGCCGACGCCTTATCCAGCAGCAGCCAGGTCAGCAGCAGCGGGACCGCGGTGCCGATGTGGCCAACGGACAGATCGAGGGCGAAGACGCCGAGGCCGAACTGCGGGGCCAGCATGATGCCCGCCGCGATCAGCGTCCTGATCATGGCCTGGCGTCCAGTCGAGCCGCTCCTGGCCAGCAGCACGGCGAGCAGGAACGTCAGCGTGTAGGTCATCGCCGCGGCGACGTGCGCCGTCTGCATATGCAGCCCGAGGAAGCTTTCCAGCAGCGCGTACTGCGGGAGTTCGGTCGGGTAGAACGAGACGTCGGACATGTACCAGCCGTGCAGCAGCAGGTGGCCATGCAGCAGATCCCAGGCCATCAGCAAGATGTTGGCGCTGTCTGAATTCAGCGGGTACGTCTCGGAGAGCCGCAGGTAGACCGTGAACAGGACGACGGCGGCCAGCAGATAGACCGCGAGCGCGACCCAGCGCCGACGGCCGGGGAGGCTCGAACGCTCGGCCGACCCGGCAGATGAGGTCGGCGTGCCTAGTGACTGGGTGTCAGCGCCGGCCCGCGATCCGCCCATGGAAAAGAGAGCTTAGCCGCTCCGTGAGTAACGAAGGTCACCAGCTGGTCGCGATGTACTTCGTCTCGGTGAATTCCAGGAGTCCATCGTGTGCGCCTTCGCGGCCGATGCCCGACTGCTTCACGCCGCCGAACGGCGCCGCCGGGTCGGACACGATCCCGCGGTTGAGGCCGACCATGCCGGCCTCGAGGGCCTCGCTGACCCGCAGGCCGCGGCTCAGGTCGCCGGTGTAGACGTAGGAGACCAGCCCGAACTCGGTGTCGTTGGCCCAGTGGACGGCGTCGTCCTCGGCGGTGAACCGGACCACGGGCGCCACCGGCCCGAAGATCTCGGTGCCGAGGATGCCAGCCCCCGACGGCACCTGGTCGATGACGGTCGGCTGGTAGAAGTAACCGNGCCGGTCCGGCGCACGGCCGCCGGTGACCACCTTGCCGCCGTCCGCGGCCGCCGACTCGACGAGTTCGGCCACCTTGGNCCGGGTCGGCTCGTTGACCAGCGGGCCCACGTCGGTGCCCTCGTCCAGGCCCGGCCCGACGACCATCGCGTCCAGACGGNCCGCGAACGTGCGGCTGAACTCGTCGGCGACCGCCTCGTGCACGTAGAAGCGATTGGCGGCGGTGCACGCCTCGCCGCCGTTGCGCATCTTGGCGATCAGCGCCCCCTCGACGGCGGCGTCGATGTCCGCGTCCTCNAAGATGATGAAGGGCGCGTTGCCGCCAAGTTCCATCGAGGTGTTGACCACGGTGTCCGCCGCCTCGCGCAGCAGGATCCGCCCTACCTCGGTGGACCCGGTGAACGACAGCTTGCGGACCCGCGGGTCGTTGAGCATCGCCGAGACGACCGCACCCGACTTCCGCGACGGCAGCACGTTGACCACGCCGTCCGGCACCCCCGCCTCGGCCAGCAGGCCGGCGATGGCCAGCGCGGTCAGCGGGGTCTCCGAGGCCGGCTTCAGCACCACCGTGCAGCCGGCCGCCAGCGCCGGGCCGATCTTGCGGGTGGCCATCGCGGCGGGGAAGTTCCACGGGGTGACCAGCACCGAGACGCCGACCGGCTGCCGCATGACCAGGATCTTGTTCGCCCCGGAAGGCGCCTGCATCAGCACGCCCTCCATCCGCACCGCCTCTTCGGCGTACCAGCGGAAGAACTCGGCGGCATACGTCGCCTCGGCCCGCGCGTCGCGCAGCGCCTTGCCGTTCTCGGCGACCATCAGCCGGGCCAGGGACTCCGCATGCCCGGTCATCAGCTCGAAGGTCCGGCGCAGGCATTCCGCGCGCTGCCGGGGCGCCGTCGCGGCCCAGCCGGGCAGCGCGCCGGAGGCCGCGCCGACCGCGTCGAGCGCATCCTCCACCGTCCCGTCGGCCACCTCGGCCAGCGCGTCCTCGGTGGCCGGGTCGATGACGGGCAGCGTGCCGCCACCCCGCCCGCCGGTCCACTCCCCGCCGATCAGCAACCGGGTCGGTACGTCCATGCCAACCAGTTCGGCCAGACTGCCGCTCACTTGTCCTCCTGCAAACGCGGTCCCGGGGGCCGAGGCCCCCCAAGGGGGGTCTGGGGGGATGGGTCCCCCCAGGCGGGGGGTCCC
>JGI26341J46601_10000829_pt1 | contig 9894 bp, 12 predicted proteins | sample BogFormECP12_OM3_FD_46601 | JGI IMG/M metagenome (IMG submission 46601) | reverse complement strand
GTCGCCGCAATGAAGGGCCGCAACCCATTGGGTTGGGGCATTCTTGGACTGTTCTTCAGCATTCTGACGCTGATCGTGGTGATCGTAATCCCGTCCAAGAAGAACTGACGCAAGCGCTTCCACACCTAGAAGCAGAGGCCGCGCAGGAGGTTCTCGGCCGAGACGCGTTTGATAAAGATTCGTAAAGGTTGACCCTTCAGGTGTAAGGGTGCCGTTTAGCTGGGGGGTCGGCGTCTCAAATTTCGCGTACGCCTGACTTCGTGCGCAACGCCCAATACCAACCCGTTGAACCAGGCGCGCGGTGGTTTTCGCGGGTGCTCGACGGTGACCGACCGTGGGGATTTTATGACGTCAAAATCAGTCAGTACGCTGTTCGGCGCTACCGGTTGATCATCTACCCACCCGGCACCACCATCGCTGATCGGCGGCTGGCGCGGCTGCGACGGGGGTGGCCGTTGGGCGGCGCCGTGCTCATCCTATTCGCAATTATGATCGGCGACGCGGTGTCCTCGCCGTATACCGTCCCGGCGATAGCCATCGCAACTTACCTGAGCATCCGCGTGTTGCTCTCCCTGCTGGCCGGACCTAAGCGCGTGCACGTCAAGTCCATGTCGCTCGTCCTCATGCCGGTAATCACCGATGAGGACGAGCGACGGCGACATAGCGAATGGAAAACCCTGACTCACATGCTGACCCGGGCCGACGACATGTTGTCGACCGGTGCCATCTCACCGGTCGAGCACGAAGCTATTTGGTGGCAGGCATACGACCGTCTCGAGGACACCACCCACGTCTAAACGCACTATCGCAGCTAGAAGGGTGGCGGTTCGTCGTTGGCGATGATCCGTAGTCGTTCGCGGTGCTGTTCCCGCTGTCGGACACGCTGATTGTGTCGACGCTCGGCGGTGATGCGTGCCGTGCGGTTTTGGGCACGGGTACGTCGCCGCCTGGGCATCGCCAGGGTGCGGTCGACGCACCGCAGCCGGGCAGGAACCGGGCCTAGCGTGCCTGTAGGCGCGCAGAGGCTGGGGAAGAGCAACGCGCTGCCCGGGGTGGTGACGTACGTCTGCCCCGACGGCGACGTCCATATCACGGAGGCGTCGGGCAGTTGTTGGTCGCGCCAACCCCAGAACGTCTTGATCAAATGATGCAGGCGGCAAAGACATTTGAGGTTAGAGGCGTGTGTCGGCCCGCCGTCGGCGTAGGCGACGGTGTGGTCGACGTCGCAGTCGATCGCGGGCCGATCGCACCCCGGGAACCGACACGTCAGGTCACGGCAGCGCACGTAATCAGCCAATGTTTGCGACGGCGTGTAGCCGGCCTCCGCCGGCGCGTCGGCCGGGTGGATCAGCGGCCGCAGCTTGGCCGACTTCGCCAGTTCGGCAATCAGTTCGGCGGGAATGAGCGCATCGGCGCCGATCATCGAACCGGGCGTTTGTGCGGTGCCGTCAACGCTGGCTTGCTCGGCGACGACATGGATCACCACGGCAGCCGGCACCGGCGTCTTCCCAGCCGGGCAGTCGGCCCTGCCGCAGCGACAGGCCAGCCGATCGGCTCCGACCGCTAACGCCCCCATCGCGTCGGCGCGGCGCTGGTTGCGAGTCCGCGGATCGTCGCCGCACACGCTGGCGGCCAACGCATCCAGGCGTGCATCCACCGCGTGGGCATCGGTGGTGATCAGCCTGCCGAAGACTTCGGTCAAGCCGTCGCCACTGTCCCAGATCGAGAACTCCCGATCGGCCTGGCGCTCCCGTCGGCGCCGCACCGCGTCGCGATCAGCGCGGGCCACGATACGGTCCACCTGTGCGGCCAGCCGGCCCTGCGTCAGTGCCGGCCAGCGCGGCGCCGTTAGTGCCAGCTCGGCGTCAACGTCAGCCATCACCCCAGGATCGGTGATCAAATCCGTGCGGTAGACGATCGTCTGAAACATCCGATAGTCGATGTCGCCTGCCACCAACAGCGCTCCCACCTTCGGCAGCCGCAACCGCATCGCCCGCGAGTAGTCGAGGTAGCTTGCCGCCAGCGCCTGGGTAATGCCCAACGCCGCGGCCACCTCGGCAGTGATCGCCTCCTGGGTATCGGTGCACCACGTCTCACGTTCGCCGAACCCGCGCAGCCACAACACATCCAGCTCCGCGATGACGGCAAGCCGCTGCCCGGCCGCTTGGCGCTCCGCCCGCGCCGCCGCGCATAACCGCGCTACCACCGACGATGCAGCTTCATCGAACATATGTTCGAGTATGCCATGGCCCTCTGACAGCGCTGGCGCGGCTATCGCGTGGCGTTCGCGAGCCGGTGGACGGCGTCGGCGACCTCGTCGGGGCAGTCTTCCTGGACGAAGTGCTTGCCCGGCAGCAGGATCGCGTCATCGAGCCCGACCGCCAGTTGCGCTTGTACGCCGTAGCGGCGCCACGTCAACATGCGATCGAGCACCCCCCACACAACTTGCACCGGATACGGCTTACTGCGCAACGCCGCCAGATAGTGACGTTGTTTGTCGGCGGTCGCCTCGAAGCCCCGCATGATCTGCAGGAAGGCGCGGCCGCCGTCGTCGCCGAGCAACAACGGTACATAGCAAGCGATTTCGGCGGTCGGCACCCGTCGAGTCACGCCCAGGGCTCGCATCAATGCCACGAAGAGGCCGGGCAGCTGCATAGATTTCAGCCACGCCTCTCCCACGACCGGATGCGCGAACGGCTCCATCACCCATGGCCGGTGAAAAGACTCCACGGCAATAGTCGTGTTGAGCACCGTAAGCGACCGAACACGGTCCGGCGCGGCGGCGGCCACCTCGAGGCCGATCGGACCGCCGATGTCGTGCACCACCAAGTGGAAGCGATCCAGTTCCAGCGCGTCGATGGCAGATCCGAGCCAGCGGCCCAGCCCGGTCCAGGTGTAGTCGGCATCCGCAGGGCGCTCGGCAAGGCCCAGCCCGGGAAGGTCGACGGCGATGCCACGCAGTCCTTGGGCCGCCAGCGCGGGCACCACTTTGCGGTACAGAAAGGCGGAAGCGGGCACCCCGTGCACGCACACCACCGGCTCGCCGTCGGCTGGGCCCTGGTCGAGCACGAACGAGCCGATCCCGCCGGCGGTGAACACCCGACCCGAAGCCCGGTACCGGTCCAACAGCTCCGCGGACGACATAACGGTTACGCAGTGGCCAGCCGCAGCAGTTCGTCTACCGACCACTGATCGTCGGCGTGCTTGCCGTACTTGCGTGCGACCACAGCGCCGTCGCGGGCGATGAGGAAATCGGCCGGCATGCCCAGGTGGTTCTCCGTGGGTCCCAGGGCGCCGGCGAGGGATTGCGCTGATCGCGCCTGGCGAAAGCCTCGGCCGACGGCACGCGCCACGTCTCCGTTGAGCATCCCGCGTATGGAGTTGTGCACGCCGAACTCGTCGTAGAGCTTGCGCTTGGGGTCGGCCACCACGGCGAAGGGTAGCTGGGCCACGTAACGGCGAAGCCGGTCGGCGGAGGAATGAAACACCACGACCTCGGTGACTTCGGCTTTGGTGATTTCGTCGTGCCGGGATGCCACCTCGTGCATGTGCAGGTTGCAGATCGGGCAGCCGGCGAACCGCCGAAACTGCAGGTGCACAAGTCCATCGGCGGCCGGAAGTGCGACGGCGCCGCCCTCGATCGTTGTCAGGGTTCGCGCCTTGACCTTGTCACCCGTGTTCAGCACAGCGCCCTCCGTTATTGAGTCAAGCAACTCCATACCTTAGATCTGAAGTATTGAGTAGACTCACTTCAAATGTCAACCCCTACCGCCAGCCGCCGACGCCCCGGACGCCCCGCGCAGTTCGATCGTGACACCGCGCTATCCGCGCTGCTTTGGCTGCTGTGGAGCAAGGGCTACGACGGAGCCACCCAGGAGGAAATGCTCGCCGCGACCGGGCTGTCGTCCTCGACGCTGTACCGATCGTTTGGGACCAAGGCCGAGATCCTCGAAGCGGCATTGGCGCTATATCTGGCGTGCGCCGATGAAATGTTCGCCCCGCTGGAGCATGGCCGCCGCGGTGTCGCAGACGTCAACGCGTTTTTCGACCACCTCCAAGCGTTGCTCGACGGCCCGATGAGCACCGCCGGATGTCTGGTGTGGAACACCATGCAGAATCCGATCAGCGGCGACCCGCGCATCAAGACCCTGACCGAACGACACATGCAACGGCTGCGCCGGGGGTTGACCGCGGCGCTGCAGCGCGCCGCCGACGCCGGGGAGCTGCCGCCGTCGGCGCCGAAATATCTTGCCGGTGCCCTGCGCGCCGGGGTGGTTGGCGTGCAGGCGCGCGGGCGCGCCGGCGACATCGAAGACGCGATCACGATGCTCGACGGGCTGCGGGCATTGCTGGGTCGCGATGAGCCTTAAAGCGCAGCGAGTCTGCGAGGTAGCCCGCAATCGCCACTACGACGGGGCCAGCGCGCAACGTCAGCGATTGCTCAACGTTGCGGCCGTGATCGGGGGCTCTGTCACGGCGGGCTTCGGCGTCATGCAGTTGATCTTCAGTGAGAGCTTCGGGTACATCGGGTTTGTCAACCTTGGCACGGCCGCCCTCTACGCGGTCATCCCATCGTTGTATCGATTCGGTGAGCTGGTCGCGCCGCTCGCGTTGATCATGGTGGCCTATCTGTCAATGACCTTCGTGTGCTGGCACTTAGGTACCGGCACCNGCGTTCAGTTCTACTTTCTGATCGCAGCCGTAGCGGCTGTCATGGTAGTCGGCATCGAGCGCATCGGGCTGGNCATCGCAACTGCTGCCATCGGTGTAAGTCTTGTTATCGCACTGGAATTCACCGTCCCGCGTGACACCGGCGCTGAGCCCCCATGGTTCATCACAGTGGGATTCATCGTCAACACTATCGCGGCCGGTGTGCTGGCAGTCGCGTTGGTCTGGTACGGCCTACGCCAGATCGCGAGCGCCGAGGCGGCGATGGAACAGGAATACCAGCGCTCCGAAGCACTGCTCGCCAACATCCTGCCGGCCAGCATCGCCGAACGCCTCAAAGACGGATCGCGTTCGGTCATCGCCGACAAATATGACTACGCCTCAATCCTTTTCGCAGATATCGCCGGCTAGACCGAGCGGGCCAGTGACACCTCACCGGAGGAGTTGGTCGCCTTCCTCGACGACCTCTACACCAGCCTGGACGCTCTGGTTACCCGGCACGGTTTGGCGAAGGTCAAAACCAGCGGCGACGCATACATGGTGGTCAGCGGCGTCCCACAACCACGTCCCGACCACCTCGAAGCACTGGCTGCTCTCGCGCTCGACATCGCGGATACCGTTGCCGGGCTGACCGACTCGCGCGGGCGCGCGGTGCCGCTGCGGATCGGTCTGGCCAGCGGACCGGTGGTCGCCGGCGTGGTTGGGTCGCAGCGCTTCTTCTACGACGTGTGGGGCGACGCCGTCAATGTCGCGTCCCGGATGGAGTCCACGGTGGCTGTCGGACGTATTCAAGTGCCGCAGCCTGTTTACGAGCGACTCCGCAATTGCTTTGTGTTCGAGGAGCGCGGCGCGGTCGACGTGAAAGGCAAAGGCGTCATGCGTACCTGGTATCTGGTCGGCCGAAAGGTGCTCACGGCTTGAATCCCAGATCATGCAGCGCGTCTATGCAGCCGCGCAACCAGTCGTTTGGATTGACGGGTGGCGGGCCGCCCCCCATCTCAAGCCGGCAGACGCTGCCGGTGTCATAACCCTGTTGCATCTCGCTCTTGAGGAAATTGCGATTCCTTGGATCCGAGTAGAAGGTGTGTTCGGTGTTGTACCCGTCCAGATATGACGGGCTGGAGCTCGCGGGTGCCGCGCCGGCCAATGACGGCGAGCCGATCGCGGCTGTGGCGATAGTTGCCGCGACGAGGATCGCACGGACGGACATGCGCCCACACTACCTGCGAGCGCGCCGTCCCTCGACCAGGTAAACCGCAAACAGCCCGAGGGTGAGCAGCTCGGCGACCGCGTCGACTGCCGCGTGCGGCGACGGCTGCCATCCTTGCTCGGAAAACCCGAAGAGGCCAACGGTGCGCGACAGCGCGAACGCGACCAGCGAGCCGCCGGCCAGCATGGCGCCGAGCCACCGAAGCCACGCCGGACCGCCGGCCAGAATCAGCGCCGCGACAGCAAACGAGACACTGGCCTGCACAATAAAGGCAGTGCCGATCGTCGGAATGTGCCGGTAGCCATGGATGTAGAGGTAGGCATGGCTGATCCCGCTGACGGCCAGCGCCACGGGGATACCGATTCTCGTGATGAGCCCAGCGAATGTCATTGCAGTGTCCGCTCTTTCAACGCAAGCGCATTTTGCCCCCGGGTATAGCTGACCTCGCGGATGCCCAGCGCGTCATGCAATTGTCCGGCCGGCAGGGTGACGGGCTTGGGCGCCGGGCCATCTCCGGGATGAGGCAGCGGATAGGCGGTCGTGGTTCCGCTGTAGAACGTCACGTTGCCTTCGGTCTTGGAGAACACTTGGTGGACATGGCCGTTGAGGCAGGTCACCGACGAGAACCGGCGCAGATAGCTCAGCGCTTGGGCGGCATCCTCGGTGCCCCAGCCCCAATCCGGATACATTGCGAACAACGGGATATGGCTGAACACGATGATCGGCGTGTCATTGGGCAGCGCCGCAACGTCTTTGGCGACAAAGTCCAGCTGGTCGACGCCTAGGTGGCCAAGCTTCTTCAAGTTCAGCGTGTTCACCAACGCAATCACATGCACGCCGGCGATGTCGAAGCTGTACCAGCCGTCGCCGCGGGTTCCGGCGCCGAACGCACTTCGGTACTTCTGGCCCGCATCGTCGACCGAGTCGTGTTCACCGGGCACCGTGAAGACGTGTGGCGTGCGCAGTCCGGTCATCATCTGCTTGACCTGATCGAACTGATCGGGAGTGGCCAGGTGAGTGAGATCGCCGGTGTGGATCACGAAATCGGGTACGTAACCGAGGTTGTTGATCCGGTCGATCGCCTGGCTGAACGAGCCGGCGACATTTGAGTTGGCCTTACCGAGGAACCCGATGTGGCTGTCGCTGACCTGAGCGAATCGCAGAGTGGGCCGGCCCGCAACCCGCGTGGCGTCCGCCGTGCCGGCGACGTGGGAGATGACTTCACCGCCGACCACCGCGAGGCCGACGGCCGCGCCGAACCATGCGCTGTGCCGGATGAGCTGGCGGCGAGTCATCGTGTGCGGGGCGTCTGTCATTGCGTCACCACCACGGTGGCGTGCATGAACGGGTGGATCGAGCAGACGTAGTCGAATTTGCCCGCGGTTGGGAACGTGTGGGAGTACGTGCCCTGCGAGCCCATCCCGGGCGAGTGAAACGACCCGTCGCTCGCGGCCACCGTGTGGGGTTCTTCGTCGTGGTTGGTCCAGGTGACCGTGCTTCCCGCGGGGACGGTCAGCGTCGCGGGGACGAAGGCGAAGTTGTCGATGCTGACCGCATTGCCGGCCACCGGCGCGGCCGTTCCGGTCGCCGGCGCCGAGGTGCCCGCCGGCGGGCCCGACATCGGCGGCATACCGCTCATACCCGGCATTCCCGGCGTCGTCGCACCCGACCCGAAGGTCACCGAGGGCGAGGTCGCCGATGGCGGCGACGAGCATCCGGCCAGCAGCAGCATTGCCAGCAGCACAACACGGGTGCCCTGATGTCGTCCGGGCATACCGATGCACCTCCATCGTCGGCGAGAAAGTACGCGTCGCCAACAGATAGGGCGGTGGGTTACAGGCCGTCAGGCCGGCTCGTTCGGCTGCGGCGGGACGAACACCTCGATGACGCCGCCCTGTTCGCGAACGATCAACATGGGCAACGGCTTCGGCGCGATCGGCAATTGGTGAGTCAGCACCTGACCGGCGGGCGAGAACGATGTCGAATGGCAAGGGCAGCGCAGCCGGTCATCGGGCGCGTCGAACCACAACCGGCACCCTTGATGGGTGCACACGCCCGACACGGCTTCGGGCTTGCCGTCGACCCGGCGGACGAACCCGATGACCGAGCCGAGGTCGAACGGACGCGTGACCCCCTCGGGCACCTCCGCGCTGGCCGCGACGCGCTGCCAGCTTCCGGTGTTCGGGGTGAGTTCGCCGGAGTTGTATTTGTTGTCACCGTCGGCGACCTGCCCGCTGTCGATCAGCGCTCGATCGATCGACACCGCCGCCACCGCGGCGGCCGCAGCTGCCGACGTGCCGACGAGGACGTTTCTGCGGGTCGCCCCGGATTTGGCCACCGGCGGCGAGCCGCCCTCCGCCTGGGCGGCAAGACGACGGCGCAGATCGGCGAGGAATTCTTCGCGCGGCGCGTCACTGCCCAACCGCGCCGCCTGCAGATCGATGGCGGTCCGGATTTGCGCGGCTTCGAAGTCGTCGGGCCGGAACGGCTTGGGGCGACGACCCCGCAACAGGTCGTCGACATATCTGCGCAACCCACGCGCGTTCATGATTCGCCCTTCTCGTTGACTTGTGCGGCCAGTCGCAACGCGCGATGCTGGAGCACCTTGGCGTTGGCGATGCTGACCCCGAGTTCGGCCGCCGACTCTTTGATCGAACGGCCTTGCAGGAACCGCAGTTCCAGGATCCGCCGATAATTATCCGGCAACCGTCCGAGAACCTCGGCCACCCGCTGGGGAGCCGTGCTGATCGCCTCTTCGCTCTCGGGCGGTTGCTCGATGTCGTCGATCGAGGTGATCTCGCGGCCCAGTGTCTCGCGCCAGTGCGCGGCCAGCACCGTTCGCGCGGTGGCTCGCAGGTAAGCGCGGACCTCACCCACACTTGCCGTCAACCGCAGAGGTCGCAGCGCGGCCAGGAAGACCTCGGCGGTGAGGTCCTCGGCGTCGGCCCGGTTGCCCACCCGGGCGAAGATAGTGCGATACACNCAGGTGGCGTTGTCCTGGTAGACCGCCTCCCAGTTGGGGTAGCCGCCGTCGGGTACCACCCGCAAGGGCCGCGGGCCGACGGGTTCGCCGTGTGCCGTCACATATCGCCTGCCTGTCAAAAGCGTGGCACCGCCGAGAATAGTGCCGTGTCACGCCTACATAGCGGCTTGGGTTACGCCGCGGCTATTAGCTACTGGACTGCGCCGTCGCATCCGCCGGGCGGCGCCGGCTGCGGCAACGGGCCACCGTCTGGGTTGACGACGCATCTCATCGGCGACGTCCTAGCGGAAGAATATGTATCCCCAATGGTCAGGCCCTCGGTTCTCACGATGTGCCAGTATGAGCCGTCCGCGTACGGCACGCCGTCACAGACGGTGACACTAAAGAGCCATTTCGCGCCGCGTTAGGACAGTAGTTGACGGCCATATTCGGAATATGCGGATCGGGGTCGTCGGGATCAGCGTGGGTAACGGGCACCAGAGTGAACGCGGCGAGGGCCGCAGCCGCTGCGACTAATACTGCCCGAAACACTGCCCCTACCCACTGTTGTCCGATAGTGCGCGACATTTGCACCACAAACTCGTTGTTTGGTTTATCCAGCCTAAACAGCTCTGCGAGGCCGTAGTGGCATTTGCATAAATTCGCTGCGCGCGAATTACCCGCGAATCGTCGCCGTTATTGGTGGCTGCCGCCGCCACAGTTGGGGTTCGCGGGCTTTGCCGGCCATGCGCAGGCACCGACGTCGGTGGTGCCGGCGTTGCCTCCGCCGTTGAACACGCCGTAGGTGTCGCCCTGCGTCGCGGTGTAGGTAGCGCCGCCGGTTGCGCCCCAGCCACCCGAAGCCACGACGGTCACCGCCCAGCCCTTGGCTTCGAGCGGGGTCTTGTACGCATTCAGAACGTCGGCTCCCGGTCCGTTGACCAGGAAATGCATGTGGATGCCGTTGTCCGGAATGGAGGTAGGGCCGTCGGTGCGCTGAGTGTTCGCGGGTGTCGNTATCAGCGATTGCAATTGCGCCGCCGTCGGCGCCGTT
>JGI26341J46601_10000826_pt1 | contig 9906 bp, 10 predicted proteins | sample BogFormECP12_OM3_FD_46601 | JGI IMG/M metagenome (IMG submission 46601) | reverse complement strand
ATTGTCCTCGTATTGGCCACGCAATTTGTACAGCGAGTCTAGATACATGCACTGACCTGCAATTGTACTGGTGCGCGATATTGGATTGAACCAATTAGTGTTTGGGACCGCCGCATACCGCCCCAGGCTGTAATTTGTGCCTACAGCATGTCGGCGAGTCGCCGCCTCCTCGTATAGTTGATCTGCTTCACGAGATGCCGTCGCCAAGCTCCGACTGGACGGCACGCCAACCCCACGCTCGCGGGTGGCTCGGATGACGAAGCGGCCTGCACCAACCGGTGCGGGCAGGAGCGCCTCCCTCAGTGGAGGCCCGAACGACGGGACCGGCAATGACCGACACCACCGAGCCGAACGGCGACCGCGACCGTCCCCTCGGTGTTCTGGAACAGCGACTACGTGCAGGTCAACCTGACCTACCCCGCGGACTACGCGGCCTCAAAGGACATGACGTGATGCAATACCACGAGATCAGGATCATGGCGGCGAGGGCCCGCAAGAGGTCAATGGCCCGCCCACCGATCCGCCNACCCGGCCACCCAAGCTGGACTTCTACGAGGCCCATGCCATCGTCAAGAAGCAGATGGCCGAGGAGCGCCGTGCAGCCCGGCGTGCATGGAAGGAGGGCGAGATGGGTGACCTTGAGTTGAGATACGCCCACTTGAGCAACCGGGATAGCCCGGCACGGAAGGCTAATCGAGAGGCTCTGCAGAAGCGGATCGAGGAGATTCAGGCTGAGCAGGCGGAGAAGAATGTCGCATTGCGTGGGCGAGCGGCCTTTGGTGCGCCGCCGCCTCTGCGGATAGCCGACCGGTATGCGGCTGGACGCAAGCATGGCTGAGCTGGACATGGTCAGGCTGCGCGAGCTGGCCGACCAACTGGGGGCCGCCCCTGTCGGATAGCCGCCATCGGGAGGACATGGGGATTGGCAACCTCAGTGGAATGGTCGTTGGGTGTGAACCGCCACGGGTACACCCAAACTCAGCGATATCTGTTCAGTTTGGTCACGCCCGACGACAGGAACCACCGTCCGGAGCAGGTGGAGGCAGCGCTGCGACGCTCTGGCGGTGTCGCGGAGTGGGAGGCCGCAGTGGCACGTGCTTATCGTGCCGCCTGCGGTTCTGGCCAATGAGCGCAACGTGTTCAACCTGGCCGCACCCAACGAGTGCACGGAGTGCCTTCCGGCTGGCGCAGGCCTGAGCCCGTGGGCGAGACACCAGGCCTCACGGTTGACCCGCGGCCGTGAGGTCGGTGGCACACTGTAGCAATTCTCGACACCTGGTGAGCAGTGCTGCTCTGACGCCTGCCGAGCGCTCGGACAACGAGGCCTGGCGCTGGACATATTCTGCACGTCCGGAGGGCGTCTCGATCCGAACAGCGTTGTAGCCGAATGCGCTCAGATCGTAGGGGCTCGCCCGCATATCGAGTTCCCGCGCCAGGAAGGCCAGTTCGAACGCGTCCATCAGGGTTTCTGAGTCCAGCAACGGCAGCAACTTCGCCGAGAACTTGTAGAGGTCCATTCCCGCATGAAGGCAACCTGGCTGCTCCGTGGCGATCTGGGTCTCCCTAGTGAGCTGGACGGCGTTGCGAGGCCGCGCCAGGCTGGCGAAGAACCTAAAGGCGTCGTAGTGCGTGCACCGCAGGGGCAACGACTCGACCACGGCGTCGGTGCCATTATGTCCAAGGCGAAGCGGAACACCGCGGTGTCGCACTTCATCGGGACTGCTCCGGTAAATCATCGCCCATTCATGCAGACCGAAGCAGTTCAGACTGGCAGGCCGGTTGGCGGTGGCCTCTAACAGCCGAACGACACATTCAATAGCCATACTGCGTTTGATCAAGTGCCTGGGGTCGACAGTCACTCCATTATCGGCGCGGCAGTAACCCCTCAGATGCGCGTAGAGCGACGATTCCTGGCCAGCCATAGTGACGCCGTACCCCGGGTGCCACCGCAAGAGCTGAGTAGGCGTCAGGCGGTAGTAGGTGAACAAGAAGTCAATGACTGGATGCGGTGTGCCCCCCGCGCGCAGCTGTAAATACGGCCCGAGCAGCGCTCTCACGCGGCTCTGGTGCTGATGGCGTCGTTGCAGCCAGTTGGCGGGTGAAAGAACGATGGTCACATCGCCCCGTTCACGACAGAGTGGGTGAGATGCCATTGTGCCTTGGATGCACATGTAGGTCCATCGCCGCGTTAATACAGCCCGGTTGCTCCGTGGCGACCTGCGCCGCACGGGTGAGTTGGACCGCATTGCGGGGGCGTGCCTCGGGGGTGAAGAACCGGAATGCGTCAAAGTGGCTGCACCGCAACGGCATTGAATCGACAACCGAGTCGGTGGCGGCGACACCGAGCCGCAGAGGCACGCGGGTGTGCAGTCCCGACGGCCTCTGGTAGACCATCGCCCACTCGTGCATCCCGAAGCAGTTCAGCCGTGCCGGCCGCGCCGCGGTAGCCCGCAGCAGTCGCGCGATGAACGCGACCGTGTCCGCGCGGCCGCGCAGCTAAGCCTCGGTGACAGTGACACCGGCGGGGTGGACGCCGTAGCCCGACCAGCCGAGATAGCGGTCAGCCCGGCTGCCGGCCAGCACCACACCGCAGCCGGGATGGAATCGGCGCAGCTGACGTGGCTTGGGGCGGTAGTAGGTGAACAGGAAGCCCCACACCGGGTGGGATTCGCCTGCCCCGGGGCCGTTTCGGGCGAGGAAGCGCTCCACCCGGGCGCGGTGAGCACGTTCCCGCTCGCCCCAGTCCGCCTCGGCCAGCACCTCAGGCACGGTGTGTCCCGTCGCGCACGGTGCCGACGAGGTCCTCGACCAGGTCTTCCAACGCCACCATCGCGGCCACCGCGCCGTCTGCCGCGGTAGCCAGGGCAAGGTGGCTCTTGGTGCGCCGCATCCGCGACAGCGCGTCCGGCAATGCCAAGGTCTCGGTCAGCCGCGGCAGCGGGCGCACCATCGACTGGTCGATCACCGCTTCCGGATCATCCACCAGCGGCAGGATGTCCTTGATGTGCACATATCCGGTGAACCGCCCGGCGGAGTCGACGACCGGGAAGCGGGAGTAGCCCGTCTCGGCGAGCGCCCGCTGAATCGCACCGACGGTCGGCCCGGTGTCGTCTCTCGCCGCCGGTACGGCGTGAATCTCGTTGAGTGGCACCGCCACATCGCGAATCACCCGGTTGCGGATCTGCAGCGCTCGGGAAAGCCGCCTGTGCTCGTCGGGGTCGAGCAGGCCCTCGGACACCGACTCGGCGATCATCTCCGACAGCTCGAGCGACGACACCGTGTTCTCCAGTTCGGTTCTGGCCTCGACGCCGAACACGCGCAGCGTCACGTGCGCACACCAGTCGTAGAACGCGATGATNGGGCGGGTCGCACGCACCCACAGCAGGTATGGCGGCACCAGCAGCATCGCAGCCGATTCCGGGCCGGCGATCGCGATGTTCTTCGGCACCATCTCCCCGAGCAGCACGTGCAGCACCACGACGATCGTGATCGCGACCACGAACGACACTGTGTGCAGCACCGCGGCGGGCACGCCGAAGAAGTCGAACGGCCGCTCCAGCAGGTCCGCCACCGCCGGTTCGCCGACACGGCCCAGCAGGATCGAACACACGGTGATGCCCAGTTGTGCGCCCGCGAGCATCAGCGACAGGTTCTCCCCGGCCCGGATCACCGTGACAGCGCTGCGTTTGCCCTGCTCGGCGAGGGCCTCGAGCCGGTCCCGACGGGCCGAGATCAGCGCGAACTCGGCGCCGACGAAGAACCCGTTCGCCACCAGCAGCAAGACGGTGAGCAGCACGCCGAGCACGTCACCGCCCATCGGCAACCCCTTCATCGGACCGGCCGGCGCCGGGCTCCACCAGCTCGAGCAGGTCGATGCGCCGGCCTTCCATCCGCTCCACGGTGGCTCGCCAGCGCAGCGGCTCGTCCAGCTGCGCGTCGGGATCGAAAGCCGGCAGCGTCACGGTCTCGCCCTCCACCGGAATGTGGCCGAGTTCCTGCAGCACCAGCCCGCCGATGGTGTCGTACTCACCCTCGGGCGCTCGGTAGCCGGTGGCCGTGGCGACCTCGTCGGTGCGCAGAAGCCCCGACACCAGCCACCCGTCGCGGGTGACCCGGACATCCGGGGTGGCGTCGTCGTGCTCGTCGCGCACGTCGCCGACGATCTCCTCGATGAGGTCCTCGACGGTCACCATGCCGGCGATGCCGCCGTACTCATCGGCGACCAAAGCGGTCTGCAGTCCGTTCGCCCTGATTTGCGTCATCAGCGCATCGCCGTCCAGCGTCGACGGGACGGTCGCCACCCGCTGGGCCAGCGGCGCCAACTTGGTTTCCCGCCGGTCGGCCGGGGGCACCTCGAAAACCTGCTTGAGATGCACTATTCCGACCGTCTCGTCGAGGTCTCCCTCGACGATCGGGAACCGCGAGTAGCCGGTCTCCATCGCCCGCACCACCAAGTCGGCGACGGTCTCGTCGGCCTGCAGCGCCTCGATTTTCGAGCGCGGGGTCATCAGCTCCTCGGCGGTACGGGTGCCGAACTGCAGCGACCGGTCCACGAGCCAGGCGGTGGCAGGGTCCAGGGAGCCCCGGCGCGCGGAGTTGCGCACCAGCGAGACCAACTCCTGAGGCGAACGCGCCGACCGGAGTTCCTCGGCGGGCTCGATGCCAAAGCGGCGCAATAACCAGTTCGCGGTGCCGTTGGTCAGCTTGATCAGCGGTGTGAAGATCGCCGAGAACAGCATCTGCGGGCCTGCCACGACCCGCGCGGTGGCCAGCGGGNGAGCGACCGCGAGATATTGCGCCACCAGCTCGCCGAACACCATCGACACCGAGGTGGCGATCAGNANGGCCAGTCCCAGCGCCACGCCGCCGGCGACGTGTTCGGGCAGCCCGATGCCGNTCANCGCGGGCGCGAACAGCCGTGCGAGCAGCGGCTCGGCCAGATACCCGGTGATCAGCGTGGTGATCGAGATGCCGATCTGCGCGCCGGACAATTGGAACGAGAGCGTGCGGTGGGCCCGCTGCACCATCCGGTCGCGACGACGGCCGCTGCGGGCGTTGAAGTCGACTGTGCTGCGTTCCAGNGCGGTGAGCGAGAACTCCGCGCAGACGAACAGCGCCGTACCCGCCGTCAGGACGACGAAGGCCAGCANGGCGAGCACCGTCNTCGCCACGCTCANCGCGCCCCCGCAGGGTGCTCGCCGGGCCGNACGCCCGGCCGACTAGTGGAGGGCTCGACGTCGGGCGGCTCGGCACCTGGCCCGTTTCCGGGCGCACCCGGGGCCTGCGGCACGAGATCCCTTTCGGTCCGAGCGGGGCGAGCGCTGAAACAACTCCCAGCCCGCGATGAGGTGCACATCGTATCGCGTACCCGTTCGCGACNAGCTCTCACCAGCCNGTCGGCAGGGGGTGTCCCTCGGCGAANCCGGCCGCGGACTGCACGCCCAGCACCGCCCGCTCGTGCAGTTCGGCCAGCGTCCACGCACCCACNTAAGTGCACGTGCTGCGCANGCCGGAGGTGATGTGGTCGAGCAGGTCCTCGACGCCGCCNCGGTCGGGGTCCAACCCCATCCGCGAGGTCGAGATGCCCTCCTCGAACAGCGCCTTGCGGGCCCGGTCGAACGCGCTGTCGCCNGTAGTCCGCGCGGCGANGGCTCTCTTCGAGGCCATCCCGTAACTCTCCTTGTAGGGCTGATCGTCGCGGTCGCGCATCAAATCCCCCGGTGATTCGTACGTGCCGGCGAACCAGGAGCCGATCATCACGTTCGCCGCGCCGGCGGCCAGCGCCAACGCCACGTCGCGGGGATGGCGCACCCCGCCGTCAGCCCATACGTGGCGACCCAATTGCCTGGCTGCCGAAGCACATTCCAGAACAGCGGAGAACTGTGGACGCCCCACCGCGGTCATCATCCGTGTCGTGCACATCGCGCCCGGGCCGACGCCGACCTTGACGATCGTCGCGCCGGCGTCGATCAGGTCCCTGGTGCCCTCGGCCGACACCACGTTACCGGCCGCCAGCGGCAGACCCAGATCCAGCGCCGCCACCGCGCGGACCGCCTCGAGCATCTTGCTCTGATACCCGTGTGCGGTGTCGATCACCAACAGGTCCACCGCCGCCTCGGCGAGCGCCCTCGCCTTCGCGGCCACGTCCCCGTTGATCCCGATCGCGGCCGCGATCCGCAGCCGCCCGTTGGAGTCCACGGCAGGGGTGTAGAGGCCGGCCCGGATCGCACCCCGCCGCGTGAGCACGCCTGCCAGCGTGCCGTCCGGCTCGATGAGCACCGCGACGTCGATCGGAGCGTGCTCGAGCAGGTCGAACACCTTGCGCGGCTCTGCGCCGACCGGGGCGGTGACGAAATCGGGTACTGCCACATCACGCACTCGGGTGAACCGGTCCACGCCTGCGCACACGACGTCGGTGACCAGGCCGACCGGTCGGCCGCGGGACACCACGACCGCGGCCCCGTGTGCGCGCTTGTGAATCAGCGCGCATGCGTCGGAGACCGAGTCGTCGGGCTCCAGGGTGACCGGGGTGTCGACCACCAGGTCTCGGCTCTTGACGAACTCGACGGTGTGGCGAACCGCGGCGATCGGCAGATCCTGCGGCAACACGACCAGCCCGCCGCGACGTGCGACGGTTTCGGCCATCCGGCGGCCGGAGACGGCGGTCATGTTGGCCACCACGACAGGGATAGTGGTGCCCGATCCGTCCTCCGTCGACAGGTCGACGTCGAAGCGCGACGCCACGTCCGAGCGGTTCGGGACGATGAAGACGTCGTTGTACGTCAGGTCGTACGGCGGGTGATGGCCGTCCAGAAAACGCATCAGCCTTGATCTTAGGCGGGCACCTCGCTGCGGTCGCCGCTCCACAGCGTGTGGAACTTCTGATCCGGCGGGGCATCGATGCGGCCATAGGTGTGCGCGCCGAAGAAATCGCGCAGTCCCTGCGTCAGCGCCGCCGGCAGGCGCTCGGTGCGCAATGCGTCGTAGTACGACAGCGCCGACGAGAAGCCGGGGATCGGGATGCCCAGCTCGGTGGCCGTGCGGACCACCCGGCGCCAGCGGTCGATGGCCGACTCGACCGCGCTGCGGAAGTACGGCGCGGCGATCAGGCTGGCCAGGTCGGGATCGTCGTCGAACGCCTCCCTGATCCGATTGAGGAACTTGGCGCGGATGATGCAGCCGCCGCGCCAGATCGTCGCCAGGTCGCCCGGGTTGATGCCCCAGTCGTAGTCGGCGCTTCCGGCCTGGATCTGGTTGAAGCCCTGCGCATATGCCACGATCTTCGACGCGTACAGGGCCTGGCGGACGTCCTCGGTGAACCTCTCGGCGTCGGTTGGCTTCTCGCCGAGCGTACCCGAGGCCAGATCGGTTGTCGCCTTGCGCTGCGGCTCCGAACCCGACAGCGCCCGGGCGAACACCGCCTCGGCGATCCCGGTGACGGGCACACCGAGGTCGAGCGCCGACTTCACGGTCCAGCGCCCGGTGCCCTTCTGCTCGGCTTCGTCGCGGATCACGTCGACCAGCGGCCTGGCGGTCTTCGCGTCGACCTGCGACAGCACCTCGGCGGTGATCTCGACGAGGTAGCTGTCCAAGTCGCCGTTGTTCCATTCGCGGAACACATCGGCGATCTGCGCGGCAGAGTAGCCCAGGCCGTCGCGCAGCAGCTGGTAGGCCTCGCCGATCAGCTGCATGTCGGAGTACTCGATACCGTTGTGCACCATCTTGACGAAATGGCCCGACCCGTCGGGCCCGATGTGCGTGCAGCATGGGACGCCGTCGACGTGGGCGGAGATCTCCTCCAGCAGTGGGCCCAGCGACACATACGACTCCTTGGGGCCGCCCGGCATGATCGACGGCCCGTGCAGCGCACCCTCCTCGCCGCCGGAGATGCCGGCGCCGACGAAGTGCAGGCCGCGTTCNCGCAGGGCCGCCTCGCGGCGGATGGTGTCGGTGTAGAGGGCGTTACCGCCGTCGATGATGATGTCGCCCTGTTCCATCGCGTCGGCCAACTCATCGATGACCGCGTCGGTCGGATCACCGGCCTTGACCATGATCAGGACCCGGCGGGGTTTCTCGAGAGCGTCAATGAATTCCGCGACGGTCTCGGTGCGGATGAACTTGCCCTCGGAGCCGTGCTCTTCCAGGAGCTTGTCGGTCCTTGCAACAGTCCGGTTGTGCAGCGCCACCGTGTAACCGTGCCGGGCGAAGTTGCGCGCGATGTTGGAGCCCATCACGGCCAGTCCGGTGACCCCGATCTGCGCGGTGCCGGTGGTGCGAGGTTCAGCCGGGGCTTCAGACGAGCTCATCGGGCGCCTTTCTTTTGTTGTAGCGTAAGGGATTTCGTTATTTCAGATCACCAACAGCCGGTGCAACTCGGTCAGCCACGGCACCGCAAGCGCGATTGTCGGCACCACCAGCACGGCGGCCGCGGCCAAGTAGGCGCCGCCGGCCAGCAGCAGGCTGTTACCGCGGCCGCCGAGGCGGCGGACCCGCACCACCGTCGACGGACCACCGGCGGCCAATGCGCCCGACGGGGTGGGTCCGGCTGCACAGGCCACGAGTGCACGGGCCAGGGGAGCGGGGCCAGCGGCGCGGAGCGCGGCGTCGTCGGCGAGCAACTCGACCAGCAACCGCACTGCATCGAGCGCGCTGGCGCTTCGGACGAAGCGCGGGAACGCCGCGTGTACCGCGGTGAACATCTCGAGGACCAGGTCGTGGCGGGCCCGCAGGTGCGCCTGCTCGTGGCGCAGGATGGCGGCGATCTCGTTGTGCTGCAAGGTTCTCAGGGTGCCCTCGCTCACCACGACGCGGCTGCGCACGCCGGGCAGGCAGTAGGCCAGTGGCTCGGACACGTCGAGGATGCGAAGGCCGCTGGCCCGCGGACATGATGTGATGCCGTCGCCGGTGGTGCCGAGCAGGTCGACAAGCATCCGGTGATGGGCTCGCCGGCGGCGGGTGGCGATCGCGACCTGAAGCACCGCGATGACCAGCCGGGCCCCGATCAGCAGGGTGACCGCGAAAACCCCGAGGTAGGCCAGCCACAGGGGCCAGCCGAGCACGGCGATCTCGCTGGTGATCGTCGCGGTGGGACGACCGTCTCGTCCGGGTACCAGCAGGCGGCTGGCGATCGCGATGCCGGCGCTGAATGCCGACAGCACAGCGGCCAGCGCGATCGACTGCCACAGCACCACTGCCGCGCGCGGCGCGCGCATCGGCCATGTCGCTCGTGCCAACAAGGCCGGAACNGGCCCGACAAGCAGCAGCGCGACGAGGGTGAAGGCCAGCGCGGACACGCTGTAAGTCTCTCTCAGCCGGTGTCGGAACCGCTACCTGGCGGCGGCACGCGGTGTTNGACCTCCAACTCGGCCAATGCCCTCCGCAGCGCGGCGGCTTCGTCGGCTCCGACGCGTTCNACGAAATGCACGAGTGCGGCCTGCCGGCTGCCGGAGTCGGCGGCCTGGTCGAGCGCATCGACCATGAGGCCCGCGACCAGCTCGTCGCGGCCGTGCATCGGCGCGTAGCGGTGTGCGCGGTCGTCGCGGTGCTGCACGACGAGGTTCTTCTTCGCGAGACGCTGCAGCACCGTCATGATCGTGGTGTAAGCAAGTTCGCGCTGCGCGGAGAGTGCTTCGTGCACCTGGCGAACCGTCTGGGGCTCAGGCACCGACCACAAGTGGTCCATGACCGCGCGTTCGAGATCTCCCAATCGAGTCAACTTGGCCATGTCTGTTCATCTCCTGCGGCGATGGGGTCAAGCGTACTACTGCGCGTCGTATGCCATCAGCGGCACCGGCATGCCGATCCGGCAGGCCGGTTTCCTTCCTGGTCAAATGCCCCGACGCGAATTGTTGTGAGTCCAGTCACAAACGTGTTTGCATCGCCGGCCAGTAAATATGGTTAGCCTAA
>JGI26341J46601_10000825_pt1 | contig 9914 bp, 9 predicted proteins | sample BogFormECP12_OM3_FD_46601 | JGI IMG/M metagenome (IMG submission 46601) | reverse complement strand
CCGCGGCCGCCGTCAAGTCCGAGTCGGCGCGCGCCGGTGCTCGCGTGGCCGTGGCCGGCCTGGTCACCCACCGGCAGCGGCCGCCCACCGCGCGGGGCGTGGTGTTCCTCAGCCTGGAGGACGAGACCGGCATGGTGAACGTCATCTGCCCGCCCCAGGTGTGGGAACGCCACCAGCGGATGGCCACGGCGGCCCCCGCCCTGCTCGTCCAGGGCCTCCTCGAGCGGGCTGGCGGCGCCGTCAACCTGGTCGCCGACACCCTGCGCCCGCTCCGGCCTCCGTCTTTCACTGGGGCCGCCGTCCCCAGCCGCGACTTCCGCTGAACCTTGCGTTCGCGGTCGGCGCCTTCATGCCCTCGCCACCGGTCGCGCTGACCGCCGCGCGGGCAAAGCGGCTTATGGGGACGCTGGCCCTTGCCCGTACGGTGCCGCCTTCGTGGAAGGGGACAATGCAGGGTGGTAATCGTCTTCTGTCGACTCCCATGCTGCCGTGCCCCCTTGGGTATTATCACTCGCCGCGCCCTGGACCATCGTGGTGACCCAGACGTCCGCCGCTCGCGCAACTACCACGATTGGAACGCCTGCGCTGAATCCGCCCGGCGGCAGTACTGGGACGTCGGCCACGACCATGAGCGCGCCCTGTCCGCCGTTGGCGGGCATTTCTTGGACGTCACAGAACGTAGCGATGGTCCCACTGGCCTGGGTGGCATAGCCGGATATCTCTACGGCTGTGCCAGGCTCGAAACCATCGACCTTGACGCTGACGGTGACTTTGCTTCCATCTTGGTTGGGTGCGATCGCGGTGACCCAGCTGTATGGCATCGATGAATCCTTTCTCAGGTATGCACATATCGGGTAAGGTATCCGAGCGCTTCCCGGGTCCCGGGAAGGTTGCCCTTGCGCTGGTAGAGATCAAGGGCCTGGGTTGCTGCGGCGTGTGCTTCGGAAACACGGCCGGACGCAGCCAGGACCTGAGCCAGATCGAGCAGGGCATCGGCACGNGGNCTCAGCAGGTCAGTCTGCGCGGCAAGCGCCGCCGCCGAGGATGCGAGTTCCACCGCTTCANCGTGACGGCCNCNGTCAGCGAGGATCCTGGCCGACAATCCCTGACAGATGATCAGGGCGGAGATGTCCTCGCCCGCAGCGGCCTCCTGGCTTATTGCGATCAGCTCNGTTGCTTCGGCGTACCGCTTTTCGTCNTGCGCCGCGATTGCTCTGGCCAGTAGCGCTGCCGTGGTCGCCAGGTAGCCTTTGTCGCCCATTTCGCTGAGCGATTCGTATTCGAGGCGAAGGTGCATCTCGGCGGTCGCCGGATCACCGGCGAGCATCGCGATGAAGGCGGCGGGCTGGGTGACTGCCGCCGCCATCGTCGGGCCGAGGGTGTCCAGATGGGACTTAGCGCGGCTCAGGGTGGCGTGTGCTGTCTCCGTCATATCCTGCATTGCATACAAGCCGGCCATATGCAGGAGGATGGCGGCCTGCCCGCGGGGATGGTTCCCGATCTCATCGAGATAGTCCTCGCAGCGCTGTATTCCGTCCGACGCTGGCGTTGGACCCCACAGCGCAGCTGAAGCGAGCCAACCGAGTATCTCCGTCAGCTGCCTCCGGTCATTCGCCCGGCGAGCGTATTCGGCAGCGCGCCGCCACGCCTCTTCAGCAGCGCCGGATCTTGCGTGGTTCCAGCACATGGCTGCCTCTAGCTGCATGGTCTGGCANAGTCCTACCTCATCTCCGCTCCGGGCGAACTCGCTGCGCAATTCGGGAAGCGCGTGAACGATCTGTTTAGCCGCNCTATTCGGGTCCAGNTGCAGGTCCGAGAGGAGGGCCTGAACCCGGGCGTGGGCGCGCTGTCCCTCGTCGCCATTGTCGGCGGCGATGCGCTGCGCGTGGTCGAGCGTGGCCCTTGCCTGCTCGAGCTGCCCGGCCTCGGTCAGCGCGGCGCCGAGGCTGGTGTAAAGCCGCGCGAGAGCCGGGTCATCGCGCGGGAGCAGCGCAGCCGCGCGGGTCAGCAGATTCGTTGCCGCCAGCGCGTCGTCGCGGTCATCAGCGGCACGGCCAGCAGTCTCAAGGTGTACGGCCGCCCGGCGTGACAGGGGACTTGACCGGGCTTCGGCAGGCCGCAATTCACTGAGGTAGCGGACGGACTGTTCCAGGTGGTAGCCGATGATCTCCGGGGGCTGCGTGCCCGGTTCCCAGAAAACGTACTCGAGCCAGTCCGCGAAGCGGTGGTGCAGTTCGGCGCGAAGCGATTTGGGGATCGCTCGGTACGCTGCCTCCTGGATCAGGATGTGCCGGAAGCTGTACTCCTCCGCGCGGCTCTTACCTGGCGGCCCTCGTTCCACGAGCCCCTTGGCCACGAGGGTCTGGAGGTTGCGGCCGAGCGGGCCGCGTGCCTCCGGCGGAAGGAGTTCGCGCACCTCATCCACTCCGAATTCCTTGCCGACCACAGCGGCTCGGGCGAGGACGCTGCTTGCTCCCGGCCCAAGGCGCTGCAGGCGCGCTGTCAGCAGAGCCTGAATCGTAGGCGGCAGCACCGGCCGGATCTGGCTCTCGGCTTGCTCGCTGAGCGAGACCGCCAGTTGCTCGAGGTAGAGCGGATTGCCCGCCGCGGTCTCCAGAACCCGCGCTCGAGTGGACGGCGAGATGGGACGATCTCCGGCCAAGGATGCAAGAAGCGCTGTAGACGGGCCCTCGGCGAGGGGCGTGAGCTCGACGGAAACCGCCCGTTCTGCCGCAGACGCCCAGGCAGGACGCTGCTCCAGCAGTTCCGGGCGGGTGATGCAGACCAGGACCAGCGGCGATCGCCCCCGCTGGACGGCCAGAGACTCCACCAGGTCGAGGAAGGTGGCTTCGGCCCAGTGCAGGTCCTCGAAGATAACCAGCAGCGGCCGGGACCGCGCCAGNGTTTCAAGTAGCCGCCAGGCCGCCCAGAAAATCTCTGCGGCGTCCGACCTGCCCTGGTTACCGGCGCCGAGAGCGTGGCTCAGCCGCTCAGCGACTTGCACCGCGTCCGCCTCGCCGGCAAGGAGGGCCTTGATCGTGTGCGGCGAGTCATGGCCGGCGCCCGCCTGGCGGACCACCTCACGCAGCGGCCAGAACGTGATGCCTTCCCCGTAGGGAAGGCAACGGCCGGTGAGAACGTTCACCTCACTGCCAAGGCGTCGGGCAAGCTCATGGACAAGGCGTGTCTTCCCCAGTCCTGCCTCGCCGATCACAGTCACGAGCATCGTCATCTGTTCCTGGGCGGCCAGGGCGCAAGCAGCCTCGAGCTGCCGCATCTCCTCGTCCCGGCCCACCAGGGGCGCATCGAGGCGCAGTGCCAGCGGACGGACGGCTTCGTGCGCGGATCGCAGGACGAATCGGTCGGGACCGGCGCTCTCGGTGTCGATGGCTGCCGCGGCGAGTTCCTGCGTTGGCCGGCTGATGAGGATCTGGCCAGGCTGGGCGGCCTCCGCAAGCATCACTGCCTGGGCCTCTGCATCCCCAGCGAACCCGAGCGCGCCTGGTCCTCCCACCAGCGCCTCGGCCGTCGCGATGCCGAAGCGGCACGCCAGGCTCACGCCGTGCCGCCGCAGCACACTGCCCGCTTCGGTGACGAGCCCGCTGCGCGCCTCTAGGCTCGCCCGCACCGCCCGCAGGGCATCATCCTCGTGCACCGAAGCGGCACCGAAGACCCCAGTCAGGCGCTCCCCGGCGCTGACCGCCAGCTTTCCTCCATGCCGCTCCAGGACCGTGGTCAGGAGGGAAACTGACCGCTCGTTCACGACTTCGTGCGCCTCCGGGTCCAGTGACGTACCCGAGCTGGACGCCATCCGCAGCACAACGCAGAGCACGGTCACTGGTCTGCGCGCCAGTGGTGCCACCGTCGTGCTCGACGCTGGCGAAAGCAGCGGGTCATGGCGCAGGATCGCCGCCTCAAGTTCCCGCAGCCGTGGCGTCGTGTCCAAGCCCAGCTCATCCCGCAGGACGCTACGGAACTCGCGGTAGACCTCAAGCGCTTCGGCTTGTCGGCCGTCGCGGTAAAGAGCGAGCATGAGCTGACCGCGAAGACGCTCCCGCACGGGGTGCTCCCCGACCAGCCGCCGTAGCTCAGCTATGAGCACGCTTGCCGAGCCGAGGGCCAGGTCTGCCTCGATCCGTTCCTCCAGGCACGTCAGGTGCAGCTCCTCCAGCTGCGCGATCTCGGCTTGGGCAAACGGTTCGTAACGAAAATCGGCCAGCGCCGGACCCTGCCACAACGACAGCGCCTGGTTCAATATCCGGGCAGCCTGTGCCGGGGCCCCCGATGCCAGAATTTCGCGACCCTCCGAGACCAGTTGCTCAAACTGGCTGACGTCCAGCTCTTCAGGGAAGATCCGCAACGCATACCCAGGCGCTTTGGTGACGAGGCGACCTGGCGGAAGTACCCGTCGCAATCGTGAGATCGCCGCCTGAAGAGCATTCGCCGCGCTGGGCGGGGAGTCCTCGCCCCACAAGTCCACCAGGAGCTGCTCGCTCGGCACGACCTCGTTCGCGCGCAGCACCAGATCGGCAAGCACGGCGCGCTGCCTGAGTCCGCCAATCGTGATGCGCCGACCGCCTTCCTCCAGCTGGAACGGGCCGAGGATGCGTACCTGCATCATCCCTCCCGCTCCGCTGTCAGCGCGCTGTCAGCGCCCACCGCCCATTGTCGGATTATGCAGCAGCGAAGACAAGGCGGATACCCCGGGCGAGAAGACCGCGGCGCCGCCGACTCGTGCCAGGAGCACAAATGAGATCCGAGACGGTCAGTGAACTCGTGCTCGCCGATGACTCGCCGGCCCAAATCCGCAAGGCTGTATTTCCCGGGGCGGTACGCGCAGCGAAGACGCGAGCCGCGCCCCCGGGCACGCGAAGGGACGGTACCCCGCATGCGCGATGACCCGCAGGTCACCGAGCTGGTGACGCGCGCAAGGGACGGCGACCAGCAGGCATGGGATGCGCTTGTCGAACGGTATTCTCCGCTGATCTGGTCGCTCTGCCGCCGTTGCCGGATGAGCGGCACCGACGCCGAAGACGTCAGCCAGACTGTCTGGCTTCGCCTGGTGGACCAGCTGGGTAACCTCCGTGATCCGGCCGCGCTACCGGGCTGGGTCGTCACCACCGCCCGGCGGGAATGTTTCCGGGTCCAGCGCTCCGCCGCCGGGCTGCTGCTGGACGAGCAGACCATCCCGGACGAGAAAGCCGCGACGGCGGATCATGAACTGCTCATGCGGAGCGCCACGCGGCGCTGCGCGAGGCGGTCACGCGGCTGCCCTCTGCCTACCAGCGGCTGCTCGCCCTGCTCATCGCTGAGCCACCCGTGCCGTACGCGAGATCAGCGCCAGGCTGGACATGCCAGTCGGGAGCATCGGGCCCACCCGGCGCCGCTGCCTGGACAAGCTGCGCCGCGACCCGGCCATCGCTGCCCTGATCGACGCTGAAGCTGCGAGCGCGGATGCGATACATGACTACCTAGTGGCGCGGTAATAAGGCCCAACGCCGCCAAGCCGGCCAGGTCACACCGCTATTACATCCGGCAGAGCCGATCAAGGCCGCAGCACGGCCTTGATGACCCCGTCGGCGCGGCGATCGAAGCGGTCGTACAAGCCCGGCGCATCGGAAAGCGCATCGGAAAGCGCGCCGTGGTCAGCGGGCGCGTCCCCTAAACGGCGGCGTGGTCAGCGCATGCCTCGGATGTCTCAGCGCACGCCCCGGGGCCGGAACTGCACGCTGATCCGCGGCCCGACCGCCTGGGAGGTCTTCGGGACGGCATGCTCCCAGGTGCGCTGGCAGCNGCCNCCCATGACCAGCAGGTCGCCGTGCCCGATCTCGAACCGCAGCGAGCCGCCGCGCCCGGCCGGCCCGCCGCTNCGCGGGCGCAGCAGCAGCGCCCGCGGCGTGCCCAGCGACAGGATCGCGACCATCGTGTCCTCGCGTTGGCCGCGCCCGATGGTGTCGCCGTGCCAGGCGACGCTGTCCCGCCCGTCGCGGTACAGGCACAGCCCGGCCGTGCGNAACGGCTCGCCCAGCTCCGGGCCGTAGTGCGCGTTCAGCGCCTGCCGCGCGGCGGTCAGCGCCGGGTCGGGTAGCGGCTCGTCCTCGCCGTAGAAGCAGAGCAGCCGGGGGACCGCCACCACCTTGTCGTACATCTGCCGCTNCTCCGCCCGCCACGGCACCGTCTCAGCCAGAGCGCCGAACACCGCTCCCGACCCCGTCAGCCACCCGGGCCGCAGGTCGACCCAGGCGCCGTGGGCCAATGGCGTCCGCCGCACCGAGCCCTCGAGCGTGCCCAGTGACGGGCCCTTCTCCTCGTCGCACACGTCGAGCAGCGATTCCTGGACCGAAACACTCATGCGAACAGCCTACCTCGTATCCAAATGCATATTCGAGCCAGGCCGCCGGCCCTAGCCAGCGGATCCCGCGTAAAGCTCGGGCGGCCCGATGAGCACCCACNTCGTCGTGCTGCCCGGCCTCGCGGGAGAGCCCGTCGGTGAAGCCGGCCCGGCTGAAGCAGAGCAGCCGGGCGTCGGCTGCACCGGCCCGACCCTGAGCCGTGAGCAGCCTCCGGATACGGCGCAGCCGGTCCACGTGCGTCACGCTCATGACCTCGTTCCACTTGGCCTCCCCGATGGCAATGACAGGTTCGGGCCCCCCACATAGCTTCCCGGTCTCATGGCCGCCCCCTACGGTGGGGTCTATGGCTGCCGCCAGATCCCGCCGCTGCGTGGTGATCGGCGCGGGTNTGATGGGCGCGTCGGTCGCGGCCAGGCTGGCCTCGGCGGGCGTGCAGGTAACGCTGCTTGANCAGGACCAGCCGGGCCGCGCCACCAGCCGGTGGAGTTTCGCCTGGCTGAACTCCAACGACAAGGCGCCCAGGCCCTATCACGACCTCAACCACGCCGGGATCCGGGCCTGGGCGGAGCTCGCGCCCGAGCTCGGCGGCGCGGCCTGGTACCGCCCCGTCGGCCACCTCGAGCTGGCCACCTCCGACGCTGGAGGCGCCGAACTCGAAGCCCGCGTGCGCAGGCTCACCGCATGGGGCTACCCCGCCCGCCTCATCGGCCCGGCCGAAGCCTCCGAGCTCGAGCCAGCGCTGCGATTCCCGGAGTCCGGCGGAACCGTCGCGTGGTTCCCCGGCGAAGGTTACGTGCTCACCGAGCCGCTGATCGCCCGGCTGGTCGCGTACGCCAGGAGTCAGGGCGGGGATGTGCGCACCGGCGAGCAGGGACAGGTGACGGGCCTGGACCAGCGAACAGTGCGCACCGCCGCCGGCGCCGTCCTGGAGGCGGACGAGGTAGTGTGCTGCGCCGGCCGCTGGGTGCCCGAACTGGCCACGATGGCCGGCGCCGCGAGCCCGGTGCCGCTGGTCGCCTGGGACACGCCCGGCGCGACCGCCCCGGGGCTGGCGGTGCGCGTCGGCCCGCTCTCCTCGGCCGGTCCGGTGCGCGTGGTCCATACGCCCGAGATCAGCCTCCGGCCGCATTCCAGTGGCCTGTTGCACCTGGAAGCACCCGACGCCGCCGTGGACCTGCATACCCCAGAACCCGACCTGCACCGCTGGGCGGCCGCCCTGCTGCGCCGCGCCCAGCAGACGGTCCGCGGTCTCATCGACGCCCGTGTCGAGGAGTTCGCGGTCTGCGTCCGCCCCATGCCCACCGACGGCCAGTCCATCGTGGGCCGCCTCCCCGGCGTCCCCGGCCTCTACGTTGCGGTCACCCACAGCGGCGTGACCCTGGCCGCCCACCTGTCCCGCCTCATCGCCGCCGAGCTCACCACCGACACCCCGCCCGCCGACCTAGCCCCCTACCGCCCCGACCGCTTCCTCACCAGCCCCCCAGCCCCCCAGCCCCCGCCGGCCCCCTCCGCCCCCGCTAGCCACCCCTCCGCCTCCCCAACCACCCATCCTCGCGCGCCCTGAAACCAATGAGTGTGACACTCTAGTGAAAAGAATCATTAGAGTGTCACACTCATTGGTTGCGTCCAGCGACGCACACAGGTCAAAACCTGGGCAATCCGGGCATCGCGCGACCGTGAGCGGGTGCGCGGGGCCTCACGACACCGGGGCGGAACCTCACGATAGACACAGCGCGGAGCCTCAGGGGAGCAGCACGACCTTGGTCCCGGCGCGCGTGTCGAACAGGCGGTACCCCTCGGCCGCCTCGGCCAGCGGCAGCCGGTGCGTGATCACGCGCTCGGGCGCCAGGCCTCGCGCCAGGATCATTTGCATCAGCCGCTCCCGGTCAGCGAGCGGGTCGCCGATGCTGAACCGCAGCGTCAGCTCGCGCTCGAACATCAGGCCCGCGTTCAGCTTGTAGTCCGGCTCGAAGTGGGCGCCGACGACCGACACCGTGCCCCGGCCCCGGGCCAGCTGCAGCGCCGCGTCCAACGCCCCGGGCGTGCCCGCCGCCTCGATGACCACGTCCGCGCCGAGCCCGCCGGTGCGGGCGAGAACCAGCTCTGAGGCTTCAGNCGGCGATACCGCCTCGGCGCCAAGTGAAGCCGCGAGCTCCCGCCGCGCCTCGATCGAGTCCACGGCGATCGCGCCGCCGCCGAAGCCGGACACGCACAGCAGCGCCATCAGCCCGACCGGCCCGCAGCCCAGCACGACGATCGTGTCGGTGAGGTCGGCCCCGGACCGCTGAACCGCGGCGTAGCCGGTCGGCAGGATATCCGCGAGGAACAGGCCCTGCTCGTCGGTGGACGCCGGGGGCAGCTTGAGCAGGCAGCGATCCGCCATCGGGACCCGGACATACTCGGCCTGTCCGCCGTCCAGGCGAGGGTAGACGCCCGAATAGCCGAACAGCGCCCGGCTCGCGCACTGCGCCGGGCGCCCCATNCGGCACTGCGNGCACGTCCCGTCGGACGTCATGCTCGAGGACACCACCCGCTGCCCGACCTCGAGCAGGTCGACGGCGTNTCCCACGTCGGTGATCACGCCGACGAACTCGTGCCCCAGCACCGTCGCGGGGTCGAACCCGGGCGTCATGCCGTGCAGCGGAAACAGGTCGGCCCCGCAGATCGCGGCGGCCGTCACCTTGACGATGGCGTCCTGCGGCCCCCGCAGCTTCGGTTCCCGACGTCGGTGACCGCCGCAACGCCCGGCGTGCCCACTTGCACCGCCTTCATGCTGGTTCCTCGATCTCGACCAGGTAACCGTCGGGGTCCACGCAGAAGAACCGGCTGCCACCCCACGGCGGGCGGTAGGTGTCGGCGAGGAACGAGACTCCGCGGGAGGCCAGGGACCGGCGGGCCGCGTCCGCGTCGGGCACCTCGAGCACCAGCACCACGTTGGCCCGCGCCCGCCCGGCCGGGTTCGGCGCTGTCATCGTCACGCCCGGCCGGTCGGGCGACGGGTGGCCCTGCTCCGCCGGCGAGATCCGGGCCCCGGCGGCGGTAAGCGTCGCGTAGGGCGGGTCGTCATACCGCGCCACCTCGGTCAGCCCGAGCTGGTCCCGGTAGAAGCGGAGCGAGGAGGCGAAGTCGGAAACGGCCAGGATGGCGCCGGCCCGCGTGACCGGGAACTCGGGCACGCCTCAGCCCCGTAGCCCCGCAGCCGAGGCCCCGGCCCGCGAGGTCCCGCCTCGCGAGGCGCCGGCTCCCGACGACTCGGCGCGCGAGACCGCCGCAGGCGAGCCTTCCCCGAGCGAAGCGCCCGCGGGCTCGACCGGCACCGGGGCATCGTCCCGCAGCGCCGCCTGGAGCCGCTCCGCGGGCACCCTGATGTGGTCCGCGGTGAGCGCGGCCGCCCGGTCCACGTCCCGGAGCCTGATAGCCGCCAGGATCGCTCGGTGCTCGGTCAGCGAGTCGTCCATGGTGCCGCGCAGGGCCAGCGTCCGGGACTGGAACCGGCCGATCTCGCCTTCGAGCCGGTGGTGCACCTCCTGCAGTTTCGGGTTGCCGCTCAGCTCGCACAGC
>JGI26341J46601_10000818_pt1 | contig 9949 bp, 10 predicted proteins | sample BogFormECP12_OM3_FD_46601 | JGI IMG/M metagenome (IMG submission 46601) | reverse complement strand
CGAGACCGGCCTGCACTACCCGGTTCCGATCCATCGTCAGCCTTGTCTGGACACCCTGGAAATCGACCGCACAAGCTACCCAGTAACCGACACGTATGCCAAAGGCTGTCTGTCCCTCCCTATGTTCTCCGGCATGACCGACGCGCAAGCGAATCGCGTCGTCTCTAACGTCTGCTCCTTCTTCGGCTTTCAATGAACCGGCTCGCAATCTGCGACGATCCGGCCGGACCGACCCACTCCCTGCCACCCGTGTACGCGGCGAACAGAGCGTCGAATGACCTGGAAAGAGGTAAATGTGATGACCGAGAATCAAAAGTTCATAAGATCGACCTATCCTTCGTCATCGGACTATCTCAACGAGCTGGCACATCTCCGTGACCTTTACCGGAGCAGCCCGATTCCGAGTGAGGAGTTTATCGATCAATTCGCGCTCTATGCGACGCCGGCGTCGCTGCGCCGATTTATCCATTTTGACAGGCTGTATCAAAAAATCCTCGATCTGCCGGGCCTGATCATGATTTTCGGGGTCCGCTGGGGGCGCGATTTGAGCACATTGCATGGCCTGCACCAGATTTACGAGCCGATGAATCACACAAGACGAGTACTCGGCTTCGATACGTTCACCGGCTTCCCCTCGGTGACCCCGCTCGATGGCAGCACGGCCGTGACACAAGCCGGTGCCTATAGCGTCACGGACGCTTACCAGGAGCACCTTGCCGAGGTGCTTACCGTCAAAATGCGGCTCGGCAGTTATGCTCATCTCGAGCGCTTCGAGCTCCTCAAAGGTGATGCGCCCGAGCAGCTAACGCAGTACCTTGAAAAGCACCCGGAGACGATGGTCTCGTTGGCCTACTTTGATCTCGATCTCTACGAACCGACCAGGGCCTGCGCCGAAATGTTGGTGCCCTATTTCGCCTCCGGTGCGGTGATTGCCTTCGACGAGTTTATCCATCCCGTCTTCCCGGGAGAGACGGTCGCGGCGAGACAGGTATTCGGAAACCGTGCGCGGTTTCGGCGGGTCCCGGTTGTCGGACCGGGCCACTCCGCATACTTGATTTTCGACGGACCGCCGGATGGCCGTTAACAGATCAGCTTGACCGGTTTCGCCGCGGTGGGGACCAGGCGCGCCGTCAATCGTCGCTCCACAGCTCGAAATCGGCACCGAAAGGGTGGCGAGATTGGCGTTGGCCGCACGGTAGCGCTCCGCGAGCCGGTGCCTCAGGGAAGGGGAGACCGCGGTCGTTGTTACAGGTTACTTGTGTATCAATAGTCCGGTCTGATGTCAGATTGAAGGAGCGCCCCGCCGGGGACGACGAGGCCAAATCGACACGGGTTGAGTTAATGGAGCATTAATCCGAGTATGCGAAGCCTGACTTGAGGACAAGATGGTGCCTTCGTCGCCGCGAAGTCATCCGCGTGTCATGATGATTTAACCAGCAGGCGCTGCCTTCGGTGAGATCGACACTCCAGAAATGGGTCCGCAGGAGGCGCGCCGATCGCCTCCCACGCCCACAATGCAGGAGAGCCATGTGAGCCCCTTGGATGCGATTACAATGCCTACTTCGGCCACACTACCAGAGGCTCGTTGCCCCCACTATGCGTGCCCCAGATGTCGAAGGCCCGTTCCCGTGGGCGAAAGCCTCGATAGCTGGTGTTGCGCGACCTGCGGCTTCCAAGTGACGCGCCAGCGTGGAGTGATTAGTTTTACCAGAACCGGCGTGAACGAATGGCAGAAATTTTTTGAAGACAAGGCGACCGGGCCGAAAGGCGATACTATCTCAGCTTTGGAGTATAATACATCACTCCAAAATCATTATATCATCAATGCCTTTCGCCACCTATGCAGTAATTTACAAGACGAAGCAATAGTCCTTGATGCGGGTTGCGGTAACGGAATATTCTGGAGGGAGTTTTTGGCTCCGAGGCCAGTCGTCGGTGTCGACTACTCGCTGCATATGTGCGAGCTGGCGGAGGCAAAGGGAATGACCGCTTATCAGGCGGATATCTTGAACCTACCTTTTGCTGACAAGCAGTTTGATCTCGTCTACTGCGTCGAGATTCTCCAGTATATCGAAGATCTACCTGCGCTTCTTACGGAATTCGCGCGCGTATGTCGCAGTGGAGGCCGGATCGTGGTAAGCACAATCAATCGCACCTCATTATTGCTGCGGAGCGTACGGGGCATACGGTCATTTCTCCCCCGTGAGGATATGCCACTTAGTTTCAGGTACTTTACGCGAACGGCGGACGAAATTGTCGAGTCTGCGCGTGGCCTGCCATTAGCAGTGGGCACGGTTGCGTGGACCCATTTCCCGATTCCTTGGCTGCATCGATCGAGCTCGCCAAAACACATGATGGACTGGCTTGCGTGGAACGTTTTTGTCGAGTTTGTCAAGCCGTCGGCCTAACCCGAGTGTCGCGCAAGCCATGCTCCCTCAAATCCGGTTTCCGCTGACTCCCACAGATCTCTGGTTCGACGCATGGGTTAACCGCCCGGACCAATCCGAGGCACTTGAGCAGGCGTTTGCTGCCCATTTCGGCTTCCCTCACGGACTGCTTTTCCCGTACGCGCGAATCGCACTTCATGCGCTAATTACAGCGTCTGGATGGCGCGAGCGAAAAATCTTATGTCCTGCATATACCTGCGCAGTAGTCCCGATGGCAATTACCATTTCGGGGAACGCCGTGGAACTTGTCGACTGCGCGCCGGACCACTTTCTGCCGGGTTCCGCTGAGTGGGCGCAGCATGTCACTCCCGATACGAAAATGATGATCGTGACTCCGCTGTACGGTTACCCGATCGACAAGAAGAGCGAGGTCCTCAGCCGCACAGCGGCTCCGGGTATTTTTGTTCTCTACGATGAGACTCAGTCGCTCGGGGTCTCGGACAGCAACGGACTGCAGACGCACGACGCCGATGGCGCGCTGTTCAGCCTAGGGCCTGGTAAGATGCTGCCCGCGCTTTCTGGTGGCCTCCTACTCCTGCGCGACGAGGGCGTCTATCGCGAGGTCCAAGCCCTGCGGAATACTCAGTGCACCAGTTCGACTTTACGCCATCTCACACAACGTGTGTTAAGAGGTATCGCTTTATGGGCCGCGCTTCGCGAACCGGTATTTTCGTGTTTATTTCGCAGTGGCCGTTTCATTTCGGCATTGTCTTTTGATCACATCAGCGCTCGGGAGCTTAAGGAGACGAAGTTCCCTTCCGACGCGCTCGTTCTCCCGTCGTCATACCAAGCTCGAATCGCGCTGCGCCAGCTGGACCGACTGGGCCGCCTAACCGCAGCAAGACGCAGATCAGCTGAATACTACGATCGCCGTCTTCGAGAAGAGGGTTTTCGGACTTTTGCACATAGCGCGACGCCGACCTGGACGAGATATCCGCTGGCTGTATCGGATCGTGCAAGGGTAATCACAGCTTTTGCTAAGGAAAAAATACAGATTGGCTGGTTTATACGTTATACTTGCGAAGACAGCCCCGTGATCAAAGGAAGCTCAGGTTTGTGCCCGAATGCACGAGTATGGGCACGGAGCATGATAAATCTACCGAATTGGCAAGGTATTTCACTTGCTGATGCGGAACGCTGCGTGACGCTGTTGCTGCGGTTGAGGGACCAAGACCGAGAAGCTTCGGCTTGGCCAGCGGCCGTCAGCTAACGCCTACGAAAAGAAGAATCCGAACGGATCAGAGGCGATCGTCGATGTGACGATCCTTCGCGCTATCACAATTCGGAAACCGCCATGATCGGTGCCGGCGCCTGCTACACGATCGTCGGCGATGTCCGCACCCGTGAAGGAAGGAGCGGCGGGGCCGATGGCCGCTCCTGCCCCGGCCCCCCGAGGGTTTCACCGAGCCGATTCCTGTGTTTCGGTCGCAGACGCTTCGAGACCTTCGTTGCAACGAATGGATATCGCAGATGCGGCGCGCCCGGATAGTAACACCCGTTCGCAAGCCGCAACTTCTGCCGGGACCGAAGATCTTCCGATCTTCTTGCTGACGCAAGCCGCCGAACGGCCGTCAATCGCGGTTCCACGTTTCGAAATCGGAGCAAAGGAGCGCTGCTAGCTTAGCATTGGCAGGACGATAATGCTCAGCCAGCCGGCGCTGCAGGGCGTTGGGGAGAGGCTGTGGCGGCGAAGGTCCGGCAGCGTTGACCAGTCCCAGATCGCGCGCCAGTCCCGGCATTTCAGCGACACCTAGGAAGCGATGGAAAGCCGCGGTGATGCGCTCGGGACAAGTCGCCAAATCCTCATATCGCAACACCAGGATCTGTTTCCTGGGGAAACGGTTGAAGAAGCGGATCAGGTGTTCGGCATAGAGGCCCCTCGAAAAATAAGCGTGAGGGCGAGCATAGGGCAAATTGAGAGCCAGATCCCGCTCGCGTTGCTCTTCGAGTGCGAGCGCCCGTTCAAAAGTCTCGGGCTCCAGTCCGTTCTGCCGCGACCACAGATAGTTGGAATAGGCCCGGTCAACAGGGTTGCGAAGCAGGAAGATCAGCTTGACCCGCGGCAACACGCGACACATGCGCTCAGCCACTTCGGGTGACTCCAAATAGTTAGTGCTCTTTTCGCCGAGCACCCGGCCGGCAGGGAGCGGATCGAACCATTTTGTCGAATAGTAATCGACACCGCGTTGCCACAGCTCGTCGACCAGGAAGAACTTAGGCTCTGGTACCATCGGCTCGGCCATCGCGAGCTGAGGATGGCGCCGGGCAAGCATGTAGAGCCAAGTGGTGCCCGAGCGCGGCGCCCCGGCTATGATGAAGTCCGGGAGACGACGAAGGGGTTCAGGCATGGATCGTTCGGCCATCCTCGTCGCGTTGCCTATTACGGCGCCCCAAGTCGTCGTCCGCCGTATCCGCCGCGATGAAATAAAGCGGTCTCCGCGTCGACTCTACATAGATGCGCAACAGATACTCACAGATCATACCAAGTATCAAAAAAGCGATTCCGAAAAACAGAGATAGAACGACCATAATCGTGCTCCAACCGGGCATCGGGTCGAAAAATACTGCATTGAGCAGAAAGTACAACGCAGCAACAAATCCGATCAGAGAAAAGAAAACGCCCAGTAGTGTCACTGCTCGGGGGATCGTCCCAGAGAACCCGATCAGTCCGTCGTACATAGATTTGACCATGCGGCCGACGGACCACGCCGACCGTCCGACGGTACGGCGCTGACGGTCGTACTCCACCACCGCTTGCCGGAATCCCGTCCAAGCTACTAGACCAAAAATCAGCCGGTTGGCCTCACGCATCTGCCGCACACACTCGACCACCCTACGATCCATCAGCAGAAAGCCACCGGTGACGAATTTTGATCCTTTGGGCATGGCGAAACGCCGGAGGAGTGCCTCGAAGGCCTTGCTGGTGAGAATTCGCCAGCGCGAATCGTCGCGCATCCGGCGGCGACCGAACACCACATCGGCACCTCCCCGCCAAGCCTCGACAAAGGAGACGACGGCCTCAGGCGGATCTTGCAGGTCCGCCGGAAGGATGACAACTGCATCGGCATCGCACAGGTCGAGCCCGGCAGTAACCGCCGTGTGAGCCCCGAAGTTCCGTGAGAGGCGTAGACCGCGGAACCGGGAGGACTCCTCGCACTGTTGCTGGATCAGTTCCCAGGTTAGGTCGGTGCTGCCATCGTCGATCAACAGGATACGGTACCCGACATCGTCCCGCGGGATGAGGATTCTTTCGACCGCTTCCACAAAGGTTCCGAAGCACCTTTCTTCATTATAGAGCGGGGTCAGTATCTGAACGATAGGCGCGGCCATAACCCTTACCTCTTTTTGCCTCGGCGAGCCGGATCGGCGGGTCGTTCAGTTCTGCCAACGCCAGCGATCGCGGGAGAAAGCCCTTGCGCCTAGGCTTTCTTTAAAGCCGACGATCCCTTGATTGAAATGTACGGTGGACGCGCTTGGGCCCATATCGAGGTAGCGGTACCCCCGCTCACCCAAAGCATCGATTACCTCAGCCAAAAGCACAGTAGCACCGTGATTCGCGCGGTGAGAGGCGCGGTCGCATAAGTAGAAGGTGTTACAGATATTGCGGTTCAGAATGAACAGAAGCATGCTAGCGATCACGATTCCATCGAGATGGGCTGACCAAACGCGTAGATGACTAGGCACGCGATGGAACAAGTCCTGGATCTCGGCGTGTGTATGCGTGGGCTGTGCCTTCAGTCGGACATGAGTCTCCTCCAGGAGCTCAAGAAATCCGCTTAGCCCGTCAATACCGCTCTCGGTTACTGCAACGCCTTTTTGCCGACATGCGCGAACATAGCGACGCTGGCGTTCCCGAAATATTCGCTCGTAGTGATTAGATTTCTCTCGATCGAGCGGGATCAGCAACGGCATAGATCGATGAACAAGTTGAAAACCTCGGACATGGAGAGCGAACTCAATCATCTGGTCCGGTTCGTCATGATAAACTGGCGGGGGTAGCGTGATCTCGATCCCTTGCCATCCTTCAGACTTACAGTAGAGTTGCAATGCCTCTACCAGACGCAGACATGACTCCGCTGGCATCGACTTTCTCACCGCCGGCCCGCCGATTGACGCACCGGCCAGGGAGACAAAGATGCCGTCTGCCGATAGGGCTCCGGGTATGACTGCCTCGAACTGGGTTCCGCACAATGCTATCAGATGACGAAAATCATATTTCCCCGGCGGGTGATAGCCGAGGAAGTCGAGGTCATGGAACAGAGTCGCATTATTTGAGGCGTGAAGAAACGCCCTCCAAGCAGCGGCATCTGTTTGGCGATAGGGACGAATGACCCACTCGTTCATTCTGATGCCCGCCGGTATTTGATATAATCTCAGAAACCTTCGTTAGGCCCAGCGAGGCCGAGATCGCCATTCTGCATTCACCTCTCCTAACGTGGACCTGGGAAGGTTTCTCGACGAAATATGCTCAAGCAAATCCACTACCATGGAACGAATGCCACGTCCGAGAGACCGCGCCTCGAGCAGCCTTTGATGATCATGATAGAAGGGCTTGGAGGCTAAGTAGTGCTGATCGGAGACCGCATTCAAATATATCATGTTGGGATGCAGGTTAATAATCTTGAGTCCGGGACGCTCGAGATGTAACCCAGTTATGTCAAACCCGGTGGCGCCTGTTTTGAGCTCGAAATGATCGGCGAAGTAAATCGGCAGTTCGAGGACGTCGTATTCTTTCCATACCGGCTGCAGACCAGGGGTCAGCGGCAATTGGTAGCTGCTGTCATATTCGAGGCCGAATTCACGGTAGAGTGGCATCATTAAAGAATCGTAAAACAGACTGTGGTTGCGCACCCCCTTTGCCTCCGGCGCGAAGCTCAGGGTCGTGCGCAGCACGTGACGATAGAGGTCGCTCTCGTTGATGATTGCCGCCGCGGGTTCTCCCATTTTAGCGGTGAGCTCCTTCAATGTGGATCCGTTGCGCCGGTAGTTGGGATGAAGCCCGCGCTCATGCGGTCCCACGTCAATCCCGCGGTGCGTACAAAAGAAGGTCGCACGCACGCCATGCTCATCGAATAGATCGCGGATGTCCTGCAATACTGCAGGATGCGCCCACTCGACGTCGACCGTAAAACATATCGTTCCTGGGTCATCCCCCATCATGAGAATCCTTCGGCAAGACATTGCGCCAGCCGGCAAACAGCGAAGCGCCTGCTATCACGGCGCCCGTCAGCGGCATAGTCAATCCGACCATCACGGATGTCGCTGCGACCTGCAGGGGATCGGCCTGGACAAGACTGAAGGCGGCGAGCAAAGCCCCCTCACGCACTCCCCACCCTCCGAGCGAAATCGGCAGAGACGAAGCCAGCAGCGCCGGCGGCACGAAAACCAGGCAGTCAAGCGCCCGCAGATCAGCGCCGATGGCCCACCCGAGAATATAGGTCAGCAGCACGGCAAGGAGATTTGAGCCAACACCTAGCGCCACCACTACGAAGCTCATTTTCCCGGAGGACAGAGTAAGCCGCAGGTCGCCCGCCACGGTGGCGAGGGGGCGTCCCAACGAAGGCAGCGCGTGAATGATTGACTGAGAAGCCAGAACCAATGCGACAGCCGCCATCGTCCCCAGCGCTGCGATCGTCAGCGTCGGAAAAGGCGTGAGGCCGCCCATCCTTCCGACGATGATAGGGAGTGTCGGAACGACCAGAACGGCGAGACCGGCGAAGCCGAGCAGACGGTCGCAAGCCACCGACCGTGCAGCGGCGAACGCTCCGGTCCGTCGCGCGAGCATAAGGGTCCGGGCCACGTCTCCGCCCACCGATGACGGCAGCACCTGGCCGATCAAGAAGCTATGGCCGAGGAGAAGCGCAAGAGGGCCGAGACCGACGGCCCCGCCGCCCAGCATGCGGATGACCAACTGCCAGCGCCACACAAGGACGACAAATTGCACCGCGACAACCAACCCGGCCAAGCCGAGACCCGGAAGAGCGGCGCGACTGATCAGATCGAGGACGGCACCGAAGTCGATGGAGCGGAGGATCAACCACAGCGCAAGCACAGTCATCAGCCACCGAGCTGCAACGAGCAGTCTGCCGCGTGGCAAGTCTGGCAACCGACGAGCACGATGCAGAGCATCGATGTATGAGACCGGATGGACGGCGCGGACCATTCGATCAGGGCCTCGCCGTCTCCGTATTGAGGAGATCGAGCGCGGTGAACACGCGATCCTGCTGTTCCGGGGTTAGCTCCGGGTGCATCGGCAGTTGGAAGGTCGAAGCGGCGGTGCTTTCGGTCTGCGGCAAAGGGTCCGCGGCCGGCCGATAGGGCGGCTCTAAATGAGAGGCCATTACACCGCGGCGCGTCGGGATCCCCAATTTGAAGAGGCGGTCCATCACCTCGTTACGGGACCATCCGCTGTCTTCGCGCAACTGGACCTGATAGCTTTGCCAATTTGGCAGCAAGCCCGCCGGGACATGCGGAGCGATCAGAACGGGGTGCCCGGAGAGAAAAGCGCCATAGCGAGCGGCTACCGCGCGACGCCGTTCGAGCAAACTGTCCAGCCGATCCAGCTGGGCAAGACCGATGGCCGCCTGAATATCGGTAATGCGATGGTTGTAACCGATCTCGGGATAGCTTTCGAACCGGGTCGGCGGCCCTCCATGCCGGTCATAGTCGGACAGCGACATGCCCTGCTGACGCAGGCGGCGCAGCTGCTCGGCCAGACTCGCATCATCGGTCGTGATCATGCCCCCTTCGGCGGTGGTGATCACCTTGCGCGCATGCAAGCTGAAAACACTGACGTCGGCCAGCGCCCCGACCGGACGGCTGTGGCTGCGGCTGCCGAAGGCGCAGGCGGCATCATCCAACACGCGCAGCCCGTGCCAGCGAGCCAAACTGCCGATTGCGTCGATATCGCACGGCAGGCCGAGCTGATCGACCGACATGATCACCCGCGTCCGGCTGGTGATCCTGCGGGCGACATCGGCGGGATCGATGTTGTAGGTAGCAGGGTCGATCTCGGCGAAAACCGGTGTTGCGCCGACGTGGCGGATGACGTTGACCGAAGCGATGAAAGTGAGCGACGGTACGATCACCTCGTCGCCGGGACCGATACCCCATGCGTGCAGCACCAGGAAGGCCCCGGTTGTCCAGCTCGAGACCCCGACCGCATGCTCCGCGCCGCACAGCCCCGCAAAACGCCGCTCGAATTCGGCCAGGCGCGGCCCACCCACTACCCAGCCACCACGCACGACCGCCGCCGCCGCTTCCGCTTCGGCTTCACCAAAGCAAGGACGGCTGAAGGAAATGGCCTCGTTCACCCATTCATCTCCCTGCCGGCAGCGGCTCGCCGCCGTCCGTGGGGAGGCGCCAATTGCGTATGTCGTCTTCCAGAAGATCTGCTGGGTGAGGATAGTTGGCGCGGAACCAGTCGATATAGCGGCGCAGCCCTTGCCCGATATTCAACTCGGCAACAAAGGCAAGTGTCTCGCGCGCGAGACGCGTCTCCG
>JGI26341J46601_10000817_pt1 | contig 9956 bp, 7 predicted proteins | sample BogFormECP12_OM3_FD_46601 | JGI IMG/M metagenome (IMG submission 46601) | reverse complement strand
CCTTACACGCGGGACGCGTATGCTATGGTGCCCTGCAACGTTGGAGCACTGCCGGAGAAATCCCCCAAAACTGCTCGAGGACGATTACGATAACGAGCACGAGTTGGACTTCGAGACGATCACGATTTAAACATCCTAAATCCTCTGTGGTGAATCCTCTTCTCTGTGTTCTCCTTTCCCCCTCTCGGTGTTCTCCCTCCTATCCCAGCCATTCACCGAGAGCCGGGAGAAACAGAAGGACATCCGCCAGGAGACTTAGCAGCGACGGAGGCATGCGATATTTCAACGACCGGAGCAGACCGGCACAACCGAGCGTCAACAGAATCGGCATCAGGGGCCCGGCCAGCCGCAACCACGCGAGCTGCATACTGATCGCTACAAGCGCGGCCGCCAAAACTGCCAGCAACATGCGCGTCCCGTTCGGACCGAGCAAGACAGCGATCGTTTTTGTGCCGACCAGTCTGTCGCCAGCGATATCGCGATAATCGAATATTAACGCGTTGATCGTCAGGATCAGAAAGATCCAGACAAATACAAGCCAGACTCCCGGTTCCCCGAGTTTCCCGGACTCAAACGCCGGCCAGAGCACCAGAATCACCGTGACCACCGCCGGTGCCAGAAGCGACTTCAGGTACGGAAGATCCTTGAGCCGAACGCGAGCCCCTGGGATCGGCCGCGAGTAGAAATAGAGCGCCCCAACCGCGACGGCAAACGGACAGAGCATCCAGACGCGGCCAGTGATCACCGGCCATAGTGCGAGGAATGCACCGGACACCCAGACGAGCATCATCCGCCACGGCCTCAACCGCGGGCTCCATTGAGACCGCAGCGGGGTGTTCGTCGCGTCCGCCGGGTCCGAGTAGAGCCGGTCCAAATTATAGACCAACACATAGCCGGCAAACCAGAGCGGCCCAGACCGGCCCCAATCAATATCCAGAATCCGGGACGCCACAATTCCCAACGCCGTGACCGCCGACGCTCCGACGAGCTCCAGGAAATAGATTGAAATGAAAAGAGCGCTCATCGTTCTCGTTCCACCGTTCACTCTTCCTTCCCATTCAGCAAACGGCGATCGGGACATCGCGGAGGCGCGCAGTAGCATACGCGTCTCGCGTGTATTCCTTTCTTTGCAAGCAGGCATTGACGTGGAAAACAGAATACACGCGGGAAGCGTACGCTACGATGCTCGGCGACATTCGCGCATTCGTGGATAAAACGCTTTCGACGAACGAGAACGATTAAAGATTGCGATGTCGAGGACCCAACTTCGCCAAGGCTTCGTTGGCCAAGCCGAGGACGCGGAAGATTGCGCGTGAGGCGCGAACGATGCTAAACTCGGAACTCGGAACGCCGAACGCCCGGGCNAAGCCCGGTAATGTTTCCTTGACGATCCCCATCACTGTACCTAGATACAGGCAGTNTGTCGGGAGGAGGTTCCCTGAAGAACCTGCGGACGAGACCTGGGACGCGAGGTCGCCCCGGCAGNGNGAAGTAATGCAATCAAGTTAAAAGGCGATTTTGAATGTTTAACGGCCTTCTCGGATTATTCTCAAATGACATCGGCATCGATTTGGGCACGGCTAACACGCTGGTATTTGTTAAAGACCAAGGGATCGTTCTGCGTGAGCCATCCGTTGTAGCGGTACGTGCAGGGACAAGTCAGGTCTTGGCCGTNGGNGATGAGGCCAAGCGGATGCTCGGTCGAACGCCTGGCAATATTGTTGCGGTGCGCCCACTCAAGGATGGCGTCATCGCCGATTTCGANATGACGGAGTCTATGCTCCGGCACTTCATCACAAAGGTTAACACTCGCAAATGGGTCCGTCCGCGAGTGGTGATCGCTGTTCCCTCCGGCATCACCGAAGTCGAAAAGCGCGCAGTAAAAGAATCCGCCGCGCACGCCGGGGCACGCGAAGTNTATCTGATCGAGGAACCGATGGCTGCAGCGATCGGCGTTGGGTTGCCGGTGCAGGATGCCGCCGGCAACATGATCATCGANATCGGCGGCGGCACCACGGAAGTCGCGCTGATCTCGCTGTCAGGCATCGTCTTCAGCCGAAGCGTTCGAGTGGCCGGCGACGAACTCGATGAGGCAATCGCAGGCTACATGAAACGAGCTTACAACCTCATGATCGGAGAGCGAACCGCGGAAGAGATTAAAATTAAGATCGGCAGCGCGTACCCGATGGAAAAGGAGGCAGCGATGGAGGTCAAAGGTCGAGATCTCGTTGCGGGCCTTCCGAAAACTTTGACGATCACGTCGCAGGAGGTTAGAGAAGCGCTGCTTGAGCCGATTTCGACGATTGTCGAGTCCGTCCGTGTGACGCTGGAACGTTGTCCGCCTGAACTCTCCGCCGATCTTGTCGATCGCGGCCTGGTGCTTGCCGGCGGTGGCGCCTTGCTTCGCGGNCTGGACAAGTTGCTTCAGGAAGAAACGGGGCTCCCGGTCCACATTGCAGAAGACCCGTTGAGCGCGGTTGCGGAAGGCACAGGCCGAGCCCTGAGTGAAATCAAGTTTCTGCGTCAGGTGGCTTCCTCAGACAGACCGACCCGGTAATGCCCACTGCGGATCTCGCGGCTCTCATGAAGAGCTCTACCATAGCCGTCATCGGCATCTTCGCGATTCTCGTCATCCTGGTCTTTCTCTCGCCGCAGTCGGCGAAGCAGCAGATGCAAGGCGCCCTGTTGCAATTGATCTCGCCAATCCTGCGCACCGGTGCCTCCGTCGGACACGAAATCGGGGGCGTCAGCGGCGGGCTGAAACATCTGGATGAACTCCAAAGGGAAAATGAACAGCTTAAGTCCGAAAACGAACAACTCCGGGCCGAGAACTCGCTTTTGGCGAACCTTGAGACCGAAGTCAACCGACTGAACCGTGCGCTTGGGTTTCGGGAGCAATCGCCGTTCAAATTGCTTCCGGCTCGAGTAGTGACGAGGGAGACTGCAACCTGGTGGAGCACCTGCACGATCAGCATCGGATCAAAGGATGGGGTCGCGCCGGATATGGCGGTCGTCACGGAGAGCGGGTTAGTGGGGAAAGTCACCACGGTTGGCAAGGATATTTCGGTCGTTCTGCTCGTGTCGGACGAGAGCTTGAGAGTTTCGGTGTCGATCGAAGGGACCCAGGAACAGGGAATTATCAGCGGAACCCGCGCCTCGTCGATGTATGCCCCGGATTTACGGATCCGATTCCTCAGCAAGACCGCACAATTACAGCCCGGAATGAAAGTGCTGACAGCCGGTACCGGTGGTGTTTTTCCGTCTGGCCTCGTCGTCGGGACCGTTAAAGATTTTTCGTCAAATGAGCTTGAAGGCATTGCGAAAGTCACACCGGCAGTCGATCTGGCTGAAATACAAAACGTGTTTGTGATTCTCCGCCAAAAATGATCCGTTTTTTCGCCGCCCTCCTCGTTCTGACTTTCGGGTCGTTCGTGTTTCAACTCTTTCTGCCCCCGGTTCTGCTGCTGAACGGAGCAGCGATTCTCTTTGCGCCGATTATTTATTTTTACGGATGCGTCTCACTTCCGTTCCCGCTGGTGCTGGCGTTGACGTTTTTTACTGGTCTGCTGCAGGATCTGTTTACCGTGCCCCAGGTCGGCCCTCACCCGGAATACACTATCGGCGTTTCAATCCTCCTCTATCTGATTCCCGGGGTCATCATGCACGGGCTGCGGCCATTGTTCTTGACACACCGCTGGGTGATTCATTTTATCCTCGCCGAGATCGGCGCGGCACTGACACCGTTTATTTTACTGGCGCAATACGCTATTTTAAGCGTCGAACGCACCAATTTCTTTTTCAGCGACGTGATAGTATGGCGAATCCTTGGCCCCGGTTTGATTTCTGTTTTGATTGCGCCATGCGTCTTCTTTATTCTTACCCCGCTGTCGCACGTACTGGGGTATCGCCCGGGGTTACCTTTAGCGAGATGAATTAGATAGTATGGCTCGACCTAAAAAATCGTCTGTTCTCGATTTTAGGATTCTTTTTCTGGCCGTTTTCATCCTCACCGCGCTCGGCGCAATCGGGATCCGGCTCTGGTTCGTCCAGGTGAAACTTGCCGATTATTACCGCGGCAGAATCCAGGGCAGCTCCGAAGTCACCGTGCGCATCCCGTCCATTCGCGGGGAAATCCGGGACCGGAATGGCGTCGCGATGGCGACGAATCGTCCGAGCTACCAAGTCGATTTTTATCTCCCAGACCTGGTGAGCGGGTACAAGAAACAGTACGGGCAACCGCCGATGGTCGAGTTCCTGGCCAAAGACGCCAACGGCATGCTTCACGACCGCAAAGAAGCTGACATCGTCCAGATCGTCGATAAAACGATCATTCCGCGTCTCGAGGAACTGAAAGTGGCCGAGCCGTACAATNCACAGCGGCTCCGGACGCACTATCGGAACAACACNCTGGTCCCGTTCACTTATCGAGAGGACCTCGATTTCTCGACNTTCTCGAAGTTTGCCGAAAAAGATCTCGGGCTGCCGGGTGTACAGGTCANTGTCAAACCNGTCCGAAAATACGTTTTCAACGCGATGGCCGCGCACCTACTGGGATACGTCGGCACTGCCCGCGATTTCGACAAACTCCCAGACATTAAGGATTTCAATTTTTACGAACCCGACATTCAGGGAAAAACCAACGTCGAATTCTATCTGGACGACGCGCTCCGCGGCAAACCCGGAAAACGGATCCTGCAAAAGAACGCCAAGAACCAGCTTGACGGCGAAAAAGAGATCATCCAGCCGACGCCGGGCGCGAACGTTTACCTCACGATCGATGCGCGAGTGCAATTCATCACCGAGCGCGCTTTGCGCGCGGTCGGGCGGGCCGCAGCGGTCGTGGTTAATCCAAATAACGGAGAGATTCTCGCGATGGCATCCGTGCCATCGTATGACCCGAACAAGTTCATCCCCGCAATCTCAGCCAAGGATTGGGCTGACATCAAGGATGCGGATGCCGATCCGTTGACCAACCGCGCGATCAGCGCGTTTGCGCCTGGATCGACCTACAAGATCGCTACTTCCCTTGCCGGCCTCACGAAAGGGCTGGCCAAGGCGGTGTTCACTTGCAACGGCGGCGTGACCTACGGCAACACCTATATGCGTTGCTGGATCCAGTCGGAGCATGGTGGAACTCACGGCCCGCAGACGCTGACTGAAGCGATCAAGAATTCGTGTGACGCGTTTTTTTATCAGTACGGAAACGCCGCCGGGATCGACGCGATCGACGCGGTCGGTAAGACGCTTGGACTCGGCGAAACCTCCGGGATCGAACTCACGAATGAAGCGCCCGGCATTCTTCCTTCGCCTGAATGGCTCCGTACGATGCACAACGAGCGGTGGAGCCAAGGGCAGACCGCAAACTCGTCCATCGGTCAAGGTTACGTCCTTGCTACCCCGTTACAGATGGCCATGGTAGCTGCAACCGTCGCAAACGGCGGAGTCTCGCATCAGCCGAGTCTCATCTATAAAATCCAGGAATCGGACGGCACTTCCGTCCGCAGGCCGGACAAGATCCGTGCGGATTTGACCCAGATGAATAAGCTGACNCCGGACCAGATCGAGCTNGTACGCAAAGGAATGTGGCGAGTTGTGAATGATTCCGGAACCGGCACCCGCGCAACGGTGCCCGGAGTCGTTGTCGCCGGCAAGACCGGGACCGCCCAGGCCTGGACAGATGGTCAAAAGGACGATAATGCCTGGTTCATCGCGTTTGCGCCGTACGACCATCCGAAACTCGCGCTCGCAGTGATCGTGCAAGGGGGCAAGGCCGGCGGCGACGTTGCCGCTCCCATCGCCGCCAAGATCATCGAGGAAAGCCTCGCGCTCGATCACGGATACGATCCCGGCATGAAGGCGATGGACCCAGCAATCGGCAATTTTGATGCAGTTACTCGCGTCGACTTTAAAAAAAGTGATGTTCCTGCGCAGGTCACGTCAACGGATGACGAGACCGCTGACGACAACCCGGTTACCGACGAGGAAAAGGAAACTAGATCCAAGCCGAAACGGCGTGAAGTCGCAGAACCGGATATCCGTCCGGATGCAGATAATCACCGCGCTGCTGCGCGGGCTGAGCCGACCCCGGAGAAACGGCACAGCTTTTTCGATTTTTTCAGGAGAAAGCCACAGGGTGAATCCCAAAATCAGCAGCAGCCGGCACAGCAGCAGCAGAAGAAACATCATTTCCTATTCTTCTAACCACTCGGCTCCAACTTTCTCCTATCTAAAACAATGCTCGATAAAGTTAAAAATTTTCTCGGCCTATCAAATCGTAAGACCGGCAATCAATTAGTAATTAGTTGCGAAAAATTAGAGAGGCGCGTCGCGCTTCTCGAAGACGGTGTTCTCGAAGAATACAACATCGAACGAGACACCGATCGAAACATCGTTGGCAGTATCTTCAAAGGAAAAGTCAAAAATATCGAGCACGGCCTGAAAGCCATGTTTGTGGATATTGGCTTTGAGAAGAATGCATTCCTGCATTTCTGGGATGCGCTTCCCGGCCTCGACAGCGGTGTCGAGGAAGTCAACCGCGCGACCGAACGGAAATCGAAAAAGAAAATTACCGCCAAGGATGTCCCGGAAATTTACCCGGTCGGCTCCGAGGTCATGGTCCAAGTGACGAAAGGTCCGATCAGCAACAAAGGGCCGCGTATCACGACCAATATCAGTTTGGCAGGGCGTTACCTCGTATTAATGCCGCACAGTGATCAAAGCGGTATTTCGCGCAAGATCGAGGACCCGAAAGAGCGCGAGCGACTCCGGATGATTCTGCAAAAGCTCGAAATCCCGGAAGGCATGGGAGTGATCATGCGGACAATCGGTGAAGGCCAGCGAGCTCGCTATTTCGTTCGAGATCTCGGACTGTTGATCGAACAATGGCGCCAGATTGAAGAGACGTTCAAGACGAAACCGGCACCAGCAATTCTTTTCCAGGAGCCCGACCTAGTCGAACGAACAGTGCGCGATTTTCTAACAGAAGATATCAGTGTTGTTTACTGCGACGACGAAGGCGCTGTCACGCGGATGCACAACCTCGTCGGCCAGATATCCAAGCGATCCAAGAAGCGCATCTTCCATTACACCGAATCGACGCCAATCTTTGAGAAGTTCGGCGTACAGAAACAGATCGATGACGCGTTCCATCGTCAGGTCTGGCTCCGTTGCGGCGGATACATTGTCATCGATGAGACCGAGGCCTTGATCGCCATCGACGTGAATACCGGCCGCAACAAAGGGGCGCGCGACGTCGAAAAAACAATCTTACAAACCAACCTTGAGGCGGCGGATGAAATCGCGCGGCAACTGCGTCTGCGCAATATCGGCGGCCTGATCATTGGCGACTTTATCGACATGAAGAACCGCAAAGACCAACAGATGGTCTACAACCGGATGAAGGACCGGCTAAAGCGGGACAAAGCCAAGACCCACGTTCTACCGATCTCGCAGCTTGGCTTGATGGAAATGACCCGGCAACGCGCTCAAGAGAGCTTAACCGGTTCGATGTTCATTACCTGTCCCTATTGCAACGGGCGTGCAGTAGTGAAAAGCCCGATGACCATGAGCGTCGAAATTCAACGGGCGCTCCATGCCGTCCTGCGGCAGAAACCCGATGTTCATGATGTCCGCGTCATCGTCAATCCGGAGGTATTGAACCGATTGAAGAGCGAAGACGAAGAACTGCTGGTCGACATCGAACGTAAGTACGCCGGCCGGCTCACTTTCCGAACCGATCCCACCTACCATCACGAAAAATTTGTCATCCTTGATGGGACGAATAACCACGAACTAAAAGCCTGAGACATGCGGATTCACCGAGAACGACGACGAGGACGATTGCGAACCATTAAAAATCCTCCGTGTCTCTTTGCCTCTGTGGTGAATCCGTCTGCGGTGAACTCTCTTGTCTTCAGTCATCAAATGCCCGAAGCAAATACGCCGCGCCCACACAGGTCGCGACGGATCCCACTGCCAGGTAAAGCAGGTCTCCGGAGATCGCGCTGATATGGGCGTGGTGCATGTTCACGTTCCGGAACGCGCGGCAGAAGTGCGTGAGCGGGAAAAGCTCCGAACAGATCCGGACTGCTCTGGGAAGCTGACTCAATGGCGCGAATGCGCCCGACAACAGCATCACTGGCAATAAAAAGAAAATCGAGATCTGGATCGCCTGCGTCTGCGTGCTCGAGAACGCAGAAATCAACAAGCCGAGACCGAGCGAAAAAAGCAAAAATAAAAGGCAGGTGATCGACAGCAAAATTGGTTGCTGGAATTTCACTCCAAAGTGCAAGCTCCCAACTGCAATCGTGCTGGCGATCAAAAACATAGAAATCACCAGGTAAGGCAGGACTTTGCCAATCACGATCTCTGATTGGCGCAGCGGTGTGACCATTAACTGGGAAAAAGTTCCCACCTCGCGTTCGCGGGTGATCGTACTCGCAATCAAAGTCACGGTGAGCAGCTGCAGAATAAGGCCGACGATTCCCGGGACGACGTAATCGATAAATAGTAGGTCGGGGTTATAGAGTGTATCGGTTTTAACCTCCCAGGGCGTCATCATCGAACTAAACTCGTGCCGGATTTCCAAAGGAAGCTGCTTCCCCAAATCAATGATTTCGTCCGGAAGGTTCTCGATCAGGTTGTCGCGCTGCTTGCTTTGATAATCCCCTAGTGTCTCCTGCAGCACCCCCTGCACGGAGGGCGCGGTATTCGTATCGGTTCCATCCAGAACCGCCAGAATCGGTTTGGGTTCTCCTCCCATTAACGCCGCTCCCCATCCTGCCGGTATCACGATCGCTGCTTCGACCCCAGCTGGGAACAGATCGATTTTCCCGTTTGGATCCCCCTGCCACGGTTTCCAATCAAAAGTGTCCTTCCCTTTCACAAGCGCGAGGAATTCCTGGCTCCGCGGACTGTTGTCGGCGTCGTAATACATCGCCGGCACACCGCGGATCGATGAGTTCTCAAACGCGTGGCCGAACAGAAAGGTAAAAAACGGCGGCAACACCACGATCAAGAACAGGACACGTCTGTCGCGCCAGACGTGAACGAACTCTTTGTAGGCAATTGCCAGAATCGCACGCCAGGAGATCATGATCTGTGGACGAGGCGCGCGGATTCAGGTTCCTCAGCGTGCCGGCGGTGGTACCCCTTTGAGTACGCCTGAAAGACATCTTCCATATCCGGTTCCACCCAGTTGAACCCGAGAAATCTCAGCTTGGGGAACGGCCAGTAATTCTGCCACGAACGCAGCAATCCATCCGGGTCCTCTGCGTGCACCCGCAAATTCCCGCTGCGCAAATCCACGCCGTAAACTTCCGGCAGTTTCCGCAGCTCAAAAAGTGCATTCATCGCCGGCTCAACTTGCACCTCGAGCAAATGCCCTGCCAGGCTCTCCTTCAAGTCGCGCGGCGATCCATTTGCGATCAGGTGGCCGTCGTCCACAAATCCTACCTCGGTACATCGCTCCGCTTCATCCATGTAGTGTGTCGTAACGAAAATCGTCGTCCCTGCCTGGCTGAATTCGTAAAGCAAATCCCAGATTCGCTGACGATGCGTCGGGTCCAGCCCCGCTGTCGGTTCGTCCAGAAAGAGAAGTTTCGGCTTGTGCATCAGGGCGCACGCCATCGCAAGCAACTGCTTGTATCCGCCGGACAATCGTCCCGCTCGCTCTTTTTCCCGGAGCCCGAGATCCATGTCATCCATTACTATCCGTATCCGGTCTTTTACTTTGTTCGCAGGAACCCGGTACGCGCCGGCGAAAAAACGAATGTTCTCTCCCACCGTGAGATCGGCGTAAAGGCTGAATTTTTGCGGGACATACCCGAACTGTGACCGGATCTTGAACCGGTCCCTCCAAATGTTCAAACCGTCGATCTTCCCGGTGCCCGCACTCGGCTTTGTCAAACCGCATAGCATCCGGATTGTCGTCGTCTTGCCGGCGCCGTTGGCTCCCA
>JGI26341J46601_10000806_pt1 | contig 9995 bp, 7 predicted proteins | sample BogFormECP12_OM3_FD_46601 | JGI IMG/M metagenome (IMG submission 46601) | reverse complement strand
GCTGCGGCGGGCGCCGGCGCTGCAGGCGTGAGAGCCGGGGCGGCGCGGGTAGGCGCGGCGGGCGCCGGATGGGTGGCCTCGGCGCCCTCACCAAGATCCTCGACGACGACGTTGTAGCTGCGTCCGTCCACGGTGATCCGGAATTTACGCATGTTACGATTCCTCGTTGGTGTTGCTGTGGGCCACCGCGGGCGGTCGTGTCGTGACAGGACTCGTTCCAAAGAGACGCTGTGCGAGCGGCAAAAATCGGATGATCCAGGAAAGTGCGTGGTTGCATTTTTCGCATCCGATGCCGGCGATCAGGGGCGGGTCGTGTGGGAAGTCTGTTGCATCCAGCGGCCTTCGACAGCCCAGGCCTGCCCCTGGCTTTCGGCCTCGAGATGCACGATGCGATGTGCACCCAGCACCGCGTAGACCGCAGCGGCGATGACGACGATGTCGCTTTCGGGCGCCGCCACGGCCGCGAGGGCACCATCGCCGCCCGCCGCGGCTGGGGTGGAGACAGCTGCCGCACTCTCCTTGCCAGGGCCGCGGCCCAGGAACGCGGCGCAGATGCGCCACCCCCAGTATATCAAGCTGATGACCCCGATGATTGCCAACCAGTTCCCAATCGGGCCGTTGGCGATGGTGCCTTCATGCATGACCAGGGACCCCCTGTCCTGTTGCGGCGCTCACAGCGGGATGTTCCCGTGTTTCTTCGGCGGCCGCACTTCGCGCTTGCTCCGCAGCTTGCGCAGCGCCAGCGCCACGGTCCACCGCGTCGCCGCAGGATCGATCACGTCGGCGATGTAGCCGTTGCCCGCCGAGAGATACGGCGATGCAAATTCGGCGCGATATGCCGCCGCGAGTTCGGCCGCCTTGGCATGGCGATCGGGCGCTGCCTTCAACTCCTTGGCGTAGAGCACGTTGATCGCGCCTTCCGCACCCATCACCGCGATCTCTGCCGACGGCCAGGCGAAGACGAAATCGGCGCCCATCTCCTGGCTGCACATCGCCAGATACGAGCCGCCATAGGCCTTGCGCAGGATCACGGTGACCTTGGGCACCGTTGCGGCGGCATACGCGAACAGCAGTTTGGCGCCGTGCCGGATGATGCCGCCACGCTCCTGCTCAATGCCCGGCAGGAAGCCAGGCACATCCACCAGCGTCACCAGCGGGATGTTGAAGCAGTTGCAGAAGCGGATGAAGCGGGCACCCTTGTCGGAAGCGTCGATGTCAAGCGCCCCGGCGCGCACTGTCGGTTGGTTGGAGATCAGACCGACCACTATGCCCTCGATGCGCGCAAAACCAACGATGATGTTCTCGGCAAATCCAGCGTGCACCTCGAGGAAATCACCGCCATCCACCAGGCGCGCGATCACCGGGCGCGCGTCCAGTGGCGTCGAGCTCTCCTCGGGAATCAGCGCGGTCATCGCCTCGTCCGGGGCCTCGTCGATATCAGCGTTCGGCCGATGCGGCGGATCCTCGGAGTTGTTTGCCGGCAGGAAGCCGAGCAGGCGCTGCACCAGCTGCACCGCGTGACGGTCGTCATCAGCGAGGAAATGCACATTGCCGCTTACCGTGGCGTGCATGGACGCGCCGCCCACTTCGTCCATAGTGACCGTCCTGCCGGTCACCGCCTTGATGACCTCGGGGCCGGTAATGAACATGCGGGCATGCGCCTTCGTCATGATGACGAAGTCCATGATCGCCGGCGAATAGGCGGCTCCACCGGCGCAGGGACCGCAAATTACCGAGATCTGCGGCACGACACCAGAGAGCAGCACGTTCATGTAGAATACTTGGCCGTAGCCCGACAGCGCGTCCACGCCTTCCTGAATGCGTGCTCCGCCGGAATCGTTGAAGGCGACGATCGGCATGCCAGTGTGGGCCGCCGTCTGCATGACGCGCACTATCTTGCTGGCATGCATCTTCCCGAGCGTGCCGGCGGCGACGGTGAAGTCCTGGCTGAAGGCGGCAACAGCGCGCCCGGCAACATACCCGGTTCCGACCACGACGCCGTCGGCGGGAAGGTCCTTGTGCTCCACAGCGCCCGCCTGGCGGGCGCTGTGAATGTACATGCCAATTTCCTGGAAAGTACCTTCCTGGAACAGCGCGGCGAGACGTTCACGCGCCGTCATCTGGCCCTGTTCGTGACGGGCGTGGATCTTTTCCTCGCCGCCGGCGGCGAGGACTTTGGCCTGCCTGTCCCTTAACTCATCGAGGACTGCGACGTTCAGCGTCATGGTGGGGTTCATCCTTTGCAGTCGGGAGCTGCGGCCGGCGTGCGGGCGGCGCGCCGCTTGGGTCAGACCTGCTCCAGTTCCACCAGGCAGCCGCAGAGGTCCTTAGGGTGCACGAACAGCACCGGCTTGTTATGGGCGCCGATCTTCGGCTCGCCGTCGCCGAGCACTCGCGCGCCCTTCGCCTTCAGCTGATCGCGTGCTGCGATGATGTCGTTCACCTCGAAGCACATGTGGTGCATGCCGCCGGTCGGGTTCTTTTCGAGAAATGCCTTGATCGGGCTGTGTTCGCCGAGCGGCTGCAACAGCTCCACGTTGGCGTGGGGCAGCTCGACGAAGACGACGGTGACGCCGTGCGGCGGCTGCGGCAGTGGCGCCGACACCCTAGCGCCGAGAACGTCGCGATACGTTGCGGCCGCCTTCTCCAGATCCGGGACGGCGACGGCGACGTGATTGAGTTTTCCGATCATGATAGTCTCCTGTGAGCCGCATTGGCTCGGGGTTGAAAATGCAATGATCTCGTCCGACAACGCGCCCGTCAGCGAATTGCGCTTTTCGAAATGGTCGAGGCAGATCGTGCCTACGGAACCCTCGGTNTTCGTCTCGATCAACGGAGTGGGNGGATCCTCCCTGGGNCTGCGGTCCTTTTTTGCGATTTGACTCCGAAAGGGCGACGCTGGCAAGCCGATCAACCAATCGACCCTCCGCTCGCGCCGTGGGTCTGTTCATGCCTTCCCCCCTTTGCGCCGCGCCCGCGGCGAAACGTCCCTCACGCTGCCACGTCGGCGACGACCGTGTCGAGCAGGAGCGCTCCCATGCGAGAAAAGGCGTCGCCGACGCGAAAGGGAATTTCCGTCTGATCCACTTCAACGACTCCTTCAAGAAGGTCGCGGTCGGGATCGATCATCGAGCGCCGCAGCTTCTGCGACACCAGCCAAACCGTCTTGTAGGTGACGCCGAGTTGGTCTTCCAATTGACATGCCGTTGGAACGGGTCGCCATCACATGCGCCGCCCAGAACCATGTTGTCAGCGGCAATTTCGACCGCTGCATCGCAGTGCCGGCGGTGAGAGAGGTCTGGCGACCGCAATCGAGGCATTCGAAAAGCCGCGGGCGGCTCTTCAAAGCCACAGCGCGCCCCATGCCGCACGCAGGACAAACAAACCCGTCCGGCCAGCGTCGAGCGTAAAGAAATGCCGCACAACTTGCCTCGTCGGGAAATTCCATCTGAAACTCTGTTTGCTCATTGGGCCTTGCTCTTCGGACGCGGCCGAACAATGGGCGCCGTATAACGCGAGAGGGTCACGTACGGTTCTGCCTCGTCACCGGCCTGCTCGCCGGCGCGACCACCAACACGCCGTCGCTTGACGCCGGCCAGTAGATGCTGGCAACGTTGAACGCAGCGCCGGAGCAGGTCGCCGTCACCGGCAATGGCTACGCCGTCGCGTATCCGTTCGGCATCATCGGCGTTCTGCTGACGATGGGGCTGCTGCGCATGATTTTCCGGGTGAACGTGCCCACGGAGGCCGCGCAGTACGCCAGCGCGATCGCCGCCAAGCACCTGCCGATCGGGCGGATGAGCATCGAGATCGCTCGGCTGAACCGCGCCGGCATCGACCTGGCGTCAGCACCTCTCGTGAAGCTGCAGTTCGGCGACCATATCACCTGCGTCGGGGAAGACCGGCTGAGGCAGGTGGAAGCGATCGCGGGCAACCAGACCAGTGCGCTCCAGCACAGCCAGATCATCCCGATCTTCGTGGGCATCGCTCTCGGCGTGCTGCTGTGCAGCATCCTGGTCTTTATCCCCGGCGCGTCGGCTCCGCTGTCGCTGGGCCTGGCTAGCGGTCCGATGGTGGTCGCGATTGTCCTCGCACGCATCGGCGCCATCGGGCCGCTGCGCTGGAACATGCCACCGGACACCATCGACACTGTCCGCGAACTTGGCGTGTCGTTGTTCATGGCCTGTATCGGCATCTACGCCCGCAAGAGCCTAGTCGCCACCGTGCTGAACGGCGATGGGCTGCTGTGGATGGGGTGTGCCGCGTTGAGCACCTTCATCCCGACTTGCCTGGAGCCGGGTGAAATCGCCGCNCGATCACGGTGACAATTTCGGACCATAAGGAGATACGGTGTGGCCACGATTGCGAAAGAGCTCCAGCTCGGNTCCGAGTTCCCCAAGATCGATTACGCGACGTGGCGAAAGCAGGTCGAAGCGGAACTCAAGGGTGCACCCTTCGACAAGCGCATGCTTTCCCGCAGCTACGAAGGCATCGAGCTGCAAGGGCTCTATACCGAGGAGATTTTCCCGACTGCCGGCGATCCAGGCGGCCTGCCGGGCTATCCGCCGTTCGTTCGCGGCGCGCGGCCGCTGGGCAATGCGCTGGCCGGCTGGGACATCCGCCAGGAACACGCACATCCCGATCCGGCCATTGCCAACGCGCAGGTCCTCGAGGATCTCGATAGCGGCGTGACCTCCATAGAGCTGCGGCTCGACGGCGCGGCCATGCAGGGCCTGGATGCCGATGACCGCCGCGCTGCGGAGCTGACTGGGCGCGATGGCGTCAGCGTTTCCTCCGTCGCCGACATCGAGCGTCTCGTTCAGGGAGTGAAGCTCAATATCGCGGGCTTCCACTTCGATTCCGGCGCGGCCTTCATACCCGCGGCCAGCCTCTATGTCGCCGCCGCCAGGCAAGCCGGTGTGCCGCTCACCGAGCTGCTCGGCGGCTTCAACGCCGATCCGCTGCGGGTACTGGCCCGCGATGGCCATCTGCCGGCGCCGCTGGATACCGCGTTGCAGCAGATGGCCGACCTGGCCACCTGGACCGCCCAGAAAGCACCTCGCATGACCGCGGTCGAGGTCTGCTCGACGCCGTACCACAACGCCGGCGCGTCTGCCGTCTCCGATGTCGCATTCGCAGTGGCCACCGGGCTCGACTATCTGCGGGTGCTGACCGCCGCCGGGCTCGATCTGGAGACAGCAGCGCGCCAGATCACTTTCAGCATGGCGCTCGGCTGCCGCTTCTATCTCGCCATCGCGAAGATCCGCGCCGCGCGCAAGCTCTGGGCCGACGTGATCGAGGCGTGCGGCGGCAGTGCCGATGCCCAGAGGATGTGCCTGCGCGTCTCCACCGGCCGGCGGGTGCTGACCACGCGCAATCAGTTGCTCAACATCCTACGCAACACGGTGGCTTGCTACGCGGGCGCGGTGGCCGGTGCCGACATCATCACCACCACGCCGTTTGACGCGCCCACGGGCCTGCCGACCGAGGCCAGCCGCCACAACGCGCGCAATACGCAGCACATCCTCGCGGAGGAATGCCATCTGGCACAGGTTGTTGATCCGGCCGGCGGCTCCTGGTACATCGAGTGGTATAGCAACGAAGTCGCCAAGAGCGCCTGGTCGCTGTTCCAGCAGATTGAGGCGCAAGGCGGCATGATCAGGGCCTTCGCCAGCGGCTGGGTGGGCGAGCAGATCAAGCCTGCCGAGGCAGCGCGTGAGAAGGACATTGCGGTGCGCAAGGTCGTGGTGACCGGCATCAGCGAGCACCCTTCGCTGACCGAAAAGCGCCCCGAGCAGGAGCTGCCGAACTATCGACAGCTCGCCATGGCCGCGGCGCAGCGGCTTTCGAACTGGCGACGCCAGCACGGACGCCCCGCGACGCTCGATACGTTGGCTGGCACGCCAGCCGGGAGCGGCCTGCTGACGGCCGCCGCGATCATCGCGGCAGAGGCCGGCGCCACGCTCGGCCAGATCGCCGAAAAGCTGGTACCGACCGGCGCCCAGCCGACCGTCGTGGCGCCCCTCGCGGTGCATCCCTACGACGAAGCGTTCGAGGAACTGCGCGACGCTGCTGACGTCTTCGAGAGCACTCACGGCCACCGTCCGCGGGTCTATCTGGCCGGTGTTGGCAGCATCGCCGAGCAGGTGGCGAGGAAGAACTATGCCAGCGACTTCTTCGAGGCCGGAGGCTTCGAGGTGCTCAGCCGCGAGGCGAAGGCCGATGCTGCCGAAGCGGCTGCGGCGTTTGCCGCGAGCAGCGCCAAGGTCGCGGTGATCTGCTCCACCGACAAGCAATACACCACGGTGGTGGCGGAGCTGGCGCCGAAGCTGAAAACGGCCGGAGCACGCACCGTAATCCTCGCCGGCCATCCGGGGCAGTCCGAGGCCGCCTATCGCGCCGCCGGCGTCGACCGGTTCATCTATGTCCGATGCGATGTCCTCGACACCTTGTGGTCCCTCCTTCGTGCGGAAGAAGCGCAGTCATGAGCAGCATCCCCAACTTCGCCGAAAAACCATTCGCGCAGAAGCGCGCAAAGGCCAGCCTGCAGCAGTGGCGGGACAATGCCGAGCACGCCGCGCAGAAGCCGCTTGCCGACCTGACCTGGCAGACCGCGGAAGGCATCGGGATCAAGCCGCTCTATACCGGCGCTGATCGTGCGGGGTGCGACCATCTCGACACCTTCCCGGGCTTCCCGCCCTTCGTCCGCGGCCCATACAGCTCGATGTATGTGACGCGCCCCTGGACGGTCCGGCAATACGCCGGATTCTCCACCGCCGAGGCTTCCAACGCCTTCTTCAAGCGCAACATGGCGATGGGTCAGAAGGGCCTCAGCATCGCCTTCGACCTGCCGACCCATCGCGGCTACGACAGCGACAATCCGCGCGTGCTGGGCGATGTCGGAATGGCTGGCGTGGCCATCGACAGCATCCTCGACATGCGCATCCTGTTCGACGGCCTGCCGCTCGATCAGATCAGCGTCTCGATGACGATGAACGGCGCCGTGCTGCCCATCCTGGCGATGTACGTCATCGCGGCGGAGGAGCAGGGCGTCGAGCAGAAGAAGCTGACCGGGACCATACAGAACGACATCCTGAAGGAGTTCATGGTCCGCAACACCTACATCTATCCGCCCGCGCCCAGCATGCGCATCGTCGGCGACATCTTCAGCTATTGCAGCAAGAACATGCCGTTGTTCAACAGCATCAGCATCTCCGGCTATCACATGCAGGAGGCTGGCGCNACCGCCGACCTGGAACTGGGCTACACGTTGGCAGACGGGCTGGAATATCTGCGCACGGGTCTGGCGACCGGCATGTCGATCGACGATTTCGCGCCACGCCTGTCGTTCTTCTGGTCGATCGGCGTAAACGTCATGATGGAGGTCGCCAAGATGCGGGCGGCCCGTATGCTCTGGGCGAAGATCGTCAAGATGTTCGACCCCAAGAACCCCAAGAGCCTGTCGTTGCGCACCCACAGCCAGACCAGCGGCTGGAGCCTGACTGCGCAGGATGTCTTCAACAATGTCACTCGCACCTGCGTCGAGGCGATGGCCGCCACCGCGGGCCAGACGCAAAGCCTGCACACCAACTCGTTGGACGAGGCGCTCGCCCTGCCGACGGCATTCACCGCCAGCATCGCCCGCAACAACCAGCTCTTCCTGCAGGAGGAAACCGACACCGACCAGGTCATCGATCCCTGGGGCGGCAGCTACTACGTGGAGGCGCTGACCACCGAGCTGGCGCGCAAGGCCTGGGCGCATATCGTCGAATGCGAGGAGCATGGCGGTATGACCAAGGCGATCGAGGCCGGTCTGCCCAAGATGCGTATCGCCAACGCGGCGGCGCACACCCAGGCGATGATAGATAGCGGGCGGCAGACCATCGTTGGACTGAACAGGTACCAGCCGGCGAAGGACGATCCGATCAACGTGCTGAAGATCGACAACACGGCCGTGCGCGAGTCCCAGATCAAACGGTTGAAGGAACTGCGGGCGCAGCGCGATCAGCAGGCGGTGGATGCCGCGCTGGGCGCACTGACCGAATGCGCGAGTACCGGGCAAGGCAACCTGCTCCACCTGTCGATCAAGGCGGTGCGGCTGAAAGCCACCGTAGGCGAGATCAGCCTTGCGCTGGAGAAGGTCTTTGGCCGCTACCAGCAGACCCCACAGCTCTCAACGGGCGTCTATGCCAAGCAGGTGGGGGAAACGGCGAGCGCCATCAAGCGGGTCCGTGATAAGGTCGAGGCCTTCGTCAAGTTGGAAGGGCGGCGCCCGCGCATCCTGGTCGCCAAGTTGGGTCAGGACGGGCACGATCGGGGTCAGCAGGTGGTGGCCTCCGCGTTCGCCGATATCGGGTTCGACGTGGATGTCGGGCCGATGTTCCAGACGCCCGAGGAAGCGGCACAGGAGGCGGCGGACAATGATGTGCACGTGATTGGCGTCAGCACGCTGGCGGGCGGGCATCTCACGCTGGCGCCGCAACTCAAGCAGGCGCTGGTCAAGCGTGGCCGTGGCGACATTCTGGTCATTGCCGGGGGCGTCATTCCGCCGCAGGACTATAACGAGCTCTATGCCAAGGGCGTCGACGCGATCTTCGGCCCCGGGACGGTGATCTCCGATTCCGCTACCAAGATCCTCGACGTTCTGCTCCAGCGGATCCCGACAAGGCCGCCTGAGCTATCTGCGCAGGAGAACGGGGATGAGCGGCAACTGGGCGCCACGGCGTGACGAGGCAGTTCCAGGGCTGCCGCGCCTGACGGTCGACGACTACCTGCAGGGCCTCCTTGTGCGTGATCGCGGGGTGCTCGCCCGCGCCATTACCCTGATCGAGTCCTCGCGGCGATGATCAGCAGATGGCGCGGGAGTTGGTCAACCGCGTGCTGCCGCATACCGGCAAGTCGATGCGGATCGGGATGACCGGCATGCCTGGCGCGGGCAAGAGCGCGCTGATTGACTCCTTCGGCAGCTTCCTCACCGCGCACAGCCACCGCGTGGCGGTGCTGTCTATCGACCCGTCCAGCGCGCGTTCGGGCGGCAGCCTGCTGGGCGACGAGACACGCATGGTCAGGCTCAGCACCGATCCCAACGCCTTCATCCGGCCCTCGCCCAGTGGCCTGCTGCTTGGCGGCGTCGCCCGGCAGACGCGTGAGACCATGCTGCTCTGCGAGGCCGCCGGCTCCGACATCGTGCTGATCGAGACGGTGGGCGTCGGCCAGTCCGAAACGACGGTCGCGGAAATGACCGACTTCCTGATGGTGCTAATGGTGGCCGGTGCCGGCGACGAACTACAGGGCATCAAGCGTGGCCTGCTGGAGGTCGCCGATCTGATCGCCATCACCAAGGCCGATGGCGACAATGTCGTTCGCGCCAAGCAGGCCGCAGCAAAGTACGCGTTCGCCATGAACCTCCTAGCCGATCCCGAGCAGGGTATCGCGCCGGTCGTCACCTGCAGTTCGTTGGAAGGCACCGGGGTGGAGGAGATCTGGAAGATCATCTGCGACCGCACCGCCGAGCGCGAGCGGTCGGGCTACCTGAAGAGGCGGCGCAGCGAGCAGAACGCGAAATGGATGTGGACGCTGGTGGACCAGCACATTCACGACATGTTGCGCCAAAGTCCCGAGGTTAGCGCGGTGGCGAACCAAGCCGCGGCCCAGGTTCTCGCTGGCGCGCTGTCCCCGGTGATGGGGTCCGACCGGATCATCCGTGCCCTTTTCGNCAGGGCGTCGCCGCACGGGTCAAGCCGTCCGCCGNGGAGTATATCATGAGCCAGCTGGGGTGCCTGAGGGCTGAACGCCGTGCAGCCGGGCGTCATTGCTTTGGCGAAGGTCTGCTCGCTACATGCGCCGTGACAAGGCGGCAAAATGGACGGGCGCGCTAACGTGAGCGCCCGACCAACCCGGCGTGGTCTAACTAAGACCCTGGCATGTATGGACGCTCCTTGCGCGGGGACCGGAAGATCTCTGGATCGGCCATAGGCCCTATTGGGTCGCGTGGT
>JGI26341J46601_10000805_pt1 | contig 9998 bp, 8 predicted proteins | sample BogFormECP12_OM3_FD_46601 | JGI IMG/M metagenome (IMG submission 46601) | reverse complement strand
AACGCCCACAGCTGGGGATAACCTCTGGTCTTCCCGTGCGTTCTCAACCGGCAGGGGATTAGCCCTGGTAATCTTGTAATCCTTGTACTCGATGGAAAGGGTTGCTCGTCCGCCGAGCCGGATTACACTTTCCGTGTGGTTCTCGGCCGGGAGCCAGAAGTTATTCACCTTGACGTAGCGATGAGCAATTTCAGTCTTCTTAATCCAGAACGATGGATTTTTTCCCGGCTCTCCTTCAATGCGCACCACCGCGAAGTCCTTGTCATCGACCCAGATTCTTCCGCGATAAAGAAACTTGTTCTTGGTCTTCGGCAACAAATCTAGGATGTAACGTCCGCCTTCGGGAGAAGTCTCGTAACCGGCTAGCGCGAAGTCGTAGTTCTCGGTGCTCAGGGCACTGTGGCGCCGGTTTTCGTCACTGGCCGCTTCCTGCTCACCCTCCAGCAGTTTCATGAAAACGTGATCGACGATGAACTTCGAGCCGGTCTGCGAGACCACGCTGAACTGCTTTGCAGCCGGTGCACGGAAGGTCATGTTGACCACCATCTCGGCATCGTGATCGCCGGGGATGCCGCGATACTGCATGCGATAGACGCGCGTTCCCGCAAACTCCTCGAGGGCAGCGGATCGCTCCGCATTTTTCTGTTGGAGATTTCTTACCACGTCTTCCACCAGCAGGGGAGCGCTCTTAACGGAAGAGGCAGGATCACCCGCCAGTTGCGCTTGTACGGTGGCGTTGAGCAGAAGGAGACCACACAGCGGCAAGAAAGAAACCGCCATTGCAACGCGACGTACGTGAGTTCTTTGCATCTTCCCTCTTTGACTTCGCTAACCCCAGAGATGGTTGCTACCCCTGCTTGCTACCCCAGATGCGGCGCCGCCATTCCCGTGTGAGGCCGCATTCTTACCTTCTTCCCGGCAGGGATGCTTTCTCTCAGGCCGCGCTCATATCCGCTAAAGACTGACTCAAAAACTGTATCCCATGACGCCGTCAGGGCGTGAGCCCGGGCCGCTGCGCCCATGTTCTGCCGGAGTTCAGTCCGGGTCGCGAGTTGCAGGATACTGGCACAAAACTCCTGCAAGTTACTCGCCACAAATCCAGTCTCGCCGGAACGAACGATGAACCGGGGACCTCCTTCATTGGTGACAACTGCAGGCACGCCGGAGGCCAAAGCCTCAAGCACGACATTTCCGTAGGTATCGGTTCGCGAAGGGAATGTAAAAACGTCCATATTCGCGTAAGCCCGGGCCAGCGCTTCTCCCCGCAGCACTCCGGTGAGGTCGGCGCTCTGCATGTTGGCCCGTAGCCAAGCCTGCTCGGCACCCTGGCCAACAATCAGGAAACGAAAATTCGTAAGGCCCGCCTTTATCAGGTTACGCTCCAAGACGGCCAGATCGTGAATGTTCTTTTCGACGGTCAAGCGGCCCACGAATCCGATGGTGAAGGTATCGCCGGTTCGATCTCTGCGCCGGGGATCAAACAGCTCCGTGTCCACCCCGCGATGCATGCGGTAACACGCCTTGCCGGTCCCGTCTTCGATCAGATCGATGAGTTCCTGATTCGGCGCAAATAGAACCTGGGCAATGTGATAGAAGCGAAGCGTGGCCAGCAGCGTGCTCTTCCGGATCGCTGCCCCTAAGCGCTCTCTGAGACCTTTCGGAAGAAAAGTAAGCAAGCCGGAAGCCCGTTGCTCGGCATACTGATGCAGGTTGGTGTGCCACGAAGCCGCCAGAGGAATGCGCAAGCGATGCGCGATCGCAACCCCCAGTTGGCCCACGTCGCTGGGGCCGGTAATGTGCACAATGTCCGGGTCGAACTCGCGCACGACCGATTCCACCGCATGCAGATGGCGCCAGAAGCCCAGATCGAAGTCGTGCTTCTTATCCAGAGGAAAACCGAAACGCCCGCGCCTGCGAGTGACTCGCAGCGTCGTGCCCACTCTGTGAACCTCGTCAGTGGGTCCTCCGTGAACGGTGAGAAACGGCAACTCGCGCCGCTGTGCGAAAGCCTCGAACTGACGGCTCGTGTTGGCCACCCCGTCGATCTCGTCGTAACAGTCGGGGAAGAACGCCACTCGCAACGCAGACTCGGTCATTGCGCAACCTCCTGGCGATCGTTAAGTGCAAAGGGCACCTGCGGCTGCGGCCGAGCCAGGGCCAGGTGCATGGCTTTTTGAACTGGGGCCTTCTCCAGAAGCCGGACGACGAAGAAAGTGCGCCGGACATACGCCGGCGGTCTCTGCCAAAGCGCAGCCAAGGGCCGCATCACTCCTTCGCGATCGGGATGAAACACACGCTCGTCCCAATGGCGCGAGCCGCTCGAATAATCAGGATACTCCCGAATCACGTCGAGCAGAGTCTGCAATACGCGGAGTGTGAAGGGCTCGGCGTATTGCGGCATGAAAAGAACATGACTGCGGCGTTCCTTCCGGACCTCATGAACAAATTCGGTAAAGCTCTCGGCATTACTCAAATTGAGCGCGGCATTCGGTTCGCAGCCATGCCGGTCGCCGCCTGAAATCACTAATTGATTACACGCTTCCGACAGATGCAACACTGCCTGGTTTTCTTCCCAGCTCCGGATGCCGCTCAATTCGAGAGCGTGGATGTACTGGCCCAGTTCGCAAAGAAAAGTCCGCAGCAGGCGCTCGTGCTGCGTTTTGCCAACGCCGGCCAGGTCCCACATGGGATGGTTCAAAATCAGCAGGACATCTCGATTCTGGTGCAGCATCTCCAGCAGTTCGATCAGTTTCTGTTCGCCGGGACGAAGAGTGTAGTCGCGCAGTCGCTCCATGATAATCTCTGCGCTACCGCTGGGAAGGTTATGCACTCCCAAATGGAACATTCCGTCCCGAAACGGAACGGTCCATTCCACCGACACCGGAATTCGGCGGGCCGCAGGAACCATCCGAAGCAACATGGGCGCTTCGATATTGTCGTGATCCGAAATCGAAACCATGCTGGCCAGGTTGAGTTTGCGCTCAATTTGATTGGTTTCGAGAGTAAAAGCAGCCAGCGGCGGAAGGGGCGGCGTCCAGTATGCTTTCCGGAAATCCAGGACGACCGACTGTTCGCGGATCGCTCGTCGGTGTTCGGACTCCAGCGCTTTACGCAACACTACATTGCGCAGCGCGTACTTCATGATGAAGATCAGGCCCTCTTTCGAATGGTTGGTGTGGCTGTGCAGGGAAACGCCGGTGCGGTAGCCGCTGTGCACTCCGGGTTCCTTCCAAAGGCAGGTTACTTTGCGTTGCAAATCGCCTCCTTGTTGACTGCCCGGCAAGCTTTTCACTGATGTGGAAAAGATGTCATAAATACATTAATAGAGAGTTACGTTTTAAACATTTGTGTGTAAATTTGTTTTTTTGGCTTTGTTTTTTTAACAAGGAATTCATTTTGGCTGGGCAAGCTCAGGTTTTATACTTTAAGTAGATTGATCTCATGACCAGATCTCCTGCGCCGCAGCCGAACGATCCGGTCCCCACCGGGCCGCAGTTCGTGAATCTCCTGTTCAGCATGCTGCGGCGCCCGCAACAACTCCTGCTGCTCTGGAATTGGAAATCGGCCCTGTTAAGCCTGGTTTTTCGCGGTCCCATCTTCTTCGTAGCAGCGGTGCACCGAGGGTGGGAGGCTGCTCTGGCGGCCTTGTTTGCCGAGCTGATCTTCTGCGCGTTGACCGCAGGTTTCTACGGCGCGGTGGTACAGACTCTGAAAGATGCCGAGCCCCAGTGGCTGACAGGCGTCTTCCTGGGCGCGATCATGCCCGTTATCATTCAGGTGCTGGAGTATTTACTTCACTGGTTCAGGGGTACCCCGCATCTTCGGGTGGCGGCGATTGTTTCCCTGATCTTTGGCGCGTTTTCCGCGTTGTTCAACTGGTACGCCATGCTCCGCGGAACGTTGCTGGTGGGTGGTCAGGGCAGCGGCTTTGGACGTGATCTGGGCCGGCTGCCTCTGCTCTTTCTTAGATTTCTTGCAGTTCTGCCGGTAAGAATCGCTCGGGCAACAAAATCCTACTTCTCCAAGGTGGACAGCGGAATCGTTTGCTCTAATCTTTTCGATGGGCAGTAGCTGTCTCTTCGCATACATCACGAACACGTCACCTTCTGCTGTACGGTGCGCAGCTCGACATCAGCCCACAGAGGAAGCCCTCATTGCGCAAACGTTCGCTCTGAACGTCATTCAGCGTTGGGGACGTGTTTCTTGAAACCGTATCAAGAGTGGGTATCGCCGACTCGTGCGGGTCGAAAAGGAATTTCCACTTTCACCGCGGTTCCGCGCCCTGGTTCGCTATCGAACTCAAACGTTCCGTTCAACTGGAGCACGCGTTCTCGCATATTGATTACGCCCAACCCTCCCGATTTTCCGATCTGCCCGGGCGCGCAACCAACGCCATCATCGGAGACAGAAAGGCAAACACGGCTATCGGACCGCGTAAGCTGAACCTCAACCTTGTTTGCTCTCGAATGTTTGGCGGCATTGCCGAGTGCTTCCTGAGCGATGCGGTAGAGACATAGCGCGGACCCAGGCGACAACTCCTTCACAGTCTCGTCAGTCTGACACGACACAGGGAGGCCCCGTACCTTGCTGAACTCTTCGCAATACGACGACAGGGCCGTCGGCAGGCCAGCCTCGTGCAGCAAGGCAGGGTGAAGCTCATGAGATAAATGACGGACGTCGGTTCCGATCTGGATGAGTTCTTGCTGTAAACCGCTGAGCGTTGCTTTGGCTTGCGAATCGGGCGGCACCTGCCGTTTCGCCGTGCCTAGCCTCAGACTTAGGGAAGTAATCTGCTGCAGAACACCGTCGTGCAGCTCTCCGGAGATCCGCATGCGCTCCGCCTCCTGCCCTTTGATCATCTGTTCGTTCAGGGCAAGGATCTCGGCGTGGCGCCGCTTAACGTTCCGAACACGAAGGTAGTAAACGCACCAGAGTAAGAACAGAAAAGATGCGATTACGATCGCGCTGAACCACCACGTGCTCCACCACGGAGCTCGAATCCGGATTCGAACACTCACGCCGTTCTCATTCCACACCCCGCGGTTGTTGCTGCCTTGCACTCGAAATACGTAATCGCCGGGTGGCAGAGTCGTGTAGGTTGCATAGCGATGCGCACTTGATACATCATTCCAACGCGTTTCCAGCCCCTCGAGCTTGTAGCGGTAGCGATTAGCCTCAGGCACGACATAACTGAGCGCGGAGAACTCAAAGGAAACAACTGATTGCTTATGGGAAAGCTCGAGAGCATCGGTATAGGAAATTGCTTTCTTAAGAGGAGAATGCCCGCCGGTAGGCACCGTTTCATTGAACAGCCGGAAATCAGTCAGAATGACAGGCGGAACGTAGGAGTTATCTGTCACTTTCCCGGGAAAGAACGCTGTAAGCCCATCGACGCCCGGGAAGAACAGCTCTCCGCGAGTGCTCCTGAAAGGAGCGCCCCAGAAGTTAAACTCGTTCCCAGCCAGACCATCCTCGACATGATAGTTTCTGAACGTCTTCCCTGTTAGGTTGAACTTCGATAGACCGTTATTCGTGCTTATCCAAAGATTTCCTACTCTATCTTGAAGATCTTGAAGAATGCCTCGGATATCGTCATCCGGTAGTCCGTCGGTTCTAAAGTACGTGATGAAAGAGCCGTTGCCATCAAACTTGTTTAGCCCCATTTGAGTGCCAATCCAAACCGTGCCTGATGTATCTACGTAAATAGCGTTAACGTGATTGCTGCTCAAGGATCCGGGAGTACTTGGGGCGTACTTGTAGACTCGGAATTGCCCGTTGTCAGGATCAAAGCGATATGCACCATCATCGTAGGTCCCGAGCCACAGCATTCCTTGCTGGTCTTCGGCCATGATACGAAAGACGCTCGACTTGCCGAACCCGCGGAAATAGTTCTTAAAACCCCCGGTGTTGGGATCGAAACGGTCGAGCCCTTGGTCTGTTTCGATCCACAACCTGCCTGTGTGGTCTACGAAGAGTCTGAAGATGACGTCGCTGCTGATGCTGTTGGGATCTGATGATCGATGGCGGTAGGCCTTGAATTTCCCGCTACCAGGGTCAAAGCGGTTCAACCCGCCGCGATAAGTGCCGAACCAGAGTGTGCCTGAAGGATCTTCAATGGCCGACAAGACGGTCGCGTCGGATATGCTGCCGCGATCGGCGGGGTCGTGCCTATAGAGTTTAACCCTTCCTGTTTTCTCATCTATTGCATTCAGGACACTGTCGTTCCCAACCCAGAGAATATCGCGGCTGTCTTGATATACGGAGAGCACGAAGTTTTGATTGAGCCGATTGGAGCTCCGAGCGTCGTTTCGATAAACGGTAAAAGGCACCGGACTCCTGGGGAACCGGTTTAGACCTCCTCCGCCTGTGCCGGCCCAGATGTTCCCTTCGAGGTCCTCAAACAGACAGAGCACCCAATTGTTACTCAAGCTTTCGCGGTCTTCAGGATCATTCCGATAACGAGTGAGCTTTCCATGCCTGAGGTCAAACTTGATGAGTCCATTGCCACCAGTTCCGAGCCAGAAGACTCCGTCCTTGTCTTCCAGAATGGCGTTCACACGGTTCACGGCCGACCTTTCGGGATCTGACAAGCCTGGCTCGGCTAACCGCAGCGTGTAGCGGGTCAATTTTCTGGTTTCGGGCTCGAAGCTGGCCAGGCCATTTCCGTCGCTTGAAAGTATCCACAGTGTGCCTGAACGGTCTTGATAGACTTGCAGGTGCTCGTATTCCGAGCCGGCACGCAGCTCCGGATAGTGCGTGGCCTCTCCTGTTCTGGGATCGAATCTGTCCAATCCTGCACTGGTTTGCACCCATAGCCTTCCAGTCTGGTCTTTAATGATGGATTCCACTTTGTTTTTGCCGCCATTGGCACTTAAACTTTTAGGGTTCTCAGGATCGTGGTGGTAGTGGCTGAATTTCCCCGTAATTGGATCCAGCTTATCCAAACCGTTGCTGGTGCCAAGCCACAATGACCCGCCCTCATCCTGAGTTATGCAGTAGACGCGCCCTCCCAAGCTGCTCGGATCGTTTGGGTCGGAACGGTAGCGAGTAATGCTGTTCGAGACTGGGTCGAGCCTGTCCAGGAATTGGTCGACACCAATCCAGAGCGCTCCGGCACGATCCTTCAGGAGCGCTGTAACCTCGACGCCGCTTAAATTGTTCGAGCCGGGGGCGCCGCGTTTGTAAATATTGAACGTGTATCCGTCAAACCGAGTCAGACCATCCTGCGTGCCAAACCAGAGGAATCCCTGATCATCTTGCAGAATATGCTCTACGATGCCCTGAGACAGTCCTTCTCGTCTGGAAAGATGCGCAAACCGTATGTCTTTGCCCTCAACAACTGACAACCTAACATTTGATGATTCAGACGTAGCCGCAAACAAGGTCGCAGGGACCGCGATGATGAGCGCGATGCTGGCGAGGAAGAATAGTCCGCAACGGGCAATCCTCATGTTAGGTGCATCCCTAGCCATTGGAGACTTTCATGAAACCTAACATATGCAGGAAGCCGTCGTAGCTCGGTTAACCGAGCACGTCTGTAACCTATTGAAAATACAGGGCTACACGTGCATAGAATTTTATGCATAGAATCTGCGCATCAGCACTGAGCGAAAAACGCGATTTTTACTGGGGTCCGCGATACTTCGCGAGCGCCTTATTCGACGCGCTCTCCATGACCTTCACGGCTTCAGCGCGCATCACCATTCGGGTGCCCCTGGCAACCAGATTCGGCAGGCTAGATCTGCGTGAACCATGAATCTGTGCATAGGTCAGGTGAAAGCTTGCGGCAAACTCAGGACGCCGGTCGAAAAGGAACTTCGGCTTTCACTGTTGTCCCGCGGCCTGGCTCGCTTTTGAACTCAAACGTCCCGCGCAGCTGAAGCACCCGCTCTCGCATATTGATCACCCCCAGCCCTCCCGATCTTCTGAGTTCGTCAGGAGTGCAGCCAACACCATCATCGGACACAGAAAGGCAAACATTTCCGTTGGAGCGTGTCAGCCGGACCTCCACTCTCTTGGCCTCCGAATACTTGGCGGCGCCTCGGAGTCGCTCGTGGAATGAGGCTTGCAGCGAGTTGTAACTCGAAAACCCAAGATTGGGATCAACTGCAAGCACCCGGTCGTACTGGGGAAATGGCTCCAGGAGATATCCCGTAGCCACCGTTGGCTGGGAGAGAGGAGACGACGGGTTCGTGACATATCCAAAGAACGGGTTCGCTACTTGGGCCTGCAAGGCCGCCACGCCCAACGCGAGATACTGGTCCGGAATCTGATTGATATTGATGTTGGAGAAGGTGGCAAAGCCCTGCATCAGGAGGTGCGTGCCTTTAGATCCGGCATACGCAATGCTCAAGCTCCCGTTATCGCCAATTTGCCGTTCGATCGCCAAGTTCCACTGCTGCACATAAGGATACCGGGCTGGAAATCTGGTTTGAGACCGCGTTCCCATAGGTAGAGCCCTGGGCGACAACTCCCGGCACCAGCGTGAGCAGATTGTTCACGTTCCGGCCGCTCACCGGCATCTGCTCTACGGTTTGCTGCCCGACTACGCCTCCCAGGGAGGAACTGTCCGTCTGCAACAGGGGCGCATCGGCAGTCACGAGTTCGGTGTCCGACACACTGCCCACCTGTAACGTCGCATCGAGACGCGAAGTGACATCAACTTGGATCTCCACTTGCTCACGAATGAAGTGCTTAAACCCAGCTTGCTGAATATCAACGCGGTATAGGCCCGCGGTCACGTTTGGAAACGCGTAGGTTCCCCCGGCATTGGTTTGCATGCTCCGGGTCTCGTTCGTGCCGAGGTTCGTAAGCTTTACCGTGGCTCCTGACACTGTGGCGCCGCTGGAATCTGTAACGACTCCCACGACCGTTCCAAACCTGACCTGGGCATAATCAAGCGGGCACAGTGTCACCATCCCACCGAAAACAAGAAGCAGTGTCAGCCGAAGTGTGAGAGCACGTCGCCGATTGGGCGCGATGCCAATCTGGCGGATGGAAAACTTGGGCCAGTGGCGCAAACATGCGTAGCCTCTAGAGAAGCCTCGCAAAACAGCGGACAGAGCCTTGATCATATTTGTCCTCCTTTCAATTCAGGTTGTTTCTCAACGCGGTCGACGCCGCGGTCCGACGAAGTAGATTCCAAGGGGTCCGTTCAAGTTCAAGTGGGCCGAGATGCCAGTTGCTAATGTTCGTCTTTTCGGGAGCACAGCCCGAGCTTTCGTGGACATTACGGCGGCGGACCGCACTTCCGAGTTCTAAAACTATACTCCTCCACTGATGCAAAATCTCCCGCCGAGCCAGCGCAGGTATTCAGGGGCCAGAAGTCGGCTTGTGGGAAATTGGATGAACCGCCGTCGCCGATTGGTACATTCTTAGCACATTCAGCTCATAGCCATTTCGCCACCCCACCATGATGGGAACACCTGCCACGGCGGTTCTTGCTGAACCCGCACGTAGGAAATGGAGTCTGAGTTTAACAGCTGCGAATTCGCCGTGCATGGACGGAAGAATGGCCTCTGGTACTCCTATTTCAAACCGGCGATGTGCGCGCTTGTTGGCTACGAAGCGAAGCGAAGGGAATTGCAGACCGATGTGGCCTATGATGTGGCCGTTCACCATTTGTACAACTTACTGCCGGATTGCCGGCACGAATGCATGTGCAACGGATGAATACCAAATCGCGGCTTTCGAAGGCGCGCTGACAGGGCGACGGGGCAATACCGCAGCCCCTTGCTGGTTTGGACTCGTTTGGTGAGGTTTACTTCTTTGGACTGTGTATTGGGCACTGGTGGCACCTCCGATTCAACTCGGAATCACGTGAGGTATCACCAGCTTACAACTTGCTGAAAATAAAAATTATGGCGGAGAGGGAGGGATTCGAACCCCCGATACCCTTTCGGGTATGCCGGTTTTCAAGACCGGAGCCATCAACCACTCGGCCACCTCTCCGGCCGCTGCAGCTCTTGCGAGAAGCGACGCGCGTCCGGCCGCTTCTG
>JGI26341J46601_10000802_pt1 | contig 10016 bp, 10 predicted proteins | sample BogFormECP12_OM3_FD_46601 | JGI IMG/M metagenome (IMG submission 46601) | reverse complement strand
TCAACGCATTACCGGACGATGCGACCAGGTTGCTGCACCTGCTGTACTCGATGATCCTGGTCTCCTACGCCGTCAACGTGTTCAAGCAGAACCGCATCCCGGACTCCGGCGCCGCCTTCTTCGACATGGTCGCCGAGCCGGCGGTGTGACACGACGTGACCGTATCCGCACGACCGAAGACACGCGACTCCACCACTCGCGACATGCTGATCGCCGCGACGAGTCAGATCATGGTCGAGGAAGGTTATGCCGCGGCCACGTCACGCCGGGTCGCGACCCAGGCCGGCGTGAAACCGGCCCTCGTGCACTACTACTTCCCCACGATGGACGATTTGTATCTGGCGGTTTTCCGCCGTGGCGCCACCATTTACCTTGACAGACAGCAGAAAGCGTTGGCGTCCGATCGCCCCCTACACGCCTTCTGGGATACCCTCATCGAACCCAAAGACACCCGACTGTTGTTGGAGTTCATGGGGCTGGCCAATCACCGCAAGGAGATCAGGGCGGAGATCGCGGCCTGGTCCGAGCGCTGGCGCGAGCAGCAGATCACCGCGCTGAATTTCATCGTCCGCGAGCACGACATCGACACCGAAGATTTCCCGCCCGCCGCCCTGGCGGTCGTCATCGCCGCGATCGGCCGCACGCTGATACTCGAACAGGGACTTGGCGCCGCCGGCGGCCACGACGAGGCTGTCGCTCTGGTGCATCGAATGCTCGACCGATTCGAGATGCCGCGGCCGAAAGCCCGCCAGGGCCGCAGCAATCAGTCCGGCTAAGGCAGCACCACCCGCAGCCGCTCCCAGCCGCGAACGGTGGACGTCGACGCGAGTTGTGCTGTGTCGTAATCGATGCCCCATTCGGGCCAACGGTTGAGGATCTCGTCCAGTGCGACACGACCCTCCAGGCGCGCGAGGTTTGCACCCAGGCAGTAGTGCACGCCTTTTCCAAAGGTGATGTGCGAAATGTTGTCGCGGTGGATGTTGAAGGTGTCCGGATCGGCGTACCGGCGGGGGTCGCGATTAGCGGCGCCGAACAACAATAGCATGGCGCTGCCCGCCGGAACGGTGGTGCCGTAGCACTCGAAATCCGTTGTCATCCAGCGGGCTACGTGCGGACCGGTAGGCTCGAACCGTAGCGTCTCGTCGACGGTGCGATTCAGCAGCGAACGATCCTGGTGGATTTCCCGGCGCTGATCGGGATGCTCGGCGAGCACCTTGGCCAGCCAGCCGATCAGCCGGCCCGTCGTCTCGTTTCCGGCACCGGCCACCACCTGGGTGTAATGCAGCACCTCTTTGCGGCTCAGCTTTCGGTGCACGCCCTGCTCGTCGTCGAATTCGACGTTGAGCAGTGTCGTCATCAGGTCGTCGGACGGGTTCTTCGATCGCCATTCGACGTAGTCGGCGTAGATCCGGCCGTCGGCGATGGAGTCGGCGTCGGCGACCTTGAGCGGCGCGCCGGGCTTGGTGCGCAAGTTGGCGTCGTTGACGTCGCGAACCGAGACCTGCTCGGACTCAGGAATTCCCAGCAGCATGCCGATCACCCGCATCGGCATCATCGACGCCAGCTCGGCGATGATGTCGAAGCCATCGGAGCCGACCAGCGGATCCAGGCAGCCGATNCAGTACTGCCGGATCTGGTCTTCGATCGCGGCCATCCGGCGCGGCGTGAACACCCGCGACATCAGCCCCCGCAGCCTGGAATGCTCAGGGGGATCCTGAAACATCATCACGCCACCGGGCATGTCGAATTTCGACTTGACCAACTCAAGGATGTCACTGCGACGACTGGAGAAGACTTCCCAGTTCGCCAATGCTTGCTCGACGTCGGAATGCCTTGAGATCGCCCAGAAGTCGTATTGCTCGTTGTAGTAGATCGGCGCCTGGTCGCGCAGCCGGGCGTAAGTCGGGTACGGGTCGGTGTTGATGCCGACGTCGTAGGGGTCGTAATAAACGTCCGTGTCGCTGGTGACAGTCATCAATAATTCCCTTACTTCAGGCAGCTGCCGGCATCCACCGTGAGCGGGACCCCGGTGATGTAGCGCGCTTCGTCGGAGGCCAAGAACAACACCGCGTTGCTGATGTCTTCTGGGGTCACCCAGGGGATGGGCAAGACGTGAAAGCTCTGGCACACCGGCGCAAGATCGNCGNGAATTCGCCGGGGTTGTCCAATTCTGGGCGGAAAGCGCGATAGGTGGCCTCGTTCAACAACAACGGCGAATTCACGTGCGTCGGCAGGACAGCGTTGACCCGGATCATGTGCTGCCCCAATTCGACCGCGAACGAACGCATCAGGCCGATCACGCCGTGCTTGGCAGCGACGTAGTGGCCGACGTGCGGATAGGCCTTGTTACCGGCAACCGAGGACGTCAGGATGATCGAGCCGCCGCGATCAGCTGCCAGGATGTGCGGAACGCCGGCCTTCACCGTCTTCCACACTCCGCTGAGGTTGACGTCGATCATCTCCTGCCACAGCGCCTCTTTGGCCTTGTACAGCTTTCCGGCCGTCGTACCGATGCCGGCGTTGGCGACGATGACGTCTAGCAGTCCCAGCTGTTCGACACCGCCGTCAACGGCGGCTTTCAGCTCGTCGTAATCGCGAACGTCGACCTCGGCGGTCACGATCCGACCCCCGGCGTTCTTGACCATGCCGGCCGTCTCGTCGAGGTCTTCCGGCGTCGCACCATCCACAGGAGAATTCTCAAAGTCGCGGCAGATGTCGACGGCGATGATGTCGGCACCCTCCCGCGCGAGCCGGACGGCATGACTTCTGCCCTGCCCGCGTGCGGCACCGGTCACGAATGCGACCTTGCCGTCCATCCGGCCCGCCATGCCAACCTCGATTCCCCTGCGGATGCGATTTTGGGCGATCGCCCAATTCTAGGGCGCACGCCATGTTTAGCAGCACCGCGTCGAGCGCGTCAAGGGCGCGCAATCGGCGCCGGGCTAGGCGCTCGCAAACGGGCCGACGTGCAAGGTGGAGAAACTCGGATCTGTGCACGCCGTATCAGCGTGAGCGATCACGAGGGAAGCGGTTTGGCCGGGCGGGAAACTTGCAGGCCGCTGACCGGGGTCGTCTCGCACCCGAAGTTTCCGGCGTTGACGATTCCGAGTGTCGCTGTGGCCATCTGGCCGGGCGATAGCGTGACGGTGGCAGTTGAGCCGGGGTCCTGCTCGGCGGCTTTGCCGACCCGGTGATTGTCGGCGCCCGCAACGAACGACACGCCGGCGTAGCCCTGGATAGTGCATGGTGAGCTGCCAGTATTGCGGAGGTTGAGCGGATAGTAGACGGTACCGGCCGTTCCGTTCTCTTGGCCAAGGCTGGCCGCTAGCGCGGTGGTAAGACACTGCGAGGCAGTCGCCGCCGGCGTACCGGTCGTCGCGGTGCTGGGAGTTGTGCCCGTTTTAGACGAGCTGCAGCCGGCCAGGATGACCGCAGCGGCGATGCTGAGATACATAGGCAAACGCTTCATTGCGTACTCCCTTATTAGGCGGTGCGGTTTCAAAGCTGCCACAACGCGGCCCGCCGGGCGGCAAATCGGCGATGACACGAAAACCCTGGTGTACTACTGACCTGGCTCGCTTGCGAGTTGCGCTGAGGAATTTGCCACACCACGTCGAACAGCACAGTAAGGTGCTGTCCGTGAGCGGAAAGTCGTTAGCCACAGGTCGCGGCCGCTGGTTGGGCTTCGCGGCCACGGTCGTCGCCTCTGCCGCCATGCTCTACGCGCAAAGCAACGAGACTCGGTGCTGCGTCACGACCACACCGGCGAAACCGGTGGCAGCCTCGACGAGCCCCAAACCCGCGCCGCCCAGCGCGCCGGCCATCGCGTCTCCGCCGCAGACCGCCACTCCGGCGGAGGCGCACTTGCTGGCTGCAGATGCGCCTGTCGCTGCCCAGAGTTTTCAGTTCGTGTTGCCCCGCGGCGTTGCGCCGGAGAATGGGTTGCAGGTCAAGACCATCTGGGCTGCCCGTGCAATTAGCGTGTTGTTTCCGCAGATCACCACCATCGGCGGGTACCGGCAGGACGCGTTGAAATGGCATCCCAACGGGTTGGCCATCGACGTGATGATCCCGAACCACGACTCCCCGGCGGGCATCGAGCTCGGCAACCAAATCGCCGGGTTCGCGTTGGCGAATGCCAAGCGATGGGGAATCAACCACGTGATCTGGCGGCAGAAAATCTATCCGGGCGTCGGCAAGGGGAGCTGGACCGCGGACTACGGCAACGAAACCGCCAACCACTACGACCACGTTCACATCGCTACCGACGGCGGCGGATATCCGACCGGGCACGAAACGTACTACATCGGATCGATGACCCCGACGCCGCCAGACTGATGGCGCACTGCGCCTCACTGGGCGGTCCAGCCGCCGTCGACTGAATAAGAGGCGCCGGTGATGGTGGCGGCGGCATCGCCTGCCAGGAAGACCGCGAGGGCGCCGATGTCCTCGGGACGGGTGAAGCGGGCCATCGGCTGCTTAGCGGCAACGAACTCTTGCTTGGCCTCGTCAAAGGACTTTCCCGCCGCGTCGGCGAAAACTTCGACTTGCTGTGCTATCAGCGGCGTCATCACCCAACCTGGGCAGATCGCGTTGCACGTGATGCCGTGATCGGCGGTTTCGATTGCCACCACCTTCGTTAATCCGACAACCCCGTGTTTTGCCGCGACGTACGCGGCCTTCTCGGCGCTTGCCACCAGGCCGTGCGCCGAGGCGATATTGATGATCCGGCCCCAACCGCGGCGCTTCATCCCCGGCAGCACGCATCGACTCGTGTGGAAAGCGGCCGACAGATTCGTGGCGATGACGGCGTCCCATTTCTCGACTGGGAAATCCTCCACCTTCGCCACGAACTGGATACCAGCATTGTTGACGAGGACATCGATTCTCCCGAAGGTCTTTTCGGCGCCGCTGATCATCTCGGCAATCTCGGCCGGCTTGGTCACGTCGGCGCTCGAATAAACCGCGGTTACTCCGAAGGTTTGCTCGATACTCTGACGCTCTTGCTCAACGGCCTCTGGGTCACCGAAACCGTTGAGCGTCACGTTTGCCCCCTCGCCGGCGAAGGCGCGTGCGATGGCAAGACCAATACCGGACGTGGAACCCGTTACGACGACGGATTTTCCGCGGATCATCGTCTTTTGCCCTTCCTCCAGACAGCTCGGCTGCGCGGATCGAGTATCCCTCAACCACGTGTTCGGCGGGCTCATCGGGTAGAACCAAGGAATGACCGCCGAGCGCACGATTCTGCGCGGCACCACCGTCGTCGACGTCCGCGACGGCAGCCTGGACCGCGACGTTGACATCACCGTCGAAGGCGGCCGGATCGCCTCGATCATGCCTGCCTCCGAGGACCACCCGGACCGGGTCGCGGTGGTCGACGCGCGGGGCACGTACGCGGTGCCGGGGTTCTGCGACATGCATGCCCATCCACTGGCGGACCGACGCGACGCCNGTCCGGCGCTGCGGCTCATGCTTGCCTGCGGCGTCACNGGATTCCGCCAGATGGGGGGCTCACGCACACTGCTCGGTGATCGCAGCACCGGCAAGCTCGCCCTCCCCACTGACGGGCCTGCGCTGCTGTCGATGCCAGGCGAGGTATTGCTGCCCTTCAATGCCGGCAGTGAATCCGTTGCGCTGCAATCGGTCCGGCAGCAGGCCGAGACCGGAGCCNATTTCATCAAGGTTGCGATGGTGGCCCCGCAGGTGTTCTTTCCGGCTCAGGCCGAAGCCGCTCGGCTGGGGCTGGCTACCGTTGGGCATCTGCCCGTCGGGATCGATGTACGCGCAGCCTCCGACGGCAGGATGCGCTCGATCGAGCACCTCGGTCCCGGCGTCGCCATCGTCGCGGCGTGCTGCGACCACCAGGACGCCATCGAACGGGCGGTTGCAGACTGTGCCGCACCGAAATTCCCCACCGTTCCCAGGTTCCCGTTCGCCGAGCGGCTGGTGGGGATGCTCCTGGCTCGGGTGATGGCCAAGACCGTCATCAACCCCCTGCTGCTGGCCAAACCGGTCGACGCCGAGCTGATCGCCGACGCCGGTCGGTCATTCAACGACGACAAAGCCCGTGATTTGGCAAGGGTATTCGCCGCCGATCAGACCTGGCAGTGTCCAACGCTGATCCGGCTACGCACCCAACAGTTCTGCGACGACCCGGTCTACCACGCCAACCCCAACAACCGCTTCGCGTCGAGGCGGACTCTGAAGAGCTGGCGAAAGGCCACCGAGAAATATGCCTCTCGCCCCGAGACGATGCGCAGCGCTTATCGCAACCACTACCGCCGGCAGCTGGACATGGTGCGCATCTTTGACGAAGAGGGCGTCAAGATGATAGCCGGCAGCGATGTTAGCGGATCCGGTTGGGAGATACCCGGATTTGCATTGCATGACGAGTTCGACCAGTTGGCGGCGGCAGGTCTGACGCCGTTGCGAATCTTGCAGATGGCCACCATCAACGCTGCCGAGTTTCTGGGCAGGACAGCGACTTTGGGCACGGTAGAACCCGGGAAGGACGCCGACATTGTCTTGCTGTCGGCTAACCCCGTGGACAACGTGGCCCACCTGCACGACATCGGCGGCGTGGTCCGGGCCGGCCGCTATTACTCGCCGGAGACTCTCGCGGCGACGATCCAGACCGTCGCCGAAACCCATGCTGCTGTATAACTATCCGCGTCAGCGCGACACCGGGCAGGCGCCGGTGTAGTCGACCTGCCAATGCTTGATTCCGTTGAGCCAGCCGGATCGTAACCGCTCCGGGTTGGCTCGCGAGGTGAGGTCGGGAACGAGGTCGGCGATCGCGTTGAACATCACCTCGATGGTCAGCCTGGCGAGGTTGGCCCCCAAGCAGTAATGCGCGCCGGTGCCGCCAAAACTGACGTGCGGGTTTGGGTCTCGCAGCACGTTGAACGAGAACGGATCGTCGAACACATCCTCGTCGAAGTTGGCCGATCGGTAGAACAGCGCGAGGCGCTGGCCCTGCTTGATCGGGACGCCGCCGAGTTCGATATCGCGGAGCGCGGTGCGCTGAAAAGCCGTGATCGGGGTGGCCCATCGGATGATCTCGTCNACGGCGGTGACGGGGCGCCGCTCCTTGAACACCTTCCACTGCTCCGGGTTGTCGAGGAACGCCATCATTCCCTGCGTGATCGAGTTGCGGGTGGTCTCGTTGCCGGCCACCGTCAGCGTCACCATAAACAGCCCGAACTCCTCGTCGGAGAGCCTGTGGCCGTCGACGTCGGCCTCGATCAGCTGGGTGACGATGTCGTCACCCGGATGGTCGGCCTTGAGTGCGGCGAGTTGCATTCCGTAGAACATCAATTCGCCGGCCGACGCCAACGCCTCGGACCCGGCGAACTCCGGATCCTCATCCCCCACCATCTTGTTGGTCCAATGGAACAGCTTGGATCGATCCTCAAACGGGACACCGAGTAGTCCGGCCATCGCCTGTAGTGGCAGCTCGCTGGACACCTGCGCCACGAAGTCCCCGGTCCCGGCGGCGGCTGCCTCGGCGACGATACGACGGGCTCGCTGTGCCAGGTCTTCTCGAAGCCGCTCCACCGCACGGGGTGTGAAACCTCGAGACACGATCTTGCGCATGTGGGTGTGCTGCGGAGCATCCATGTTGATCATCGAGAATCGGCCGGCCTCGATCTGCCCGCGCGCCGCCTCCTCATCGCAATACCGCGGCACGATGCAGTTCTCGGCGCTGGAGAACACGCCGTCGCGCAGTGACACCTCACGCACGTCGCGATGCTTGCTGACCACCCAGAACCCGCCGTCAGTGAAACCTCCGACGCCCTCCGGCTGCTCGTTCCACCAAATGGGCGCCGCGCGCCGTAGTTCGCGCAGCTCCTCGGTCGGCAGGCGCGCGGCGTAGACGTCGGGGTCGGTGAAGTCGAAACCCTTCGGCAGCTGCGGTGTCGCCATGATGCCTCCTAAGTCAGCCAATGGTCGACGAGGTCGGCCCACCGGCGCGAGATGGTCTGCCCCATCTCGTCGCGCCCGGGGCGATTGTCGAGGGCGCCGATGGTCAACCGCGCGATCTCGTCGACCTGATCGCGGTCCAACCCGAACGCCACCAGCGCGTCGAGGTCGCGGTCGGTGTCGATCTCATCCGGCAGCGCAGACCGCGCGAGCAACACTGCCGCGTTCTCCTCGCCGACCTCCAGCAGCATGGCAACCAGGCTGGACTTGCTGACATTCACCAACCGGTCACACCGGCCTGCGGATCGACAGCTCAAGTCCGTTGTCGCGCATGACGGTTCGGCACTGCTGAGGCGTGTAGTCGAAGTTCTCCAGATCCTTGAGATAGGATGCGGGGTCGGCCAGGCCTTCGACATGGGGGAAGTCCGAACCCATGATGATGCGGTTTTCGCCCAGCAGCCTCAGCAGGCTGGCCAGCTCATCCTCGTAGAAGGGCGACACCCAGACGTGGCGTTTGAAGGTCTCTCTTGGGTCCTCCCTGTAGATCTGCGGGATCTGTCCGTAGGACTTGGTCAGCTTTTCGAACAGGTGAAACACCCAGTCCGAGCCGCTTTCGATCGAAGCCATCCTCAGATTGGGGAAGCGCAGGTAAAGCCCGTTGTGCAGGTGGTTGGCGAAGGTGTCCTGTAAGGCGTGTCCGGAGAACAAATTCCGGAAACCGAGCAGCGCCTGGAACGACATCATGTAGTCCGATTCACCCCAGGCCGGCATGAACTTCGAGTAGTACGTCTCGCCGGAGTGGTAGCACACGGTGATGCCTGAATCGTTGGCCAACTGCCAGAAGGCGTCGAACATGGGGTCGCCGGGCGGACGCATGCCGACCTCTGTCGTGATCGGTCCGGGCACCATGACGATGAAGCGGGCGTCACGCTCCAGCGCCCACTCGAGTTCGCGGACCGCATCGTCCGGTTTGCACATGGTGATGTAGGGAGCGCCGAATATCCGCTCCTGGTAGGCGAATCCCCAGTCCTCATCCATCCAGCGGTTAAAAGCCCGGAAGGTCGCGACCGTGGCGTCGAAGTCGGGCAACAGCGCTTGTTCCATCCCGACGCCGAGGGTGGGCAGCAGGATGCAGCCCGCCATGCCCTGCTGATCCATCAACGCCAGGCGCGCGTCGCGGTCGCGATACGCCGCCGGGATCGGTTCCAAGTCGCCGAACAGCGCATTCAAGTCGGCACCTCTGGGGTTTCGGCCGCGAAAGTATTCGTCGAGCGCGCCCGGCTTGCCCACCGGATCGAAGGTCGGATTCGGGATGAACCTGTTGACCCTGCCACCGACGATGAGACGCTGTTTACCGTCCAGTTGGGCCCATTGGATCGCGCGCTTTTTCAAGTGCGGCTCGATGTGACGGGTGAACGCGTCGAGCGCTTCGTAGTAGTGGTTGTCGCAGTCGAAAAACTTGAACGGGAGCTGTGTCGTCATCGCGGCAAACGTCCTTTCTGGGGCCCGAATTTAGAGGATTCAGTTGCGCGGTAAGCCGAGGACCATCGATGCGATGACCGTCAGCTGTATCTCCGGGGTTCCCCCGCCGATGAGTTCGGCAGGAGCGTCGAAGTAGGGCTGCACGACGGCCGGGTCGGACTCCGCCANCATCGCGATGCGGCCGGTCAGGCCGAGCGTGGCGGTCCACGCGCGACGCAGCAANGTGACCATCGCGTACTTGGCGATGCTGGACGTCGGTCCCGGCNCCTGACCCTCGACCAGACGCAGGGTTTCGCGCAGCACCACGGCCTTGATCGCCGTGCTGTAGGCCTCGACGTCGCCGAGCGCCCGCAGCGCCGCATCCTGTTCGGGGCCATCGATTTCCGTCATTCGTCGAAGGGCAGCGGCGCGATCGATGCTGACGTAGTTGCCGATGGCGGTTCGTTCGACCGCCATCGTCGACACCGCCAGGCCCCAGCCGTCGCCGGGCTCACCGACCAGCATGTCGTCGGGCACGAACACGTCGGTCAGAAAGACCTCGTTGAATTCGGTGCGTCCGCTGGCCTGCTTGATCGGGGAGACGTCGATGCCCGGCCAGCTCATGTCGA
>JGI26341J46601_10000799_pt1 | contig 10036 bp, 7 predicted proteins | sample BogFormECP12_OM3_FD_46601 | JGI IMG/M metagenome (IMG submission 46601) | reverse complement strand
CGTCGGCAAACCTTACCTTACTGGTTAGGTAAGAGTAGCCCGTCATCCGCCCAGAATCCGAAACAGCCCAGCCCGTCTCCTGGGACGCGAAGGCCTGTTGTCGACAGCAATCCCTGATTCGGTCTAAAACCGAACCCCATTTCTCGTAGTAAGCTGTTGCGCTGGAGGCCACATGACCGTCAGACTATTCTCGATCGCATTCGTCTTGTTGTCTTCTCTTCACGCTTTCGCCCAGCAGAATCAATCTCCTGTTACATGTATCGCCACAGAGCAAGCAGTGCGCGACGCCAGCCGCCAGATATGGGCCGCCTATCGCGATCGCGATGTGACTACATACGACAGACTGGTGGACGATAGCTATATCTCTACCGACGATGGCGGTGTTCTCAAGGGGAAGCGGGACGTTCTTGCCGAACTTAGGAAACCCGAAGGCAACATCCATACCGATACTGACGAGCAGCCCGAAGATGTTCGAGTGGTATTTACCGGCGGCGTCGCGATTGTGAATCAAACGAAGCACTGGACCGACTATGACAAGACGACGGGGATCAGCTGGGGCGCAACCTCCAGAACCACCCGTGTACTCACCTGCAAGAACGGCGAGTGGCGGTTGGTGGCATTCCATGAAACAGACATACCCAACAAGCACCGGAAGCCCTCCCCGAACGATCACCTCGATGATTACGTCGGCCACTACCGACTGGTCGACAGCGGCGGCAAAGGCGACATTGTCATCGTTCGCAAAGGCGACAGACTCTCCGAATCCGCTGGGTCCTGGGACGAGGAAGCCATCGAGCTCTTCCCCGGCAAGTACGACACGTTCTTCACCCGGGAAGACGATTGGGTGGAAAGGTTCCTTCGGGATAATTCCGGCAAAGTCACCGGAATTCTCTACACCTATGTCGACGGTGAACTCGAGGCCCGGCGACTACCATAGGATNCCAATCGAGTGGCTACACCCATCACCTCGCCAGGGGACAGGAAAGCCGCAGATCCTGGAGTATTACCCATGAGATTCACACTTAGATTGTTGTCCTGGAACGCAGCAGCATACGCTCTCTTAGCGCTCGCCCCAATCGTCGCCCACGCGCAGACTGCGCCCGCGCCGGAGACCCACGGCATTGTGATCGCGAACATGGACCGCTCGGTCAAGCCCGGCGACGACTTTTACAACTACGCGAACGGCGACTGGATCAAGCGCACCGAAATTCCCCCCGATCGAAGGTACATTACCCCGAACGGCCTCGACTTCGATGGCTCGACCGACTTAATCCGCGAGCGTATCGCTGGCCTGATCGAAGCAGCAGCCAAGACCAATGCGGCTGCTGGTTCCAATACCCGCAAAATTGCCGACGTCTACCACTCCTACATGGACGGAGTCGCCATCGAAGCCAAAGGCCTCGCTCCGCTCCGCCCGCACCTCGACGCCATCGCTGCAATTCACGATAAGCATGAGTTGGCTCGGGCTTTGGGCGAAAGCCTGCGAGCGGATGTCGATGCTCTGAACCTCGACAACTTTCATACCGCCAACCTTTTCGGGCTGTGGGTAGCGCCCGGCTTCAACGACCCAGAGCGTTGGGCCGCCTACCTGCTGCAAGGCGGCCTGGAAATGCCCGACCGCGAATACTACCTTTCCGACAGTGAGAGCATGCGTGACATCCGCGCCAAATATCAGAGGCACGTTTCCGCTCTGCTCAAGCTTGCCGGATTCACCGACCCGGACGTCCGCGCCCAGCACATCGTCGAACTGGAGCACGCCATCGCCGAAAAACACATTCCATTGGCGGATCAGAACGACATCCACAAGGCGAACAACACCTGGGAGCAAGCTGACTTCGCCGCAAGCGCCCCCGGCCTCGACTGGGCAGCGTACTTTCGCGGCGCCGGCCTCAGTAGCCAGGCCAGCTTCATCGTGTGGCAGCCTGCGGCCTTCACCGGAGAGTCTGCTCTCGTTGCTTCCACGGAACTCGACACGTGGAGAGACTGGCTGGCCTTCCACTTGATTGAGGATTACGCCGACGTATTGCCCAAAGCGCTCGCCGACGAGCGCTTCGACTTCTTCGGCAAGACCCTCTCCGGCAAGACGGGGCGCCGCCCGCGCTGGCAGGGCGGCGTCGCGATGGTCAGCGTCGTGATGGACGAAACTGGAAACAGAATGCTTGCAGGCCGCGGCGTGCTCGGCGACGCCGTCGGGAAAATGTACGCCCAGCGCTACTTCCCACCCGAAACCAAGGCCCAGATCGAAGCCATGGTTGCGAACATCATCGCCGCTTTCCGGCGCCGCATTGATGCCCTCTCCTGGATGGATCCCGCGACTAAGGCCGGAGCCCAAGCCAAGCTCACCACTCTCTACGTAGGAATCGGTTACCCGGAGACCTGGCGCGATTACTCTTCCTACGAAGTCAAGGCGGATGACATCTTCGGCAACCTCTGGCGCGGCGGCCTGTTTGATTACCACCGCTTAGTCGCCCGTCTCGGCCATCCCGTCGATCGCAGAGAGTGGTGTTTGTATCCGCAGACCATCGATGCCGGCGAATTGCCCCTGCAAAACGCGCTCAACTTTCCCGCCGCCATTCTCGAACCGCCATACTTCGACCCGCAAGCTCCCGCCGCGGTGAATTACGGCGCCATCGGTGGTGTCATCGGGCACGAGATCAGCCACACCTTTGACACCACAGGCAGTGCATTCGATTCCATCGGTCGTGTGCGCAACTGGTGGAAACCCGCTGACCTGGAGCGTTTCAAGGCGGCCACCGCCAGACTTGCCGCGCAGTACGACACTTACAAACCTTTTCCCGACCTTACCCTGAACGGTAAGCAGACGCTGAATGAGAACATCGCCGACCTCGCCGGCCTCGCTGCCGCCTACGATGCGTACCGCGCCTCCCTCGCGGGCAAGGCCGCTCCCGTCCAGAACGACTTCACGGGTGACCAGCAGTTCTTCCTTGGCTTCGCACAGTACTGGATATCAAAGTCGAGTGAAGCTTTTCTCCGGGAGCAAGTGATGACCGACGACCATTCCCCCGACCAGTTCCGGCCAGTCACGGTCCGCAACCTCGACGCATGGTACGCGGCATTCGATGTGCAACCGGGAGACAAGCTCCGCCTTGCCCCCGCCGACCGCGTGCGCATCTGGTGAGCCAATGTAGGCGCGGGCAACGCTCATGCTATTGGACTGTACTCTCAGGCAGAACCCGATTCCGCAGGAGACATCCGACATGTCACAGCGCGTTGCGGGCGGGTTGTCGGCTAACCTTACCTTGGGATTTCTTCAGGGTTGCCCGTGATCCATGCTCAACCCGCTGCGAGGTGGAGCGCGCTCTTTTAGGGCTCCTAAACAGTTAAAATCAGGAACGCAAGTCCGGTAGGCCCCACGGCGAGTGGAAGGGCAGGTTTGGTTCTGCCCGGCGCGTGACACAATTACTTGATAGTCCGTGTGAAGATGCATCGATGGCAGCGATTCAAGTTCACGAGACTCCCGCCCAGCCTCAGCCGGTGCAGGATGAAGCGACGGGCTGCTGCATCGCCGGAGGCGGACCTGCCGGTGCGATGCTCGCGCTGCTGCTGGCCCGGCGAGGGGTGCGCGTCACACTGCTCGAAATGCACCACGATTTCGACCGCGAATTCCGTGGCGACACGGTTCACCCCTCAACCCTCGAGATCCTCGATCAGCTCGGGCTCGCCGAGCGCGTCCACGAACTTCGCAACAGCAAGGTTTCCGCCCCCACCCTGCGCACCACGCGTGGCCCCTTCACGCCCTTTGATTTGAGCCGCCTGAAAACAAAATTCCCGTACATCCTGATGGTTCACCAGAAGGATCTGCTGGAGCTGCTGACGCAAGAGGCGACGAGATACCCCGGCTTCCGGCTCCTGATGGGAGCGAACGTGACCGAGCTGATTCGAGAAGACGGCATTGTGCGCGGCGTGCGTTATCAAACGGACGATGGGGTTCACGAGTTGCGCGCGCTGCTGACGGTGGGCGCCGACGGCCGGTTCTCGCGGGTGCGTCATCTGGCTGGAATCGAGCCGGTGCGCATGTCCCCGCCCATGGACGTGTTGTGGTTCCGCCTGCCGCATCTTCCCGAGGATATCGACGCGCCCGGCGGCGCGTTCGGCGGAATCGCGCACGGACATATTCTCGGCGGCTTCGATCGCAAGGACTACTGGCAGGCCTTGCTCATCATCACAAAGGGTTCCTATCAATCACTGCGGGCGGAAGGCATCGAAGGTTTGCGGCGGCATATCGTGGAAATTGACCCGCGCCTCGCGAAGCACGTGCAAGCGCTCACCGACTGGCACCAGGTCTCGCTGCTTTCCGTCGAGTCCAGCCGTTGCACGCAGTGGTACGCGCCCGGCCTGCTGCTCATCGGCGACGCGGCGCACGCCATGTCTCCCGTGGGGGGCTTGGGAATCAACTACGCGGTTCAGGACGCCGCGGTGGCGGCGAACCTGCTGACCAAGCCTCTGCTCAACGGCTGCGTCACAACCGGCCAACTGCACGCCGTTCAACGCAAGCGCGAATGGCCGGTGCGGATTATTCAAGCCTTTCAAGCGCAGCTCCAGAATCGGGTGATTAAGCCGGCGCTAAGGGCTCAGGAACAACCGGGCTTGCGCATCCCGTGGTTTGTCCGCCTAGTGACCCGCATTCCGCTTCTGCGGGATGTTGCGCCGCGGATTATGGCTATGGGCGTGGTTCGGGTTCGCGTCGAGGATTGAAGTCGCGGCCGAACCCCGCTTTGGACCAGCTCAACGCGAATTGGCGGCCAGATTTCTGGGAAGCCCGACACGAGTTCTCGGCGAATGGTCGGCAACCCTTCCCTACTCGCGCTACATCAGGGTTGCCCGTCTTCCGCCCGCAAATCGTTGGCAAGCGCCTAATGTAGCTTCACTCTTCTCACAACGGGAGTTCGGAGCCTGCGAGATTTAACTTTGTCCGACGACAGCGCGATCATTACATAGTCAGCGCGGGACGTGCGAACGCTCACGGAGGCGGCGGAACTACTTCAAATATTTGTCGAACCATTCGAGCCAGACGCGGTCTTTGTCCGAATCGTGCACGGGATCGCCGGGTTCGTGTCCAGCCGTGGGAATGGCGATGAATTTTACGGTGACGCCGTTATCCTTGAGCGCGTGATACATCGCGTAAGAACTGGTGATGGGCACAACGGTGTCGCCGGTATCATGGAGGATCAATGTGGGTGTGGTGACGGCACCCGCATAGGTGATGGGCGACTGTTCTTCGTACGCTTTCGCGTACTGTTTTTTCCACGGTGAGCCGCCGAACATGAAGCCCTCTGTCACATTGACATCCGTAAGGGTATACCAATCGGTCAGGCTGTTCACGGCGGCACCGGCAACGGCCGCCTTCCAAATGTGATAGTGCCCAATGAGCCAGGACGTCATGTAACCGCCCCAGGACCATCCGGAAACGCCGATGCGCGACTCGTCGATGAAGCCCTGCTTTTCGAGCGCGGTGACTCCGGCCATAACGCCGCGGCCTGGCCCCTCCCCGTAATCGTTTACGACAGCGCGCTCGAATGCGTTGCCAAGGTTATCGGTTCCGAGATAGTTCGGCGCGAAGACCACATAGTCATGCGAGGCCAAGAGCTGCAGAAAGGGGTCGAACTCCGTGACGGAGGCAGCAAACTGCGGTTCGCCGTGAAGGTAAAGAACCAGCGGATATTTCTTGTCGCGCGAGAAGTTCGGAGGGTAAACAAGAGTGCCATTTTCGGCGAAGCCGTCTGGCCCTTTCCATTCGAAGGCGTCGATGCGGCCGAGGTCCAGAGTCGTAAAGTCATGGTTGAAATCGGTGAGNCGTTTCGGCTTCGCACTCGCAGACGAAAGGTAGAAGAGTTCCGTCGGTTGAGTCGGCGTGCTGCCGATGAACGCGATCGACCCGTCCTTGCCCGCGGTCTCCGACCAATCCCAGTAGGGAATGGCGTCGCCCAGGTCGATCTTTTTCGCGCTGCCCTCGATCGGCTGGATCCAGATGGCCCTCCGTGTGCCCTCGTCGCCGCTAAGCAAAAGCGATTTGCCGTCGGGCATCCAGACTGAACGTTGGACATTGCGATCGAGCGCGCGTGTGAGATCAGTTCCTTCGCCGCCAGTGGAGGAGGCGACAAAGATTTCATTCTCATTGTTTGAATCTCCGTCGCGCGGGAACCAGTAGGCGATCTTTGATCCGTCGGGTGAGAAGAGGCCGAAGCTTTCGAATGAAGCGCGCTTCGTAAGTTGGCGGATCTGCCCGTTGTTAACATCCAGGATCGCGACGACGGATTTATCGAAATCGCCGAAGTGCGGGTCGGCTTGGCGAGTGAAGGCTAACTCCTTGCCGTCCGGTGACCAGGAAAGCGCGGGGAGCGGATAGCCCTCAGTGGGCGGCGACGCCAAGCTCCACGCGCCGGAGGTAAGGCGCTTCGCCTCGCCACCCGAGCCAGAGACGAGCCAGACGTGCGAAGAAGTGGGAGCGGAAGTAGCGAGGAAATCGTTGTCGCCCACTTCAAAGAGGTCGTGGTGCTTTTCGATCTCTGCGCGGTTGGCCGGTTCGTCTGGCGAGGCAAAGGCGAAGAAGGCGCCGTCCGGGCGCCAGGCAAATTGCTCAACGCCCAGAGGCGCGCTGGTAATCTGCTTCGGGGCGTCACCGTTTACAGACAGCACGAAGATCTGCGCCGCCGCTGCCTTTTCATCCCCAGCTTCTGCAAGAAATGCCAGCCGGTCGCCCGAGGGCGACCACTGCGGCGAGCTCAATCCCGGACGCACATTGGTCAGCACACGCTGAGCGCCTGTAGCAACATCCACCAACACGAGTTCGCTGTCGTAGCGGTCCTCGTCCCAATTCACACGAGACACAACGATGACGATTGACTTTCCATCCGGCGAAATCGCCGGACTAGAGACGCTGACGCTTTTCTGAAGGTCGCCCAGCTCTATCTTTCGTGCCTGAGCCTGCGCCTTACCAGTCGCAGCTAGCGCAAGTAGCGCCCCTATGGTTCCGAGAAATGTATATCGCGCGAATAGAGCCGAGATGCTCGTCTTCGGATCCGTAACCATGAGATATACCCTCGCGTCAGGTAAGAATTTCAAATCGAAACTATCTCATAAACGTGAGTCGTAGGGTGTGCGTCCGTACATTTTCCTGTCCTCGGCACAACCAATCCGCCGTCCGAGAACAGGCGCGTTCGTTATTCTAAATGCCTGATTAATGCCAAGTCTCGCGGTGGGAAGAGCTCGGCACTCACAGGACCTCATGAAGGCGTTACTGTTAAAACGAACCGATCAACTCCCGGTTTGTCGGCTAACCTTCCAGAACCATCCGCCCCAGCTCAGGGATTCGGTTCTATGCCAATACGATCATTAACGGCTGATCGAATCCGCTGCTTGCAGCCAAGGTAGCGTTCGGTCGTCTGTACCGAAACGTGCCCTAAAAGAAATTGGATCTGCTCCAACTCGCCTCCCGAAGCGTGGCAGAGCCGAGCACAGGTCCGTCGCAGATCGTGCGGCGCCAACTTCGCTACTCCGATACTTCTGGCGGATTCCTTCACGATGTGCCAAACCGCCTTTACCGTCATCCCATCTCCCCATGTCCTTCCCACCTTGTTGACCCTGCGGAACAGTCTTCCTCGATCAATTGCGGCTGCGGCGAGCCAAGCGTCCAGTTCGGTTCTCACCCAATCGGGAACTGGAACCGTTCGGATGTGACCTCCCTTGCCAACGAGATCAACAATGGCCCAATGCTCTTCGCGCTGCTGGAGATGATCCAATGTCAAAGCCACAGCTTCATGCCTCCTCAACCCGCAGGCGAGGAGCAATGCGAGCAAGGCCCGGTCACGTTTTCCTTTCAGTCGCTGACGATCGGGTGCTTGCCAAAGCGCATTGCTCTGCTCTGCCGTTAACCAGTTCCCCAAGCGGATGCCCAGCTTCTTCACCCCTTTGACGCGACGAATACCGGCCGCCAAATCGGCGCTGAGAAGACCGCAGTCGGCGGCTTCGTAGGCGAGCCGGCGCACGGCGCCAAGACGCAGATTGATGGTGCCGGGGGCGAGTTGACGAGATTCGAGATGAGAGCGATACCGCAAGACCACGATCCTGTTGAAGGCCAAGCGAGGTTCCGAACAATACCAGTCAACGAACTCATCGATGGCGTGACGATAACCCCGCTTTGCGTCTGCAGAGTTGAGGCTGTTCAATACCGCGGCCTTGGCGTGTTCGAGGTCGGGCAGGCGCAGGATGGACTTGGTACTGTTGCGTTTTCTTCTGGAACTTGACTTCAGCTTCATGACCGGTGGCCTCCGTGCCACCGATCAATGATCAGAGAAGTACCGTTACTGTAAGGTGAGAGTTGCCCGTTAAGCGGGAGCAATCGCGATGTTCAAGGGTCGGCCTAAAATCATGAGTCCTAGGATTACAAATGTAATCCAATAAACAACCGATATGCGTTACGAACCGGAACACAAGATGCAAACGCGCGCTCGTATCGTGCGGAACACCGCTCGCAAGCTTCGCGCTGAGGGGCTGAGCAGCCCTGGCGTGGCTAGCGTGATGAAAGCCTCGGGCCTGACAGTGGGCGGGTTTTACAAGCACTTTCGGAGCAAGGACGAGCTTTTCGCTGACGCCATTGCCCAGGCATTCTCGGACAGCGAGAAGGTCTATGTCTCGGTGCAAAACCTGCCGCGTGAGGACAGATGGAAGGAAATTGTGCGGTTGTACCTTTCACCCGAGCACTGTGATCATCCCGACACCGGTTGCCCGGTCGCGGCGTTGGCGCCTGAGATTGCTCGCGCCAAATGCAGTATTAGAAAACGAATTGCCAACCTAATGAAAGAGCGTACGGACCGGTGGGTGGAGTTCATGCCTGGATTGACCGCAACAGATCGGGAGCGAAACTTCTTCGTCATTTTTAGTGCGATGGCGGGAGCCGTGTCTATAGCCCGCATTCTTACCGAGCCTGTTGATAGGCAAAGAGTGTTGGCCAGCGTACGAGATCACCTTTTGCAAAGCTTGTGATTTTTTTGCACCCTTTGGATTACGTTAATAATCCTATACCACTAACGCGAGATCGAAAGATGAACTCGTGGGGACTGAAAAGTTATCCGGTCCGTCAGAACTCAACGCGTCTGCCTGGACAGGGTGACGAAAGGACTTTATGAAACTCTCTAATCGCACCATCCTCATCACCGGGGGCTCCGCCGGCATCGGCCTTGCTTTTGCGATCAAGTTTGCTGAACTCGGCAACGAGGTTATCGTGACTGGTCGACGCCAGGCGGTGCTCGATAAGGTGAAGGCCAAGCACCCGAAGCTTCACACCATCCAGAGCGACGTCGCGGATCCCGCGCAAATCGCCGCGCTCGCAGCGCGCGTGAAAGCGGATTTTCCCAGGCTCGACGTGCTGATGAACAACGCGGGCATCATGCTCTACAAGAACCTCAAGGCCCCGGCGGCCGACCTGGCTGGGCTAACTGCGGAGATGAACATCAACGTGGGCGGCGTAATCGGCATGACCTCAGCGTTCATCGACATCCTCACGGCCAATAAGGGTACAGTCATCAACGTGTCGTCCGGGCTCGCCTTCGTGCCGCTGCCGGCCGCGCCGATCTACTGCGCTACTAAGGCAGCAATCCACTCTTACACCCAGTCGCTGCGGTTCCAATTGGAGGAAACCGGCGTCGAGGTCATCGAACTCATGCCCCCAGCGGTGAAGACGGACATGACAGCAGAAATTTCCGAGGGCGGCGGCAGCGTGATCACCACTGACAAACTGGTGAAGCAATCCTTCGGTTCCCTGAAGGCGGGTGCCCTCGAAATCCGGCCTGGACAGTCGAAAACACTCGCGTGGATGCGCCGCCTCGCCCCTGGGTTCATCAACAGGCAGCTCTGGAAGGCATCCAAGAAGCTCGTGCCGGTCGGGGCGGCGTAGGCGAGAATTCGGTCAGCTTCCGATTAGTCGCTAGCCCTAGGTCGGCAAACCGGAAGCAATTAACGCCGCGGGGAGACAAGTTGGCTTCTCGGCAGCAATGATGGGTAAATACTGTCCCCAGCT
>JGI26341J46601_10000798_pt1 | contig 10041 bp, 9 predicted proteins | sample BogFormECP12_OM3_FD_46601 | JGI IMG/M metagenome (IMG submission 46601) | reverse complement strand
CCCCATCGCGATCGGACAACGCGAGACGATGGGCAATCCGTGCATGAACAACTACACCGCCGGCGACGGGCGGCGATTCTGGATCGTCGGGCTCGAGGCCGCCCGGCATTGGCCGGCGCTCTGCCGGGTGGTGGGACGGCCGGAGTGGCTGACCGATCCGCGCTTCCGCGACGGACGTACCCGCGCCGCGAACGCCGCGGAGCTCATCGGCCTGTTGGACGGAATCTTCGCGACGAAGTCGCTTGACGAATGGGCGCAGGTGTTTTCGGGCGAACCGGAATTCTTCTGGTCGCCGGTCAACACTCTCGAAGACGTCGTGGCCGACGACCAGTTCCACGCCGCGGGCGGCATCGTCTACGTGCCGGATGCCGGGTCCGCCGTTCCGATGGTCGCAACCCCCGCCGACTTCCACGGCACGCCATGGGCACCGCGGTCCGTCGCACCCGAACTCGGCCGGCACACCGAGGAAGTTCTCGCCGAGCTCAGGTCGCGGCACCGGCCCTGAAGCTCTACCCGTTCTGCGCGCCTGACTGACCGCGGTTATTTCGCCAGCAGCATCTTGTATTGAGCGGCGGTCTCTTGACGGGCGCCGGTGGCGTCGGCGGAGTGTGCTTCGATCGTGACGGTGTCGGCCGGGGCGTAGCAGGAGTACTGGCTTTGGCCGTTTCCTCCCGGCCGGTCGGATTGCACGCATCGGCTGGTGGGCATGAAGTCGACGCCCCCGATCGGTGTGGCCGAGGGTTGCAGTTGCAGCACCAGGTCGGCCAGGTCTTGAGCCAGTTGGGCAGCGGCGGCGGGGTCGCGGGCTTGGTAGACGAGGGTCTGGTTATCCGACATGGCCGCGACGCCGGCGGTGGAAAACGCCGCGGCCGCGCCGAGCGGGTCGTCTTGGAAGTGCAGGGCGGCGTCGGGCTGGTAGACGCCGATCTTCGGGTTGGTTGGGGCGGATTCCTGGGGTTCCGGCCAGTTCGGTGCCGGCATGGTGTGTGCCAGCAGGCCGGTCGGGTCGGCGGGCAGGTCGGCGAACTTGGCCGGGTCGGTGGGGGCGAACGTGTCGATGCGGGGCCCTTGGATGTCGAGGGTCTGGGCGATCAGCGCGGCGGCGGCGTCGGCCCGGTCTGCCTGGGCGGTTTGGCACAGCACGTATGCGCCGTGTGGGGTGTAGGAGATCACCGTGACCGGGTGTTGGTCGGCGCCGTACGAGTTGTAGCTGTAGGTGGCGGCCAGCGCGTCGGGATGGCCGGGAATCGAGACCGTCGGCTGGGCGGGACCGGGTTGTGGGATCGTTGCCACCCTGGCCATGTCGGCGGCGGCCGCGGCGGCCGAGGCGGAGTCGGCGAACCGCAGTACGGCGTTCATGAGCACAGCCGAATGCTCATTCCAGGATCGTGAGCAGGCCCGCGCGCCACAACACCGCGTACAGGTGACACACCGGCACGCCGAGCACCGCAGCGGCGGCATCGACCAGCGGATCCGCGGTGGCAGCAGTCATTTCTTCACGGGTGGGCGCAAGAGTCATGGTCTTCTCCTAGCCGGTAAGTCCGGCCGCACACCAGTTGCTCTGCAGCACAGCGGTTTCACGCAGACAGGACCGGCTCGGCCGCATATCGCGGCGAGTGCCGTTGCCCGGGTAAGGGAAACTGCCGGCTCAGGCGAGCGAGCCGTGCGGGGGCCGGAAGGCGAACGAAACAAACGCAAGATATGAGCAGGGACTATCGCCGCAACTCATGTCGTCCTCACCTCCTCGCGATCCGGACATCTCGATGTCGTGACAGTTGCGCGCAGGGNGGGAGTGCGACCCCGACGATGGTCGGAGATGCACCCCTCTCGTCAGAGCTTCGGCACCACACGGCGTACCCGGCAAAACCCGCCGGAAGCCACTTGGGCCCAACCCTTAAGCCGGGAGGGGCTGTCCTGACCGGGGGCGTCTTTCGACGTTGAGGGTCAGTGGCCTGTGTCCGTGCAGACGCCTCACCTAACGAGGTGCTTGCCCACCGATGATGCCTCCCCAACCCGACGGCAGTCAATCCGAACTCAGCGGAGCTCACATGCGCCCCGCGGTGCGTGGGCGAAGGAGTCTCGTGAACTCGTAGAGCGGGAGTCTGCGGGAAAACGGGCACCACTACCTCGCGGGCGAGCCGGCGCCGACCGGAGCCGTGCCGGCCCGACGTTGCGAGCTGACCGGTGTGGCAGGCGCGTTGATCACCTGCTCGGAGCTCGATCCGCTGCGCGACGAAGCCGTCGACTACGCGCTGCGGCTGATGCGGGCCGGTGTGGCCACGGAGTGGAGTTGCATGTCTTTCCGGGCACCTGTCACGGCTTCGACTCACTGGCCCCCGCTTGGGAGATGAGCCGGCAGCTGTTCGCGATCCAGGGCGCCGCGCTCAGGCGGGCACTTCACCGCGCCCGCGACACGTAACCTACTGCGGCGACACGCCGAAACACACCGCAGAGGATTGAGTTTCGCGTCAAGAAGTCACGAGTTTGAGTCGGGTCCGGGTCAGGTGGTTCGACTTGATCCGCCAGCGGCCGTCTTGTTTGGCATAGGTTTCGTGGTAGTGGCCTGCGCCGTAGAGGGCCCAGCCGTCGGGTGACTCGACGGTGTCCTCCATCGCCCAGATGCCGGTCGCCGTCGTCTCGGAGGTGAGCTCGATCTCGGGGCTGTGCACATGGTGCACGGTCACGCAGTTCTCGACCGCGGATCGCACCGACGGAACGAACACGTCGACGCCTTCCCAGGCCGGCCCGGGTTGGCCGTCGGCGCCCCCGGTGGACACCGCGTTGTCCACGACCGCGACGACGTCTTCGGTGAACACGTCGCGCCAGCCGTCCCAGTCCTTGGTGTCGAGCAGGCGGCAGTACCGGGCCTTGAGTTGCCTGATCGCCTCCAGATCCTCAGCCGCCGGCGACACCCGGTCCCTCCAGCTCGCGTGCGATCGCCTGGTGGTAGGCGTCGATGTTGGCGGGGTTGACGATCCGGAAGAACCCGTCCGGCAGCGGAGCGTGTTTGTAGGCTTCGATGGTCATGGTTCGGGTGAACAGCGTGATGTCGCGGCCCGGTCGGGTGAAGTGGTACTGGATCGTCATCCGGCCCTCGAAACCGCCGTTGCCCTCGCGGTCGTGCCCGAGGCGGCCGACCGAGTTGAAGACCCACAACGTCGGCCGCATCGCTATCGCCAACAGCCAGGTGAAGATCCGGTCGCCGTCGGGGCCGGACTCCGACCAGCTGTCGCCGACCTTCAGCGGCAGCTCGTCCGGCAGGTCGCCGATGTGCACGTTCCCGGGGTAGGTTTTCGTCCAGTTCGCCGGGTTGGTGACGAAGTCATAGATCGCCTCGGGTGCCTGCGTGAAGGCCGTCTCCGAACTCGTCGTCCCGATGCCCAACCGCGTTGCCTCTCTCCCGGGTGCCCTCCCAGCTTTACAGATCACGTCAAAAGTGTCACGCACTATTTTTGGGTGGCGACCCGGGCGTAGGGAAGGGGTCCAGCATGACCTGTAACGACACCGCCGAGCAGCGCGCGCAGGATCTGCTGGCGCGGATGACGGTGACAGAAAAGGCCCTGCAAGTCTCGTCGGTGATGCCGATGTCTGTCCTCGACCGCGACGGCGCGGTTTCCGCCGCGTTCAGGGCGTCGATCCGGGAGGGGATCGGGCATGTGGCGGGGATCGCGATGTTCGGCCACAAGTCGCCGGTCGATCAGGCCCGGGTGATCAACGCGGTGCAGCGGCATCTGGTCACCGGGACGAGGCTGGGCATTCCGGCGATCTTCCACAATGAGGCGCTCAACGGCGTTGTCGCGCCGGGATTCACCGCGTTTCCGACCGCGATCGGGCTCGCTGCGTCGTGGGATCCGAAGGGAGTCGGTCAGATGGCGGATCTGGTCCGCCGCCAGATGCGCAGCGTCGGGCTGCGGCAGGCGCTCTCGCCCCTGTTCGACGTCGCCAGGGACGCCCGATGGGGCCGCGTGCACGAAACATACGGGGAGGATCCCTGCTTGGTCAGCGCGATGGCGGTCGCGTTCACCCGCGGCCTGCAGGGCACCGATTTGCGGGACGGGGTGATGGCCACGGCGAAGCACTTCCTGGGTTACGGGGTGACCGAGGCCGGCCAGAACATGGCCGCCACCACGGTTGGCGACCGGGAACTCTACGAGGTGTACGCAAGGCCGTTCGAGGCGGCGATCCGCCGGGCCGGGCTCGCGTCGGTGATGAACTCCTACTCCGAGTGCGACGGGGTCCCGATCGGGATGTCGCGCGAGCTGCTCACCGGGCTGCTGCGCGACCGGCTGGGCTTCGCCGGCACGGTGGTCTCGGACTACATGACGATCGCCTATCTGCGGGATCGCCAGCTGGTGGCATCCACCGCCGAGCAGGCCGGGGCGCTCGCGCTGGAAGCCGGGTTGGATGTCGAGCTGCCGGCGGAGTTCGGCTATGGCCGCACCCTGGCGGCCGCGGTCGAGGCCGGCCGGGTGCCCGGCGAATGGCTCGACCGTTCGGCGCTGCGGGTGCTGCGCGACAAGTTCGCGCTCGGGCTGTTCGACAACCCCTACGTTGCCGAGGACCCGATCGCGATCTCGACGGTGGCCCGGCAGGGCGACGGGCTGTCGCGGCGCCTTGCCGCGCAGTCGGTCACGCTGCTGAAGAACACCGGTGAGCTCTTGCCGCTGTCGACGGAGGTCAAGACCGTGGCGGTGCTCGGTCCGCATGCCGACGGCGTGCTGGTGGGATTCCCGGCCTACACGTATCCGGGTGCGGCGCAGTTGATGCGGGGGATGGCCGCGGCGTTCGGCGGTGCCGCCGGGGACACCGGCGCGATGGCCGGGCTGCCGGAGCTCGCCCCGTCCGACGGCGTCGACGTCGAGGCGCTCGCCGCCGAGATGGCACCCATCTTGGCCGGCGAGCTCGACGACTACGTCCGTGAGCGTTACGGCGCGGTGTCGCTGACCGACGCCGTGCGGGCCGTCGTCCCGGACGCGACCGTCATCAGCGCCGCGGGCTGTGGTGTCACGCACGCCGAACCGGCGGATATCCCGGCGGCGGTGGCGGCCGCGGCGGAGGCCGACGTCGTCATCCTCGCGCTCGGCGGACGGGGCGGGTGGTTCGGCACCAACATCACCGAGGGGGAGGGCAGCGACACCGCCGACATCGACCTGCCCGCACCCCAGGTCGAGCTGGTGCGTGCGATCGCCGAGCTGGGCAAGCCGACGGTCGGCGTCCTGGCGATGGGTCGCCCGTACGGCCTGTCGAGCGTGGTGGATGTGGTGCCGGCCTGGATCACCGGCTACTACGGCGGCCCGCATCATGCGGCCGCGCTGGCCGATGCGCTGTTCGGCGTCACCAATCCGGGCGGCAGGCTGCCCTACACGCTGCCTCGGCACTCCGGACAGGTGCCGATCTACGCCGGCCAGAAGAACGGGAGTGGCTACCGCAGAACGGAAACCGACCTCCACAAGGGCTACACCGATATGCCGGCCACCCCCCTGTTTGCGTTCGGCCACGGCCTGAGCTACACGACCTTCGACTACTCGGAGCTACAGCTGCACAACCACACCGTGACGACCGGCGGTGAGGCGCGTTTCACGGTCGAGGTCACCAACAGCGGCCGGCGCCGGGGCTGCGAGATCGTGCAGCTCTACATCAGCCAGACCGCCGTCGGCGTGACCCGGCCGGCCCGGGAACTGGTCGGCTTCGCCCGGGTCGACCTCGCGCCCGGGCAGACGGCTACCGTCCGTTTCACGCTGAATGTCGCGCAGCTCGCCTATCTGGGACGCGGCGGCGACCTCGTCGTCGGGCCCGGTCGGCGCACCGCGTTGGTCGGCGCCTCCTCCGAGGACATCCGCGGCCGCGTCGGCTTCGACATCGACGGCGCGGCAATCACATTGGCGCACCGCACGGAGTTCGTCGCCGCAGCCGAGGTCAGCACCACACCGCTCGATCAGCAATCCCGGTGAGGTGGAACCCTTCACCGCCCCGCCGGCAATTCGGCACGCACGTCCGCGCGAGCGGCATCGAAGCTGAGGCATCCCCTGATCGGCAGGCTCTCGGGCGGCGGGTCCTCATAGCTCCAGGCCACGTCGTCGATCTCGGTGCCGCCGATGGCGGCCGACCAGTAGGTCGCCCCACCCTTGTAGTTGCAATAGCTCGCCGTTCCGGATCGTCGCAGCAGATCGGTGCGCACCAGCGAAGGGTCGACGTAGAGGCGGGGTTCGAGTGCCGTCTCGAAGACGATCACCGTATCGACCGTGTCCACGAGCGTGGTACCGGCGACGCTGACGCGCAACCGGCGCTTGGTCGGGCGGCAGTCCACGCGGTGGTAGGGGTTGGGTGGGTAGTGGACGAGCTCGCGTCCCTCCTCGAGCCAGGCGTCGACCGCGTCCCACGGCACCGCGACGTATCCGGGTGCCTCCGGCACGGGCCTGGTGGGCAGGCCGTCAACCTCGTCGAGCGGGAACGCGTAGCTGAGGGGATGGTCTCGCCGGTGCACCATCAGCGCCCGCTCGGTGTCGATGACCAGGTGTCCGTCGCGGAATGCCTGCACACGTCTGGGGTGTGGCTCGGTATAGACCACGTCGGCGGGTATCGGGGGAGAGAACCAGCCGGCGGGATCCTTGCTGAGTGGACCGCGCCCGGCTACGAGGCTCATCGGGGACTCCCTTGTTCCGACATCCAACCTTTACAGACACACGCAATCCTTTACAGACACAAGCAATAATGTCACGCTGTGTGTGAGTCGGGTCATGCGATCCCGAGCCGGGCCCGCCCGCTCGGCGGATCGTGAGGCCGACCGTGGCGGGTTCTCGTCGAGATGTGCTGAAGGACGACGCGATGACGATGTCGAAGCTGGTGTTCGACCCGTTCTCTGAGGGCTGCGAAGGAACGAGATGTCATGAGGGCTGAAGCCTTCCATGTGGGCGACCAGGACCGGCAGGACCGACTTCGCGTCGTTCACCCGAACACCACCGTCCTCACCCGCTACCGGGTTGACGTGATCGGGTCGGACGTCGGCGATGTGGTCCGCTCGGCCGGCGGCTGGTTGTTCGACCGGGCGATGGCCGGCTGGGACGTCAACGTCCTCGTGCCCGGTGACTGCGATGCGCGGCCGCTTCAGATCCTGGGCGCGGCAACGCTGCGCTTCGACTCGGTGTTCGCGTCGATCGGCAAGGGGCCGTGGACGCAGACGTTGGCGGTCGCGGTTCACGCGTTCACCCGCGACGGCTGTGTCCGCGACCTCGTCGTCGCCGCGTTGGACCGCGGCGCCGAGGTGACACTCTGGGGCGATGCGTGGCCGGCCGAGCTTGACCACCGCGTCGACGACGTGCAGCACCGGCTGACCGCGGCGGCGCGAACCTTCAAGGCCCATGCGCTTGCGGCGGCGGCGCTCGCGCAGCACCCGGTTCATCCGACCGAACGCTACCGCAGCCGCGCGCGCTGGTATTCGCCTGGCGAGTCGGACCTCGTCCCACTCGGCGCCGAATAGCCCCGGGGCATCTCAGGCGTCGCCGACGGCCTGTTCGCGGGCCCACCGGTAGTCGGCCTTGCCCGACGGGCTGCGCTCGATCACCGGGCGGAACACGACCGCCTTCGGCAGCTTGTAGCGGGCGATGGACACCGCGGCGTGCTCGATCAGTTCCCGCGCGTCGGCGCGGGCGCCGTCGGCGAGCGCGACCACGGCGACAACCTCCTGCCCCCAGCGCTCGCTCGGCCGGCCGGCGACCACGACGTCGGCGACCGCCGGGTGAGACGAGATCGCCGTCTCGACCTCCTCGGCGAAGATCTTCTCGCCGCCGGAGTTGATCGTCACGGAGTCACGGCCGAGCAACTCGATGGCGCCGTTTTCGAGATGGCGCGCACGGTCGCCGGGCACCGAGTGGCGCACGCCGCCGACGAGGGGGAACGTCGCAGCCGTCGTGGCGGCGTCCCCCTTGTAGCCGAGCGGCACGTAGCCGCGCTGGGCGAGCCACCCGATGTCGCGGTGGCCGGGTTTCAGCACCGCGCTGAGGTCGTCGGCGACGACGCACGTGTCCGGTCCGGGGTTGAAGGTGCCGGTCGACACCGCNCCCGTCATCGANAGATGGGTCAGCTGAGCTCCGGATTCCGACGAGCCGACGCCGTCGACCACGACGAGTCCNGGAACNGCTTTGATCAGGCGCTCCTTGATGTGGGGGGTCAGCAGGGCGCCGCCGTTGGCCACCACCCCCAACGACGACACGTCCGCGGTCCCGTTTTCGATCGCCGCCAGCAGGGGCCGGGCGATCGCGTCGCCCACGACGGTGACGACCGCGACCTTCTCCCGTTCGATCGTGGCGACGACCTCCCCGGCGTCCATGTGGTCGACAACCGAGGAGAAAACCAGCGACTGGCCGGTGGTGATCGCGGTCATCACGCCCCACTGGGCGGCGCCGTGGATCAGCGGCGGCAGAACCATGATCTTGGTGCCCGGATTCTGGGCTGCCCGCGCCGCGATCTCGTCGTAGGAGCGCGCGGCCTGGCCGCTGTAGAGATCTCTGCCTCCGAACGACGTCATGAAGATGTCGTGCTGGCGCCACAGCACCCCCTTCGGCATCCCGGTCGTGCCGCCGGTGTAGAGGACGTAGAGATCGTCGGGCGACGGTGCGACGGGCGGCGGCGCCGGGGACGTGGTTTCGATGACGGTCTCGTAGTCGACGGCGCCGTCGAGCAGCTCGTTGCCCGAGCCGTCGGCGATCTGGATGAGGACCCGCAACGCGGGCAGGTCGGGCAGCACCTCGGCGACCCGTGGCGCGAACGCGGCGTGGTAGATCAGCGCGGACGCACCGGCGTCGGCGAGCAGGTATTGCAGCTCGTTCTTGACGTACCGGAAGTTGACGTTGAACGGCGCGACCCGCGCCCGGAACGCGCCGAGCAGCGATTCGACGAACTCGTTNCCGTTGTAGGCGTAAAGACCGACGAGATCCTGCCCNGTCTCGTGTCCCGAAAGTGACGAACGCTCGGTGTGGCATCCCAGTCCACGNGAGTGCAGNNAGGACGCCAGCCTGCTGGACCGGTCGACGATCTGCGCGTACGTATAGCGCCGATCACCCTGTGCGATCAGTTCCCGATCGGGGATCGCGGCCGCGACGGCGTTCGCGACCGCCGCGACGGTGAATTCTCGCCCGGTCGCGGTGCTCAGCTCTGTTTCCACGCGCGCAGAAGATACTCGGTCGTGGTGATCGTGGCCAGCAGCGACAACGTGTTGTCGATGACGGCTTGCCCGTACTCGGTGGGAAAGCCCGCGACCGCGTCGCGCGGCAGGACGACACGGTAGGCCGCGTTGACGGCGTCCATGACGAGGTTGGGAATCGCGATGTTGAGGGACACCCCGACGGCCACGATGGTCGAGACGCCGAGATTCCTCAGGATCGCGTCGAGGTCGGTGCCGCCCATCGGCCCGACGCCGTGCCAGCGGTGCAGCACCAGGTCGGTCGGCCCCGGCCCGAGCTCCGGCAGCAGGCTCGCGCCTTCGCTGCCCGGGGCGATCCCGACGTCGTGGCGGCCGACGGCGAAGATCCTCGCGTTGTGGTTGGCGCCGAGCCCGTCGGGCCGGCGCTGCGCGAGGCAGTGCACGACTTTCACACCCGCCGCGCGCGCGGCCGGCAGCAGCCGGCAGATGTTGGGCAACGCTTCGCGACGTGCCTCGGTGGCGAGCACCGCCAGCCCGGCGTTGGGGCCNATGACGGCGCCCTGGCATTCCTGGGTGACGACAGCGGTGTGTTCGGGCGCCGCGAGCTCGGCGAGCTCGGGTGTCATGCCGGCGCTTCGTAGAATTGGGAGGCCCAGCGCCGCAGCGCCATATACGGTTTCGCGTCCACCTTGGACAGCGCCGGGCGCTCGACGTACTTCTGGTAGCGCCAGATGTCCACGTCCTCCCACACGGTGCCCAGAAACTGCCTCTCCACCTGTTCGCGCACGTCGTCCGGTGGAACGTCGGAGGTCTCGCCGGGGACCTTCGGCCACCAGATCGAATAGAACATGTTCGACACCCCGTCGTCGACGGGCGTGCACGCGAAGATCAGCCGGTGGTTT
>JGI26341J46601_10000796_pt1 | contig 10042 bp, 9 predicted proteins | sample BogFormECP12_OM3_FD_46601 | JGI IMG/M metagenome (IMG submission 46601) | reverse complement strand
GCGGGCTCAGTCGGCGGCCGCCCCACGGCGGGCCAGCCGCCGGTCCGCCTCCCGAAGCAGTCCGTCCGCATGGCGGCCCGCCCCCCGCGCCAGCCGGGCAGCGCGGTCCGCGGCCCGGTCCAGCCAGGCGGGCTGGGCGAAGTCGGTGGCCACGTCGCAGGTCCACCGCCACGCCTCGATGGCCACGCAGCTGTCCAGCAGGTCAAGGTCCGCGGCCACCGCCCCGAGGTCCACGGGCAGGCCCAGCGCGTGGTTCGCCCGGTGCGCGAGCAGCCGGGCGACGCTGGTGTACCGCGGCACGCCCAGCGCCGCCGCGCGGGCCGCCAGGTCGCGGGCCCCGGCGAGCGCGCGTTCCGCGTCGCCGCGCAGCAGGGCCAGGCGCGCGCTGATGAACTGGTGCTTGAGCTCCAGCCGCCAGCCGAAGACCAGGTCGCCGACCAGTAGCGNTCCGGCCTGCGCCAGCCGCGCCGCCGCGCCGTCGNGGTCGCCGGTATCTAGGCATTGCTCGGCCAGGTCCTCGAGCGCGGCGATGCTGACGTCCGCAGTGCCCTGCCGCTGGCCCACCTCCAGCGCCTCGTGGTGATAGTCCAGCGCTTCGGTCCAGGCACCCAGGTTGCGCAGCACCCAGCCGGCGAAGTTCACCGCGCGCCCGGCGAAGCGGGGCACCTGGCGCCGTTCCACCTCGGCGGTGTACCGGGTGAACGCGTCCAGGGCCTGAGCCGGGCGGCCCGCTAGCGCGTGCGCGTGCCCGGTGAACAGCAGGGAATGCAAGGTGGCCGAGGTGTGCTCCACCCCCANCTGCCCGCGGGCCGCCGGGCGCAGCAGCGCCAGGGCCTCGTCCACCCGGCTCTGATGAGCCCTGAGCACTCCCAGCCAGCCGGCCGCGGTCACCCGGTCCGCGCCCTCGGCGAGGGAGAACGCCTCACCGAGGAGCAGTTCGGCCTGGGCCAGGTCGCCGGCGGCGTGCCGGGTCCGGCCGCCGACCGCCAGGCACCGGGCTCGGGTGGTCGCGTCTTCCGCGGCGAGCGCGCCGTCCTCGGCGAACTGGACGGCCTGCNCGAACTGGCGGCCGAAGTAGGACGCCCAGGCGCCGACCTCCAGGGCGGCCGCCCCGGNGGCGCCGGCCTCCAGAGCCCGCTCGACGTCTTCCAGCGCTTCGGCGTAACGCATGCGCAGGGTGCGGACCCGGGCTCGCGCCAGCCAGCCTTCTGGGCCGGGGGACAGGAGCAGCGCGTCATCGAGCAGCGCTTCCGCCGCCGCGTGGTCGAAACGCTCCGCGGCCTGCGCCGACGCATCCCGCAGCGCCCGGGCGGCCAGCACGAGGTCGCCGCCCAGGCGCGCGTGCCCGGCTACGGTCAGCGGGTCGGCGCCGGGGCGCCGATCGAGCACGCGGCCGGCCTGACGGTGCAGCAGCGCGGCCCGCCCCGCAGTCGCGCTCGCCGCCAGGGCCTCCCTGACCAGTTCGTGCCGGAACCGGAAGATCCCGTCGTCTTCGAGNAGGAACTGCTTGGCCACGGCCTGCTCGGCGTCGTCGAGCAGCGCGACGACGGGCCGGCCGAGCACCGCCGCGAGCAGGTCGGCGTCCAGTTCCGGGCCGATCACGGCCGCCGTGCGCAGGAGCAGCCCGGCCGTGCCGAGCTCGTCGCACCGCGCGGACACCGACTCCACCAGCGACGCCGGCAGTGCCGCGCCGGCGGCTTGCTGGGCCAGTTCGGTCAGGAACAGCGGATGCCCCTTNGACCGGGCGTACAGCTCGTCGATCCGGCCCGGTCCGACCAGCTCAGCCGCCGCGTCACGGCCGAGCGCATCGAGATGGATGGTCGCCGTCGCGGGCAGCGGCTCGCCTTCGCCGGACCGGATCGCGGCGACGACCGCCACCGATACGTCCTCGCGCCTGAGGAAACGCAGCCAGTCCGGCAGCGCGGAGCCGGCCAGGTGCGCGTCATCGACGATGATCACGAGCGGTGCCCGCTCGGCCAGGCGGCCGAGCGCCCGGACCAGGGCCGAGTACAGCACCACCGGGCCGAGCATGCTGTCGGCCAGCATCGGCGGCCGCCGCGGGCCCGGCGTCATGTTCAGCAGCGGCGCCATTATCGCCGCATCGGCGCCGAGGATATCGGCGGTCACCCCGGGCTCGAGCTCGCGCAGCAGGGCGGCCAGGGCGGTCAGCAGCGCGTCGAGCGGCAGCGAGCGGTCGAGCGGCCCGCACGACGCCATCAGCACCGTGTCCCCGCTCGCCGCCCGCCGGTCGGCCCAGGCCCGCAGCAGCGTCGTCTTCCCGATGCCGGCTTCGCCGTCGACCACGACGACCTCGGCGGAGCCGCCGCCGGCCCGGGTGGCGATCGCCTCGAGACAGGCCAGTTCATCGTCCCGGCCGACCAGGCTGGGGGAGGCCGGGGCCGAACGCGCGGGCACCGTAAGCTCACCGCGCAGGATCGCGGTGAACAGCGCGGTCGTCTCGGGCGAGGGANCGATGCCGAGCTCATCAGCCATCCGCTCCCGNGCGGCGGAATAGATAGCCAGCGCCCCGGCCACCCGGCCGCCCATCACGTTGGCGCNGAGCAGCACGCGCAGGGCCGCTTCGTCGTATGGATCGTGTTCGGCGGCTGCCGCCGCGGCGTCTGAGGCCGCCATCCAGTCACCGGCCTCGAGCAGCGCGGTGGCCGCCACCAGACGGGCCCGGCTGATCAGCCGCTCCAGCTCGGCGTGCCTGAGCTGGGCCCACTCGCCGGGCAGCGGCTGCGGGCCGTCGCCGCGGATCAGTGAGAGCGCGACCCGGGCGGCCGCGACCGCGCCCATCACGTGGCCCGTCTCCCGCCGCGTTTCCACCTCGCGGGTGAGCATGGCCAGCTCGGTCGCGTCCAGCCAGTCGCAGTGCAGCAGGTAACCGTGGTCACGATGCTCGATCCGGTCGCGCCCCAGGACCGAACGCAGTCGGCTCATCAGGACCGCCAGCTGATCCTCGGGCCGGGCGGGCGGGGCGGTATCCCACAGCGCGTCGATCAGCACGCCGGCCGGCACGGCCTGCCCGCCGGCTATCGCGAGCAACTGCAGCGTGAGCCGCGCCTTTCTGCTGCCGAACGCCTGCGGCTCGACTCCGTCCACGCCGAAATCGCTGAGCACCCGCACAGCCAGCGACTTCATGCACGTATTAAACTAAATCCCGGCGGTCGGCCTCCCACCAGGTCAGTACCCGTCAGGTCAGTGCAAGGTGGCTGCAACCGCAGTCGGCCACGCTGGGGGCGAAAGCTCACCTGACGAAGGGAGACCCTCATGACCTCCAAAGCGGAGCAGAAGAGCTTCGAGGCACCCGACGAGACCCGTACCTTCACTTGCGGCGCCTTGGACCTGCTCCAGATCGGCGGCGCCGAAATCGGCCGGCTCACCCTGCAGCCCGGATGGCGCTGGTCCGATCACGTCAAGCCGCTGGCGGGCACCGACCTGTGCGAGGCGCCGCATTTCCAGTACCACGTGGCCGGAACTCTGCACATCGTGATGGCCGATGGCGCCGAGTTCGACGCCAAGCCCGGAGATGTCACCGCGCTGCCCCAGGGCCATGACGCCTGGGTGGTAGGAGACGAGCCGGTCGTGGTGGTGGACTGGTTCGGGGCCAGCAACTACGCGCGCACCTGAGCGGCGTTCAGCCACCCGGGCTGGCCGACCCGGCGGCGGGGTGACGCGGCGGCGACCACGGCCTACTGTCGTTATGTGATAGTCGCGGTCGCGATCGGTGCCGCGGTCCTGTTCGTCGCCGCCGGGTTGGCCTGGACCGCGTATCTNGTTCATGTCGGCAACCTGGACGCGATGGAGCTGGCGGCCAAGGTCGCCACGCCGGATCCCGTCTCCGCGCTCGACTGGCCCGAGCTCCGAGTACGGGCGATTGTCCCGCAGCCAGATGAGCCGCCTTTGGTCCTGCTGCTGGTGGACTGGCCGGCCCACCCGCAGCGGGCCGCCACGCTGCTCGTGGCGCTTGACAGCGGTGATCACCGGTCGTTGTTGCCCTTGCTTTCTCAGTGGTGCGCCACCCAGGCATCGGTCTCACCGACCCGGCAGGGGGGAGCGGACCTGGAACTCCGTCGTCGCCAGAGCCTGGAGCGGGTCCACGCGGTCCTGGTCGCGGAGGACCACACCGGATAGCAGCGATAAGATCCGCACTCATGGATCTTGGCCTGCGCGGTCGCCGCGCGCTGATCACCGGGGGCAGCCGGGGTATCGGCTTCGCGGTGGCCGAGGCGCTCGCCGCCGAGGGCGCGGCCGTGGGTCTCATCGCCCGGGACGCGGCCGGCCTGGCCGCCGCCGCCGAGCGGCTGGGATCCAGGGGGGTCCCCGTCGCCACCGCCGCGGCCGACGTCACCGATACGCCCCAGCTGAAGCGCGCCGTGGACGACATCGCGGCCGCGCTCGGCGGCCTCGATCACCTGGTGGCCAACGCGGGCGGAACGGTCGGCCGCGGCAACCTCGCCAGTGCCGGGGACGGGGATTTCNCCGCGACCTTCGCGCTCAACGCGGGCCATGCCGCGGAACTCATCCGGGCNGGGCTGACCCACCTGCGGGCCGCGGGCGGCGGCTCGGTGGTNATCGTCTCCTCCATTACCGGGATGCGCCCGGCGCCGCGGACGGCCTATGCGGCCGCCAAGGCGGCGGAGATCCATCTCGCCGCGACCGCCGCCCAGGAACTGNCGCCGGCCGGCATCCGGGTGAACGCGGTCAGCCCTGGGTCGATCATGTTCCCCGGCGGCGGCTGGGACACCTTCCAGCGAGAGCACCCGGAGGAATTCGCCGTCTTCCTGGCCAGCCAGTTCCCGTTCGGCCGCCTGGGCCGCCCGGAGGAGGTCGCCGACGTGGTGAGCTTCTTGCTGTCGGCGCGGGCCTCGTGGATCACCGGCGCGAACGTCGTCGTGGACGGCGGCCAGATCTACCCGAGCGCGCGCCGCTTCGACTGAGCGGCGAGGCGAAAACCCGTTGTCCTACCGGCGGTGACGACGCGAGCATGGGGCATGATCTTGGTGCGCGAGACGGTGATGGCCGACTGGCAGGCGTGGCGGGACATCCGGCTGCTGGCGCTCCGGGATGCGCCGGACGCCTTCGCTTCGACCTACACCGAGCAGATGGGGCTCGGCGAGGGGCACTGGCGGCAGCGGGTCGCCGCCAGCGGCCTCTTCCTCGGCTGGATCCCGGAGGTCAGCGCGTCTGAGCCGACCGGGATGGCCGGCGGCTACCAGGCGGTGCCCGGCACGGTCGAGCTCATCTCCATGTTCGTCCGGCCGCAGGCCCGCGGCTGCGGCGTCGGCGAGGCGCTGATCGCCGCGGTGACCGGCTGGGCCCGGGATCGGGACGCGACCTCGGTACACCTGTGGGTAACCGCGACGAACAAGCACGCCCGCGTGCTCTACGAGCGCTGCGGCTTCTTGCCCACCGGCGAGCACCAGCCGTTGCCATCGAAGCCGGACCTCACGGAGGTCGGCATGATCCGTCTGCTGTAACCAGGCCCCTGCGCCTACCCTGACCCCAGCATGCTGCGCATCGACTCCCAGACGTGCGGGTGGTTGAGCAGGTCGAAGTGATGCAGTCCGCCGTGCCTGCGGGTCTGCTCGACGGAGAACGGGACCTGCTGGCGCGGGCCGCGCCGCCCGTGGGCGCTGGCCGGCTGGACGAGCAGGTCCCCCACCAAGGTTCCCAGCGGGCTTTCCGGGTTGGCGGTGATGACGGCGCTGATCGCGTAGTGGCCGGCGCCGGGCAGCAGCGGCACGTCGCGACGGTGATTGTGCTGGCAGCCGCGCGGATCGCAAGCCGCCCAGTCGTCCAGGATGTAGCCGTGGCGCAGGTCCCTGATGCCGCTGGAGCCGGTCAGCAGGTCCGCGAACGGCCGGGTCTCCGCCAGCTGGCTGAGCGCCCAGCCGGCCAGCCCGGCGACGCGCGCCAGCGGGGCGCCGAGGTGCGGTGATCCGAGNTAGAAGACATGCCGGACGTGTCGCACCCATGGTGCGCCGTCCTCGCTGGCGTAATGGCAGGCGGCGCGGATGACCAGGCCGCCCATGGAGTGGCCCACCAGGAGGATCTCCTGTACCTGGCCCGGCCACGCCGCCGTGAGCTCGTCAAGCAGCCGGGCGAGCTCACGGCCGTTGTCGGACACGTGCCGGCCGGTGTTGTAACGGACGTAGACCGGCGTGTAGCCGAACTCCGCCTGCAGCCTGCGGCCGTAAGGCTCGGACCGGCTCGCCTGCCGGAGCCAGGAGTTCTCCGTCTCGACCAGGCCGTGAACGAAAAGGGCCAGCTTCGGCGTGGCGTCACCGAACGCGTCCCGCACCTGCTGGGGCACCAGCTTGACATCACTGCCACCTGCGCGCACCGCCATGCGGATGGCCAGCGGAGCCAGCTCGGGCCCGAGCCGGTCACCGGTGACCGCGTTCAGTACGCCGAGCACCGCTCCGCTGGCTGAGGACTGGCCGGCGGCGCCNAGCAGCGACGCGGCCTCGCCGCCGAGCACGCCTGCCACCGATGCCGCGCTGCCGACCGCCCGGTAGGCGCCTTGTGCGACGAAGTCGTGGATGACCCGGACCGGGGCGCCGACCGGCCCGATCGAGCCGAACGCCCGGCCGCCGATGACCTGGTGTACCCGCTCGATGCGGGACACCAGCCCGGCGAACGCATGGCCGCCCAGCCTGCTCATTGCCCGAAGCTCTGCAGGCGTCATCGCCCACCCCCGAAAGCGCCNGCTGATGTACAGCAGCTTCCTGATTACACCCTTTATACCGCGCGCAAACGGCTGCCTAACACGTGAAACCGGAATACAGCCTCCGCTATGTCCCGAACTCCGCTCGTACCCCCAGCAGCCGCACCGGGCGCCGGCCGGTGAACCGCCCGAGCGCCTCCGCGGCCGCCTGCTGGATCACAAGAGCCTCCGAGCTTGGCGAGGCGAGCGTCACCCCGTGCGTCTCGGTGATGAAAGGCGCGTAGCGCACCTTCACGACGATCCGCACGGCCGGCCGCGGCTCCTGCGCCAGGTCCGCGGCGAGCAGCCCGGCGATCCGCGCCACCTCGGCCTGGACCGCCGTCCAGTCGGCGATGTTCCGCTGGAACGTTTCCTCCCGGCCGTGGCCGCGGGCCAGGTACGGCGTGTCGTCCACGTCGGCGTCGCCGCGGCCCCGGCCCAGCAGCACCAGCCACGGCCCGGTCATCGGCCCGAACTCGGCGGCAAGCGCGTCCGGGTCGGCGGCGGCCAGGTCGCTGACGGTGTGGATGCCCAGCCCGGCGAGCTTCCTGGCCGTCTTGGCGCCGATGCCCCACAGCGCGTCGGTGGCCCGGCCCCCCAGGACCTCGAACCAGTTACCGAAGGTCAGGCGGAACACCCCGGCCGGCTTGCCGAACCCTGTGGCGATCTTGGCCTGTAGCTTGTTCTCGCCGATCCCCACCGTGCAGTCGAGCTCGGTGGCCGAGCGGACGCTGCGCGCGAGCGACCGGGCGAAGGCTTCGGGATCGTCGGTGTCGACGCCGAGGAACGCCTCGTCCCAGCCGAGCACCTCGACCACCGCGCCGGTCGACCGCAGCACGTCCATCACTCTCTCCGAGACCTCCTCGTAGGCGGCCCGGTCCACCGGCAGGAACACGGCGTCCGGCAGCCGCCGCGCGGCCGTACGCAGCGGCAGCCCCGAGTGCACGCCGTGCTCCCTGGCCTCATAGGACGCGGTGCTCACCACGCCGCGCTTGGTCGGGTCGCCATCGCCGCCCACCACCACGGGCCGCCCGCGAAGTTCGGGATGCCGCAGCACCTCGACCGCCGCGATGAACTGGTCGAGGTCCACATGCAACACCCACGGCGCCACGCCCCACTCCTACCCGCCCCGGCCACCGCATATCGCTCGGGGTCGGTGGGCCCCTGGGTACCTAAGAACGNACCCAGGGGCCCACCGAGCGCGCCTGCCAGCGCCGCCGCCCACGAGGCGTTCCGCAACGGCGAGCTCGCCCAGTACGTCAACGACCGGCCGTACGCCGCCGCCAGCATGCTCGCGGTGGCGATCAAGGAGGCCTTCCGCACCGCGCCGCGTAAGTACGAAGTACCCGGCCCGCTTGCGTTAGAGCGTGCTCTAACTCATAGGCTCGAGATCATGACGACCTGGAGCATCGGCGAGGCCGCGTCGCAAGTCACCGAACTCTAAAAGGAACAGGTACAACACATGCGCACCACCAAACTCGGCCAGCTCACCGTGTCCGCCCAGGGCCTGGGCTGCATGGGGATGAGCGAGTGGTACGGCGCCACGGACTGGGATGAGTCAATCGCGACCATTAACCGCGCCCTGGACCTCGGCGTGACGTTCATCGACACGGCGGACATCTACGGCGCGGGCCACAACGAGGTCCTGGTCGGCCGCGCGATCGCGCGCCGCCGCGACGAGGTGCAGCTGGCCACGAAGTTCGGCATTGACCGGTCGGCGGGTGACGCGCACCGCGTTGTCCGCGGCGAACACGACTACGTGAAGCGATCGGCCGAGGCGTCGCTGCTGCGGCTCGGCGTCGAGCACATCGACCTGTACTACCTGCACCGCCCGCCGCAGACGGCCGAGATCGAGGAGACCGTCGGCGCGATGGCCGAGCTCGTCGCCGAGGGCAAGGTCCGCTACCTCGGCCTGTCCGAGGTCAACGACGACCTGCTGCGCCGCGCGCACGCGGTGCACCCGATCACCGCGGTGCAGAGCGAGTACTCGCTGTGGACCCGAGACGTCGAGCGCGATGCGATCGGCGCCATGCGCGAGCTCGGCGTCGGCTTCGTGCCCTATTCGCCGCTGGGCCGCGGCTTCCTCACCGGCACCGTCGACCTGAGCGCGCTGGACGCCAAGGACTTCCGCGGCCGCAACCCNCGGTTCGCCGGCGAGGCCGGCCAGGCTAACCAGGCGATCGCCGACGCGGTCCGGTCGGTGGCCGACGCCAAGGGCGTGGCCCCCGCGCAGGTGGCGCTGGCCTGGGTGTACGCCCAGGCCGGTCGCCTCGGTGTCCCGCTCGCGCCGATCCCGGGCACCAAGCGGGTCAAGTGGCTCGAGCAGAACGTCGCCGCCCTGGACATCGCGCTGACCGCCGGCGAGCTCGCTATCCTCGACCCGCTGGCCAGCCAGGTCACCGGCGCGCGCTACTAACCCCGCCGGTCCTGGTCCGGCCCTAGCGCCACCAGGGCGTGCGGCGCTGCTCGGCCACGTGCGAGGCCGGATCGGTGATCACGCCCGCGTGCGAGCTGAGGTCCTGCAGGTGCTCGGCCACCCACAGCAGGTGCGGGTGATGCGGGGCGGTGATGACCCGGACCAAGTCCGTGCCGTCGGCCTCCTCCAGCCCGCCGCCGCCGACCGCGGCCAGCACTTCCACCCCGGTGTCCTCGGCGGTCGGCGCCGTCGTGCCGTTCCCGTTCAGGCCGGTGAACGCCGGGACGACGACCGGCATCAGCACCTGGCCGGCGACCGGCCGCCCCACCAGCGCCGCGACCCGCTCGTAGAAGCCCGCCAGGTCCGCGGCGGCGTGGGCCAGCACGGTGCGCGCGTAGGCCGTGCCCCGGTGCTTGTGCTGCCGGGCGTGCTCGGGTACCTCCAGCCCGGCCAGCGAGTAGGCGGTCAGCCGGAGCCGCATGGACGCCATCACCAGCATCCACAGGTCCTCCTTGGACACCCGCTTGGTCCCCTGCTCGGCCAGGTAGCCGCGCAGCGCCTCGTCGAGCCGGATCCCGGCGGTGACCGCCACGGCGCCCGCGTCCGGCGGCCCGGCCCTGGTGCCCAGCGCCCAGTCCACGGCCTGGGTTAGGTAGGCGGCGCCGCGGCGGAACGCGTCGGCTAGGTCGTCGCCGACCACCGAGCCCGCGCCGCGCGGCCAGAACAGGACGCCGACCACCACGCTCACCAGGCAGCCGATGGCCACGTCCTCGATGCGCAGCAGGCCGACCTTCCAGCCGGCCGGCGCGAGCAGGTTGAACAGGACCACCACTACGATGGTGAACGCCGCCTGGCCGAAGGCGAACGGCAGCGTGCCCGGCGCGTAGGCGGCCACGGCCACGGCGATCGGCAGC
>JGI26341J46601_10000790_pt1 | contig 10078 bp, 8 predicted proteins | sample BogFormECP12_OM3_FD_46601 | JGI IMG/M metagenome (IMG submission 46601) | reverse complement strand
GTTTGACGACGATGGGCGGGCCGGCCGGCGCCGAGGCGGGCGGAGGCGCAGACGGCGGCGCGGCCGGCGGGACGGGTTGGGGTCCGGGACCCGGCGCGGGTTTCGACGGGGTGAACTGGACGGTTTGCGCCGACGCCGGCTGCTGCGCGGCGGGGGCTAACGGCACAACCTCATGCGCAGCGGCCGATTTTGAGGGCGTCACTTCTCGCAAACTCCCAAATGCAATTCGTTTTTGAGGTTGGCTTTGATTTTGGTCAGTCCGCCCTGAAGCGCGCCGATGGCGTCTTCGTCGAGCCCCGAGAGCGCCCTGCCCATGACGTCCTCTGCGAGGGCGCCAAGGACTTTCAGCTTCGGCGCAGCCTTTTCGGTGAGATAGAGGCGATGGGCGCGCCGGTCGGTCGCGTCGTCGCGACGTTCGACCAGGCCGGCCGAAGTCAGTTTGTCGACGAGGCGGCCGAGCGTGATCGGCGCGAGGTCGAGCGCTTCGGCAAGTTCACTCTGGTTGACGCCTTCGCACCGCTGCAGCCGCGACAGAACCGCCCATTGCGCCCGGGTCGTGCCGAGCTCGCGGGCGCGCTGGTCGGAATAGGTGCGCAGAAGGCGCGCAACGTCATTGAGGGCGAAGCCGAGTTCGCGGGCGCGTGACAGCATCGGTAATTATGAGCCGTGATATGATATGCTAGCTTATAATAAGCACGCGTGGCGATTGCAAGCGCGAAGACGCGGTTTTCGCCCTGGCCAAAAAAATTGCGAGCATCGGTTCTTGTGGGTCAGCTTCCGCGGTACGTGGAATAGCTCCAGGGCGAGACGAGCAAGGGGACATGGTAATGGGCGGCCGGGTCCGCGACGGCGAAGCGGATCGGCACCATGTCCAGAAATGGCGGATCGGCCAGTTTGGCGCCGGCGTTGCGAAAGTATTCGCCCGCGTGGAAGACGAGTTCGAATAGCCCGACGCGCGCTTCGCCGGCGCTGATCAGCGGCTTGTCCGTGCGTCCGTCCGCATTGGTTGCGACGTCGGCAATGAGCTTGAGCGCGCCGCCGCGATCGAGCTCATAAAGCTCCACCCGCATGGATTGGGCGGGTCCGCCCCGCGTGACGTCGAGAACGTGGGTGGTCAAGCCGGCCAAAGCGCGCTCCGTCCGTGCATCAGGCTTCGACGGTCGAAAGCGACGCGTCCGGGGCGCGAGCTTATCGCGGCCTGGCGGCGGCGGCCAAGTCGCCCCGAAATCCATGCTCAATTCACGTGGCTGCGGCGACGCGGACGTCGATTGCCATTTCCGCAACCGCGTGACATGAACTGCGACAAATTGGCGCTACGACTTTCGTATGCCTGAGAGGGAGGCCCGGCCCGATGGACGACAGAGTCAAGTCCTACGACGATGAGACTGCCGAATGGCTAGATGCGCTCGATTCCGTAGAGGCCTTCGAAGGGGTCACCCGGGTCGACGAAATCCTGGATTCCGTGGTCACGTCGGCGCGCAGGAAGGGCGCGCGCCTGCCGTTCGCCGCCAATACCGCCTACATCAACACCATTCCGCCCGAGGCGCAGCCGCCCCATCCCGGGAACCGCGAGATCGAGCAACACATCCGGCGGTTCGTTCGATGGAACGCGGCCGCGATTGTCGTCAGGGCCAACAAGGAATCCTCGGAACTCGGCGGCCATATCGCGAGCTTTCAGTCGGCGGCGACGCTGTACGACACCGGCTTCATGCATTTCTGGCATGGCGCCAATGATGCGCACGGCGGCGACCTCGTCTACTTCCAGGGCCACAGCTCGCCCGGCATCTATGCGCGGGCTTTCCTGGAAGGACGGCTAACCGAGGAACAGCTCCTGAACTTCCGCCAGGAAGTGGGCGGGAAGGGCCTCTCGTCCTATCCTCACCCGTGGCTGATGCCGGATTTCTGGCAGTTCCCGACCGTCTCGATGGGGCTGGGTCCGCTAATGGCGATCTACCAGGCCAGGTTCCTGCGCTACCTGCATGGCCGGGGTCTCGCCGACACGGCGCCGCGCAAGGTCTGGGCGTTCTGCGGCGACGGCGAGATGGACGAGCCGGAGTCGCTCGGCGCGATCTCGCTCGCGGGCCGCGAGAAACTGGACAATCTGATCTTCGTTATCAACTGCAACCTGCAGCGGCTCGATGGTCCGGTTCGGGGCAACGGCAAGATTGTTCAGGAGCTTGAAGCCGATTTCCGCGGCGCCGGATGGAACGTGGTCAAGTGCCTGTGGGGCTCAGGCTGGGACGAGCTGCTCGCCAAGGACACTGAAGGCAAGCTGCGGCAGCTGATGGAGGAATGCGTCGATGGCGAGTACCAGGACTTCAAGTCGAAGGACGGCGCCTATATCCGCAAGCATTTCTTCGGCCGCTACCCCGAAACGGCGGCGATGGTCGAAGACTGGACCGATGCCGAGATCTGGTCGCTGACCCGGGGCGGCCACGACCCCATCAAGGTCTACGCGGCCTACAAGGCGGCGGTGGAGCACAAAGGCCAGCCGACCGTCATCCTCGCGAAAACGGTGAAGGGCTACGGCATGGGCACGGCCGGCGAGGGGCAGATGATCGCCCATCAGGCGAAGAAGCTCAGCCATGAGGGGCTGAAAGCATTCCGAGACCGATTCCAGATTCCAGTTTCGGACGAGGATATCGAAAAGGTCCCGTTCCTGCACTTTGACGAGGACAGCGCAGAGATGAAATACCTGCGCGAGCATCGACAAGCGCTCGGCGGCCCGCTGCCGTCACGCCGACGAAAGAGCGATCCCCTTCCGGTTCCGCCTCTTTCCACTTTCGACGCGCTCCTGAAGGCGACCGCGGAAGGGCGCGAAATCTCGACGACCATGGCCTTCGTGCGCATTCTGACAGCGCTCCTGCGCGACAAGGAGCTAGGGCAGCACGTCGTGCCGATCGTTCCCGACGAAAGCCGGACCTTCGGCATGGAGGGGCTCTTTCGCCAGTTCGGCATCTTCAGCCAGGTCGGCCAGCTCTATCGGCCGCAGGACGCCGATCAGCTGATGTACTACCGCGAAGATCCGAAGGGGCAGATCCTCCAGGAGGGCATCAACGAACCGGGCGCGATGGCCTCCTTTATCGCCGCCGGGACCTCGTACTCGACCTCCAACGTGCCGATGATCCCTTTCTATATCTATTACTCGATGTTTGGCTTCCAGCGCGTCGGCGACCTCGCCTGGGCTGCGGGCGACATGCGCACCCGCGGCTTCCTCATCGGCGGCACCTCCGGCCGAACGACGCTCAACGGCGAAGGCCTGCAGCATGAGGACGGACACAGCCACGTTATCGCTTCGACCATCCCCAATTGCGTCACCTACGATCCGACCTACGCCTACGAGCTTGCGGTCATCATACACGCCGGCCTCACGCGCATGCTGGTCGATAACGAGGACGTCTACTATTACATCACGACGCTGAACGAGAATTATGCCCATCCGGCGATGCCGGAAGGAGCGGAGGAAGGCATTCTGCGCGGCTCCTACAAACTGCGCGAGATCGCCGCAGACAAATCCGCTTTGCGGGTGCGGCTGCTCGGCGCGGGCGCGATCCTGCGCGAGGTCGAGGCGGCGGCGGAGATGCTGGCCGAGGAGCACGGCGTCAGCAGCGAGGTGTGGAGCGTCACCAGCTTCACCGAACTCAGGCGCGAGGCCCTCGACGCCGAGCGGTGGTCGATGCTGCATCCGGAGGCCGAGCCGCGAGTGCCCTTCATCACCCAGGCGCTCAAGGGCGGCAAGGGTCCGGTCATCGCTTCGACCGACTATATGAAGGCGGTCGCCGACGGCGTCCGGCCTTATGTCCCCGGCCGATACAAGGTTCTCGGCACCGACGGCTTCGGCCGCTCGGACTATCGGCGGCGGCTGCGCTCTTTTTTCGAGGTCGACCGCTATCATGTCGTCGTCGCGAGCCTCAAGGCGCTCGCCGATGAGCAGTTGCTCCCGACCCGCAAAGTCGCCGAGGCGATCTCGAAATACGGCATCGACCCGGATGGGCCGAATCCGGCCCGCAGCTGATATCCGCTAGTCCCATCAGGAGCGCAGGAGACCGCCGGTGGCGAAAATCGATGTGAACGTCCCCGACATCGGCGACTTCAAGGACGTGCCGGTCATCGAGGTGCTGGTGAAGCCGGGCGACAACGTCAAGGTCGACCAGTCGCTGGTGACGCTCGAATCGGACAAGGCGACGATGGACGTTCCCTCTCCGATCGCGGGCACCGTCGCCGATGTGGTGACCAAGGTCGGCGATAAGGTCTCGATGGGCGTGCTGATCGCCCGGATCGACGCGGCAGGCGCCGACGCCGCCCCTGCCCCGAGCCCGCCGGCGGTCGCGAAAGCCGAGGCGCCTGGGCCGGCCGCCCCGCCTGCTGCGCCATCGTCCGCTCCCTCTCCGCCCCCTGCGCCGACGCCGGCATCGGCGCCGGGTCCTGCGAAACCGGACTTCTCCGGCGTCTTCGCGGGGCCGGCCGTGCGGCGACTCGCGCGGGAACTCGACATCGATCTCAATTCGATCAAAGGCGCCGGCGAGAAGGGACGCATCACCAAAGAGGACATCAAGGCGGCCCTCGCAAGATCCGCGGGCGCAGTCGCGGGCGGGGGCGCCCTGCCGGCAGTCCCGGTCGTCGACTTCGCCAAATTCGGTCCGGTAGAGACGGTGCCGCTGTCGCGCATTAAGCGCATCTCCGGACCGCGGCTGCATGCGTCCTGGGTGAACGTGCCGCACGTCACCCACACGGATGAGGCCGACATCACCGATCTCGAGGCGTTCCGCAAGACCCTGGACGAGGACGCGAAAAAGGATAAATCAAAGCCTTACCGCGTTTCGCTGCTGCCGCTCCTGATGCGCGCGACAGTTGCGACCCTGAAGGCCTTCCCGACCTTCAACGCCGCTTTGAGCCCCGCCGGTGATGCCTTGATCATGCGGCTCTATTGGCACATCGGCGTCGCGGTCGACACGCCGGACGGCCTTGTGGTCGCGGTCGTCAAGGATGTCGATCAGAAGGGCGTCATTGCACTCGCCCGCGAGCTTGGCGAGCTGTCCGAAAAGGCGCGCGCAGGCAAGCTCGCTCCCGCCGAAATGCAGGGCGCGACATTCACCATCTCGTCGCTCGGCGGCATCGGCGGCACGGCCTTCACTCCGATCGTCAACGCTCCCGAGGTGGCGATCCTCGGCGTGGTCCGCTCGCGCATGGCGCCGGTGTGGGACGGCGACGCCTTTCAGCCACGGCTCATGCTCCCGCTCTGCCTCTCCTACGATCACCGGGTCATCGACGGCGCCGCCGCGGCGCGCTTCATGCGCCATCTGGCCGGAGTCGTCGAGGACATGCGGCGCGTCATCCTCTGAGGGCAGGGAGCGAAGGTCATGGCGCAGGAGATCCGGCTTCCCGACATCGGCGACTTCAAGGGCGTGCCGATCATCGAGATCCTCGTCGCTCCGGGACAGAGCGTCCGCAAGGAGGCGACGATCCTCACCCTCGAAAGCGACAAGGCGACGCTCGACGTGCCCGCGCCGGAGGACGGCGTGATCGGCGAGATCCATGTCAGAGTCGGCGACAAGGTGAGCCAGGGGAGCCTGCTTGCGACCTACGCGAGCGCAGGCGCCGGCCAGCCGGCCGCGGCCGCATCGCCTGCGGCCGCGCCTTCTGCGCCCGCCCCGTCGGCCGCCCCAACCGCTGCGCCGGCGCCCGCGGGGCCCGCCGACTTCGAGGCGGAAATCCTGGTCTTCGGCGCGGGGCCGGCCGGCTACACTGCTGCGTTCCGCGCCGCCGACCTCGGGCAAAAGGTCGTGCTCGTCGACAAGCGCACAACCCTAGGGGGCGTCTGCCTCAACGTCGGCTGCATCCCCTCGAAGGCGCTTCTGCATGTCTCCAAGACCATCGATGAAGCTGCGGCTATGGCGGCCCATGGCGTCAGTTTCGGGCCGCCTGCGATCGATCTTCCCGCCATCCGTGACTGGCAGAACGGCGTCGTCAAGCGTTTGACGACGGGTCTCACAGGCCTCGCCCGTCAGCGCAAGGTCACCGTCGTCAGGGGCGAGGGCCAGTTCACTTCCGCCAACACCATGCGCGTCGAGACGCTCGAGGGGACGCGCGTCGTGCGCTTCGCCAAGGCAATCGTGGCGGCGGGCTCCGAACCGATCGCGCCCGGCTTCATCCCGGCCGATCCGCGCATCTGGGACTCGACCTCGGCGCTCGAGCTGCGCTTCATTCCCAAGCGGATGCTGATCCTCGGCGGCGGCATTATCGGCCTCGAAATGGCGACGGTTTACCATTCGCTCGGCGCCGGGATCACGGTCATCGAGATGTTGGACCAGCTGATGCCGGGCGCCGACCCCGACATTGTCGCGCCTTTCGCCAAGCGGGTCGGCAAACTCTACGACAAGATCCTTCTCAAGACGAAGGTGACGGCGGTCGAGGCCGCAGCGGAGGGCCTGCGGGTCACTTACGAGGGCGAGGGGGGCGCGAAAACCGAGATGTTCGATGCGATGCTGGTCTCGGTCGGACGACGGCCGAACGGTCNGGCTATCGGCGCGGACGCCGCCGGCCTAGCGGCGGACGCGCTGGGCTTCATCGCCGTCGACCGGGAGATGCGCACCAACATGCATCATATCTTCGCCATCGGCGACATCGTCGGCCAGCCGATGCTGGCGCACAAGGCCTCGCACGAGGGTAAGGTCGCGGCCGAGGTCGCGAGCGGCCACAAGGCTGCGTTCGACGCCAGGGCGATCCCCTCCGTCGCCTATACCGATCCGGAGGTTGCCTGGGTCGGCGTCACCGAGACGGAAGCCAAGGCCAGCGGGATCAAGTTCGGCAAGGCGGTCTTCCCGTGGGCGGCGAGCGGACGATCGCTCTCGCTAGGGCGCGACGAGGGCCTGACCAAGACGCTGTGGGACGAGGAGACCAAGCGCCTCATCGGCTGCGGCATCGTGGGCCCAAACGCCGGCGATCTCATTTCCGAAGCGGCGCTGGCGATCGAGATGGGCGCGGACGCCGAGGACATCGGGCTTACGATCCATCCTCACCCGACGCTGTCCGAAACCTTCGCCATGTCGGCCGAGGCCTTCGCCGGGACCCTGACCGACCTCTACATGCCGAAAAAGAAGTCGTAGGCTTGGTTCGCCGGGAAGGGCGCGGCATGAAGAGCCCTTCCACTCAAGGTCGGGAGTGCGTCACATGATGGTCGTCGTCTTTCGCGCCCGCCGGACGGAGGCGGGTGACGGCGAGGAATATTATTTTCAGTTGCAGCGCATGCAGCGAGCTTGCTCGCAACATGCCCGGCTACATCGCGCACAAGCCTTATACCGCCGAGGACGGCGAGCGGCTCACGTTGTTTGAATGGGAGTCGCCCGAAACATTGGGGGCCTGGGCCACCCATCCCGAGCATATGCCGGTTAAAGAACTCGGTCGCCAGAGATTCTATACCGAGTACCATCTTCAGGTGTGCGAGGTCGTCCGTGAGTCGAAATTCACTCGCCAAACCGAGCCCTCCGAGCCCGAGGCCTGAAAGTCGTAATGAACGTTTCGGTCTGTCGCTCCACCGTCGACCGAGACCCGGTCCCGAGCGGTTGGCTTCTTCGCAGGCACCGGGCATGCGTGACGCCGCAGGACGGCGACGCCGGTCGGCGCAGTGAAAGTCTTCTTCTTCGGCGTCGGCTACTGCGCCAGGGCGCTGATCCGACGGACGCCTTCGATTGAGGCCAGCGGGACCGCGCGATCGGAGGTGCGCGTCGCCGCGCTTCGCGCGAAGAGCGTCGACGCCCACGTCTTCGACGGCGTGTGTGCGGATCCCGGGATTGGCCCCGCGCTTGAGCGAGCGGAGGCGATCGTCGTCTCCATTCCGCCCCGCGGCCCGGGCGATGGACCGCTCGAGCGCTTTGCCGCGGCGATCGCCGAGGCGCCGGCGCTCCGCCGCATCCTCTACTATTCGACCATCGGCGTTTACGGCGACCACGGCGGCCAATGGGTCGACGAGACGAGCGCGACGCTGACGCGTTCGGACCGGGGGCTCGCGAGGCTGGTGGAGGAGGCGCGCTGGATCGAAGCGGGCGGCGCGCGCAGGGTCGCGGTGGACATCCTGCGCCTCCCCGGCATCTATGGCCCCGGACGCAACGCCCTGGTGAGGCTGAGAGCGGGCGACGGGCGTCGGATCGTCAAGCCCGGGCACGTGAGCAACCGCGCCCATGTCGACGACATCGCCGAGGTGACGCGCCTTGTGCTCACGCGCGGGCTCGATGGCCAGATCTGGAACGTCGGCGACGACGAGCCCGCGCCGCCGCAGGACGTCATCACCTATGCGGCGACGCTGCTCGGCGTTGCGCTGCCGTCAGAGCAGGCCTTCGATGAAGCCAATCTGTCGCCGATGTCGGCGAGCTTCTTCTCCGAGGAAAAGCGCGTCTCGGCCGCGAAGGCCAAGGCGCTGCTCGGCTTCAAGCCGGCCTATCCGACTTATCGCGAGGGGCTCGAGGCGCTGGCGGCGGCCGGGGAAGGGTGGGACGGGACAATTTCGAGCGCTGATTGAGCGATTTCAAATGGTTGCGTGCATAGGTCTAAACCGAAAGGTGAACCTTCGCGCGGTCTTCCAGAACTCGAACCCTCCTCGACGCCGGCAAATTTCCATCGCCGTTTTGAGCGATTTCAAAGACTTGCAGCGACTTTTCCATCGCACCCGAAATCCCTCGCCCGGCCCGTGCGAGTGGGTCTTGGCGCCAGGCGCCGAAAACACGTTCGCTAAACGCGGCGCTTGACGCTTGTCCCTGATGGGCGGTTCGTTTCGGTCATGGTCTTTCTTAGGCGAGGTTCAAAAATCATGCTATTATAGCACAGATTTTGATTTTTCGGAACAAGAAAATGCTAAGTCATTGAAAACAACAAACGATCGCGTGGCCATCACGCTTCAATGAAAAGTCAGTTGAGCGCAACAGGCCTTGAACTTCTTCCCTGAGCCGCAGGGACAGGGATCATTCCGGCCCGCCTTGAGCGCCGAAAGGGGAGCGCCAGCTTTCCTTGCCATCCGGTCTTCCCTGAACATCGCATAGAGCCGGATGACGCCGCCAATCATTGCCGCGATCAGCTCTTCCCTCAGCTCCGGCGAAATAGGATGATCGTACGGACGCATGGACGGGTCCTCGTCGTGCTCGTAAGCCAGCGCCCAGATCGGGACGAACGGTCCGGCCCGCTCCTCGTCGTTCGCGATCTCCAGCCAGCGGTGATGCCGCAAGTATGTCCCGGCCAGAAACCCATTCGCCCAATCGTTGCCGCCGGAAAATCGCTCGCCGTCCTGCGCTATGTAGGGCATGCGCGGTTCGCCGCGACGGAACGCTCGGTTGATTTCATTCCAATGTCGCATCAGAAGGTCGAAAAACTGTTCGGCCTCCTTCTCGGATTGGAAAACCAGGTCATCGTTCTCCGTTTTTCCGGACCGAAGGATGGGCACATATTCACTGGGCGCGACCAGATCGGGACAGACCACGAGCGCCGTCATGAACCCGTCGAGACCCTCCATGCTGGGAATTTTGCCCCCGACGACGCGCGAGAGCATAGTGTTGAGCCAATCGAAATCGGCCTCGGAAAGCTCACGATTGCGTTTGGACTTGAGCATCTTTCCTCACTGTCGCGAGCCTGCAAGGGCGATAATCGCGTTCCCGCGACCCTACCAAACGCGATTCTCTGGCCAAAGGATATGGACCTGGGAATCCCACGCGAGGCGGCCATTTCTGATGTCAAGGTCGATGTCACCACGGCTCGCGGCGGTCGGCTCTGAAGAAGCCGCCGGTCCGTCCGTCGTCCGGCAGGCGCAGCAGACGGCCGGAACCGACGTCAAGCGAACTTTGCCGATCGTTACGAAGTTCCGCGTACCTTGGTTGCTTCGGACGTTCGAAGTCCGCGTTCGGCGCATCTGTCGGGATCCGCTGAACGGCGCCCCGCGCCGGGAACCTCGCAGGCAGGTCAGACGCCCATGCGTTTTCTATTTTCGACGCCGGTCATCACCTCCAGCACCTGACCTAGATGCGCGCGCATGGCGTCCCTCGCGGCCTTCCGCTTTCCGCTGCGGATCGCGTCGAGGATCTTCCTGTGGCCGGCG
>JGI26341J46601_10000788_pt1 | contig 10083 bp, 7 predicted proteins | sample BogFormECP12_OM3_FD_46601 | JGI IMG/M metagenome (IMG submission 46601) | reverse complement strand
TCTTGAAGCAGCGACCCGTGGGACGGCGACCATCGCGAGATTGCCTGGGCCTCCTGTCCGCTCACTCCCTTGGAGCGCGAGACCAGGTGGTAGCCGCCTCGTCCGTGGCGGGGAAGTGACGTGAAAATCGCTTGTTCTACCCACACGTTCGTGGTTCTCCTCGAGGGGAAGTCAGGGACTCGATCTCTCATGGAGACAATCGATCATCGACCCGGCGGGTTCAGGTCGCGCTCGCCGAAATTGCGGCTCGACCTGTCGAGAAACGCTAGCCAAGCTTGCTGACCATCCACGCAAACGGCTCGACGATCCCGCGCGGTTCGACCCGCAGGGGGACCAGGCTCTCCTGCCCCGAGTCGTCCACGAGCTTCGCGGACGAGCCAGCCACGCCGGAGCAGTAGAAGGAACACTGTTCGAGCCTTGCTTGACACTGGGCATGAAGACTCGAGACGTTGCCCCGCGCGAACAACTCGGGATCGCTGATCCATTCCTCGAAGAGATCAGCCTTGGTGAATACAACGGCCACTGGCACCTCCAGCTTGCGCGACTTCTTCCTTCCCGGGCGCAGCGCGTCGAGATAGCTGATGAGCTGCATCGCGAAGAGCTCCTGACTCTGGCCGTCCGCCACAACCTCCACGAGGTCGACCAGGACGACCATACCCGCGCACCGGCTGATCAGGGCCCGGATGGTCTTGTTGGTTCCCGGGTTCTCCATCTCGGACATCACGGCCTCGCCAGCCACATCGGGCGTCACGATGTCGGCCGCGCCCTTGCCGCGAGGGCCCAGGATCTCGCAGTGCAGCCAGTTCCAGCGGTCGGTCTCGAGGGGTGTTTTCTCAGGAAAACGCTGCCGCTGGAGCGCCAGGATCAAGTTGCGGTGCAAGGTGAGTGAGTAAGGACTGCGTGAGAGCCCCTGAAGTCCTCCGACCCCGCGCGAGAGCAGGTCGAGCAGCATTCCCAGATAGACGGTCTTGCCGACCCCCGTCGGACCAAGGACCACGACGAACCTGGGAGGATGGGGGCGCGACCGGATCGATTCCATCACCTTGAAGGGCAGGAAGCAGCTCCCGCAGGGTTCCCCTTCGTAGGTGTGGCCCCCGCACAGGGGGCAGGCGTAGTCGCTCCGCTGGCGGTTGTATTCCGACAAGAGTGGTGAGCGTGACATGGCGAAGCTCTCAACGCGAAAACGGTGATCATGTCTGGGTCATGGCAGGATCGCGATGGTCAGGGAGCCCTTCAAGGCAGAGGTCGCAAGTGTCCCAGCGTCAGTGCGCAGCGAAAGCCGATATTCTCGCGGCGATCCAGCTCACCCTGGCCGGTGACGAACTGGCAGGTTGCCTCGCTCGGGAAGTAGGTATTGAATGCTCCCCCGATGATCCGGCGCAGGGGTTTCCAGGACTGGAAGTACTCACCGGTCTGGCAAGGGATGGTTTCCAGGGGATCGTCGAGCCACTCCCAGACGTTGCCGGTCATCTGGTAGATTCCGTTGGGCGTGGCTCCCGAGGGATATTCGCGCACCGGGGTGGTCTGGCCCACACCCGACGCCGAGAGGTTGGTCCGCGCCGGCTCGAACATGTTGCCCCAGGGATAACGGTTGCACATTCCGCCGCTGAGCTGTTCGGGCCAGCCGCCAGCCTTCTGCCATTCCGCGGCGGTCGGCAGCCGCTTGCCCACCCAGCGCGCATAGGCAACAGCCTCGTACCAGCAGACGCCAACGACCGGGTGTTCGGCCTTGCCCGCGGGGAATTTGCCATCCGCCCACTCTCTGGGTCCGGGACGCCCTGAAAGATCAGTGAACCGTGCCACGCTGGGCCAGACCTCGGCAGGCCAGATCTGCAGGTCGTCATACGCGCCAGAGAGGACGAACCGCTGGAACTGCCGGTTGGTCACTGCGCAGTGATCAAGATAAAAGCCCTCGAGATCGGCGGCGGTAAAGCTGCCGTCGCAGAGCATCAAGGGCACGCTGCCCGCCGGAATCAGTGCCATCTGGGTATTCAACGCCTGCCAGGCGGCGCGAGCGTCGTCGTCGGCGATTTGCCCCATGGCTTGCCTCAGCAGGACGAAGCCATAACGATCCTGGGAGATCAGTGTCCTGGCCATCCCGAGGTCTTTGTTTTCAGGATCGTCCGCGGGGCGCGTGGGTTTGCCGGTGCTTTCGCCGGTGTGCCGGGTGGTGGGGCGTCTTGGCCGGGATTGCTTGCCAGGAGTGAGCCAGGCCAGAAAGCGGGCTGCCAACCCGGGCCGGCGCCGCGGCGCCGCGAGGGAGATGTCCGCGGGGCGGTCAGGGCGGAAGGCGTCCTGCTGGTTGCGGTGTTCCTGGTGCAGTGAAAGATCCGCGGGCATGGTGTGGCACCTTTTCAGTGCGAGGAACAGCGGGCGTCCGTCGTGCGGCGGACGTCGCTACAGAGCGTTTGAAACTGACGGAGAATGGATTCCGCAACGGGGTTGGCGGTCTCGGGGGTGGCCGTGAGTCGCTGCGCAGGCGAACCATGCATGGCGAGCCCCTCGGCCGGGTGCGGATGATGAGCCGGCAGCGCCGGCCTGGCGACGGACCCCGCCGCGATCGCGTCGATCCGTTCGCGCTCGAGTCGCTCCCAGGCTTCGGCGAGCAACTTGCGGTCGTTCTCGAGCTGGGTCAGCAATTGCTTGTCGTTCGGGTCTTCACTGGCCAGGTCGGAAAGGGAGCGACTGCGTTCCAGCTCCAGTTCATCGATTCTTTGCCTGAGCATCTGTTCCGTCCGGGTGATCTCGACGGATGGTACGCCCGAGCAGCAACGCGCCAGCGCCTCGATCGATTCGAGCCGGCGGAGGACGGAGCTGCGCAGCTCCTCAAGGTTGTGGATCAGCCCCGAAGGCAAGGCCTGCGGTCCAGGCTTCGTCGGTCGCTGTTTTTCGCGCGATTCCATGGCAGTGTCGTTCTTGCCGAAGTTATTCATGTTTATCTGGGTCCCGTCCGGGTCCAGAGCCGGGACAGCCTGGCGCCCAGCCGGTTGCGGTTGCGGGCTTCCGCCTCATCGGAGTGGATTTCCTTGAGATGTTGTCGGAACTCCCGAATTCGGATGTCGGCCTCGAGTGCGGAGGGCACGTCGTTGCTCGCGTCCGACCTGGCTGCGTGACCTTCGCTCTCATGCGCGGACACGGCCGCCCGGGAGGCTTGAGAGCGCAGCGTGGCGACGGCGATCTCGTATTCGCGGCGCTCGCGGTCTCTCTCATCCTGGACGAGATCACGTTCTCTGCGGATCTCCTCGCACTCGCGTCGTGCCATTTCCATCGCTTCGCGCTGTGATCGGATCTCGGACTTGATGGTCTCGTCGTGATCCTGACAGAGCTGTCGAAGGCGTTGGTTCTCGGATTCGAGGATCGCGAGCGCCGCGCTGTCACTGGATGCAGCGTCTTCCTGGGCCGCGCGAGCCAGCAGCGACTGGAGGCGTTGAATCTCGTTCTCGAGGCCGCGGCGCTGGTCGTTCCAGGCCTTGCGTTCCAGGTTGAGTTGCAGGCGGGATTCCTCGACCTGGCTGCGATGGGCATCCAGTTCTAGAGCGAGCTTCTGCGTGGCTGCCCCGTCCTGTCGCTCGATGCGCTGTTCGACCTCGGCAACCCACTGCGTGAGCTGCTCCCATTCGACCCGGCTGGCCGACTCGGCTTCCTCGACGAGGCGAAGCTGGTCAAGCAGGAGGTTGATCGTCTCATCCCGGGCCGCCAGCTCGGCACCAAGCCGGTCGAGCTCCTGCCGGTTGGGCAGCTCGTCAGGGTCGCCCGCGTCTTCGCGTGAGCGATCGGTGCGCGCCGAGCTCGGGCCGATCTCCTCGTGGGCCAGCAGCTCTTCTTCCAGGCGGGCAATCTCATCCTGAAGCAGGGCGATTGTCTCCAGGTAGTCCGCATCCGCCTGGTCGCATCCAGCGTCGCTTGTGCCGTCCATCATTCCTGGTTTCTCCATGCCGATCTCCGCCCCAAGCTTCTGCCGATTGGCCCCTTGCGTTCAAGCAACGCCGGCCATGGTCGCACGATCGACGTTCAAGAGGTGTTTCACCGTGGCGAGCAGGTCGCTCTCGCTTACCGGCCGATGGAGCACTCCATCCAGTCCCATCGCATCCAGCCGCGCCAGCTCATTCTCATCCTCGATGCTGGCGATGCCGATGTACCGGCTGCCTGCTGTGTTCTGTCGCTTGCAGGCCTGAAAGAAGGCCTCCTGGTCGGGACGGTCCAGGGCGAGGATGACGAGGTTGAAGCCCTGGCGCCGCATGAGAAGCTGGGCGGCCACGCGATCGCGGACCACCTTGAGTTGATGATTGGTCCCTTCCGGCCCCAGCACTCGCTGGATCAGACGCACGGTCTCGGGATCATCGTCGAGCGCCAGGATGGCTTCGGTGGACGACGGGTTTCGTCGTTCCAGCATTCCGGCCAGCTCCAGGCCGTGGACCGTCGCGGCCACGTCCATCAAGTTCAGCCCAGCCTCGCGGGTGATGTCCCGGAGGGCGCGGGTACCGTCCAGCAGCGTGTAGACTTTGATCTCGGAATTCGACAGTCCCGCCCGGTCGGAGTTGCCGCCTCGAGCCGTCTGGCGAGCGAAGACGAGCTGCCCCCACTCGTCGGGGTCGAACCTGCCGCGCGAATGTCGAGTGCCATCAACAAGCAGGGCGGCCACGCTCAACTGGAGAGGCAGCGCCTGAAACATGGGAGGCAGGCTTGTAACCGGCTCGAAGGAGAACTTGCCCGGCACACCGGTCAGACCCTGGTACGTGAGCGAAGCGGCCTGAAACCGCAGGAGCCCCCGCAGCCGTCGCGGGTCGGCGAGGCTCCGTTCCAGCATCTTGACCAGCCCGGCCATCGAGGCATCCTGTTGTTCGCCAAGGGTCAGCGCCAGGAGCGGACCGAGATCAGCCAGCTCGTCCGGGAGAGTCTCTTCCAGCCGCTCGGTGCCGATCGTCGGCGAATAGACCGCCTGCACTCTGCCTGCGGAAAGAGCGAAGCGAATGCGGTCGTTGNCCGATTCGAGCGTGAGTCGGCCGTTCTGCTGACCATTGTTGAGAAAGGCGAGCACCATCGGCAGCGGGAAGGCCTGGGTGGTGCCCTCGAGCGTCGCGTCGTGCACCTCGCCNACGGCCTCCGGCATGGCGCAGCCGGTCCGCTGAGCCTGAACGACCATTGCTCCAGTCTGNAGAGCGTTGGCCACGCCGCTCTTGAGCAGTTCGGGAGTGAACGGNTTGGGAATNTGGTCGATGACGTTGGCGAATTCGGTGTACTGGGCGAAGGCCCGATTGCGCATGGCCGANCNGATGACCACTGGCACCCTGGANGTCTGCTCGTCGNCCAGGAGCTTGCGGCAGACCTCATCTCCGGTCGTTCCGGGAAGCTGGTGGTCCAGCAGGATCAGGTCAGGCTGCAAGGTACGAGCCATCTGCAGCCCCAGCTCGGCATCCGCCGCCAGGGCGACCCTGTAGCCGGCCTGAGACAGGTGGCATTCGACCATCTTGCGAATGGTCTGGCTGTCGTCGATCACAAGAACCAGGGGGTTTTCCATGACTTCTCCGAGATATGTGATCGTCCGGGTTCAGCCGCCAGCCGGTGCAAGCAGCGAGCTCACGGCATGGGCCAGTGCGGTCGGGTCCACCGGCTTGGCAAGGAAGGCCCTTGCTCCCAGAGCCAGAACCCGCCGCCGGGTCTCCTCGTCCAGCTTCGTGCTCGCGGCAATCACGGGAATCGGGGCGAGGAGTTCGGAGCGTTGCAGCTCTGCCAGCAGCTCAAATCCATCAAGCCGGGGCATCTCCAGGTCGGTCACGACCAGCCGGTACGGGCGAGACCGCAACCGGCCGAGCGCCTCCAGGCCGTCAGACGCCTCATCGACATCCAGCCCCATTCTTCGCAGATGCCGCACGATCACCCTCCGGACACTGATCGAATCATCGACAACCAGCACGGCACAGCCGGGACGTTGCCCCGGGGCCTTTGCTGATCCCGTGGGCTCTGCCGGTTCCGGCGGCAGCCCCTCGCTCATCCAACGCTTCAGCCCCGAGGGATTGAGGATCGAGATCACCTCGCCGCTCACGGAAAGACTGGTTCCCGATATCACCGGATGTCCCGCCAGGAGCGTTCCCAGCGACTTGATGACCAGATCCTCGGTTCCCTCGATGCTATCGACCGCAAGGCCGACCAGGCCGTTTGCTGAACGAACCACAAGAAGCTTAGGCCATGCTGGCGCAGGCGTGCAGGCAATCGCCAGCATTTTGCGAGCGTGGATCACCGGGATGCGGCGGTCGCGGAACGTCACGAAGTGTGCTGGGGATGGGCCGCTCTCTGCGCCTGCAAGTTCTCCATCCCAACCTGTTTCCAGCGGCTGTGCGTACTCGATCTGGGCGACCGGCAGGGCGAAGGCCTGGCCGTCGACCCGGACGATCATGGCGGTCTCGAGCGCCAGACGGGCAGGCAGACGGATGGTCAGTCGCGTTCCCCGGCCCCATTCCGTTTGGAGCTCGATCGTTCCCTTGAGCAAGCCCACCTCGCGCGCCACGACGTCCATCCCGACGCCCCGGCCCGAGATTGCGTTAGCCTGTCCTTTGGTCGAGAAGCCGGGGTGGAAGATCATGTTATTGAGGCGCTCGGTGCTGGGCTTCTCATCGGGGAGAAGCAAGCCCAGGCTGCGCGCCTTGGCGGCGATCGCCTCGTGGTTCAAGCCCCGGCCGTCATCCTGGACCGAGACGACCAGGGTGTTCCCTTCCCGCCGTGCCTCGAGTGTGATCCGGCCGGCCGCGGACTTGCCTGAGGCGAGCCGATCCTCGGGAGATTCAATCCCGTGCCCCACGGCGTTGCGAACCACGTGCAAGAGCGGCTCGAAGGCCTTGTCCTGGACGGCCCGGTCCAGCCCGGTCTCCTCGCCGGCCATCACGACGTCGACTTGCCTTTCCTCGACCCTGGCCGCGTCATGGGCAACCCGCGCCAGGCGCTGAAAGAGCCCCCGGATGCCCACAATCCGGAGGCGTTGCAGCTCGTCCCAGAGCTGGAGGGTCAGACGACCCAGTGCATCGCCGTGATCGGCCATGGGCAAGGCCGCCGCCTGAGCCGTTTCGGCCAGCACCACCAGGTCGTCGGCCAGTTCGCCAAGCCGGCGCAACTGGCCGGGTAAATCCACCCGGGCATCGAGCGGCGGCGATCGATTCTCTCGTCCCAGGCCGGCTTCGTGAAGCCGGTCCAGACACACCAGCATCCGGCTCCGGCAGTTGCGAACGACACTAGAAATCGTCTTCAGCGACCCAGCCTGAGCGGTCCAGAGGCGGCGCCTGGCGATCAGCTCGGATACCAGGTCCATCAGCTCGTCGAAGCGGGACGCCGGCACGCGGATCGGCCCATCGCCCGCGGACGCCGAGCCATCGGTCGCGGCCTCGGATGAGGATTCCTGGCAAGACCAAGCGCCCTGGTCCGGCCCGATGGCCGGCGCCTGCCCGTGGGTGGAACCCTGGAGGTCGATGTTCGAGGACGGTGGTGCTGGTGGATCTGCCCCGGGTTGATCGAGACCCGTGGTGGATCGATCGCTGCCGCCTGTCCTGGCTGATCGAGTGCGCAGCAATCCGATCAGGCCGTCGAGGTATCCCAGCATCTGGTAGAGCACGTCGATCAGGCCGGCAGAGGCCGGGCTGCTCGTCTCTTCCAGGTGCTCTTCCAGGGCGTGCACCAGGGTCGCAAGGTCGGCCATTCCCACGCTGCCGGCCGCTCCCTTGAGCGTGTGGAAGCACCGCCCCAGCTCCCGCAGCGATTGCCTGGGGTCGGCGTCGCGGCCGAGGCCCAGCACCAGAGGCTCGATCCGCTCGAACAGGTCCGAGGCGTCGGCGAGAAAGGCCTCGCGGATTTCCTCATCGAGATCAATCTTTTGGGGCAATGCGGGAATCGTCAATGCTGGAACGATCTTGTCCGGCTGAACCTGCGCGGCCGGTCGCGCAGGCATTGTGAATACTGGAGGAACCGTATCCGGCCGAACCGGGGCGGCCGGTCGCACCGGCACCGAGAACGCGGGCGGACTCGAGCCCGAAGTACCGGTTCGGTCGCCTGCCGCACCTGCCTGGAAGAGCCGGATCAGGGCCTGGGCATCGATCCGCAACGAGGCGTCGGCATCGGGCTCGACGCTGGGATCGAGCGCCTCGAGCCCGGCGCCGCGGTCCTCGTCTTCTCCTTCCTGGCCTTCGAGCAAGGCAAGGTATTCTCCCCAGGTCGATGTGGAGTGATCGAGAATCCAGTCCACGATGCCGTCATTGCCGCCGTCACCTGGCTCGTCGCTCCGGGCAAGCTGGGTCAGGGCTTTCGCACAGAAGAACCCGACCTCGTCCGCCCGGTTTTCAGGATCGGTCGCGAGACATTCCCAGACCTCCGTCAAGAGGCCGATCCGTCCCAGAGCGCGCGACCGCCCAAGCATTCCTCGGTTCTCGGCCTCCGTCCGTAGATCCTGGATTGCCTCTCTGATGTCGGGAAGCTGGCTTAGCGGTAGAGTTCCGGCCAGCGCCAGTCCGAACCGGCCGGCGAGCTCGTCCAGGCGGTCGGCCAGAGACACGGGTTTCAGCGATCGCGTGGTGGCCGCATTGGTCATCGCGCGACCTCTCCCCCGGCCAGCTCACGGGACCGCCTCGAGTCCGTGAAAAAGGAAGCGGGGTGAGATGGCTCACCGCCGGCGAGAGGCTCAGCGCCAGGCCCGGCGGACGCAAGTCGCTGCCAGGGCTCGCACGACTGGACGAGGGCGTGGAGCGAGGTGCGAGAGAGCGTGGTTCGTTCCAGCGTTTGGTTGGTCACTTCCGAGATCCGTTGCATGGCCCGAACCAGATCCTGAGTCGCAAGCACTTGGTCGTTGGTCGAACGCGAGATGCCTTCGACGAGCCGTGCGGAGTGCTCGGCGACCTGGCTGATGCGCTCGAGGGCCGAGCCGGTCTCGCGAACCCGCTCGGACTCGCGCTGCATCTCGGTCTGCTCCTGGCCCAGGGCACGGATCGTCTCGTGCGTATCAGCCTCGATCGCCTCGACGATCGTGCCGATCTCGCGGGTGGCCGTCGCGGTGCGTTCGGCGAGCTTGCGGATCTCGTCGGCTACCACGGCGAACCCGCGCCCGTGTTCCCCGGCGCGGACCGACTCGATGGTGGCGTTGAGGGCCAGCATGTCGGTGCGGTTGGAGATGCCGCGAATCAGGTCAACAATGACGCCGATCTCATTGGATCGGTCTTCGAGTCGTTTGGTCTTGCGGCCGTTGGCCTCGATCTGGGCCAGCAGCCGGTCCATTCCCTCGATCACGCTGTGGACCTGCTCGAGCCCCCGCCGCGCCTCGTCGCGGGCTCGCTCGCAGGCTTGCGCGGCCTCCTCGGCGTTCGTCGAGATGCGGTCGATCTTCTCCGAGAGGGCCTCGACCGCGGATGCGGTGCGGCCGACGGCGTCGGACTGGTCGGCCGCTCCCGAGGCCACCCGCTCGTTGACCTCCGCGAGCGAGGACGCATCATGATGAATGGCAATTGCCGTCTGCCGCAGCCGGTCGAGCAGGCTTGGCAGTCTGGCCCCGACCTCCGCCAGCACCAGTTCTTTCGCGGATGGTGAGCCGGAACCATTCATCGAGGCACAGAACATCCTGGCGGTGCGTTCGGCCTTGCCGAGATCGTGCTGGAGCCGCCGCGCCCGGTCGAGATATTCATCAAGGCGGGCCAGCTCGGCATCCAGAAAACCATGACCGAACACGGGCAGATGGCCCGCCCCTGTTGTCCTGTCGTTGTCATCGTCGGTCAGACAGGCAAGGCCATCGGCGGCCCGGTCGAGCGCGCGTCGCCAGACCATCCAGGCGACGCAAGCCCCCGCCAGTGTGCCCGGCAGCAAGCCGACGATCACCCGCGCGGTGGGGCCCATGATCAACAGCAGTGCAACGGTCGCTCCTCCCCCGAGTAGACCAAGCACCGCTCCCAGCAAGATCGAACCGAATTGCAAGGGCATGGCGAAACCTCAAAGCCTTCTTTTCCGCCCGGCCGGTGATGCCGGGCGACCCTCAGACAGCGGCCCGGCCCATGGGACGCGGCGATGCGATGGACTCGTTGAAGAGGGCGTACCAGTTGACTACCAGCGCGCGCAGTC
>JGI26341J46601_10000785_pt1 | contig 10087 bp, 7 predicted proteins | sample BogFormECP12_OM3_FD_46601 | JGI IMG/M metagenome (IMG submission 46601) | reverse complement strand
ATTGAGCACGACGTTGAGGATGGCCTGTTTCATCAGATCAACGTCGACCTTGATGGCCAACCGCTCTTCCGGCATGTGATGTTCGATGGTGACCCCATGCTGCTCGGCGTCCGGGGCGGCGAGCTGGGCCACCTCTTCCATCAGGCGGCGCAGGTCGACCTCTTCCAGGTGGAGATCGCGGGGGCGGGTGAAATCGACTAGGGTTTGCACCACGCGATCCAGGCGGCGGATTTCGCTGTCGATAATGTCCATGTGACGGCGAGTGTCGGGCTCCTGCTCGGCCAGTTTGTTGCGCAGCAGTTGCAAGTGGAGCACGATGGCGTTGATGGGATTTTTCACCTCGTGGGCCACGCCCCGGGTGAGGCGCCCGCTGGCGGAGAGGCGGCGCGACATCTCAATCTCGTCGCCAATGCGGCGCACAGACTCGGGATCGCGCATGATCAGCAGCGCGCCGATCTGAGAATTTTTTTCCTGCACGAAGTCGAGCGAAACCTGGACGCGCTTGCCTCCGGCAGCGTCAAACTCGCGCGGCGACAAGGGACGGCGGCGCTCGAAGGCATCGAGCAGAGCCGCGCCCAGCAGGGAATCGCGGTCGAATACCTCGTGAACCGTATGTCCGAGAAGTTCGGCGCGCGGACGTCCCAGAAAACCTTCCACCGGCGCGCTTACCAGCACCACGCGCGAATCGCGCGCGAACAGCATCAAGCCATCCTGCAGCTTGGCCATGAGTTGATCGACATTGTCTTTGAGGGCCGAGAAAATCTCCCGGCTGTCGCGAATCTGGCGGCCCAGGTTGGCAATTTTCAGGGTGACGAGGCCGTACTCATCATGACGGGACTCGTTGCCGGAAAGCGCTTCTGCATCGCCCGCGCTCACGCTATCGAGATTGAGGCTGATTTTCTTCAGCGGGCCCAGGGCCAGGTTGGAGATTCCCGCGGCCAGAAACAGGGAAGCAAAAATCAGCGCGACGGAAATATAGCCCGCCCGCATGAGCCGGGCCTGCACCTCGCTCTTCAGAAAGACGGTTTGTACGCCGATGCGGATCGTGCCAAAAGGTTCGCCGCTCATTTCCAGCGGGTAGGTCACGTCGTAAACCTCAGCCGAGCTGAAGACGAGACGAAGCTGATCAAGGAAACGGGCGCTTACGACCCGCTGAAAATCAGGACGCGGGGCGATCACCTTGCCCACCATGCTCGCATTCGTATGCAGCAAGGCCTTGCCGCTGACGTCAACGATCGTCACGTCGTAAATGAATCTCCAGTCGCCGGGATCGGATTGGAGCAGGTTGTTCAGAGCCACATCAGTTTGAACGTAATCCGCAAAAGCGCGGCGCACCGCGGCGGAGTTGCTGGTGTCGACGGATGTGCTGCTGAAGTCGGGTACGGCGTTCGATACGGCGTACGCCAACTGGTGCGTCAGGCTGTTTGCCGTCTCGTTCGCGCTGGTGATGCGCAGGCGAAGAATTTGAGAGATATACAGGTAGGAAAACGCGGCAACCATCACCGTCACCATGAGAGTGATGGCCAGCACGATTATGGTCTTTCGTCGCAGCATGGAGAGAAGAGAGAAAGTGACTCGCCTGACAAGCGTGCGAGAAGGTCTTAGCTACTCGGTACTTCCTCCTTGCCGGGGAGGGCCTCCGCGGCGGCGCTGCCGTATTCCTTCAGTTTATTGTGGAGCGTTTTCAGGCTGATGCCAAGGATTTCCGCGGCTCGCGTCTTGTTGTTGCTGGTCGCCTCCAGCGTTTTCAGTATCAGCATTTTCTCGGCTTCTTCCACGGTCGTGCCCACACCCAGGCGAACCGCATCGGGATCGTTGGCCGCGGTGCGCAGCGGAGCCTGTCCGAATCCCGGCGGCAGGTGCTTGGTCTCGACCACGCCGGCCTCGCAGACGATGACCGCCCGTTCCAGCGTGTTGCGCAGTTCCCGCACGTTGCCGGGCCACGAATAGGCGCCGAACTGGTTCAGCACGGCTTCACTCACGGCGGCTACTTTGCGGGAGTGCTTGCTGCTCATCTCGGCCAGCAACAGTTGCACCAGGCTGGGAATGTCCTCCTTGTGTTCGCGCAGCGGAGGCATGTGGATGTTGAACACGTTGAGCCGGTAATAGAGATCGCTGCGCAACTCGCCCCGGGCCACGGCCTCGTCGGGAACTTTGTTGGTGGCGGCCAGCACCCGCACATCCACGGAAGTTTCGACCTTACTGCCCAGGCGCCGCAGTTTGCGGTCTTCGAGAACGCGCAGCAGTTTGGCCTGGGTTCCGACCGGCATTTCGCCGATTTCATCCAGCAGCAGCGTTCCCCCTTCGGCGAGTTCGAAGCAGCCGGTGCGGCGTTCCATCGCGCCGGTGAATGCGCCTTTCTCGTGGCCGAAGATTTCACTCTCCATCAACGTCTCGGGAATCGCGGCGCAGTTGATGGCGACGAAAGGCCGGTCCTTCCGCGGACTGAGCTCGTGGATGGTGCGGGCCACCAGTTCCTTTCCGGTGCCGCTGGCCCCTGTGATCAGCACTGACGCGGTGCTGGGCGCGACCATCTCGATGAGCCGGAAAATCTCCTGCATCTTGCGCGAGGCGCCATTCAGACGCCCGAGCGATCCCGCGTCCCGCAGCCTGCGCCGAGTGGCCTCTAGCTCGGCGCGCGTGCCCACCAAGGCTGAAGCGTTGGTGAGGATGGTCCGCAGGCGATTGGTGTCAATGGGCTTGGTGATGTAATCGTAGGCGCCCATACGCATGGCCTGCACGGCGCTGTCGATGGTGCCCTGGGCTGTGACCAGGATGACCGCGATCTCCGGAAATTGTTCCTTAAGATGCCCGAGCAGTTCGATGCCGCCCATGCGGGGCATTTTTAGGTCGGTGATGACGATCGATGGAGACCACTGGTTAGCTTTTTCCAGTCCCTCGACGCCGTCGCGGGCCGTTTCCACGCGAAAGCCCCAGGAACCGACCAGTTCGGCCAGTCCGGATCGTTCGTTCTCCTCGTCTTCGACAATCAGTATTTTTTCGTGGTTCATCGGCTTGCTCTTGCCTGGTTCCCTCGAGCCCAGCTCCCCGGGCTTCAATCCGGGCGGGTTCAGTCCCGCAGCGGCCAGTCGGATCGAATCCCCACGATACGCGGCCCGCTTCCTACGCGGCAAGGTCTGGATGGGCCGGTCAATCCGCCGGGGAATTTCATTTTGAGACGAAACCGGCTACTTAGCTGGCGGGTACTACTTCGAGTCTACGCTTTCGCTTTAAGCAGCGGTGCGATAGAATTCTGCGTTCTCGGGGGTCCCGTCTTTCCATCGATCTTGCTACACCATTTTCCCCATAGGCGTCTGGTTACAGAGGCACCCGGGAACCATAACATTTTGGAGGATTCCATGAAAGTCAGCATCACCACACGCGGTTGCCGACAGCTCATAGCCGGCTTGTCAGCGCTGATCGCAGTGCTTGTGATTTCCGGGTCCGCGTTCGGTCAGGATAATTCCAGCGGGACCTGGGACATATTTGTGGGGTACCAGTACCTGCATCCCGGCGGGTCGGTTCCCGCCCCGGGTGGCGATCCCAACAATCCGACGCAGTATTCGCTTCCAGACATGACGAAAGGAGCCGGAACCGCGGCGACGTACAATTTCGATCCGCATTGGGGCCTGGAGGGCGACTTCGGGTACAGCCGGGACACGAGCGCGGAAAATTCGGAATGGACGCTCGGCGCTGGTCCGAAATTTGCGGTGCGCGATGAAGAGGCAAGGTTCTTCATTCATGCCCTGGCAACGCTCAATCGCGTGACCTACGACAGCGGACTCTACAGCCACAACGGTATTGGCATGGTCCTGGGCGGCGGCATGGATCTCACGCTCACCAAGAAGATCTCCTGGCGCCTGTTTCAAGTCGACTACGTCTGGGCGCAACACAATTTTGCCAGTGAGGCTGCTCCGGAATTCCCTTCTCTGCGCCGGCCTGAATTCGAGGGCACAAGACTGCGCACCGGCATCGTGTTCAACTTTGGCGGCGCGGCGCCTCCAGTTCCAGCGGCAGCCTGCTCCGTGCAGCCGACGGAAGTGATGGTGGGCGAACCGATCTCGGCTACCGTGACCGCCAGTAATTTCAATCCAAAGCACAGCGTGACGTACAGCTGGAGCGGGAATGGCGGCGGCTCGATCACCGGAAAAGATACCGCAGCCAGCATTGACACCACGAACGCGGCTCCGGGTAACTATACGATCACGGCGAATGTGACCGACCCGAAGTTGAGCAAGAACAACGTAGCCAGTTGCTCGGCGAACTACACGATAAAACCGTTGCCCCCGAAGAATCCTCCGACCATGTCGTTGTCGGCCAGTCCGACGGATCTGGTCATTGGCGGCAGCGTGAACCTGTCGGCTTCTTGCAGCAGTCCCGACGGCGCCACCGTTTCCGTCGCCAACTGGACAACCAGCGCCGGCACAGTTTCCGGCAGTGGCAGTTCGGCAACTCTGAACACCGCTGGAGCTCCCGCTGGTCCGGTGACGGTCAGCGCGACCTGCACCGACTCGCGCGGCTTGACTGCACAGGCCTCCACGCAGGTCACGCTGGAGAATCCGCCGCCACCGCCGGTCAATCCCGAGATCGTAAAACTGGAAGCCCGGCTCTCTCTGCACAGCGTTTACTTTGTGGTCGACCACCCCCGGCCCACCGAGCTCAAAGGCGGGCTACTGCTCAGTCAACAAAGGACGTTGATCGCACTGGCGGCCGACTTCAAGAAATATCTTGAGAGCAAGCCGGATGCCCACTTGATTCTCGGCGGCCACGCTGATCATCGTGGCTCCGAGGAATACAATAAAGCGCTCACCGAGCGTCGCGTCAACAGCGTCAAGAGCTTCCTGGTTGCACAGGGCGTTCCTGAGGCAAACATCGACACCAAAGCGTTCGGCAAGGACGAAAACCTGACCACTGATCAAGTGAAGGATTCAGTGGAGAATAATCCAGACCTGAGCAAAGAAGAACGGGCGCGGATTCTCAAGAACATCGATGTCGTCAGGATGGCGAGCAATCGCCGGGTGGACGTCACTTTGAGCACGACTGGCCAATCCTCGGCTCGCGTGTTCCCCTTCAACTCAACCGATGCCTTGACTCTGATCGGCGGCCGCGAAGCAGCTAAGAAGACAACCGCCCGGCCGGGAGCCAAGAAACCGGTGAAGAAACCGTAACTAGGAAGCTGAAAGTCTCAGAAAACTGACACGGAGGGCGGCTTGCCGCCCTCCGTTTTTTCTTGCGCCGATGATTGGTTGCGGGACATGACATCGAATAAAGTTCTCAACAGTGGCGAGCTCATCTCCCGATACGATAAGGAAAAAATCATGTCCCTCACCACACTCGATGCCCACGCCGCCCTGATCGTGATTGACCTGCAAAAAGGGGTTGTCGGGTTGCCTATCGCACACCCCGCCGCCGAGATCGTCAGTCGCGCTGCCGAAGATGTTCCCCCACGCCGCCCAGGGTGTGGTCCCATAAGCGCTAACTTACTTCCGCATTGCCCGTGAGAACGAAGCCGCTGGCGCGGCGGACGCTGCCGCGTAGGTGATGTCGGCAGTCCTGATTTTTGGCTCAGATAATTGTGGGTCACAAGGAGGTGTCCCTGTGACCCATCTGCGCAAAATGATGCTGGAAGAACTCCAGCGTCGTCATTACTCGGAAGCTACCACGCAGCGCTACATTCGCTTGATCGAGCGGTTTGCCCAGCACTTCCACCGCTCGCCCGATCGCCTGGGACCGCAGCACATCCGCGAGTACCAGGCCCAACTCTTCACCCTGCACAAACTGACTCCCGGTTCGGTGACCAACCATCTCTGCGCCCTGCGCTTCTTCTACATCCAGACGCTCAAAAGGCCCTGGAGCATTGCCGACACTCCCTATCCCAAGAAGCGCTATCGCCTGCCCACTATCCTCAGCCAGGAAGAAGTGACACAGCTCATCGATGCTGCGCCGACTTCCTTCTATCGCACCATTTTGATGACCCTCTACGGTACCGGCGTGCGCCGCACCGAGCTCACGCGGCTGAAGGTCAGCGACATCGATAGTCGACGCATGGTCGTGCACATTCAGGACGGCAAAGGTCACCAAGACCGCGACGTCATGCTCAGCCCCGTCCTGCTCGAAGAACTGCGTGCTCACTGGCGACGCTTGCGCAAAAAGTCTGTCTGGTTATTTCCCGGCAACCGCTGGCACAGCGCTGATCACCCCATGGATGACAAGACGCCCTACCACGCTTGCGTCGAAGCCGCCCGCCGCGCCGGGATTAAGAAACGTATCTATCCCCACGTGCTGCGCCATTGCTTTGCGACTCACTTGCTCGAAGCCGGGGCGGACCTGCACACCATCCAGATCCTGTTAGGCCATCACGATCTGAAAGAAACCGCTCGCTATCTCCACCTCTCGCAACGGCACTTGCACGCCACGCCCAGTCCGCTGGATGCACTGGTGCTCAAGAAAGGCAGGTCGTCCGGGGAGGAGTAGATGAGGCGGCCACAGTTCGAGGTGGCCGACATCATCCGCAGCGCAGGTACTGACTTCATCGAGAGGAACCGTTCGTGGCTCCGCTGGACACACCTTAAAGTCCTGCGGGCCATCGCGCGCTGTCGCACTGCCGCTCTGGGCGGCCATATCGATGAGTGCACTGGCTGCGGGCATCGTGCCACCATCTCCTACAACTCGTGTCGCAACCGGCACTGCCCCAAGTGTCAGACCGGCGCGCGTGAACGCTGGATCGCGGCGCGTCGTCGTGAACTACTGCCCACGCCCTACGTCCACGTCGTCTTCACCCTGCCGCCGCAACTGGCTGCGCTGGCTCTGCAAAACAGGAAACTCATCTATGGTTTGCTGCTTCGTGCCAGCGCAGAAACTCTGCTAGAAGTCGCGCGCAACCCCGCCCATCTCGGAGCCGAGATCGGCTTCTTCAGCGTGCTCCATACCTGGAACCAAAGACTCCAGCTCCATCCGCATGTCCACTGTGTCGTTCCCGCCGGCGGACTCTCCCGCGATCACGCCCGCTGGATTCGATCCCACCCACGCTTCTTCCTTCCCATCGCCGTACTGCGGCGCGTGTTCCGCGGCAAGTTCGTCGCCGGCCTGAAGTCTGCCTTCGAACACCGTCAACTGCATCTGGCCGGAGAACTGGCACCGCTCACCCATCCCAAGTTCTTCGCTGCCTGGTTGCGTCCGCTCTTCCGCAAAGATTGGATCGTTTACTCCAAACCACCTTTCGGCGGACCCGAGTACGTCCTGCAGTATCTCGGCCGCTATACCCACCGTGTTGCCATCTCCAACCATCGCTTGCTCGCATTGGTGGACGGACAGGTTACCTTTCGCTGGCGCGACTCTGCCGACCACAATCGGCAGAAAGTGATGACCCTCTCGCGCGATGAGTTTCTCCGTCGCTTCCTACTCCACCTGCTCCCCAAGGGCTTCGTCCGCATCCGCCACTTCGGCTTCCTCGCCAACCGAAGCCGCGCCACCCTGCTGCCACCGTGCTTCGCCGCTCTTCACGCCACTCCACCGAAAAACGAATCGGAAACTTCCACCGCACCTATAGCGCACCCGCTGTGGCGCTGTCCCAAGTGCGGCGGACCGATGGCCGTCGTCGAACGATTCACCGCGACACAACTCCAACTTCGTTCTCCACCGCTCCTGGTCACAGCTGCATGAAATCACTCGCCCACACACCGCTCTCTCGGCGCGCTTCAGAGCGTCTCGCCGAAGTGTGTCTCCGTTGCCCCCAGACATCTTCTTCCTGTCTCCGGCTAGGCTCACTTCGGCCATCGACTCGTCTTCGCACAGGTGCGTCGGCTGCTACTCCACACGCCTTGATGACTCCCACCAACTTCTACAAATCTCTCTTGCTCCATTCAATTTGCATAAGTACCGCGCCCGCCGCGCCAGCGGCTTCCTTCTGACGGCTTTTTCGAACGCGACACCACACCTTCCCGCAGCCTCCAGCACTCATCCCGGTGTCACGTCCGAAAAAGCACTAGCGTGATCCTGGAAGAACTCAAGAAATCCTTGCTGCCAGGGGTCTTTTCAACGAATTGCCGACTTATCGGTAAGTATCCGGCGGAAGCTCCATCGGACTCAGCCCATGGTGCAGTAACTCGTTTTCTTTGAGAAGCGAGTGACCAATCTTTTGCATTCCGATGATATAAGCTGCCATTTAGCAATGATCGGCCCGCAATGATCGGCCCGCAATGACCGGCCCGCTTAGGCGTTCGGGAGAACTCCGAACGCTGCTGCGCGATGAGTTCTTGACCCCGCTCCAGTATTACAAGTAAGAATCGATGCTGATCCATCGGCAGCGCTGGAACGGAGGCCCATAGTGAACGAGTTCGCAAGCAACGTCGAGCGTCATCGCCGCGAGCTGCTGCTCCACTGCTACCGCATGCTCGGCTCTTTGCCGGACGCCGAGGACGCGGTGCAGGAAGCTTTGCTTCGCGCCTGGCGGTATCGCGACAGCCTGAAGGAAGGTGCGCCGCTGCGCCCGTGGCTCTACCGCGTGGCCACGAACGCCTGCCTCGATGCGATTGCCCGCGATGAGCGGCGGGCGGTGCTCGCGGCCCGGGCCGCGGCGGATGATGGCTGGACCGGGGAGCCGGATGATGTCGTCTGGCTGGGGCCGATTCCGAACTCAGTACTCGAACCGACCACCCCGCCTGCGAAGACACCGGAGGCGATGACGCTGATGCGCGAAACCATCGAGATCGCCTTTCTGACGGTAATCCAGCTCCTCACACCGCAGCAGCGGGCTGCCTTGATACTGTGCGACGTGCTGGACTGGTCCGCCAAGGACGCTGCCGACCTGCTCGACCTCAGCGTCCCAGCCGTAAACAGTGCATTGCAGCGCGCGCGGGTCAGGCTCCGCCAGCGTCTGCCGTCTCGCACGCCACCGTGGCCCGCCAACGTGGATGCCAGCGCGGCCGAGCGCGACCTGCTAAAGAAATACGTCGAGGCGAGCGAATCGGCGGACTTTCGGGCGTTCGAATCGATCATCCGTGCGGACGCGACCTTCCGCATGCCGCCCGACTTCGGCGCGGCCGCAGGCCGTGACGAGATGTTCAAGCTATGGATTGAAGGCGGATTTGGCTCCGAACGATTTGGTCACCTGCGCTGCGTTGTGACCCACGCCAACCTGCAGCCAGCGGTCGCCAACTATGTGCGCCGGCCCGGGGATTCCACCTGGCGTGCCATGGCGCTGGATGTTCTTCGAATCGAGGAAGGCTTGATCACGGAGATCGTGACGTTCCCGCCGGATAGTTTCCCGGCGTTCAGCCTCCCGATGATGATGGACGCGCCGCCGGAGAACAATTGCTGATTTGAGGAAAAATCAAAACTTTAAAAAGGAAATCAAATGAGAAAGGTAATCTTCGCAATCAACATTACTCTGGACGGCTGCTGCGACCACACCAAATTCAATCCCGATGAAGAAACGTTTGAGTATTTTATGCGCCTCTTGCGAGATGATGCCGGCCTGCTCGTCTATGGGCGCAAAACCTATCAATTGATGGTTCCTTATTGGCCTGATATCGCAAAAAGCCAGTCCGAGACAAAAGCGGACATCGAATTTGCTCAAACCTTTGTCTCCAAGAAGAAGGTTGTTTTTTCACGATCGTTAGACCGCGCTGAAGATGAAAATACGAGAATTGTTCGTACGAACCTTCGCGATGAAATACTTAAATTGAAACAAGAACCAGGCAAAGATATTCTGGTCGGTGGCGTAGATGTTCCGTCACAACTGATGGAGCTTGGCCTGATTGATGAATATCGTTTTGTCGTTATGCCAATCATTGCTGGCGAAGGGAGACGGTTGTTCGAAGGTGTCAACCTGCCGGAGAAACGCCGACTAAAATTTGTTGAGTCCAAGACTTTTGAATCGGGATGTGTCGCGCTTCGTTACTTGAAACAATGAGGGCCTGGCGCGCTTCTGCTGAGCCCAGGGCGACCTAAACTTTACCGGAGACGTTCGCATGAAAATCGTCGTGCTCATCGTGAGATTGCTGCTCGGGCTGGTGTTTTTCGTCTTCGGCCTGAATGCCTTTCTGCAATTCCTCAAGGGCCCTGTACCCGGCGGCCTCGCCGGACA
>JGI26341J46601_10000780_pt1 | contig 10107 bp, 9 predicted proteins | sample BogFormECP12_OM3_FD_46601 | JGI IMG/M metagenome (IMG submission 46601) | reverse complement strand
ATCAATACGCACTACACGCCCGACTACATGATCCGTTTTGTGCCCCGCCCGGAAAGACTGGCTCAACTCGTCTGTGTTGATGCCGCTCACCTGGCGGACCACAAATGGCTCTACTACCGGCTGGGCGAACTCGGCCTNGACCGTCTTTCAACCGAAGGCGCNGCCGAGCGCAGCAAGCTGGTNGCNCCNGATATNGCCGCTCCGCTCATNGCCGCCGTGGTCAAGACGACCGGCATCGTCAAGATGCAGACGATCCAGCCGATGATCGCGAACAAAACCGCTTTCGATTTGGCACTCGACCAGTTGCACATCATGAAGCTGAACCCAGTGGCTGCATAGGAAGGATTACATGTCGACCAAAGGCACACATATTCCCGATCGTCTGAAGATTCCGTTCGCCGGCATCACGCCTGCGCCCTCGCAGGAAAAAGGGCAGGACTTGTTTCCCACCGGCAACTGGCGCGCCATCCGGCCTGTCTACCGCGACAAGTTGCCACCCTGCAACAATGCCTGCGGCACCAACGAAAAAATCCAGGGCTATCTCGACCTGGTGAAGCGCGGCAAATATCTGGATGCCTATGCGCTGATCAAGGAAGATATGCCGTTCCCCTCGGTCACCGGCCGCGTGTGCTATCACCCCTGCGAACAAGCATGCAATCGTGGGAAGTACGATGAGGCTATCTCGATTCGCGCTGTCGAACGCTTTCTTGGCGATCTCGGCCAAGCCCTGAAGCATGACGTGGTAAAGCCCGGCAAGCCGAACGGAAAAAAAGTCGCGGTAGTCGGATCAGGTCCCGCGGGTCATAGCGCCGCGTACCAACTCGCGCGCCTCGGCTACAACGTCACCATCCTTGAGAAGTCACCAAAAGCCGGCGGGCTCAATCGCGGCGGCATTCCGGATTGGGTGTTGCCGCAGGACGTGCTCGATCGCGAGATCGAACGCCTCGTTGAACTCGGCATCACCATCAAGACGAATGTCGAAGTCGGCAAGGACGTTACCTGGGATGAGTTGAAGAAAAACTACGACGCCGTTGTCCTGGCCGTAGGCCTTACCGAGCCGAATAGCGTGCGTGCCGAAGGGGAGAATAAGGAGGGAGTGCTTTACGGTCTTCCTTTCCTTCGCGATATCGGCATGGGCACCTCTAAGGTGAAGCTGGGCGCCCGGGTTGCGGTTATCGGTGGTGGAAACACGGCCATCGATTGCGCTCGTGAGGCGTTGCGGCAAGGCGCCGTGGAAGTCACCATGATCACGGTGGAGGCGAATCCCCAGGAGCTGCCATGCGTCGCCGAAGACCTGCACGACATGCTCGAAGAAGGCGTGGAACTGATGCATGGTCGCGCCGTAACGGCCGTGCTCGGCAATGGCACGGTCGAAGCCCTACAGTTGCATCCAGCACGCTTCTCCGGCGCGATCAATGCCTCACCCATCACCGTCAATCGCGAGGCGCAGCCTGAGCGCTTCCACGTCGACAACGTGATCATCGCAGTTGGACAGCGCGCGTCGATCAAGTGGTTGCCCGACGAATTCAAAACCGAGCGCGGCACCATCAAGATCGACAAGTTCGGACGCCTCGGGGACACGAACTTCTTCGCCGCGGGCGACATTGTGCAACTAGGTTCAGGTCAGCCGCTCATGGTGGTGAATGCGGTTGGCGACGGGAAGCGCGTCGCGTTCAATCTGGATAAGGTGATGCGCGGTGAATCGTTGCAACCCCGTACGATTCCAGTCGACGTTATCTTCGACTTGAACCGCATGAACATGACGTATTTCCCGCACTTCCCCCGCGTCCAGCAGGACATGCTGCCGTCGGCCAGCCGAAAAAAGACGCAGGATGAGGTGATTCAGGCGTTCACGGAAGAGCAGGCGGTGGAGGAAGCCGGCCGCTGTTTCAGTTGTGGCACGTGTAATGCCTGCGACAACTGTTATCTGGTCTGCCCTGAACCGTGCATCGCGCGTCCGGAACGTTCGAACGGCATGTACAAAATTCTGGTCGATTACTGCAAAGGTTGTCGCGTGTGCATCGAGGAATGTCCTACTGGATGTCTTGAAGGAGTTCCCGAACTCGACTTCGATACCGGCGTCGTGCGCATGGATACAGCGTTTGCCATCTCGCCGGGATTGCACGGGCGACAGGCGGATGAGTTGAGAAAATTGGGTGACCGCGCGGCGAAGAACATTTAGAAGACGGCGCAGAGCCAGCGTTGGAACTGCGTAGTCCATAGATTGCAACGTTCGCCACAAGGGCGGGCGCTGCGGAGCGAAATATGCAAACAGTTACAGCAGCAAAGAAGAGGGTGGTTCGAATCAACGGCTGCGTCGCGTCGGCCCAGGCCGCCAAATACGCAGATGTCGATGTGATCGCGGCTTATCCGATCCGGCCCTATACAGCAACCATGATGGCGCTGGCACAAATGGTAGCCAACGGCGAACTCGATGCCGAGTACATTGTGGCCGATAGCGAGCACTCTCAGTTGAGCATCGCGCACGGCGCGGCGTCCGCTGGGGCACGCGTTTTCACCGGCAGTTCAGGAGTCGGAGTGCAGTTCGCCTACGAACTCTATTCGCCGATCTCTGGCAGCCGCATGCCGGTCCAGATGATGATCGCCGACCGCACACTCGATCCTCCCGGCGACTTCGGCTCCGAGCATACCGACGCGCTTTCTACGCGCGACATGGGCTGGATCATGGGCTGGTCGTGCGATGCGCAGGAAGCGTTCGACAATCACCTGATCGCTTATCGCATTGGCGAGGACCCGCGCGTCCTTCTGCCGCAGATGGTTTGCCAGGACGGTTTCTTCGTCTCGCACATCACCGGCGATGTTGAGTTGCCGGACTCCGGACAGGTGAAAGAATTCCTGCCGCCGTACAAGCATCCGTATCCGCTCGATCCGCGCCATCCGGTGTCGCATGGCCCGCAGATCATGCCGGAGCAAGGTCCGCCGCTGCAATTGGAGCGAGCACGCGCCATGGAAGAATCGATGGCCGTGATTGAAGAAGTTCACGACGAGTTCGCGAAGATTTTCGGCCGCCGATACGATCCCTGGGTCGAAGAGTTCATGACCGACGATGCCGAAGTCGTATTTTTTCTGCAAGGCGCCCATGCGGTGACGGCGCGGTTCGCGATTCAGCACATGCGAGATCGTGGCTTGAAAGTCGGCATGGTGCGGCTGCGCACCATCCGTCCTTACCCGACGGATCGCGTGAAAGAGGTCCTCAGTAAATTCAAAGTGGTGGGCGTGATCGAAACCAACATGGGACTCGGTAGCGTCAGCAGCGGCGGCGTGTTGTACGCGGAAGCTGCGGCCGCTCTCTACGAAAGCGATAAGCGCCCGCTGATCCTTTCATTCATGGCGGGCATGGGTGGCGAGGCGATCGTGCTGAAAGAGTTCTACTGGATGAGTGAAAAAATGTTGGAAGTACAGAAGCGTGGGAAGATTGAAAAACGCACGCATTGGGTCGGATTTGAAGAGTAGAGCTTTGTTATCGCGTCCGTACTACAACAGTGACGGTGAGCAGATTCCGCGCCACTGGGAGGAATTGATATGGCGACCATAGAAGTTCAACGGCAGGTACTGCCGATTCTCGATAACCCGAATCAGGGCGCGCGCTTCTACAACCCTGAATTGCCGACGTCCGAACCGTTCGTTCCCGGTCACCGCACGTGTGCCGGCTGCGGCCCCTCCATTCAATATCGAATGACGAGCAAGGCCGCTGGCGACAATACCATCCTGGTCGGACCGACCGGCTGCATGTATGTCGCGAACAGTTCGTACTTGTGCACGCCTTACAACGTGCCGTGGGCTCATACGCAGATTGGCAGCGCTGGCAGCTTTACAGCGGGCGTCGCCGCCGCGTATGAAGCCATGATCCGCAAGGGCAAGTGGAAGGGCCAGTATCCGAACATTATCTGCGAAGCTGGCGACGGCAGCGCATCCGATATCGGCCTCGCCTCGATTTCCGGCGCGCTCTACAGAAATCACGATTGCCTGATTATCTGCTACGACAATGAGCAGTACGCCAACACCGGCATCCAGGCATCGTCGCGTACCCCTTACGGCGGGATGACGACCTTCTCTCCTCCGGGCCCCGAAGTTCCTGAAGGGAAGAAGCTATATCCCAAAGATCTCGCGCGCATGATGGCCGCCGGGCATCCCCACTGCTATGTGGCGACCGCGAGCGTGGGCTATCCCATCGACCTGATGAACAAAGTTCGCAAGGGACTCAACCACAAAGGCGCTGCCTACCTCATGGTCTACACCCCCTGCCAGAAGGGCTTCGTGTACGAAACGCCGCGGTCGATCGACCTGGGCCGTCTGGTCGTGGAATGCGGGCTCTATCCGATGTGGGAGTGGCATCCCGAGAAGCGGGCTTTCAATTACAGCTTCCGTCCCGCGAGCATGCGGCCAGTCTCGGAATATTTGAAATTGCAAGGCCGCTTCGGCCATCTCCATGCCGAGCACATTGCCAACATGCAGAAGTTTGCCAATGAGCAATGGCGGATGATGGGAGTTGAGCTGCCTGAGGCTCTGATCCAGGCGGCCGATGCGAAAAACCTGGTTAACATGGCGGCTGCAGAAGAGGCCGCGACTGTGGCGGAAACCGTATGAACACAAAAGCAACCACTCCTCCTGCCGAGGTCGAAGCGCAGGAAAGTTATATCGTCACCGAAGGCAAGAAACGTGGGTCGACCCGGGACGTGCGGCCAGAAGCGGCTTTTGACCGCTATTACACCGTCCTGCGCGTGCATCCGGGAGACGCCATCCTTACCGACAACTGGCACACCAATGAAGTGCTGAGTCATGCGCGCAACAACTTCGAAGGTGTTACTTTCGCCATGCGCACGCTGGAGGCCTGGGGCGCGATGATCGAGAATGACCATCGTGCCTACTACACGGCCGGCGGGCGAATTTGGATGATGGATCTGGAACCCTGCGAAGGTAAGAAGCCGCGGCTGCCTGGCACGGGCCCGGGTAAGAAGTAGATTGCCGCGCATTTTGCTGATCGACGACACGCCGGAGATCGCCGAGCTGCTGACGTTCTCGCTGCGAGACCTCGGCTACGAGGTCTTCGCGGCGGGCTACACCCCCACGGTGAACGATCTGGTGATCGAGCATCGCGCCAATGCGGTGGTGCTCGATTGCACGGCCTTTGATATGAGTGAGGCGCTTTTCGATAGCTTGCGTCACCATCCGAATCACGCCGAGCTTCCGATCGTGATCATCAGCGATACACCCGAACAGGCGGATGCGAGCCTCCGTTCGCGAAAGGCGCGCAAAGTTCTGTTGGTTCCGAAACCATTTACCGGCGCTCAGGTAGGAAGAGCGCTGGCGCAGCTGCTCGAATAAATATGCCCTTGTGGAGCATGGACGACTGGCAATTCCTCGAACGCGAGGTCATCACCGACCCGAAGGGCAGGCAGTGGACGGTCGCTTTAATGGATGTGCTGGGCCAGCAGGGCGATCCGGATATGCCCAACAAGCTGCTGGAGCTGCAGTATTCCTCGGGTCGCTATTTCACTTTGATCTACGCGGACGGCGGAGCGCTCCAGCGAGAGCGCGGTTACGCATCCTTGCCAGAAGCCACCAACGCCTTCGGAAACTTGCTGGTAGCCGTGATCGACGGCAGCCTCGATCCTACACAACCGGTGTTTCGGCAGGATCTGGAAGATTAAGCCAGTGAAAGCGCAGTCGGCGTCTGGCCTTAGTTGCCCACCTTCGCCAGCAACTCCACGAATTTCTGCTCACGCTGCGACTGGTCCTTCCCGTCTAACGCCTCGGCGTGCTGCGTCATGTTCATCGAGCAGAACTTCGGACCGCACATGGAGCAAAATTTTGCGTCCTTGTAGAAATCGTCCTTCAGCGTTTCGTCGTGCATGGAGCGCGCGGCTTCCGGATCGAGCGATAGATCAAATTGCTTGTTCCAGTCGAACAGGAAGCGCGCGTAGGAAAGTGCGTCGTCGCGATCGCGCGCGCCAGGACGATGCCGCGCTACGTCGGCGGCATGCGCCGCAATCTTGTACGCGATCACCCCCTGCCTCACGTCATCAGCATTGGGCAAGCCCAGATGTTCCTTCGGCGTCACGTAGCAAAGCATCGACGCGCCGTGCCAGCCGATCATCGCCGCGCCAATCGCGCTGGTAATGTGGTCGTAGCCGGGCGCGATGTCGATAACCAGCGGGCCCAAAGTGTAGAACGGCGCTTCGTGGCAGAGTTCNATTTCTTTCTCCACCTGAAGCTTGATCTCGTCCATCGGAATGTGGCCGGGGCCTTCGATCATCACCTGTATGTCGTGTTCCCATGCTTTCTTCGTCAATTCACCCAAAACTTTCAACTCAGCAAACTGCGCCGCATCGCTGGCATCGGCCAGGCAGCCGGGACGTAGCCCATCGCCCAGCGAGAAGCTCACGTCATGTTTCTTGAAAATCTTGCAGAGATCGTCGAAGTGTTCGTAGAGAAAATTCTCCTTTTTGTGCGTGTTCATCCAATGCGCCAGTAGCGCACCGCCGCGGCTCACGATGCCGGTAATGCGGTTGCGAGCCAACGGCAGGAACTCGCGCAACACGCCGGCGTGGATCGTCATGTAATCGACGCCCTGCTCGGCTTGCTCTTCAATTACTTCGAGCATCAGGCCGATGCTTAAATCCTCGTTGCGCTTCACTCGCGAGAGCGCCTCATAAATCGGCACTGTTCCAATGGGCACGGGCGAGGCCTGGATAATAGCTTTGCGGATCGCGGGAATGTCGCCGCCAGTGGAGAGGTCCATCACGGTATCGGCGCCGTAATGCACCGAGTGGTGCAACTTCTTTAGTTCCTCGTCGATGTTCGAAGTGGTCGAGGAATTTCCGATGTTCGAATTGATCTTGCACTTGAACGCGATGCCGATGCCCATCGGCTCAAGCGACTTGTGATGAATGTTGGCGGGGATGATGGCACGCCCGCGCGCAATTTCACTGCGAACCAACTCCGGCTCAATCTTCTCGCGCCCAGCGACGAAGGCCATCTCCTCCGTAATCACGCCCTGGCGGGCGTAATGCATCTGCGACACGTTCCGCGAACCATTCGCAGCAGCCGTTGCCGCCAAACGTTTTTCGATCCAAGCCTCTCGAACTCCCATATTATTTCTCCTGATAAACTCGCTCGCGAAGCCGTATGTCTGCTCGCGTCGGATCCACATTGGCATGACCGCAGACGGAAAATCCCTGCTAGCGGCCCGGATCCAGATCTCTCATGATCACATGCAGCACTTGGCCGGTTTGTCGCGCATCGCGCTCCGTGACCTTAGTTTTCAGTCCACCACCGGCTGCGGCGTCATCTCGATACGCTCGCGCGATGGCTGGCAGCCGGGCGCACCCTCCGCGAATCAGTCCTGCTCTCTCCGCAACTGCGAGCCGCGTCTCGAACGACCAGTCGGAAATTTTCTCGGCCGGCGCGCCCGAGGTAATCAGCGCACTTAGCCCCTTGTGTTCCAGAGCGTCGGTCACAATCGCTTCTAGGATTCCACAAGAGGTGAGCAATGCGTTTTCGTATTCACCCTGCTCGAGGGCGCCACGACTATCGAGATAAGCCTGCTCGACAACGGGCCGAAGCTCGGCATTGTGAACAAATTCGAAGCGATGCGGAGGCGGTGCTTCCGACGACGCGGAAATGACCGGTCTGCTGTCAGTTTGGGAGAGCGACGCAACCGCTTGCTGAAGGACGCCGAGCAACCGTTGGACGATCTCGGCCGGCGCTCCCCCTTCCACGGCATGACCGTCCCCTGAGCGCATCAGAAAAGCCTGGCTAAATGACCGGGCAAGCCAGTGGGCCTTGCTCCCTCCCGACAATTGATTAATAGTGACTCCGCAATCTTCTTGCCAGGCCCTGGTAGCGCCGATGGCAGACACACTGGAAGGATCCGCCGCCACTAGCTCCCCGAGCTGACGGCCACGGCCAATCAGGCCATTGAGGTGAGAGAGGTAGGTTTCAATCTGCGCCCGCAGGCTTTCGTCCATCGGTTGCTTTTCCGGCTGGGTGTCCAAATCTGGGGAGTGCGCCTTGCGAGCCGTGTCGTCGCTCGGATTTGAGAACTCTTGACAGTCCGTGGGAAGCATGCTAACTTTTCCAGCCGCAAGTGGTTCGATGACTGGACCAGTATATATCACGGGTTTCGCCGCCGAGCCAAAAAGATTCGCCGTTTACCGGCCACGTGGGGTGGCTGCACTAAGAAGCTGAAGAGATGCCGAAGCCTGCCCTGGCAGGGTGAAGCCGATCGCCGCTGGCAAATCCGGAGGCGAACTGACGTGATTTCTTGGTGAGATCGGCGGACTTTATCAGTGATCAACATTGACGTTTCCACGTCGAAGTCGATAAGTTGTGGGAAAGTGCTTGGTTCCCTATGTGATTGAATTCCTGACGGAAGTGGAAGCCGACGCCGAACATGTTGGCAGGCGTCAGTCGACACACCCTGTGCTCCGCAGGAAGCAAGTCGCGAGGAAACTGGCGTTCTTGCAATGCGCTGTTAACGTATAACGCGCTGTCATGGAGGTAACACTATGGCTGGATCTCCGGCCGCTCTGATTCACCCCTCGCGTATTCCAAATCGTTGGATCCAGTTGATTGCCGGTATCGTCGCGATGATGGCCATCGCCAACCTGCAATACGCCTGGACTCTCTTTACCAAACCCATACAAGCCCACCTTCACGTCTCTTTGCAGGCGGTGCAGGTTACCTTCTTTATTTTCGTCGCGCTGGAAACCTGGCTCGTGCCCTTCGAAGGCTTTCTGGTGGATATGATCGGTCCCCGATTCATGCTGGGGATTGGATCCATCATGGTCGGACTGGGTTGGATTGGGTCCGGCCGCGCAGAGACGATCGGTAGCCTCTACTTCTGGTACGGAGTAGGCGGCGTCGGCGCTGGAATTGTCTATGGCGGGGCCATCGGGAACGCCCTGAAATGGTTCCCAGACTACCGCGGTCTGTGCGTCGGCCTGACTGCGGCAGCTTTCGGCATCGGAACGGCAACTACGATCGCTCCTATTGCCGACATGCTGAAGGTCTCTGGCTATCAGCACACATTTATCGTCTGGGGAATGATCCAGGGAGTCGTAGTGCTGGCCTCGTCCCTCTTCCTGGCAAGGCCGCCGGTCGGATGGACGCCGCCGAACTGGAAAGAGAAAGAAGCGAAGATTAAGGCCAAAGTGAACACTTCGGCCGTCGACATGACACCGCTGCAGATGCTATGCCAGCCGTCGTTCTACATCATCTACGTGATGATGACCATGTTGGCCTTCGGGGGACTGGTGGTCACCGCGCAGCTCAATCCGATGGCGGCCTCATACCACGTCGATAAAGTCGTGGTGCTCTGGGGCATGACCGCCTTGGTCATGGCGATCACGGTCGACCGTATCTTGAATGGTTTGACGCGTCCCTTCTGGGGATGGGTCTCTGACCACATAGGCCGCGAGAATGCCATCTTCATCTCGTTCATTCTCGAGGCGGTCGCAGTCTACGCCCTGCTCCAACTGATTGGCCATCCGGTCTGGTTCGTGGCACTGTCTGGCCTGTGTTTCTTTGCCTGGGGCAACATTTTCTCGTTGTTCCCTTCGATTACGGGCGACCTCTACGGGAAGAAGTGGGCCACTACTAACTACGGCATCGTGTACACCGCAAAGGGTGTCGCAGCGGCCTTTGCTGGTCCTGGCGCCGCTTGGTTGTTTGCCAAGACCGGTTCGTGGACCAAGGTTTTCTGGGCCATGATTGTGTGTGATCTGATCGCTGCGTTTATGGCTTTGCTGTGGCTGAAGCCTCTCGCGGCACGAGCCGTTCGCGCTTCGGAACAAACGACCTCGAGCGCCGGCATGCCTATGCCTGTGAAGGCGCGAGGCGTGGCGTAAGAAATTGCGCGGTGACAGTGGTTGATGGAGGTTGATAGATAAGGGCTCTCTCCTTGGGAAAGAGAGCCTTTTCTTATCTTCGGAACGCTGGCTTCTCAATAGGCGGTTTCGGCAAATACCTTACAAGCCGGGGACTCGAAGCACACTGCCAGGAACTATTGCTTCGCTGCTCGCAAACGTTCCTCCAGAGACTTTACCTCAAGGTTCAATCCCTCGGGGAGATGGCTGCCGAAGT
>JGI26341J46601_10000775_pt1 | contig 10119 bp, 7 predicted proteins | sample BogFormECP12_OM3_FD_46601 | JGI IMG/M metagenome (IMG submission 46601) | reverse complement strand
CCGGGGCCGCGGGGGCGGCGGGGGCCGGGGGCGCCACGCCGCTGCCATCCTCGGCCTGATCCTCGGCCTCGTCGGGTTCGTCGTCTCGATGACCGCGGTGGCCATCCAGTTGCTGCCCAGGCAGTTCACGGTGCGCCAGCAGCGCCAGATCGAGGCGTGGGAAGTCATGCGCCNCTGGCAGACGATGCCCGCTGGGCAGATCTTCCCGGCCTCGGTCTCCTACCAGCTGTCCGCCCAGGTGCTCCAGGATGCGGCCCCGCTTGACCTGGGTGCGCTCCGGGTCAGCATCGCGCCGCAGGAATCCAACTGCGCCAAGGCCGTGACCAGCGCGGCGGTCGGCACGGTGCTCCGCAGAAACGGGTGCGAGGCGGTGCTGCGCGCGACCTACGTCGATGCCACCCGGAGTTACGTGATGACCGTCGGCGTGGCGGTGCTGCCGACCGAAGCCGCGGCCGCCAGCGCCGACAGCGGACTGTCCCAGACGCGGCTGGCCGCGGCGCGCGATGCGGTCGGCGCCGATCGGCTCCCGGCCGGCGTCCTGGTGGTCAGGTTCAAGGGCGCGGCCGCCCGGCTATACGACTACCACAGGCAGATCTCCGCCAGCTTCACGGCCGGCCCGTACGTCGTCATGTACGCCGCGGGGTACTCCGACAACCGGCCGCTGGTCCCGGTGTCCCAGGACACGTACTCCTACCGGGAGATGACCAGCATGGCCGCGGGCGTCGCGCATTCCGTCGCGAACACGCTCGCCGCCCGCCCCGCCCCGCCGCACTGCCCGGGCGCACCGGGATGCTGAACCAGGGCTGGCGTCAGGGCCTCGCCGTGCTGGCCGCGTTCGGCGTGGTGGCGCTGGCCACCCTGCCCGGCCCGGCCAGCGCGGCGGTGCGGCGGGAAGGCGGAGAGTTCGCGGGCTCGGCCGCCGCCGACGGCATCAGGGACAACCAGCAGTGGGTGCTGGACATGCTCCAGGCCGAAGCGGCGTGGTCGGTGACCNGAGGCTCCGGGGTGACCGTCGCGGTGCTCGACAGCGGGGTGGACCCGAACGTCAGCGACCTCGCCGGATGGGTCACCANCGGTCCGGACTACACCGGCGTGACCACGAGCCCGGCCAGCAAGGACTGGGGCGTGCACGGTACCTGGATGGCGTCGCTNATCGCCGGGCACGGCCATGACGGCGGCCTCGACGGGGTCATCGGCATCGCACCCGAGGCGCGGATCCTGTCGGTCCGGGTGATCCCGGACCGACAGGATCCGCACTACGGCAAGTACGAGCNAGAGCCGGAGACCGTCATCCAGCAGTCGCTGGCCGACGGGATCGCCTATGCGGTGGCGCACGGCGCGCGGGTCATCAGCATGTCGATCGGCTACAGTGCGCCGAGCNGCACGGTCCGGGAAGAGCTGCAGCAGGCCTANGACCGCGGCGTGGTGGTGATCGCCTCCGCCGGGAACTCCGGTGGCCCGGCCGGCTCGGGCCACGGCGAGGCACCCGAGTCGTTCCCCGCCAACTACCCGGGCGTGATCAGCGTGGGAGCCGTCGACTCGAGCGGCGCGGTGGCCGGCTTCTCCAGCGACAACCTCTCCGTCCAGGTGGCGGCGCCTGGGGTATCGGTACCCGCCCAGGGCCGNGACGGGCAGTACTGGTGGGTCAGCGGCACCAGCCCGGCCTGCGCGCTCGTGGCCGGGGTCGCCGCCCTGATCAAGTCGAAGTATCCGGGACTCGCGCCCGACCTGGTGGCCAGCGCGCTGACCTCGACGACCACGGACCGGCCGTCCGGGGGCTATGACAGCCAGGTGGGATTCGGCATCGTGGACGCGGCTGCCGCCCTGGCCAGGGCCGGGGAACTGGCGGGCGCCCGGACCGCGGAGGCCAGCCTGAAGGACAGCGCCCGGTATCGCGGCGTGCCCGCGCCGCCGCCGGTCCACTCGCGCGGTTCCGGACAGCTCGTCTTGTTCGCGCTCCTCGCGCTGGCCTCGCTGGCGCTGAGCGCCGCCGCCGGGACCCAGCTCGTCATGCTGCGTCGCTCAGCGGGCCGGGCGAACCGGTGACGGCCGCCGCCGCGGGCGGCGCCGGATTGCCGCCGCTGGACGACTTCGCCAGCCGCGTGCTCGACGTGGTGGACTCGATCCCGCCCGGCCGGGTGATGTCCTACGGCGACATCGCCGAGTACCTGGGGGACGGCCCAGGTCCCCGCCAGGTCGGCNGGGTGATGGCCGTCTACGGCGGCGCGGTGGCGTGGTGGCGGGTGATTCACTCCGACGGCACGCCCGCCCCCGGTCACGACAGCGTGGCGGTCGAGCACTACCTGGCCGAGGGCACGCCGCTCCGCTCCGCCCGCCCGCCCGTCCGGGTGGACATCCGCCGCGCCCGCTGGGCCGGTGGATCCGGACCCCAACAGTCTTAAGGATCGGCCCCGCCGCGACACGCTGGGTGTTCGGTGAACTAGCCGCGAAATGTCAGTGGCGTCTGCTGGAATGCGGTACTGATGGACCAGTCCCACGCACCCGCGTACCGCCTCGTCCGCCGGCCTCTGCCCGCGGCCTCGGCACCGCGCCTGGACCAGGCGCAGCAGCAGGTGGTGGACCACGAGGGCGGGCCGCTGCTGGTGCTGGCCGGGCCCGGCACGGGCAAGACGACCACGATCGTGGCCGCCGTGGCCGACCGGATCGAGCGGCGCGGCATCGCTCCCGAGCGGATCCTGGTGCTGACGTTCAGCCGCAAGGCGGCGGCCGAGCTACGCGAGCGGATCACCGCCCGGCTGCGCCGGACCACCCGCGAGCCGCTGGCGGTGACCTTCCACAGCTACGCCTACGCGCTGGCCCGCCGCGAGTTCGTGCTCGCGGGCGACGAGCCGCCGCGGCTGCTTTCCGCGCCCGAGCAGCTGCTCGAGGTGCGCCGCATGCTGCGCGGCGAGGCCCAGGACGGCGGGACCCGCTGGCCCGAGCGGCTCCGGCCGGCCCTGGCCACCAGGGGCTTCGCCGAGGAGGTGCGCGACCTGCTGCTGCGGGCCGCAGAGCGCGGCCTGGACGGCCGGGGCCTGCGTCAGCTGGGCAAGCTGCGGGACCGCGACGACTGGATGGCGGCCGCCGCGTTCCTCGACCGGTACGCGGCGCGCTTCGACCTCGCGCCGGTTCCCGCCTACGACTACGCGGAGATCGTCCGCATCGCCGCCGCCCTGCTCGGCCGCGAGGAGACCAGGCAGCGTGAGCGGGGCGCGTACGACGTGGTGCTGGTCGATGAGTACCAGGACAGCGACCCGGCGCAGGAGTCGCTGCTGATGGCGCTGGCCGGGGAGGGCCGTGAGCTGATCGCGGTGGGCGACCCGGACCAGTCCATCTACGCCTTCCGGGGCGCCGACGTGCGCGCGCTCACCGAGTTTCCCGACCGGTTCCGCACCGCGGACGGCCGGCCGGCGCCGGTGGTGGCGCTGCGCGCCTGCCGCCGCAGCGGGCCGTTCCTGCTGGCCGCGTCCCGCCGGGTGGCCCGGCGCCTGCCCGCCGCCCCGGCCGCGCCCGGCAGCCCGACCCCAGGCGGTCCGAGCCTAGACGGCCCGACCCCGGCGGCCGGACCCACGGCCATCCGGGCAGTCACCGTGACCTGGTTCCGGTGCCCGGTGCCCCGGCCGGCGAGGTCCGCATCCTGGTCGCTGACAGCTCGACCCAGGAGGCTGCGCTGGTCGCCGACACGCTGCGCCGCGCCCACCTGGCGGACGGGGTGCCCTGGTCGTCGATGGCCGTCCTGGTGCGCTCGGCGACCAGGCAGGTGCCGCTGCTGCGGCGGGCGCTCACGGCGGCAGGAGTCCCGGTCACCGTGGTCGGCGACGAGCTGCCGCTGGCCGACGAGCCGGGCACCCGGCCGCTGCTGATGCTGCTGCGCTGCGCGCTGCGGCCGTCCGAGCTCGACGAGCAGACCGCCGCCGAGCTGCTCTGCGGCCCGCTGGGCGGCACGGATGCCCTCGGCCTGCGCCGCCTGCGCCGGTCCCTGCAGCTGCTGGCCGACGCCGACCCCGACCCGAGAACCCCAGGAAACCAAACCCCAGGAAACCAAACCCCAGGAAACCAAACCCCAGGAAACCAAACCCCAGGAAACCAAACCCCAGGAAACCAAACCCCAGGAAACCCGAGCAGCCCAGGGAGCCAAAAGATCCCGGCGAACGGCGACATGCTCGCGGCGGCCCTGCTCGACCCGCGCGACCTAGCCGTGGTGCCGGACCGGGTGGCGGCGCCCGCCAAGCGCGTCGCCGACCTGCTCGCGGTGGCCCGGTCCGCGATCAAGGCCGGCGGCAGCGCCGAGGACGTGCTCTGGGCCATCTGGGACGCCTCCGGCCTGGCCGGGCAGTGGCAGCTCCTCAGCGCGGCGGGCGGCCCGGCCGGGGCGGCCGCGGACCGGGACCTGGACGCGGTGCTGGCCTTGTTCGACCAGGCCGGGCACTTCGCCGACAGCATGCCGCCGGGCGCGCCCGGCCTGTTCGCCGAGAGCCTGTCCGGGCAGGAGATCGCCGGCGACACGCTGGCCGAGCGGGCCGTCAGAGAAGATTGCGTCCGGATCCTCACCGCGCACCGGTCCAAGGGCCTGGAGTGGGATGTCGTAGTGGTCGCGGGCGTCCAGGAGGAGACCTGGCCCGACCTGCGGCTGCGCGGATCCCTGCTCGGCGTCGACGAGCTCTCCGAGGCGGTGCACCACGGCCTCTCCCAGGCGGTGCACCACGGCCTCTCCGAGGCGGGGCGGCCCGATCGGCCGGACCAGGGGCAGGCTGCCGATGTCGACGCCGCCATGCTGGCCGCCAAGCTCCTGGCCGAGGAACGGCGGCTGTTCTACGTGGCGGTCACCCGGGCCCGGCGGCGGCTCGTGGTCACCGCGGCGGGCGGTGAGGACACTGACCAGCGGCCGTCCCGGTTCCTGACCGAGCTGGCGGGCGACGACATCCTCATCGAGCGGGTCGCCGACGCGCACGGCGGGCACCGCTGGCTGTCCATGCCCGCGCTGGTCGCCGACCTGCGCCGGGCCGCGGCCGATATCGCGCGGCCGCCGGCCGTCCGGCAGGCGGCGGCGGCCCAGCTGGCCCGGCTGGCCGCCGCCGGGGTCCGCGCCGCCCACCCGCGCGAGTGGTACGCGCTGACCGGGCTGTCCGACGACGGCCCGATCGTGACCGGCGGCGAGGCGGTCCGGCTGTCCCCCTCCCAGGTCGAGTCGTTCACCAGGTGCGGGCTGCGCTGGCTGCTCGAGGCGGCGGTCGGCGCGGGGCGAACCGATGTCCTGCGCCACCTGGGCACCGTTATTCACGCGGCCGCCGTCCTGGCTGCCTCTGGTGCGGCCGAACGGGCGGTAGCTGATCGCATCGACGAAATCTGGCACCATCTTGACTTCGGGAGCGCCTGGTACAGCGCCAAGCAGCGCGCCCTGGCCGAGCGCATGGTCCGCCGGTTCCTCGACTGGCACGCCGAGAACCCGCGCGAGCTGATCGCGGTGGAGCAGGCGCTCAAGGTCCGGATCGGCCAGGTCGAGATCACCGGCCGGGTGGACCGGCTGGAAGCGGACGAGACGGGCCGCGCGGTCGTCGTGGACCTGAAGACCGGCGGCAGCGCGCCCCGCGAGGACGAGCTCGGCCGGCACCCGCAGCTCGGCGTCTACCAGCTGGCGGTGCTGCTCGGGGCGTTCGAGCGGTTCGGCCTGGCCGAGCCGGGCGGCGCGGAGCTCGTCCAGGTCGGCAAGGCGGCCGGGGTGACCCTGCGGGCCAAGGTGCAGCGGCAGGGCGCGCTGGCCGAGGATCCGGAGCCGGGCTGGGCCAAGGACCTGGTGGAGACCGTCGCGGCCGGCATGGCCGGGCCCGTCTTCGAGGCCCGGGTGAACCCGGGCTGCCGCANCTGCCCGGTCGCCTCCTGCTGCCCCGTCCACCCCGAAGGGGAGCAGGTCGGACCGTAACCTCCGCGATGACTTGATTCCACAGGATTCCCGGCACGCCGNCTCGGCGCGAACCCGCGTCGGGTGGTGAACTTCACTCGTAGGCGGCCAGGCCGTCCAGCACCATGGCCGGTGCGATGGCGNCTGGGNCCAGAGGAAGGACGAGGCAATGGCCGAGGAGACCAGCGGGACTTCAGCCGACAGCCCGCGAGCGCTGCGGATGCGGATCGCGGGTACCCGGCGGACGTTGCCAGCACTGCAGGACGAACTGTTCCTGGATGTGGGCGACGCCGCCCGCAAGCTTTCGAGGTTCTGGGTCTTGCTCGTCCTGGCGGCAACCATCGCCACCGCCGGCATCTTGACCGAGTCCACAGCGACCGTCATCGGCGCGATGATCGTTGCTCCGCTCGGTACGCCCATCATGGGAATGGGGCTGGCGGTAGTGATCGGCGACGCCCGCCGGCTCACCAGCTCAGCCGGCCTGGTGCTCAGCGGCGCCGTCGTGGTGGTTCTACTGGCGGCCTTCCTGGCGTGGATCCTCCCGGAGTTGCAGCCGCTCGCCACGAACGGACAAATCACCAGCCGGACGTCNCCGAGTGTCATCGACCTTCTCGCCGCCGTCGCGACGGGATTCGCAGGCGCTTACGGGCTGGCCCGCAAAGATGTCTCCGACGTGATGCCCGGGGTGGCGATCGCGATCTCCCTGGTCCCTCCGCTGGCGGTAGTCGGAATCACGGCCGCCGCCGGTGACTGGGGCAGTGCCTGGGGGGCGTTCCTGCTGTTCGCCTCGAACGTCGTGGCGATGATCGTGGCTGGGACCATCCTGCTGACGCTGTACGGCTACCACCACGAGGCGCGGCGGTCGCCGGGTTTCCATCAGCGCCCCGCGTACGTTGTCATCGCCGTCTCCGTGGTACTGATCTTGGTGCCGCTTGGCCTCACCACCGCGCAGACCGCCCGCGAGCAGGTATGGCTGAGCCGGGCGTCCGCGGCCGCCGAGGCCTGGACGGCCGGACGCGGGTACGTGCTGCAGGACGTGAGCTTTGACGGATCGGATCTGCACGTCATGATCGAGGGCTCCGGCCCCGAGCCGCCGACGTCGGAGCTCCTCGGCCAGTTGCGCGGCCAGCTGCCCGCGGGCACGCCGGTGGTCGTGAACACGCTGACCGGCGGCTTGGTCTTGATCGGCCGCGTGCCCGCGTAGTCATCCGCGACGGGTGATGCGGGCGGTTGGCCGGGCGGCGGATGCTGGCGGTGTCCGCTTGCCGCGCGAAAGGAGCCGAAGATGGCCGGGCTGAAGGCCGATTCGGCGGACCTGCCGTGACTGAACCCGGCGCAGCGGCATGGATCGATGTGTCCGTGACCGTCCGGCACGGCATGCCCCACTGGCCGGACAACCCGCCCATCGTCATGCAGCGGTCGATGGACATCGGCCGCGGTCATGAGTGCAACCTGTCCCACCTGGCCATGGGCGTGCACAGCGGCACCCACGTCGATGGGCCCCTGCACTTTNTCCACCAGGCCGCCGGGGTGGATGAGATGCCGCTGGCGGCGACGATGGGCGCGGCACGGGTCATCGAGATCACCCATCCCCGGCAGGTCACCGCCGACGAGCTTCGCGGGCATTCGCTGCGGGCTGGTGAGCGCGTGCTGTTCCGTACCTCCAACTCGGCCCGGTGCTGGCAGGCCGAGAAGTTCGTCGAGGACTTCGTCTACATCTCCGAGCAGGCCGCCGAACACCTGGCTGAAACAAGAGTCAGGACGGTCGGGATCGATTATCTGTCCGTGGGNGGGTACCACGCCGATGGGGCGAAGATCCACCGCATCCTGCTCACGGCGGGCATCTGGATCATNGAGGGTCTGGACCTTTCTGCCGTCCCGGCGGGCCGGTACGAACTGATCTGCCTCCCGGTCAAGCTGCACGGCAGTGACGGAGCTCCGGCCCGGGCCATCCTGCGGCCNGTTACTTAAGGTCACCGGGGAGAGAATATGAAGGCCGTCGCGGTCTTTCCTGAATCTCGTCAGGTCAAGCTCATCGACCAGGACGTTCCCCGGATCTCNCGGCCCGACCAGGTCCTGTTGCGCCTGCTGGATGTCGGCATCTGCGGCACCGACAAGGAGATCTGTTCCTTCGAGTACGGCACGCCGCCGCCCGGGGATGATTACCTGGTGATCGGCCATGAGTCGCTGGGCGAGATCGTGCAGGTCGGCCCGTCCGTCGAGCGGCTGCGGCCGGGGGACCTGGTGGTGCCCTCGGTCCGCCGCCCCTGTCCGCGTCGCGGCTGCCTGGCCTGCCGGACCGGGCACCAGGATTACTGCTACACCGGCGAGTTCACCGAGCGCGGCATCAAGGAAGCCCACGGCTACATGACCGAGTACGCCGTCGTGGACCTCGAGCGGTACATGACCGTGGTGCCGCCCGACCTGCGCGAGATCGCGGTGCTGGCCGAGCCGCTGACCATCGCGGAGAAGGCGCTCGCGCAGATCTTCTGGATGATGCAGCACCGCCCTCCCTGGCTCGACCCGAACACCCCCGCCCCCGAACGCGGTGCCGGGCTGTCGGCGGTGGTGCTCGGCATCGGCCCGGTCGGGCTGCTGGGCACGATGACGCTGGCCATGGCCGGCTTCACCACGTACGTCTATTCCCGCGAGCTGCCGCCCAGCCCGCGGATCGACCTGGTCCACGCCATCGGCGCGACCTACCTCTCCTCCCGGGAGACCACGTTCGGTGACCTGGCCGCGCAGATCGGCAACATCGACCTGGTCTACGAGGCGGTCGGGCACTCCCACTTCGCCCTGCAGGCCCTGCAGGTCCTGGGCACCAACGGCATCTTCGTGGTGACCGGCGTCCCCGGCCTGCAGGACTTCATCCAAGCCGACCCCGCCCGCCTCATGCGGGACATGGTGCTCAAGAACCAGGTCCTGCTGGGCACCGTCAATGCCGGACCGGACGCCTTCGCCGCCGCGCTCCGCGACCTGGACGCCTTCGGGCGACGCTGGCCCGCCGTGGTATCAACGCTCATCGCCGGCCGTTATCCCCCGGAGCAGGCACCGGACCTGATCCTCGGCCGGCCGGCCGGCATCAAGACCGTCATCGCTTTTGACGCACCAGGGTGACAGCACCTCGATCGCGCCGCAACGCCGCTGGTCGGTCTTCAGGTCCGAGATAGCGGGCTTCCGCCCAGAGTCGACCGGCTCGGCCGCCGGCTCNCAATCGGTTCTGCGGTCACCGCGCATACNCTCCCCGCCAGTCACGAGGTGAACTCGGGCGACTGCCAANCGCNAAAGCTGCCACCCGATCCCTCCGGGTGCCGTCATGATGTGCTGGCCATAGTCTGCGCCCGACCCCAGGATCCGGGACTCATCCTGCGGGGGTGATGCGAGCCGCCGTTGTCCGCGCCACGCTGGCAGCCTGCCGGCCGTCCGCGAACCGCGGGTCGGCCGGAAGTCGCGACGGCAGCGAGCGGATGGCGACGACATGGGTGACATGGTCGATGAGGAGCGTCAGCGGCTGGACGATGCTGGCCTGACCGGATGGCCGGACCGGCCGGTGATTTACGAGGTCAACACCGCGATCTGGCTGGCTGACCTGTCGCGGGCCGCCGGGCGGCGGGTGACGTTGGCCGATGTGCCGGCTTCGGCCTGGGACGACGTGACGCCGGCCGGCATCGACGCGGTGTGGCTGATGGGCGTGTGGGAACGAAGTCCGGCCGGCCTGGAGCTGGCGAACGCGAACGCCGGGCTGCAGGCCTCGTTCACCGATGCGCTGCCCGACCTGCGGCCTGACGACGTGATCGGATCGCCGTACTGCGTGCGCCGGTACGTCGTCGACGCCTCGTTCGGCGGCCCCCCAGCCCTGGCTGAGGCACGCGCCGCGTTGGCCGGCCGGGGCATCCGGCTGCTGTTGGACTACGTGCCCAACCATGTCGCGCCCGACCATCCCTGGGTGACGAGCCAGCCGGACCTGTTCGTCAACGGTCACGAGGCTGACATCGAGGCTGAACCGGCGGCCTGGGTCCGGGCCGCCGGGCACATCCTGGCCCACGGCCGCGACCCGTACTTCCCGCCCTGGCCCGATGTGGTGCAGCTCGACGCGTTCTCGCCCGCGATGCGCGCGGCGACCGTGGCGACCCTGACCGACATCGCCGCGCAGTGCGACGGAATCCGCTGCGACATGGCCATGCTGATGACCAACCAGGTCTTCGCCAAGACCTGGGGCA
>JGI26341J46601_10000771_pt1 | contig 10134 bp, 4 predicted proteins | sample BogFormECP12_OM3_FD_46601 | JGI IMG/M metagenome (IMG submission 46601) | reverse complement strand
GGTGTTGCGCCTGTCAATCTCGTATGCCGTCGTAACGATCGCTCTCTTGTCTCTCTCCGGCGGCCTCCTTTACTGGTTCTTACGAGGCAGTTTAGAGGTAGAGGCTCGGAATACGCTCACCGACAAGATTTCGGTAATGCGACAGATCCTGCGTGAGCGCCCGAACGATCGGGAGGCCCTGGAAGAAGAAGTACAATGGGAGAGCACCGCGCGCAGCCAGAGTATGTATTACAGCCGGCTAACGCAGGACGCCGGCGCTTTGGTTATTCAGTCGCCCGGCGCTGAGACTCTGATTCCTGATTTGGCGGACTGCCCGCCGCCGGCGACCGAAAATCGGCCGCTCGACGAAAGCAGAGAATATCATCCGACCCCAGGAAAGACGCTGCTCCTCGGCAGCGCCTGGGTGTCTAGCTCGGCGAATGCGGGAGAATCGCCAAACGAGCCTCATCGGTTTATTTATACCGTCGCCCTCGATATCACACCGGAACAAAATATTCTGCTAGCTTACCGGAATAACCTGTTGCTGGTCCTGATCGCCGGGTCCGTTATCTCCGCTGGCGCCGGTACATACGTCGCGCGGCAGGGTATCCGGCCGATTCAAGAGATTTCGGCAGCTGCGCATCGGATCACTGCAAACGCCTTGGCCGAGAGAGTCGGTGCCACAGCTTGGCCTCGTGAGTTGGCCGGCTTAGCGGCTGAATTCGACGGTATGCTCCAACGATTGGAAGATTCGTTCAAACGACTCTCTCAATTTTCGGCCGATATCGCTCATGAATTGCGTACGCCGATTAACAACTTGATGGGCGAAGCAGAGATCGCGTTGCGGAAAGAGCGCACACCGAACGAATACGCCCGGGTGATCTCTTCAAGCCTGGAAGAATATCATCGCATGGCGGACCTGATAGGCAGCTTGCTATTTTTGGCGCGAGCAGAAAACGCAGATCTCTCTCTGCACATGACCTGGTTCCAGGCTGGCGAAGAGCTCACACAATTATTGTCCTACCACGATCTTCAAGCGAGCGAATTCGAAGTCTGCCTTCGGTGTTCCGGAGAGGCTAAACTCTTCGCTGATCTAACCCTGTTTCGACGGGCTGTTAGCAACTTGGTGTCCAACGCCTTAAAAAACACTCCCCCTAAAGGGAGCGTCACAATTCAAGTCGCGTCGCGGTTCCGTAGCGTCGAAATCTTGGTAAAGGATACAGGGNACGGAATTTCGTCCAAGCATTTGCCAAAGCTGTTCGACCGTTTCTATCGAGTTGACGCTTCCCGGGCGCGTTCCACTGCCGGCACCGGCCTGGGGCTAGCCATTGTCAAAACCATCATGGACCTGCATGGCGGGTCCGTGACCATCGAAAGCGAATTACAACAGGGAACCTCTGTGAGGTTGGTGTTCCCGGTAACGGGAATTCAGGAGTCCAGAGTTCAAGAGTTGAGGAGTTCAGTAGCCGAATACCGGTGAACCGCCTGCTGGCCGAGCCGAATTCTCTGTCACACGAACGTATTAATCCCCATCATCAGACCGGAAAGCCGGCGTCCCATTCTGCAACTTTTGAACTCCTGACTCCTGGCTAAAAGTGACAGTTTTGTCACAATCTCCACCTGGAACATCCGATGCGGGCTGTCACGATCAACGGGCATGAAGTTCCCGGGCCTTGTGAAAAGTCNGAAAAATTCAGGATGGATCTCCGATCAGTTCAAGGTTTTTGTCATGGTCTTTTTGTTTTCCTGCGGCAATATGGCCCGAGCTCAGGTCGAGGCCGGTTCGCCCGCCCCATCGAATCAAGCCGGCTCTGCGGCTGACCAAAACGCCGTAACGGAGCTCAATCATATCACCGTCACGGGGTACGTGGTGCCACGAATAGGTGAAGGAGCCCAGCCGGTCACAACGCTGGATCAGGATTTCTTCACCAAACAAGGCGATCAGACGGTGGCTGATGTCTTGTTGAGGCTATCGGAAAACTTTGCCGGCTTCACGCCCGCGCTGAATGCTGGAGAGAGCACAGCGGAGGGGGGATCGGCGGTGAATCTTCTTGGGCTGGGTGCGAACGCCACCTTGGTGCTCATCGACGGTCGTCGACAAGTGACCTACCCTTTCGCCCAGTTTGGGACGGAGGGTTTTGTTGATCTCAATTCGATCCCGATCGCAGCGGTGGATCGGATTGAATATCTAAAGGACGGAGCCAGCGCGATCTACGGCTCCGACGCCATAGCGGGAGTAGTTAATATTATTTTGAAAGATGAGTACGAGGGCGCCGATTTGAAGTTTTATTTTGGAAGCACCAGTCGAGGTGACTACCAAGTCTATCATCTATCGGCTGTGACCGGATTGAGTGAAAAACTCGGCGAGAATTCGAAGTTCAGTCTCCTCGCGACCTTTGACTATTATGACCAAAGCCCCGTTCTGAGCGAAGATCGAACATACAGTTCCGAATTACAGCATTCGAAATTTGGCTCGTATTACGACCAAGCGCAGACCAACAGCACTGCCGGCTATTTTGGCGACGCGGCTGGCAATACCTATACGGTAATTCCGGGAACCCGAGGACCGCAGATCACGCAGAACGACTTTATTATTAATGGTCCTTCGAATTCGTTGCTTACGGTGAAGGATACTGAGTTAATCCCCCGTGAACAGCGCTACGGTTCTTACTTTAAAGTCAACTACGAACCGACGGATAGGCTAAAACTGTACGAACAATTCATGTATCAGCGAAACGAAGAAATAAATCAGAATTACGCATCACAGCCGACACAAGCAGATCCGATTACGATACCGGCCAACAATCCTTACAATCCCTTTGGATTACCGCTGCAGCCCCTTGGGCAGACACTTTCCGAGGTCGGCGCGCAAACTCAGGACGCCGTGATTCAAACATATCGGACAGTTTCTGGCGCGACTTTGTTTCTGCCGAAGAACTGGTCGATCGATTTCAGTTTTCTTTACGCGGAGAGTGACGGAGACGCAAACTCATACAACGAAGTCTCCGTTTCGAAGCTGAACGCCGCCCTTGCCGGAACCTTGCCGGGGTATGTCGGCCAATTTTACAACCCGTTCGTTGATCAAGCCGCAGTAAGCAATCCAAACGGAGGCATTGCCAATGGGATCCGGATTACGCAGTTTCAAGATGTGAGAAGCAGCCTTTTGATTTGGGCGCTTCGCGCCGGCGGCGAAGTCATCGATCTGCCCGGGGGCCCAATTACAATAGGACTGGGTCTGGAATACCAGAGCGACGACTATGTTTCGCGAGTCGATCACTATACTGCGACCTTTGATGTGGTAGGCCTTGGGGCGGCTATCAATGGGGTCGGAAAACGGTATGAAAAGAGCGCATACTACCAAGTTTTAGTCCCAATTCTAGGGGAAAAGTGGTCATGGCCAGGGGCTCGCGCGTTACAGGCGATTGTTTCCGAACGTGATGATAACTACAGCGATTTTGGTTTGGCGGCAAAACCAAAATTCGCGCTGCTCTACAAACCATTCAACGATTTGACTTTTCGGGCTACCTATTCGGAAGGTTATCGTGCTCCTGCGCTAACTGAGTTGTACAGTGGCACTTCCTTTGCGTTTGAGGATCTCGTTGATCCAAAGAACCCCTCTCTAGGAGAACAGAGTTACGAAGTGCGGACATCTGGCAATCCTAATTTGAAGGCCGAAACCTCTTATGGTTATTACGCCGGCGCTGTCTGGTCGCCTGGATCAAGCGATCCTGAACATAGCTGGTGGGGATGGGCAAACGGCTTTAACGCCTATATTGACTGGTTCCAGGTACAGAAGGAGAACAATATCAGTGTGTTAAATGCCCAGCAACTGCTGAATCAAGAAAACGATTTTCCGGGGCTGATCGTGCGAGAACCGGACGGCACGATCAAGTATGTCGACGATCCATTCGTGAACCTCGGAGAGGTGTTGGTCGATGGACTGAGCTTCGGAGGAAGCTACCAGACTAAAGAGTACGGTTGGGGAAAGATCGATTTAGAAGTGGATTGCACCTATATTTACAACTATTCGGTGCAAAACATTAACAAGAAGAGCGCCGTCATTTCTGGTTTTGGCACGATCCAGCTCCAGCCTAGTCCGGTGCTAGCCGAGGACGACAGCTTTACGCTGCCGGATTTTAAATCGACTGCCAGCATTTTCTACGCGAAGACGCTGTTTGGAACAGACATTTTCAGGACAGGTTTTAACCTCAACTATATCGATTCCGAACACGACGTACTGGATAACTATAAAGGAACACTACCGAACGCCGCTGTCGAGCCTAACGGTGCTGTTCACCGAATCGGAAGTTTCACTACCCTTGATTGGCAGATTTCGTACGAGTTAGGTGCGCCGGCGGAAATAAGCCCGCAGGCGCCCAGGCCGGGCTACGGAAAAGACGGGAAAAAGTTAGTAGGCGAAGCCGCTATTTCTCCGAAACCAGAAGCGTCGAATCGCGGCATCAAACAATGGTTGGCAGGATCGAAGGTAACTTTCGNTATCAACAATGTTTTTGACACTNCTCCGCCATTTGCCGATACCTTCGTCGGGTACGATCCGCAGACCGCTAATCCGCTCGGAAGATACTTTTACTTCGAGCTAGAGAAGAAGTTTTAGTTAGCCCACTGCTGTCCAATAAGCGCTCTAAAAAAGAACTGACAAGAAGGCTTTTGTTTCTGGTTAGAGTTGAACCATGGCGGATTTTTCATGAAAAATCCGGGCTAGTTGCTTGTGGCGCTGGAATTCTCGGTTGCGGCAGCTTTTACGAACTTCACATTGAGCAACAGCATTTTCCGATTTCGCCGAAGATTCGCACCCGTCCGCCGGACTGGATAGGGTACCGCGCCCTGTAACCCTTCCCAAACGATCCGATTAAACTTGGCGACGTCGCCGAGATGATCCTCAACGCTGAAATCAAANTCCTTCGTCATTTCCGCCCAATAGGCCGCATCNTGGGTCGAACGCGGAATCGATTTGTGAACAGCGTAGGCTGAGGCTGCAATTGGCAATTGCGTATTGGCAAGATACGCAGAGGCCACCGCCTTGTAGTCCCATTCCCGTTGGTTCAGATCAAAAACGGCCAACATCGGTTGCTGAGTCGCAGTATGGATATCCACATGATCGGTGCCGAGAATATCTTCGATTGTCCGTAATACGTTCACGGTCGTATACTGGTTGGAAACAACGGCGCCATGTTTGATGTACGGGCCTGCGACAAAAGCGATGGAGCGATGAGCATCCACATGGTCCGCTCCATCCTGAGCGTCATCTTCCAGCGCAAAGATAAGCGTGTTGTATTTGTACCGGCTGTGCGCGACGCGTTCGACCAGCCGGCCGAGCGCATAATCATTGTCGGCTTGCTGAAGCTCAATCGTATTTACGCCATCGATCGCGGTCGAAAAATTGCCGGTGTGATCGTGCATGATCCGCACGAGCTCCAGGCTGGGGAGCTGGCCGTTCTGGTCGTAGCTATCGAACTCTCGTTCCCATTCGACTTCCCGGTAGTAGTCAGGAAAAGCATTGTCAAAGCCTCGAAAGTACGGATCAAAACGGGTCTGAAGCTCTGGCTCGGTTACATATGCCACTTGGGTGCCAGTTTGATACGGATTAGTGTCTTCCGGAATGCTTAAGGGTGTGTTGGCCGGTGCTGAGTAACGAGTAAGATCACAGAACACGCCGTAATCCCGGACCGATAACCCTGCGCGCAGCACAGCGTCCCATATGTATCCACCTTGGGGCGCGGATATTCCCGGGCCGTCCGGCGCAGCTACGTTGCCGGTGCCTGGCAAAATATCCGGATCAACTGGTGTGGCGGGGTCAGCAGCCAGCCGCTCAGCCAACGTTGCCAAGCCGATATTAATCTCCCGATTGGTACCCTTATATTCATAGTCGGTTCCCCGGCCTCCGCCGAGCGGGCTTGAACCGTAGTTTAAAGGGACCGATTTCGTTCCAAAATCGCTTTCGCGGCCCGATGTACTCCAAGGCCACCCGTTCGCGCTCACGTCCCCGGAATCATAAAAATTATCCAGGTCAACGAAATAACTGGCCAGCTTGTGCTGGCTTGGCGTGATCGCGGTTCCAAACTCTGTGATCGACGGATCGCCGTTGCCCCGATCCAAGTCGCCCAAAACCTGATCATAGGTACGGTTTTCTTTGATCACGTAAATGACGTGCTGGATGCGACAGCGCAGCTCATGAATGAGCCAGGCATCCTTGTCTGAACAGATCGCTGCAAACCCGTTGTTCGCAGCCACCGTCCGGGTGAGATTTCTGCGCGTTCGATTTTCGGGCACCGGAAAGCTCAGCAACGATGATTTTTCCATTTTTTCGATATACTGGTTGCTCGCGTTTTCCGCGGTCGATCCTTTGGGAAAGTAGCTCGGATCCGGTCCGGTTGGGCTCTTGCCGTTGACGACATAGAGCATATGGCCATCGTTGCTTATCTCGACCGCATTCGGATAGTAGCCGGTCGGAATCAGATCGGCGACTTTGGCATGTTCCCGTCCCAGGCGAACGATAGCGACCGAGTTTGTGCCGCCATTGGTTACATATAAATTTTGACCGTCCGGGGAGAGAGCTAAACTATTCGGGATAACGCCGTGATAGATATTCAGATCGCGGATCACTTCTTTGGGACCAGCGGTCTGAATGGAGTCGACGACCTGGTTGGTACCGGTATCGATCACGTCGACCTGATCGCTATTATCTTCAGCCACGAACAGCCTGTCTTGCTGCGGATCCAAGATCATCTTGTTCGGATTGCCATTGACCTTAATCCGAGTCAGAAACACTAGTTGGCCGCCATCGATGCGCACGACATCAACCTCCCGATCTCGAATGGAAGAGATGTACGCGAGATCGCTTCCCTTGATTACGACCCAGAAAGGGTACTCTCCTCCGGGGACGCCGGTTTGGGCCGGATTGATTTTTCCAGGTCGCAGATCCAATTCCGCCTGCACATGGCCGGTGAGCAGATTGACGAGCGAAATCGAGTCATTATAGAAGTTCGTCACGAGCAACTCAGTTCCATCAGGCGTCACCGCGACACCACCTGTCACCGGCGGATCCTGACTCGCGGTTGCGGCGAGTCCATCTGAAACCAGGCCGACGCCGTGTTTATGGCCGAGAGAAATCGGTGTCCCGGATTCTGCCCATTGGCCGTTGGTCTGGAGCGCGAAAATATGAATATTGTCATTCACTCCTCCGCCCACGTAAAAGGATTGGCCGTTCGGACCGAATGCGATCCCAACATAGGTGTTGGGCAGGGTGAGCACTTGCTTCTCCGCTGGCGTGCCGCCGCTGATATCGTAGACAAATACATACTGCTGCGATGCTGCCGCAACCAGGGTTCCCGTACTGTCGTCGAGATTATTGTACCCGGCGGTCAGAACGAGCAACGTCTTGCCGTCGGGACTCTTGGCCGAGCTGGTCGCGCCGCTGGCGACATAGTTCGGAAACTGTGAGAGGTGCGGGTNCAAGTACTGCAAAATCGAGCCCGGCGCCGCTGTCGGTGTAATCGTTTGCCCGCTGGTCACGAACTCGGACGGGGCGCTATTAGTTTCAGGATCCTCCTCAGCAACGGCGTTTCCGCCGAGAAAAACCAGCATGGTCGTCGAAGTAAGCAGACTAATCAAGAACAGACGTGATGGGGGCAGCATATATCCTTCGTCGTTTGGTTCATTGAATTGTCGCCCACAGAGAAGCTTCTTGTCTGTCTTTAATATGTAAAAATTCTGTGACAATAGCCCGGAGATTGCATGACGTCGAAACGTCATGCAATCTCCCGGGTAGGGGTTTGAACGTACCCAGATTCTCAGCCGAGCCGCGAAAAAGGGTTTATTCGCCCGTCTATTCTCAAACGCCTTCAGGGTTTATTGTCCAAAACATTTCTCCCCAGGGTTAAAACCTTGGGCTAAGTCCTGTGCCGCTTCGCGGCAGTCTTCGTCCCAAATAGGCCGTACACTCGTGACCGACGAACTCCGGATGCCACTCGAAAGGTACAATGAAAAAGCCGGTGCCATATACCCTTTGGGGTAATATATTCTCTTTCAATATTGCAAACGCGGCGCCTTCGTGTTTACCTGCTTTATCGTCAATAATTCCTAAAAAGATCCTTTTTCATCCGGTCTCCTTTTCCCCTACACGAGTCGTCTTGGGCGTACGCCTAGCACAAGTGCTAACTCCATGATAGAACTGCCGAGCCAATCAACTTTATCGAATCAAGAACTAAGCATCTCAACAATCGAATCTTCGAAAGGAACATGATCTGTGGCAATTGACCTCTATTCTACCCTTGTGGTCGATATCAATGGAAAAGGAGATTATACTGATTTGCAGGATGCGATCGACCACTTACCCGCTGCCGGGGGGAAAATCTTCGTGAAGGCCGGAGTCTATCCGATTACCAGCACGATTACAATTAAGACGAGCAATGTACAGATTCAGGGCGAAGGAATGGGCATAACCGTTTTCATGGGAGACATGACGGGGAATACGCCTGCAATGGAAGCTTACAATAAGGTTGTTGGGACTCCACGGAGTCTAGTCAATTCTACTCTGCTGGGAGATACCACCGTCACAACCTCTCCGGCGGATGCTGCGTCGTTCACCGCTGGAGATTATGTCCTGCTGTATTCGGATAAGGTGGTCGATACCGAAGAAACCGGTAAGCACGCGGGCGAGGTTAAGCAAATCCCGCTGCCACCGTTCGATCCAACGACCGGCGTTATTCCAGTCGATGACCAAATTTTTGATACCTATACGCTGGCAGACTCTGCTCAGGTGGTAAGCATCACGATGCTGCAGAATATCACGCTATCGGATTTTTCGATCACCACCACGGCTTTGTCCTCTACGTTGAATGTCGGTTTCACACATTTCCGGTTTATTGAAAACTTGCAGATTGAACGGATCGAAGTGCATCACGCTTTTTATGCCGGCATTCACTTAGAGTCGGTGCGCAACGCGAATATTTCTGATTGCTACATTCACCATATCAGCGATGTAGCTCCTGCTAGTAATGTTAGGTACGGGATCGTGGTCGGCTCGGCATCACAAAATGTCAGCATCACTGGCTGCCGATTTTCTCATACGCGACATGCAGTGACCACAGGAGGCAGCAGCGGGAAATTTGCGAACGGCGTGCAGCGCAACGTCGTCGTGGCCAACTGCACATCGATGCTCGCGGATACCGCTCACTTCGATACGCACCAACCGGCTGAAAATGTGACGTTCGCCGGCTGTATGGCCATTGGGGGCATACCGGCCACTTTGCCTGTTGGGGGTGTCATCCCCAAACCCGAAGTCTACGGCTTTCAGATGCGGGGCATAAATTGTTCCATCATTGGATGCGCAGTGCTGCAGGCCAGAGGCAAAGGCATCATGCTGTTCGGTCCGGTTTCGAGCGGGGCTTCAATCGTTGGCAACATGATCGCAAACGTGCAAGCAGTAGAAGGCACAGCCGGCACGGGGATCTACTTCGACGGGCCAGACGCTTCCGGCGACCCGGCAACGGCAACTTCCAATCACACGATTACAGGGAACGTGATCAAGAATTGCGACGGATCTGCCATCGCCAATGATAAACAAAACAGCGACATCGTCATTAGCGGCAACATCATCGAGAACACGAACTCCGTCGTCTCCGGAGCAGCCATCCAATTGGTGGATGCCGAGAACATTCTTATCACCGGAAACAACATCAGCGGGACCGCCCAGAACGCATCCATCGCTATGGGTGGTACGTCTGACAATTGGCAGATCACTCAAAACTGCCTCGAAGAGAATGCCGACGTATCACTCAGTGGCACTGGCTCCGTAGTTATTAATAATGCTGGATACAACCCGGTTGGCAATATTCCGTGGCCTGCCAGTGGCGGTGATCTGACGAATGACATTGCCGCAGGAAGCCCAAATCCGCAGAGCGGTACTGTCTACACGGTTCGGCACAGCCCTAAGACCATCGTTGTCACGGGTGGCGACGTGTCGCAGATCACTATCAATGGAGTGGATACCGGCTTGACAGCCGGGGTATTCAAGCTGGGAATTGGGGAAACCATCGCTGTTACTTACGACACACTGGTTCCCACGGCCGCTATTTTTGCTGAATAAGCGACTGGCGGCGCAGGCGCTTGGTCTCAGTATTGCTACCATCTAGT
>JGI26341J46601_10000767_pt1 | contig 10153 bp, 10 predicted proteins | sample BogFormECP12_OM3_FD_46601 | JGI IMG/M metagenome (IMG submission 46601) | reverse complement strand
TTACACCTTGGGCACAGGAGCCGCGATGATGCCAACCCCGACCCGAACTCTGGTGGCCGATGCGATTGGCCGGCCAGCGGTTGGGTGTTTTCGCGACGGTGCCGCAATGCGAGATCAGGCCTCGCTGATCGAAGCGCACATTCCTGGTTTGCGCCGGTTCGCCTGTGCCTTGCTGCGCGGCGACCGTAACGGCGCCGATGATCTCGTACAGGACTGCCTCGAACGCGCGGTCTCCCGCTGGCACCTGCGCCGGGCGGAAGGCGATGTGCGCGGTTGGCTTTACACGATCCTTTACAATCGATTTCTGAGCGATAACCATCGCCAGAGGCGGCGCGGCGTGCACGACGCGCTGTTGGAGGTGGCGGAGGGCGAGCTGCCGGGGGTCGACGGCGGTCAGGATTGGGCGCTCGAGCACCGAGATCTGCTCCGCGCCTTTGCGGCATTGCCCGAGGAGCAACGGTCGGTGGTGCTTCTGATTGGGATCGAGGATCTCTCCTACCAGCAGGCCGCGCGCGTGCTCGGCGTGCCGATCGGCACAGTGATGTCGCGGCTGTCGCGCGGCCGTGAGCGGCTGCGGCATTATATGAACGGAGAGGTAAATGGGGACCAGCGGCGCCGCAACGCAGAGCTGAGGAGGGTCAAATGACGCCGCCGGGTCGGCCTGTACAAGAGGACGACCTGCATGCCCGCATCGATAGACAGCTACCGCCCGAGCGTACCGAGGACGTCGACGCCTATCTTGCCGCGCATCCCGAGGAACAGGGGCGTTTCTCGCAATATGCGCAGCAACGGCAGGCGCTGCGCACAGCCTTTGCCGCGCAAACAAGCGGGCCGATCCCAAACCGACTGCGTGTCGCGCATCTGCTGGCGCAGCAGCGTCGCCGGCGATACCGGCAGCTGGCGCAAATCGCCGCAGCTGTGGGTCTGATCGTCTTGGGCGGCATCGGCGGCTGGGCGGCGCGTGATCTCACGGGTCCGGTGAGCTCATTGCCGCCCGGAGCGGTCGCACGCATGATCACCGCCGACGCGATCACCGCGCACCGGACGTTCTCGGTAGAAGTTCGCCACCCGGTGGAGGTCGATGCCGGCCAAGAGGCGCATCTCATCCAGTGGCTGTCGAAGCGACTGGGTCGGCAACTCGTCGTCCCCGATCTCGCGGCGGCCGGCTTCCGCCTGATGGGCGGGCGGCTGCTGCCCGCCGAGGACGGGCCGGCAGCTCAGTTCATGTACGAGAACGGCAACGGGGAGCGCCTGACCCTGTATCTTCGCACCGGCGTCGGCGGCGAGACTGCGTTTCGCTATCACGAAGAGGGCGGCATCGGCGCATTCTATTGGTCGGACGAGGGCTTTGGTTATGCGATCGCCGCCAAGACCGATCGCGACTTGTTGCTGCGCATCGCGGAGATTGTCTACCAGCAGACATCTCCGGATGGCGCCAAAGCCAAGATCCCGCCCGCACCGGGAAAGCCCAGCTGAACTCTCCGAGTAGGTGAGGCCGCCACCGCCGCGCTCTCTTGACCGCGCGCGACACTCCCCGGACCTCGCAACATTCAATAGATCCTGCACGGAATAAATCCTGATCCTGTGAGTCATAGTCATCGGGACGCTGATGGTGTCCCGCATCGCGACTTCGGAAGCTGATCAGCGCAAACCAGCAAATTGCGATGGCCCGAGTTGTCGCTTCTCCGGCTGCGCCGATCGGGGCAGCCCATCCATTCAACGGAGGACAAGCAGCATGAACGGCATAACCCGAACGCTAATGCCGGCCGCAATTATCGCACTGTCGACCGTCGGCGCCACGGCCGTCCGCGCCGACGATGGAAATCGGGGCAACGACGATAATCGTTATGTCATGACCAAGCTCACCTCGGATCTTCCGGGCGTGGCTTCAAATACTGACCCGGTGCTGCAAAATTCGTGGGGCGTGACGTTTACGCCGGGCGCGAGTCCCTTCTGGATTGCCGACAACGCCACCGGCTGTTCGACGCTTTACGATGGCCAGGGGGTGCCGCAGGTTCCGCCGACACCTCTAAAGGTCCGGATTCCACTGCCCGGAGGCAGCCTGCCCCCGAGCGCCTGTGTGCATTTCGACCCGAACCATCCGCCGAGCATCACGCCCGCGGCGCCGACGGGCGTTGTGTGGAACCCCACCTCGACATTCCTCGTGCCGAACCAGACCCCGTCCAAGGCAGCCACCTTCATCTTCGACACCGAGGATGGAACGATTTCGGCGTGGACCGGCGGCTTGACCCCGCCTGACGCCGCGGTCCTCGCCGCGGACAACTCGCCCGGCGCAGTTTACAAGGGTCTCGTCTTCGGCACCAACGCCAACGGCGTCTTCCTCTTCGCGACCAATTTCCGCGGCGGGACGGTCGATGTGTTCGATCACACTTACAGCAAGGTGAACAGTTTTACCGATCCCGATATTCCGCAGGGCTTCGCGCCGTTCGGCATCCAGAACATCAACGGCGTTCTGTTCGTGACTTACGCACTGCAGAATGCGGCAAAGCATGACGACGTGGCGGGGCCAGGCAACGGGTTTGTCGACGTCTTCGACACCGATGGAAATTTGCTTCGGCGGTTTGCCTCGCGTGGGCCGCTCAATTCACCCTGGGGCGTGGCGCGTGCATCGTACGCCTTCGGCCGTTTCAGCGGCGACATCCTCGTCGGCAATTTCGGCGATGGGAAAATAAACGCGTTCGACTCCGACGGGAATTTCCTCGGTACTCTCAAAGACCCGAACGGCAAGCCCATCTTTATCATGGGATTGTGGACCTTGACCTTGGGTGGCGGCAAGAACTCGAACTCCGACACGCTCTACTTCACGGCCGGTCCCAATGGAGAGATCGATGGTCTATTCGGCACGATCACCCCGGTATCGGACAATGATGATGATTAGCTGCGTCGGATCAGCGACGAAGTACGGCTGAAACTCAAATGACTTCTGCTTCCCCTGCCGCCCGCTCACCTGGCGGCGGGGGAAGGAATTCGGCTGGAGACGCACTACCTATTACGTGGAACCCGACAATCCACGGCGCACCGCCCGGCCCTATGATCTTGACGCCGATACCTCGCGAGGAGCTCGGAGGCACGCTCGACCGCTTTATGGCCGGTCTCTCCGACTGGCTTTCCCGCACGGTGTTTCGGCAAATCCGCGCGACTTCGCTGGACCGCGCCACCGGAGCCGAGGCCGAGCGGCATCGGCTGGCCGCGTTCCAATTCGCCCGCACCTTCGGCATGGCGATCCATCCGGATGGGAGCCGGTGCCGCTTCAATTGGGACGGAGTCGCATTGAGCGGCGCGACCGAGGCTTATGTGATCCTGCACGAGGTCGCTCATTTCGCGCTGGCCCCGCCCGAGCGGCGGGGGCTGGTCGAGTTCGGACTCGGGGCGGGCCCCGACACACTCGATCGTGAAACGGCCGAGCGCGCTGCCGTTCTACCGCCATTGGAGCGCGAGGCGGACGAGGCAGCGGCTTCGCTGCTCGGGATCGTCTGGGAGGCGGCGCTGGGTCAACCGGCGCTCGCCTCTTTCCTCGATCAGAACTGGCTCGAAGGGCTCGACCGATCGGCCGCTCGCCATTTCACCGCAGTGGTCGAAACATTACGTCAGCGAAAATTACTCAGCGTCGGCCCAGCGCTCGCCGCTTCCACAATTCCCAGGGACGGCCGAGGACCGCATTGTTGGTCGCAGTGGCACTCGCCGCTTCATCGGCGGTGAGGAAATTGACTTCGCCCTCGCCGAGGCGCAGGGCTTCGGCTTCGAGCTTGGCGTTGATCTCGGTGTAGATGGCGCGAAACACGACCTGCTGGACCGAGTCGCCGACCACGACGTCGCCATGACCGCGCATCAGCACGACGGCTGATCTTCCCAGCTTGCGTGCCAGCGCAGCGCCGAGTTCGGGGTTGCGAATCAGCATGTCGGTCGCCGGGCCCCCCGCTTCGCGGATCTCGAAGATCGGCACGCCGGCGCCGAGAAACGAGCTCATGTGGTAGATCGGCCGCAACGAAACGCCGGTCGTGCCAAAGGGAATGATCGACGGCGAATGGCTGTGCACGATCGCCCTAACCTCGGGATAGGCCTTGTAGATCTCGCTGTGAATAAATCGCTCGACATAGAGCGTGCGCCCGCGCGGGTCGAGGGCGTTGCCGTCGAGGTCGAANTCCATGATGTCGTCCGCTGTGACGAGACCCGGCGCCATGCTGCGCGCCAGCAGNAAGCGTGTTGCGTCCTCCTCGTGCCGCGCGCTGACATGCCCAAAGCCGTCGACCACGCCCTGGTCGGAGAGGATGCGGTTGGCGGCGACGAGATCGTCGATTTGGTTCTGATCCGCAGTCTCCTTCGTCCTTGATCCTGCCGCTTCGGCATACTCCAAAATCGCCGCGGCGCCGGCGAGCAGGAACGCGCCGAGTAGCGGAACAGATTTGCGCATGAGCCCTCCATTTTTGATCTCCCGCACTCTCCGCGAGAGTGGCGCTCCCGGCAAGATTGACACCCCCTGTCGCGAAGGATTTGATCCGGCCGGGGTGTCGAGAGTACGGAGGAAACGATGGAAACACGCACACTTGGCCGCACNGGACTTGCAGTTTCGGTCCTCGGGTTCGGCTGCGGCGCGGTCGGCGGCCTGATGGTGCGCGGCAACCCGGCCGATCAGGAGCGGGCGGTCGCGCGTGCCATCGAGCTCGGCATCAACTATTTCGATACCGCGGCGATGTACGGGAACGGCGAATCCGAGCGCAATCTCGGGCGCGTCCTGAAGACCCTTAAGCCGGATATCTTTGTCGGCACCAAGGTGCGCGTTCCCGACGGCGAGCGCAGCCGCATCGGCACGGCGGTGACGGCCTCGCTCGAGGCGAGCCTGCAGCGCCTGCAACTCGACCATGTCGACCTGTTCCAGCTGCACAACCACATCACCGCGGACGGCAGCGACGGCGGCTTCACTCCCGAGACCGTGCTCGGTGAGGTCGTCCCGACATTCGAGCGATTGCGGCAACAAGGCAAGACCCGCTTCTGCGGCATCACCGCGGTCGGCGGCACTCCGGCGCTTCACCGGGTCATCGATGAGCGTGCCTTCGACACCGCGCAGGTCAGCTACAATCTGCTCAATCCGAGCGCCGGGGCGGCCGTCCCCGCGGGCTATCCGGCACATGATTTCGGCAATCTCTTGGCGCACACGAAGAGCGCCGAGATGGGGGTCATAAACATTCGCGTGCTCGCCGCCGGCGCGCTGAGCGGGACCGAGGATCGCCACCCGCTGGGCTCTCCGAGCGTGGAGCCGATCGGTTCGGGCGGCAGCTACCGCATGGATGTAGAGCGGGCACGGCGGCTCGAGCCGCTGATCCGCGAAGGCCATGCCGAGAGCCTGGTCGACGCGGCATTGCGGTTTGCGATCGCCAACGACGCCGTATCGACCGTGCTCGTCGGCTACTCGACGCTCGACCAACTCGAATACGCCGCGCGCTCGATCAACAAGGGTCCACTCTCGCGCGCGGCTTTCGATCGGCTTGGCGAATTGCAGCGCGGTTTTATTGGCGAGCAACGCTAAAGGGAGCAGCCTGGCGGCTCGGCATGCGCACCGGCACGTGGCGGATCCACCAGAGGTGGCTTGCGATCTCGCTCATTTCGCCGCCGCGGTCAGCAGCACCACGATCTCCCCCAACTGCTGGAAGGCTCCGAGAACGTCGCCGGTATATCCGCCGATGCGGCGATGCGCCGACATGCCCAGGATAGACATCGAGGTACCGGCGAGGCCGAAGGCGATGGCGCCGCGCGTCGGGCCGAGCGCTGCCAAGGTTACCAGCAGCCCGATCCCGAGAGCCGCGATCGCAAGTAGCGTGCGAGGTCGTCCCGCCGCGGCGCCGAGGCCGTCGGTGCGAGCTGGCCCCAGCGCACGCATGGCAAAGGGCAGCGCCGAGCGGGAGGCGGCATGAGCTGCGATCAGCGCGAGCCCGGCGTAGACTGCCTCGCCGATCCGGGCGAGCGCGGCAGCACGTAGCAGCACGCTCAGCACGAGGGCTACGACGCCAAAAGTCCCATGTCGGCTGTCGCGCATGATCGTGAGCCTTTCATCCCGATCGTGGCCCCCGATGAGCCCGTCTGCGGTATCGGCGATACCGTCTTCGTGCAATGCCCCGGTCAAAACAATACTGGCGGCCACCGCCAGGATCGCCGCCGGCCAATCCCCGAGGCCAAGTAGCTGGNCCAGGAGAAAAGCGAATGCCGCAACGCCGCCGATNCCGGCGCCGACCAGCGGAAAAGCCCAGGCCGCATCGGCGAGCCGCTCGGCGCGGCATGCCGACGTCGTAACTGGGATCCGAGTGAAAAAAGCGGTCGCAACAGCGAAGCCGGAGAGTATTCCACGGACGGTCATGCGGCGACGATAACCCGAGCCGACCGAGTTAGCGGTCTTTTCCTCTTGGGTCCGCGCGGCCGTTCCGACACGATCGAGCAGCACCCGACGACCGAAGGAAATGTTGCATGGACAAACCGATTGCGGATTTGGATGAGATCCGAGCGCTGATGGCCCATCTTCCCGGCCCCGATCTCGCGGCCGGCAGCGAGGCGACCTTGCGCCAGGCGCAGCTGACGAAGCCCGCCGGCGCTCTCGGGCGGATCGAGGAGCTGGCGATCTGGCTCGCCACCTGGCAGGCGCGGCATCCCCCGCGCCTCGACCATCCGCGCACCCTGGTTTTCGCCGGCAACCACGGGGTCGCGGCGCGCGGCGTATCGGCCTATCCCGCCGCGGTCACGGCACAGATGGTCCAAAACTTCATCGCCGGTGGTGCCGCGATCAACCAGCTCTGCCGTGTGTTCGATGCCGNTCTCAAGGTGTACGAAATGAACCTCGATACACCGACCTGCGATATTGCCGTGGAGCCGGCNATGAGCGAGGCGGAATGCGCCAAGGCGATGGCCTACGGGATGATGGCGGTCGAGCCGGGGATCGACGCCCTGGCGCTCGGCGAGATGGGCATCGGCAATACGACCGCAGCGGCGGCGTTGTGCGGTGGGCTGTTCGGCGGCGGCGCGGAAATGTGGACCGGCCCGGGAACGGGGGTCGCCGGTGCTGCTTTCGAGGCCAAGCGGCGGGTCGTCGGAGAAGCGATCGCGCGCCATCGTCCGGCAGCCCGCGACCCGTTCGATATGCTGCGCCGGTTGGGTGGGCTCGAACTCGCCGCGATCACCGGGGCGGTCGTGGCAGCGCGGCTCGGCCGCGTCCCGGTGGTGCTCGACGGCTTTGCATCGACCGCCGCTGCTGCGGTGCTGTACGCCGCCGACCAGCATGCGCTCGACCATTGTGTGGTCGGGCACGTCTCGGCCGAGCCGGGTCATCGCCGGCTCATCGAGCGGATCGGCCAGCGTCCGCTCTTTGATCTCGGCATGCGGCTTGGCGAAGGCTCGGGGGCGACGCTTGCCCTCGCGGTGCTGAAAGCGGCGGCGGCCTGTCACAATGGCATGGCGACCTTTACCCAAGCCGGCGTCAGCGGGCCGAGCTGAGCCGATCCTTCTCCCTCACTCGCCCATCTGCAGAAGCGCACCCCGACGACGGGCGTCGTGAAAGGCGACCAGAAAGGCGAAAGCGCCTAGCGTCACGTAAACGACGTCGAGCGCCGCCGCAGTCAAAAGGTAGTCGGCGCGGAAGATTCCCGTGAACAGCACCGCCCGCATGCCCTCGAATACATAGGTCGACGGCAATGCCCAGGCGATGTGCTGCAGCCAGCTCGGCAGGATCGAGACCGGGTAGTACACCGCGCTGATCGGTGAAAGAGTGAAGACCACGGTCCAGGCGAGGCCCTCGGCTCCCAGTCCCTGGCGCAGGATCAATCCGCAGATTGCCATGCCCAACGCCCAGCCCATAACCAGAAGCACGGCAAAAAACGCGACGAGCGGCAGCCCCATCGCAAAGATCGAATAATGGTAGAGCGGGATCGCCAGCAATGCGGCGGGCACGATGCCGAGCAGGACGCGGATCAGGCTCATCGACAGCAGCGACAGCACCCACTCATAGGGACGCAACGGGGTGACAAACAGGTGCCCGAGATTGCGCGCCCACATCTCCTCGAGAAACGACATCGACAACCCTAGCTGGCCACGGAACAGCACGTCCCACAGCATGACCGCGGCCAGCAACACGCCAAAGGCGCGAAAGACGTAACTGCTGTTGACGTAGAGAAACTGGCTCATAAAACCCCAGATCAGCATCTGCAGGGTCGGCCAGTACATCAGCTCGACGGTGCGCGGCCACGAACTGCGCAGCAGATACAGATAACGCAATAGCATCGCCCAGACCCGACCGGCCGAAAAACCGCGACCGTTCACGACACCGGCTCCAGCTCTGCCTGCGATCCACGTGCGATGTGCAGAAACACTTCCTCCAGATTGGTGCGGCCATAACGGTCGATCAGTGCTCCGGGGCTGCCGCGGTCGACGATGCGGCCGGCCTTCATCATCATGACCTCCGAGCACAGCCGTTCGACTTCGGCCATGTTGTGCGATGCCATCAGGATCGTCGCACCCGTGCGCTCACGGTAGCCTTCGAGATAGCTGCGCACCCAGTCGCCCGTATCCGGGTCGAGCGAGGCCGTCGGCTCGTCGAGCAGCAACAGCTCGGGCTCGTTCAACAGCGCCTTGGCAAGCGCCACGCGGGTCTTCTGCCCGGCCGACAGCTTGCCGGCCGGGCGCTCGAGAAATGGGCCGATTTGCAGATCGTCTGCCAGCCCTTCGATGCGTTCGCAGCGCCGCGGCAGACCATACAGCCGGGCATAGATCGACAGGTTCTGACGTACGGTCAGCCGGTGCGGCAGATCAACAAAGGGCGAGGAGAAATTCATCCGCGGCAGCGCCCGATAGCGATGCCGCAGCATGTCTTCGCCCAGTACCCGCACACTGCCGGCGGTCGGCAGCAAGAGCCCGAGCAAGATCGACAGGGTCGTGGTCTTGCCGGCGCCGTTGCCGCCAAGCAATGCCGCGGTGACGCCGTGGCGAACGGCAAAGCTGATTCCGTCGACCGCGACGGCAGTTGGATAGTGCTTGACGAGGTTTTCGACTTTGACGGCGGGTTCGAGCATCGCCCCTATATGGCTCATGGCGGGCTGGTCGGCCAGCATCGGGCTGGCGCTGATGCCGCTTGTCGCTTTCCCAAAGCGTGATGCCGGCTATGTATATTATCGCAATTTATCGGAAGCCATCGTTGCTCCATTCCTATACGAGACATTGTCCGGCATCTCGCAGCGATAATCCCTGTCACGCATCGGAATGACCATATCCATGCTCTTAGGGTACTGCCAGCTTGTCGATTGGGAATTCCCACCTATATAATGGCGATCGGGTTCATTGTCAATACAGATATAATCGTATTAATAAAATTGCATCCCAAACCTGTGCCGGGTGGCCTCCCCTGTTGCCCCCCTGATATAGCGATTCGGCCCCCTGCGATGCGCGCGTACGCCCCTGCTCGTTCAAACCAGCGAGCGCTGGCAACCGTCTGATCCGCAAGGTTTTATCGGCGAAGAGCCGGGCAAATTTCGGGGCCGAATCGAATATTCACCCTGTTTTCGGGCTTTTACAGGGGTTGGAGAGTTTGCGGCACACGCCGATCTTTGCACAAGCTCTTGCACCGGAGGGCCGACTGTGGAGGGATGCAAAGACCGCCAAAACGAGATCATTTGGTGACCGATACCAGCCTAATCGCTCGCAGTGAGCCCTCCGGCCCGATCAACCTGCGTACGCTGATCCTCATTCGCTGGGTGGCGATCGCAGGACAGGCGCTGACTATCCTGATCGTCTATTATGGGCTCGGCTTCAGCCTGCCGCTCGTTCCGGCGCTCGCCGTTGTCGCCTCGTCGGCTCTACTCAACCTCGTCCTGATCGTGCTCCGGCACTGGGCGGCCCGGCTCGGCGCGCGCGACGCCGCGCTATACCTTGGGTACGACATCCTCCAGCTCGCGGTGCTGCTCTATCTCACTGGCGGGCTGCAAAACCCGTTCGCTATCTTGATCTTGGCGCCGGTGACCGTCGCCGCAACGATCCTGTCGCGGCGCGCGGTGATTGCCCTTTCTGTGCTCGCAGTCACGGCGATCACTGTGCTCGCCTTGCGGCATATGCCCCTTCCCTGGCGCGCCGAGCCTTTGGTTTTTCCGCCCGAGCTCGTGCT
>JGI26341J46601_10000765_pt1 | contig 10180 bp, 6 predicted proteins | sample BogFormECP12_OM3_FD_46601 | JGI IMG/M metagenome (IMG submission 46601) | reverse complement strand
TACGCCCCAAACGGTGCCGGTGCCCAATGGATCAAGATCGAGCCGAACGACGCGGTGATTCAGGAGAATTCAAAGGCTCAGTTCGTCCTCCGATTCGCGGCGAAGACCGGCCCAATCAACCCGGTGCCGCGCTATTGGAAGGCCGCAGAAAATCTAAGCACTGACTACGAGCACCCACTTAGCGGCTTCACCATTGCCATCGATCCCGGGCATCTAGGCGGCGATTGGGCGAAGATGGAGGAACGCTGGTTTCAGATCGGGAACTCGATGCCGGTCAAGGAAGGGGATCTGACGCTCCGCGTGGCACAAATCCTTGCGCCNCGACTTGAAAATCTNGGAGCAAAAGTGACGCTCATTCGATCGGCACCCGGGCCGGTGACTGATTCGCGGCCNGATCACCTCAGCNCGCAGGCCGCGGACTCGTTGCGGGACCGTGGCGTTACGAATGTTCTACCGTCGTACGCCGGTCCGGCCGATCCGAACCGTGAAATGTCCGTGCAGTGGGAGGCGGAACGATTGTTCTACCGGGTCGACGAGATCCATAAGCGGGCCGAGATCGTTAACGAAAAGATCAAACCCGACCTGGTTATCTGCCTTCATTTCAATGCCGAACCGTGGGGAGAACCGGCTCACGCCGTCCTGGTCCAGGTGAACCATCTTCATCTTTTGATCAACGGCGCGTACAGCTCGTCCGAACTCGGCCACGACGACCAGCGTTTTGCGATGTTGTTGAAACTTCTTGAACGGAGTTATCCTGAGGAGGTGACCTGCTCGGAAGCGGTCGCGAAATCGATGGCGGAGGTGACCGGACTCCCCCCATTTCGATACTCCACTCCGAACGCAAAAAGCGTCGGGATCTCCGGTTACGTCTGGGCTCGGAACCTTCTGGCAAATCGCCTGTACGAGTGCCCGGTCATTTATATCGAGCCGTACGTGATGAACAGCGAAGAAACTTTTGCACGCATCCAGGCCGGCGAATACGAAGGCCTCCGCAATTTTGGCGGCGTCATGCGCCCGAACATATTTGAGGAATACGTCGACGGAGTCGTGGAGGGCCTTGCTGCGTACTTCGCACAAGTCAGAAGTCAGAAGTAAAAATGCAGAAGTGATCGATCGACCGGAACCTGCTGCTTTGCTCGCCAACGTTCGAAGACCTAGGTTGCATTTACCACGAATGACTACTTCTGCCTTCTGACTTTTCCTTCTTCTCCGGTTGCTTTCCTTTCGACGGAGATATACTCTCCGTGCTCCCGGTCAAAATATGACGGGCTGTGGCTCAGCTTGGTAGAGCGCCACGTTCGGGACGTGGAGGCCGTGGGTTCGAATCCCACCAGCCCGATTGCGACAACAATGTGACGTGCGACACTAACCCTCTTTTCCCGGCATCCACCCTGGAGGAGCCATTTCAAATCGATCAAACAGGAATCCGGGTGCAACGGTGCATCCCACGAGTGTCCATTCACCAAGCGACACTGCCGATTGCCATGCCGCGGCCGGAACAGCGGCTTGAGGGCGTTCACCCGAAGCGAGATCTGTTCCGAGACGCACATGCTCAATNGTTTTGGCGTCGNCGCTGATTGCGAGTTCAAGCGGCGCGCCGGCGTACCAGTGCCAGACTTCGATGGCGTCGATCCGGTGCCAATGGGAAATCTCGCCGGCCGCCAGTAGAAAGTATATTGCCGTCGAAACGGACCGGTCCTCGTATAGGGCCGGATCCCGGAGTGTTTCGCGGTAGTAGCCCCCTTCCGGGTGTGGCTTCAGGTCCAGGAACCGGATCACGTCGGCGGATGTCATCGAGCGGAATTGCGCCATCTCAATTCTTGCCATTTCGCGGGCGTTGCCGCCATCGAAACTAAACTGTAGCGCGAATATCTCACGAGCGCTTTGGCTTGTGAGATATTCGCGCTGTTGGCAGGCAGCGACTCTCGCATTAGGTTCGCCAGTTTATGCCGAGTCGTACGGAGGAGCTGCGGGATACCATCATAATTCGTGGCGCACGCCAGAATAACTTGAAGGGGATCGACCTCGACCTTGAGCTTAACCGGTTCCATGTCGTTACCGGTCCGAGCGGCAGCGGCAAATCGAGCCTTGCCTTCGACACGATCTACGCAGANGGGCAGCGCCGGTACGTCGAAACCTTTAGCCCTTATACCCGCCAGTTCCTCGAACGGATGGACAAACCGGTCGTGGACGAAATTCTCGGTATCCCGCCCGCCATCGCAATCGAACAGGCGAACCGGGTCCGCACGACACGATCGACGGTCGGAACGATGACCGAGATCAACGATTACCTGAAGCTGCTGATGCCGAGACTCGCGCGCGCGTTCTGCCCCAATTGCCGGCGTGAAATCGTTCTCGAAACTCCCATTAGCATCGCTGCAGCCGTCCTGAATACGCTCAAGTCGCGCGCAATTCTCGTGACCTTCGGAGTTCCTGTGCCGGATGGAACCAGGCCGGATGACTTTTTCTCGTTTCTAAACCAGCAAGGATTCCTGCGGGTCTGGCTGAATCAGGAACCGGTTCGCACCGATACACAACCGGGCGTCACGAACCTGCCCCGGATTGTCTCCGTGATCCAGGACCGGATCACCGTTGATGAGTTGAACAAGGCCCGTCTGGTGGAAGCGATTGAACAGGCGTTGAAATTTGGAAAAGGACAACTGACAATCGCGGGGCTGAACCCGGTGGAAGAACATCGGTTCTCCACCGGCTGGCATTGTCCCTACTGCGATATCGACATACGGCCGCCGTCTCCCGGACTTTTCTCGTTCAACAATCCTCTCGGAGCATGTCCAGCCTGCCGGGGATTCGGCCGCACGATCGGCATCGACCTCGATCGCGCCATGCCGGACAAACGCAAAAGCATCGCGGACGGTGTAGTGAAGCCGTTTCAATCCGGTCAGATGCGCGAGTGTCAGGAAGACCTGATCAGCCGCGCGCTGGACCGGCAGATCGATATTCATTGCCCGTACGAAGATCTGCCGCAAGCCGACCAGGAATGGGTAATCAACGGCGATCTCCGCCCGGATCTGACGGCTGAAGAAATTTGGGAGAGCGGTGGATGGTACGGAGTCCGCGGATTCTTCGATTGGATGGAATCGCGCACGTACAAGATGCACGTCCGCGTATTCCTCAGCCGTTACCGCGCATACACCCTCTGCCAGGAATGTCACGGGAGCCGATTTAAACCGGAAGTGCTGAATTTTCGGATAGTCATCGGCGACGATCGATATACGCTGCCGGACTTGCANCAGATGCCGGTGGATCGTTTGGCAAACCGCCTTGCCGACTCCCGCCTTTCTGGAACAGATAGCGCCACAGAAGTTGTCCGGTCCCAAATCGTTTCGCGGCTTAACTACCTCGTAGAGGTCGGGCTTGGATACCTGACATTGGACCGGCCGACCCGTTCTCTATCCGGCGGTGAAGTTCAGCGGGTAAACCTGACGACCTGCCTGGGAGCGTCTCTTGTGAACACGCTATTCGTGCTGGACGAACCAAGTGTCGGACTCCACCCGCGCGATGTGCGTCGATTAATCGGGGTACTGCGGAGTCTGCGCGACAAAGGAAACACCCTTCTCGTGGTTGAGCATGAAGAAGCGGTCATCCGGAGCGCGGACAATCTGATCGAAATTGGTCCCGGTCGCGGCGAACTCGGCGGCAGACTGGTCTACCAGGGCCCGGTCGATCGAATCGGAAAGGCCGCCCCAGACTCTCTGACAGCGGCTTATCTTACCGGCAAGAAGCGAATCCTCTCTCCGGCCAAACGGCGGAAACCGAAAAAGTATCTAGAAGTCGCCGGCGCGCGCGAACACAATCTCAAAGACCTCACTGTCCGGTTTCCGTTGCAAACGTTCTGTTGTGTGACCGGCGTCTCCGGATCCGGCAAGAGCACCCTTATCCAGGATGTGCTTTACCAGAATCTGATCCGGCTGAAAGGGGTCGCCGGCGAAGAGGCGCCCGGCATCTGCGATCAGATTCTCGGCGCACACGATATCGACGAAGTCATTCTAGTTGATCAGTCGCCCCTGGCGCGATCGCCGAGATCGACACCCGCCGTTTACGTCGGCGTGTTTGATCGGATTCGTGAGCTCTTTGCGACTCTCCCGGAATCAAAAGCAGCCGGACTGACGTCCGCCGCCTTCTCCTTCAACTCCGGCGCCGGCCGCTGTGAACGTTGTGCAGGCCTCGGATACGAGAAGGTGGAGATGCAGTTCCTCAGCGATCAATACATCCGCTGCGGCGAATGCGGCGGCAAACGATATCAACCTCACGTGCTCGACATCCGGCTGCAGAGCAAGTCGATTCATGATGTTCTCGAATTGACGGTCACCGAAGCGATCGCTTTCTTCCATGGGTTCAAAGGATCGGACGCGTTCACCGAGCCGCTAACACTTCTGCAAAAAGTTGGGCTCGGCTATCTGCGACTGGGTCAACCTGTGAACGTTTTGTCGGGAGGCGAATCGCAACGGTTGAAATTGGTCGGCCATCTCGCAGACTCAAAGAAGAGCCGCCGGCATTCCCTCCTGATTTTTGACGAGCCGACAACCGGGTTGCACTTCGACGATATCGCGTCGCTGCTAAACTTGTTTCACCAACTCGTCGACAAGGGCGACACATTAATTGTCATCGAACATAATCTGGACGTTGTCCAGTCTGCAGACTACGTCATTGATCTCGGGCCGGAAGCAGGCGCTAACGGCGGGATGATTGTCGCCGAAGGTACGCCGGAACAGCTCGCAGCAAATCCGGTCTCGCAAACAGGGCTTTTCCTTCGCGAGAAACTGGAAGCGCGCCATTCCTCAGCCGCAAGCGAGCGCGTCGCGGAGGTTCCAATAAAGGTCTCAAAACCGGAGATCACGGTTCACGGCGGGCGCCATCACAACCTGAAGAATCTTTCACTAAGCCTGCCGCACGAAAAGCTGATCGTTGTGACCGGTTTGAGCGGATCCGGAAAATCGACGCTCGCGTTCGATATCCTCTTTGCGGAAGGCCAACGCCGATTCCTCGACAGCATGTCGACCTACGCCCGGCAATTCGTGGAACAACTTGAGCGCCCGGATGTCGACCATGTCGCCGGAATCCCGCCGAGCGTGGCGATTGAACAGCGACTCACACAAGGGGGCGGAAAATCTACTGTCGCCACGCTGACAGAGGTCTATCATTTCCTGCGGCTGCTCTTTGCGAAGCTGGGCGTTCAATATTGTCCGCGGTGCAAGATCCCGGTCACGAAACAGAGCGCCGCGGCGATTCTCAAACAGGTGCGCGAAATTACGGCGCGCACGCCCGCCACGCTGACTGCACCGCTGGTAAAAGCGCGAAAAGGATACCACAAAGAAGTCGCGACCTGGGCGAAACGCGAAGGCTACCGGCATCTGTTCATCGACGGGAAAAAGTATGACGTCGACGAATTCCCGTCCCTTGAGCGCTACCGGGAACACACGATCGAGGTCGTGATCGCCGAATTGCGAGGTTCGAACGACGACCGGCTGAGTGACCTCTTAAAGACTGCATTGCGAACCGGGAACGGGTCTGCCTTCCTGCTGCCTGCGAAGGCGGCCCCGGCATCGCGCCGGCGATTCGCGAACAACGGCCAAAAACAGGATGAGGCGCGGGTGGTATTGAGCAGCGAAATGACCTGCCCGACCTGCGGCGATTCGTTCGAAGAATTGGATCCGCGCCTCTTTTCGTTCAATTCACCGCACGGCTGGTGCCAGGAATGTAACGGATTCGGTTACATTATGCCGTTCAGCGCTGACGACGAAGATGCCGAATCAAAATTGGCTGCCGAGTTGATCGCTGAGCGTAAGAGCGATTCCGTCGACCTCGACACAATCGAACAGTGTCCGGAATGCCACGGTGCGCGCCTGAATCCGATTGCACGGGCTGTACAGGTGCAGGGTTACACGATCGACCAGGTGACTGCGGCCCCGATCAACCGGGCTCTGTCGCTCGTGAGCAGCTTGAAGTTCACAGGGACCAAACGGGGAATTGCAGCCGATATTCTGGCAGAAATCAGGCAACGCCTTTTGTTCATGCAACGAGTCGGCCTGGAGTATCTGACCCTCGACCGATCGGCAAAGACGCTCAGCGGCGGCGAGTCGCAACGGATTCGTCTTGCCGCTCAACTTGGTTCGAATCTGCGCGGCGTCCTCTACGTCCTCGACGAACCCTCAATCGGCCTGCATCCGCGGGACAACGAGCGGCTTCTCGAAACGTTGACCGCGCTCAAGGACAAAGGGAACACGGTTGTCGTTGTCGAGCATGACGAAGAGACGATGCGACGGGCGGATCTAATCGTTGACCTCGGACCGGGAGCGGGCCGCAAAGGGGGCCACCTGGTTGCGCTGGGTCCGCTCAAAAAGATTCTGAAAAACAATGATTCCGTGACCGCTAAATACCTCGCGACACCGATTGCGCACCCGATGCGCGGGTCCTGGCGATCGCTCGAGGACGTGAACTGGTTCGAAATCCGGGGCGCACATGTGAATAACCTAAAAAACGTCGATGCCCGGTTCCCGGTCGGCCGTCTGTCTGTCATCACCGGTGTATCCGGTTCTGGCAAAAGCACTTTACTGCGATCGGTTCTATTGCCGGCCGTCCGAACGCACCTGGAGAACAGGCGAAGGAAAGCAGCCGCGAAGCAGCCGGGCTGGACTGATGTCTCAGGAATTGACCAGTTCGGCGCGGTGTACGAAGTGGACCAGTCGCCGATTGGCAAAACATCGCGGTCAATCCCGGCAACATACGTCAAGATTTTTGATGATATCCGCGCACTGTTTGCGCAGCTCCCGGAATCCAGGATTCGCGGCTACAATCCGAGCCGGTTCTCATTCAACACGGAAGGAGGCCGCTGCGAGATTTGCGCCGGGCAGGGCGTCATCAAGCTGGAAATGAATTTTCTTCCGCCGAGTTATATCCCTTGCGAAGCGTGCAGCGGAAAACGGTTTAATCCGCAAACGCTCGAGGTCCAGTTCAACGGCAAAAGCATTGGCGATCTGCTCGAACTCACGATCGAGGAAGCCTCCGAATTTTTCCGGGCGCAGCCGCGAATTCATAAGCCGCTCGAGCTCATAGTCGAAACAGGGCTCGGTTACCTGCAACTTGGACAGCCTAGCCCAACCCTGAGCGGTGGGGAGGCCCAGCGTCTAAAACTTGTCAGCGAATTAAAGACCGGCGTGTCCAAAGGACTAACCGACCGTATACGCCGGAACCTGACACCAAAGAGCACGCTTTATCTGCTCGAAGAACCGACGATTGGATTACACATGGCCGACGTGGAGCTCCTCGTTCAGGTCTTGCACCGTCTCGTCGACGACGGGAACACCGTCATCATCATCGAGCACAATCTGGACGTCATCGCCGAAGCCGACTACATCGTCGATATCGGTCCGGAGGCCGGGGCCGGTGGCGGTGAAGTGGTGGCAGCCGGGCCGCCAGACGACATCGCCCGGCACAAACAAAGCCGGACCGCCCCGTTTCTTCGAAAAATACTCGAAACGCAAAAGTCAAGTTACAACTGATCTATGGCAGCAAATGGGTATGCACAATTACCAATAATTCATTGACGACATGGAACCGGAAACTGCATCGGCGGCGAAGAGTGGCGAGATTCTTGTCTTCCTGGTTCGTAATGACGCCAAATGCGCGGAATGTGGTGAGGACATGATTCGAGGTGCGATGATTACTCTCCGCCAGGACAAAGGTGCGCTTTGTTTGGTTTGCGCTGATCTGGATCATTTGGAGTTCTTACCGAGTGGCGATGCTGCTTTGACGCGTCGGGCTTCGAAACATACCAATCTCAAGGCGGTTGTTTTGCGATGGAGCCGCACACGAAAGAGATACGAGCGCCAGGGCATCCTTGCAGAAGTGGAGGCAATCCAACAGGCGGAAACGGAGTGCGTAGCCGATGCCGATCAACGCCAACGCCAGGTAGAGCGTCGGGCAATTCGAGAGGCCGAAATTGATCGGCGTTTCATACACGACTTTGCCGGANCCATTCTCCAGCAATTTCCAGGTTGCCCACCTGTGGAAGCGACTCGCATCGCCGAGCATGCCTGCAGGAAATATAGCGGTCGCGTTGGCCGCTCAGCAGAAGCGAAACGGCTTGATTCTGAAGCTGTCAGGCTCGCGACGGTTGCAGCCGTTCGGCATCGGTTCACGAACTATGATCATTTGCTCCTTCGCGGCGTGGACCGTGGTGAAGCTCGTGCGAAAGTTTGGGATTCTGTGCAGAAAAAGTTGGAGGAATGGCAGGGTTAAAACCGTGAGCGTCCCAGGGTGAGGACCCTGACCTAAGTCCTGTGTCACGCTCCCGCGTGACTGCGATAGCAGTGGTAGGGTCATGCTCCCGCCATGACTCCACTCCGGTCACGCGGGAGCGTGACCCTACCGCGGCTCCATTCCGGTCACGCAGGAGCGTGACCCTACCGCGACTCCACTCCGGTCACGCGGGAGCGTGACCCTGCCTTGGGCTCGTTGTGGTCGTCGCGGCTGTAGTGACAGCTGCAACGACATCATCGACCGGAATCGAGTCCATTTTTACTGTGGGGGCGCGAACCACGCGCACGTGGCTTCCAAGCGGCGCCCAGACGTTCGGATTGGTGGGCCCGAACAGCGCAACCGTCGGGAGACCAACCGCAGCGGCGAGATGAGAAATACCGGTGTCATGCCCGACAAATACGGCGCAGGCATTCAAAGCCAGGGAGAGCTCCGCAAGATCTGCTCCGAAAAGGGTCGTGACCCGCAGGGATTGACAAGACGCCATGAATTCCTCAACGACGGCTTCGTCCGCCTCCCCTCCAATCAGAAGGAAATCGTTAAACCGGCCCTCGCACTGCTGAATGAGCTCGGTCCAGCAATTGACCGGCCAATTCTTTTGCGCAGAACCGCTTCCAGGATGAAACGCAAGTCGCGATGAATAACCTGGCGAGGGTTCGATCGCCAATGCGGGAACCGGATCACGCAATGTAAGCCCGAGCGGTTCCAGGACGCTGGCCAGATGATAAACTGCGTGCGTCTCGGCTGATGGCTGCTTTGCACCGCCGACCACCGTCCTGATACCGGCCCCGGTCAGATTCCGCGTGATCACAGAATCCGAGTCAGCGAAAAAATTCACTGCTAGATCGAACCGGCTCAGGCGGTCGCGCAGCGCCTGCGGCAATTCGCTTTCCGCAAAAAGCGGCGCGAATTCGATCGAATCCACACGCCCGACTCGATCGACGTATTCCGGCATTGCGAGCCGGGCCTGCGGAAGAACACCAAGCAATTCGACCTCCGCATCTGGAAACGCCTGTCGGATTTCCCGCAACACAGGCAGTGTCAAAATCAAATCCCCGAGCGCACCGCCGCGGAGNCCTAGTATCTTGGAGATTGGGTAAATTTGTCCGCTCAGTGAGATTGGTCCAGACCCGGCATCGATCCCAACTGTCCAGTCTTTTCCCAATCCGTCGGTTGGTTCCACGGTATCGAGCTTATCGGTTGGCCAAATTGAGGCTTCTGGTTCGTCTCCGTGGATGTGTCCGTGCTTGCGCACCCAATTAGCAAGAAGGCCGAGCTCAGGACTAAGATCACTTTATTCATTTCGTGGCGAGTAAAACTGAATCTCCTACAGCAACTTTCGAAAGGTTATCGGGCGAAGCGACAACAAATTCCGCAGTGCAACTATTCAGCTCAGCCGACACGACGCGCAACTGTGTTAGTTCTTCGCCGTTGCGNACNACAGTNAGCCGGGAGTTTGTCGCCACCCCNGCATCAGTGCCAAGACTGACCGTCAACGCTTTTGCCTCCTGATTGATTGAAAGNATACTTCCCTCAGGAGGAACAGGAGGTTTCGTGCTGTTTTCTTTGTTGCCGGCGATCCGAAATTGATTGAGCTGATCTTCGACATCAATCAGCCGGCGCGCTAGCGCCTGCCGGTCCTCTTCCGCCCGCTGTTTCTGGTCGAGATTTCTGCCGGCTTCCGTCAGAGCGGCAGTCAACGCCTTGTTTTCGCTATCGCGGGCGGTGAGCTGTTCCGTGACCTGATTAAGCTTCCCTTTCGTAGCGTTCAGTTCGGCCGTGTGCGCATCGCGCTCCTGCTGCGTCAGCCGTTCCTGTGTCGAGAGGCGGTCTGCGGTCTGTTTCAGCTTTTGCTGGAGATCGTTCAATTGCTCGCCCGCCTGGGCGCTCTCCGAACGAGCAT
>JGI26341J46601_10000763_pt1 | contig 10196 bp, 10 predicted proteins | sample BogFormECP12_OM3_FD_46601 | JGI IMG/M metagenome (IMG submission 46601) | reverse complement strand
GCGCGAGCACCACCACGAAATGGACGAGCAAGACATGGGCGGGCAAGCCGTTGACGACCGTCATGGCACTCCTTGACTGGAAGGGGGGTCCCAGGCGCGTCGACTTCGCAGCATCGACCGATAACCCAGATCCGCATCGATCGGTGATGCTTTCGTGCCGGTGAGCGTGGCGCGATGATAGTGGGCGACGTTCTCAGCGTTCGAGCAGCCACAGTAAAGTATCTGCGCCCGTGTCTTCCTCATCAGCGCTTCAGTACCGGAAGTGGCTGAGGCGGGCACGGCGGCTTGCGGGGCTGGATCGGCGTGCATTTCCGCGGTGGCGGGCCGACCAGGCCCGGGCCAGGCCCAGCGAGCTCTCTCCGATCGGCTTCGTCTTGCATTGCGAGGCAACGGGTTCGGTCCGGAAGCCGCGGCGGACCGGGGATNCACCCCCGCGGCTGCCGGGTCGCCGACCGGGCTGGACGACTGGACGATCACAATGCGGCCCCGATCGGGAACTAGGGCGGTGGTGCCTCGGCGACATGCCTGCCGGCGTGCGTGACCAGTGCGCGTAGCCGGGGTTCGTCGGGATTGCCGGCGTAGCCGTTCAACCACGCCGTCAGCGCGCACACCAGGTCACGGGGCAGCGTTACTCTCTCCCGCGCGATCACGGTGATAAGCAGCGAGATCGCGACGAAGGTTTCGCCGATGCCGATGGCGATGTAGAGATCATGCCGCTCGACAACGGTGAGGTACACGTCGGCCGTGTTGGCCAGCGCCCACGCCAGCCCGATTTCGTCAATCATCGTCCCGGGACCTTGCGTTCCTGCTCGTCAGAATGATNGAGCGGGGGCAGGTCTGTGCGCTCCCGCCCGAGTGGGCTCAAGCATACGGGGATAGCGGGCTTCGTGCGCCTTCTCGCGTCTTNNGGCGTCGGATCGTTCCGTCAGGCGCAGCGCGGCAACGGTTTCCAGCAGCGTGAGCGGCGGAAACGCCGGCAGACAGCCGGCTGATAAGCACGACCCGGATCGGTAATGTGCAGCAGCCGGTTTCGTTACAGGCACCCCTCGGGTTCCTCATCGGTGCGCTATCGGGTTCTCGTCGGGATCGTAGGCGATCTCGAGTCGTTGTTCGGGTCGCTGAGTTTCCGCTCGCACGGCGTCGGCGTAATACAACTTGTCGGCCTCGGTCAGCGGTGGCTGCACCAGGCTCCGGGGCCACAGACGCTTGGCGCGCACAACGTCGATCTCGATCGCGTAGACCATCACGGTCACCTGCAGCGCCAGCCAAGCCAGCAGCCCCAGCACAACCCCGAACAGTCCCGCGACGGCCTGCGCGTGACGCAGCTGGTGCGCGACGATGACCCCGGCCACCGTCAGCAGCAACTGCCACCCCGCGGCCGTGATCACCGCGCCCCGCAGCAGGCACCGTGTCGGTACCTGGTCGGATGCCGCCACCCGGAAAAGCGCCAGGAAGAAGCCCGAGCCCAGGATCGTCCCCACCACGAAGCTGACGACCCGCGCCGGCACGCCGCCGAAGCCAATTGATGTCGCGGCGCCCGCGGCATAACCGGCAGCACCGGTGACCACCACGATCAGGCCGAGGAGCAACAGCAGTGACAGGGTGCGCAGATAACGCGGCGCAAAACCCGGCCGATCGACCTTGGGCACCGCCCACAGGCTGTTGAGGGTCTTCTGCAGTGCGTGGGCGAAACCTCGGCCGCCGATCACGGCCCCGAGGATCCCAATCGCCACCGAGGTGCCGGTATGGCTGAAACGCTCGATGCCGAGCTGGTCGTGGATCTGGGCGCCCACGATGGGGAACTCGGCGAACGTCGACCTGACGAGGGTGTCGTGAAGGTGGGGGTGGGCGCGCAGCGCTACAGCGACGACGGCGGTGAAGGCCAGCAGCAACGGGAACGTGGCGACGAAGGCATAGTAGGCCAACTGCGACACCAAGTCTCCGGCCTGGTCGTCGCCGAATTTCTTGATCACTGCGATCGGGAACCCGATCACGTGGTGGCGTTGTTGCCAGCGGTCGACGCTACGAAGCACCCGTTCAATCGGGTTCACCGCTCAGCGCTCGCCACACCGTGTCCTTCGCCGTGGAACGGTGCCAGCTTGCACCGCCAATCGACGGTACGCACATCGAATTGCCGCGTCGACACGTCGTGCGGGCGGCCGTGCGGGGGACCGGCGTTTCCATCAGGACCGGTCCCCGACGCGCTGTCCGTGGCTAAGGTAAGTGCTCGTGAATTTCGAGTTGGACGATGCGCAACAAGCCTGGTTGGCCGAAGTGCGCGACTTCCTCCACGAGAACGTCACACCGGCCCTTCGCTCCGAGCTGGCGGTCCATGACCTCGAGTTTTCCGGTGGGGAGGTGGCAGCCTTCCGGCGCAAGGTCGGTGACAAGGGGTGGTTCGGGGTGAACTGGCCCACCGAATACGGCGGTTTGGGCCTCAGCGCCGTCCACCAGCACCTGCTGATGCGCGAATTCGAGTACTGGGGTGTACCCGGGCCAGATCTGACTGTTACGTCGGTGGCACCGATGATCATGCGGCACGGCACCGAGCAGAACAAGACGCAGTTCCTTCCGGCCATCGCGAGGGGCGAGATGATCTGTGCCGTAGGCTATTCGGAACCCGAGGCGGGGACCGACCTGGCCAGCCTGCGCACATCCGCGGTCCGCGACGGCGACGAATGGGTGATCAACGGCTCGAAGATCTGGAACAGCGGTGCCCAACGCGCGACCCACGAGTGGCTGTGCGTCCGCACCGATCCGGCCGCACCGCGGCACCGGGGGCTATCGGTGATCATCGTGCCCATCGAGCAGCCCGGGGTGCAAATCCGTCCCCTGTACGCATGGTCGGGATACCGCACCAATGAGACATTCTTTCACGACGTCCGGGTACCCGCCGGCAACCTCATCGGCGAAGTCCACCGCGGATGGGCCTACATCACGGGTGCGCTGGACCTCGAACGCGGTGCGCTGACCAACGCCGGCGACCTGCGCCGCGCCCTCGACGAGCTGCTGGCACTGGCGCGTCGCCCGCGGCGTGACGGCTCGGTACCTGCGCATAATCCCGCGTTCTGCCGCCGACTGGCGCAGGCCGAAGCCGATGTCGAGGTCGCGAACCTGATGGGGTACGAAGCGTCCTCGATGCTGGACAGCGGGGTTATCCCGACGGTCGAGGTCAGCGTCGAAAAGATCTTCACCAGCGAGCTACGCCAGCGCATCGCCGACCTGGCCCTGGACCTGCTCGGGCCCGACGGGCTGCTCGCTCATCGCAGCCCGGGCGCGCCGGCGGACGGCAGGTTCGAGCGCCTCTACCGGGCCGCGCCGCTGATGCGGTTCGGCGGGGGCACCAACGAGGTGCTCCGAGATGTGATCGCTCAGCGCGGGCACCGCATGCCGTCGTACGGGCGCTGATGGGTGCGGCATCGGCGAGCGGCCCGGCGCGGTGAGGCTGATCCCCAGCCAAGACGACCATGACCTGGCGTCGATGCTGCGCAGCCTGCTGGCCGCTGAATGCCCGACCACCCTCGCCCGCGCGCTGCACGATCCCACCGGGCAGCGGATGCCCGCCACCCTGTGGGAGGCGCTCGCCGACACCGGCGTGCTGGGACTGGTCCTCCCCGAAGAACACGGGGGCTCCGGCGGCACCCTGCCAGACCTGGGAATCTTCTGCGTCGAAGCCGGTCGGGCGCTGTGCCCCATGGTTGTTCACAGCACCATCGGGGCAGCCCTCGCCATCGACATGCTCGGGGGAGCCGAGCAGCGTGCGGCGTGGCTTCCCGGCCTGAGTTCCGGGACGGTATGTGGGACAACGGCGTTGTGGAGCGCTCGCGACGCCGGCGTCATCACGGGCGTGCTGCGTGCGAGCCGGGACCCTGTCGGCGCCTGGCGCCTGCGCGGGACGGCGGACTTCGTCGCCGACGCCGATCTGGCTGATCTCCTGATCATTTCGGCGGTCGCGGCGTCAGCAGCCCACCCGCTGGGTTTCGTCGTGGACCTGCTTGCGCCGGGTGTTCGCGTCGAGCCGCTCGCGATGTTGGGGGGTAACCGCGCGTTCTGCGTGCACTTCGACGACGTGGTCGTCAACGACGGCGCGGCGGTACTCGCCGGGGAGGACGGCGCGGGCCTTGCGGAACCCGACCTGCGCCGGGTGGCCAACGCCGCCGTCGCGTTGCTTTCGCTGGATCTGGTCGGCGTGGGCGAGGCGGTTCTGCAGCGCACCGTCGACTACACCGGCATGCGACGGCAGTTCGGCCGGCCGATCGCTTCCTTTCAGGCGGCGCAGCATCTGGTGGCGAACATGCATATCGCACTCGCTGCGGCCCGGTTAGCCGCGCACTCGGCGGTCTTTTGGATCGGAAAGGGCCGCACGGCCACCCGCGAGACCGCCATCGCCCGGATGTGGGCTGCCGCCGCCGCCAAACAGGTCACGCTCGACGCCCACCAGCTGCACGGCGGAATCGGTTACGTGCTCGACACCGATCTTCACCTGTGGTCGGAGCGGGCCCGTGTGGTGTCCACCGTGGGCGGCGGCGCGGACGTGGCCGCGACCTGGCTGCAGAACGACATCGGACTCGACGGTGGCCGCGAGCACACCCCGCCGGGAGAGGAACGCAGATGACCGAGAGCCTGATCGACACCGAATCGGCGTCCAAAGTGGGGACGGTCGCGGCCACCGCCACCGGTGAGGTCAACAGGCGTGAATGGCAGCGGTGGGCGGCGGCGGTTGGTGACCACAATCCGCTATGGTTCGACGCCGAGTACGCGCGCGCCCACGGATACGACGATGTCATCTGTCCTCCGCTATACCTGCAGTACGCCGTCCTGGGGGTCACGCGACTCGACGGGCTGCGACCCGACGGCTCGTCAGGAGCGGCGTCGGGCAGCCTCGCGTTTCCCCGCGCACCGCGGCGGATGGCCGGCGGGGAAAGCACGACATTCTTCTCGCCGGCCTACCACCGCGACCAGGTCGAGATGGTTCGCACGATCGAGTCGATCGTGGAGAAGGAGGGTCGATCGGGCAGGTTCGTCCTGGTCACGTGGCGCACCGTGTACCGCAATCAACGCCGCAAGCTGCTGGCCGACGCGACGATGTCGATGATCGCCCGACCGTGAGGAGCTCCATGGCCACCGAGCAGATCTTCTACGACGACGTCGAGCCCGGCGATGCCCTGGCGACCCTGACCGTGACCGTCGACGAGACGCAGATGTTCTTCTTCAGCGCCGCGACCTACAACGGTCACCGCATTCACTACGACAAGGACTGGGCGCGAAGCGTCGAGGGGTACGACGACGTGCTGGTGCAAGGCCCCCTGCAGGCGGCGCTGCTCGCCCGCGCCATCACCGACTGGATCGGCGGTCACGGCCGCCTGGTGGCNTATTCCGTACAGAATCGGGCGATCGCCTACCCCGGTGAGGTCCTCACGTTCGGCGGCGTCGTAACCCGCAAGCGGGTCGCGGACGGCACCGGGCTGGTCGACCTGGACATCTCGGGTCGGCGCGACGCGACGGTACTGATGCCGGGCACGGCGACGGTGGCCCTGCCACGCAGGAGCGGGGCGACGTGACGGGTCTGAGCGGGCAGGCCGCGATCATCGGCATCGCCGAGCTGCCCGCTGAGCGTCACCAGAGGGGGCCGGCGCTCTTCACGCTCGACCAGTACGCCGTGCTGGCGAAAATGGTCGTCGAGGACGCCGGCATCGACCCGACCAGCGTCAACGGCCTGGTCTCGCATGGCCTGGCGGAGTCCGACATGTTCGTGCCAGCCACCCTCTCGGAGTATCTCGGCCTTCCGCTCGACTTCGGTGAACGCGTCGACCTGGGTGGCGCCACCTCCGCGGGGATGGTGTGGCGGGCCGCCGTGGCGGTCGAACTCGGGCTCTGCGACGCCGTGCTGGCCGTGGTACCGGGGTCCGCGACGCTGCCGCGTTCGGATCGCCGGCCCCCGCCGGCCCCGTATTGGTATGGGGCGTCAAGCAACAACTACGGGTCCCCGCAAGCCGAATTCGAAATACCGTACGGCAACGTCGGCCAGAACGCCCCGTACGCGCAGATCGCCCAGCGCTATGCTGCCGAGTTCGGCTATGACCCCGCGGCCACCGCGAAGATCGCGGTCAACCAGCGCAGCAACGCGTGCGCCCACCCGGGCGCCGTCTTTCACGGCAGGCCGATCACGGTGGAGGACGTGCTCAACAGCCCGATGATCGCCGACCCGATCCGCATGCTCGAGACTGTCATGCGGGTCCAGGGCGGCGCCGCCGTCCTCATCGCCAGCCCGGACGTGGCGCGCCGATCGCGGCACCGGCCGGTGTGGATCAGGGGGTTCGGCGAACACATCACCTTCAAGACCCCGACCTACGCCAGGGATTTGTTGCAAACCCCCATCGCCCGTGCCGCCGACAAAGCGTTCGCGATGGCGGGTCTGCGCCGATCCGAGGTGGATGTCGCCTCGATCTATGACTGTTACACCATCACGGTGGTGATGAGCCTGGAGGACGCCGGTTTCTGCCGGAAGGGCGAAGGCATGGCGTGGGTCAAGGAGCATGACCTCACGTTTCGGGGCGACTTTCCGGTCAACACCGCCGGCGGCCAGCTTTCCTTCGGGCAGGCCGGCATGGCCGGCGGCATGCACCACGTGGTTGACGGCACCCGGCAGGTGATGGGCCGAGCCGGGCAGGCGCAGGTGCGGAACTGCCACACGGCGTTCGTCACCGGCAATGGCGGCATCATGAGCGAGCAGGTCGCCCTGCTGCTCAGCGGGGACTGACCATGGACCGGGCAACCCACGATCCGCGGCCGCTTCCCGAGCCAACCCCCGTCTCCCGGCCCTTTTGGCAGGCTTTGACCGAGCACCGCATCGTCGTGCAGTACTCGCCCTCGCTCGGGCAATACGTTTTCTATCCGCGCACGCTGGCGCCGGGAACCCTCGCCGACGACCTCGAGTGGCGCGAGATCGACGGAGCGGGGTCCGTCTATACCTTCACGGTGGCGCGACGGCCCACCGCACCTCCCTGGGCGGATTCGGTGCCCCAGCTGCCGGCGGTGGTCCAGTGGGACGCCGGCCCTCGAATCAGCACCGAACTCGTCGACGTCGACCCGGCCGACATCCACATCGGTATGCGGGTCACCCCGGTCTTCTTCGACGTCGCCGATACCGGGGTCACGCTGCTGCGCTATCGGCCCGCACGGCAACCTTAGATATAGTTCGCTGCGACCGCAGGTGGTGGGTGAGCGCGCTGCAACCAAGGAGCCATTGGGTGTTCGAGACCGTGCAACAGCTGCTCAGGGCCCGGATGCAGGACGACACCATCGCGGTGGCCCACGGCGAGCGGACCTGGACCTGGCGTGAGCACCTCCAAGAAGCCGCGGCCGAGGCTTCGGCGCTGATCGCGCTGGCCGAGCCTGCCCGCCCGCTGCACGTCGGCGCGTTGCTCACCAACTCCCCGGCGATGGTGCGGTCCATGGCCGCGGCCGCGCTCGGCGGCTACGCGTTGTGCGGGATCAACACCACCCGGCGGGGAGCGGCCCTGTCAGCCGACATCCGGCGGTCGGATTGCCAACTGCTGCTTGTCGACCGCGAGCACCGGCCCCTGCTCGACGGGCTCGAGCTGTCAGATGTCACCGTGCTCGACGTAACCGCGCGCGGCTACGCCGAGGCGGTGGCGGCCGCGGGACCGCTTGTGCCCCAACGTGAGGTCACAGGGACGGACACCCTGATGATGATCTTCACGTCGGGCACCGGCGGCAACCCCAAGGCGGTGCGGTTCGCCCACGCGATGGCGATCCTGTGCGGCGCCAGCCTGATCGGCCAGTTCGAGATCACCGCCGAGGATGTGTGTTACCTCTCGATGCCGCTGTTTCACTCCAACGGGGTGGCGGCCGGCTGGGCGGTGGCCATCGGCAGCGGCGCCGCCATGGTGCCCGCCCGGTTCTCGGCCTCGCGATTCCTCTCCGATGTCCGCCGTCATCACGCCACCTACATGAACTACGTCGGCAAGCCCCTCGCTCTGATACTCGCCACCCCGGAACAGCCCGATGACGCCGACAACCCGCTGCGCGCGGCGTTCGGCAACGAGGCGACCGACCGCGACATCGCCGAATTCGCCCGGCGTTTCGACTGCCGGGTCGTCGACTCGTTCGGTTCCAGCGAATTCGCGGTGATCGTCACCCGGGAAGACGGCACCCCGCCCGGGTCGATCGGCAAGGGCTACCCCGGCGTCAGTGTCTACAACGCCGACACACTCACCGAATGCGCGGCCGCGGTGTTCGACGAACACGGCGCACTGGCCAACTTCGACGAGGCGGTGGGCGAGTTGGTGAACACCTACGGGGCGGGGGCGTTCACCGGGTACTACAACGACCCCGCGGCCAGCCAGGAGCGGATGCGCCACGGCATGTACTGGTCGGGTGACCTGGCCTACCGCGACGCCGACGGCTGGATCTATCTCGCCGGGCGCACAGCCGACTGGATGCGCGTCGACGGTGAAAACCTCGCCGCCGCGCCGATTGAGCGGATCCTGCAGCGGCTGCCCCTCATCAGCCAGGTCGCGGTCTACCCCGTTCCCGACGCGAGGGTCGGCGACCAGGTGATGGCGGCCATCGTGCCCACCGACGCGCGGCCGCTGACCCCCACCGGATTGGAAGCCTTTCTGGCCGATCAGCCCGACCTGTCGCCCAAGGCATGGCCCCGGTATGTGCGGATCAACGAGTCGCTGCCGACCACCGCCACCAACAAGGTCCTCAAACGCGAACTGATCAAGCAGGGAGTGTCAGCCGCGGGCGGAGTGCTGTGGGCACGCCAGGGCCGCGGCACCGGCTACCTCGCGGTGGGCCAGCAGCCGTAGCCGCATCGGGACCTTGGAGATGTCAAGGGTTCGCCAGGGATCCCGTGTCGAGGACGATGCGGAAGCGGGCTTGGCCCGAGAGCATCCGTTCATAGGCCTTTGGCGCCTCAGAGAGCGGCATGATCTCGTTCATCGATCGGATGCCGCGCCGCTGGGCGAGGCGCAGGTTGTCCTCATTTTCGATCGACGTGCCGGTGAGCGAGCCGACGATGGAGCGGGTGCCGAAGATGAGGTCCGCGGTCTGTGTCTCGAGGGGCTCGGGGCCGGCGCCGACGACGATCAACCGCCCCTGCGGGGCAAGGCCGGCGACCAGCGGCGACATCGAGGCACCGTTGGATGCGGTGGCGACAATCGCCGCGGCTCCGCCGAGTCCGCGCAGGACATCGGCGGGATCAGCCGCAACGCTGTCGATGTAGTGATCTGCGCCGAGTTGTTCGGCGAGCGTGGCCTTTTCGCTGCCGCGCGCGATCGCGACGACCTCGTATCCGAGGGTCGCGGCATACTGGATGCCGAGGTGGCCCAGTCCGCCGATACCCTGGATCGCGACCACCGATCCGGGTCGCGCGCCGGCGCGCAGGAGCGCGCTGTAGACCGTGAGGCCGGCGCACAGCAACGGAGCGACATCCACTGACTCCATGTCGCCGGGGAGGCGCACGAGGCCGCTGGCGCGCGCGTAGGCCACCTCGGCATACCCGCCGTCGACGCTGGTGCCGGTCTGCTGCTGATTCACGCAGTTGACGAAGTCGCCGCGACGGCATGGCTCACACTCGCCGCAGTGGCCGTTGAGGAAGCCCACGCCGACCCGCTCGCCCGCGCGCCAGCCGTTCACTGCGGGCCCGACGGCATCGACGACGCCGGCGATCTCGTGGCCCGGCACAACAGCCTTCGACGGATCAGCACGCAAACCCTCAACCGCGATAACGTCGGTGTGGCAGACCCCGCAGGCTTGTACCCGCAACCGCACCTCCCCGGGCCCAGGGTCCCGGGTCTCCCGCTGGACAAGGCGGAACTGCCGCTGGCCGGTCACCTCAAACGCGCGATACGTCGACACGGCTACCTCCCGGAAAGTTCACTCAACGAACCGAGCCTAGGCGATATTGGTCTAGTAATGCAACGAGTCAGGCCCTGAAGGAGGAGGGCCGGGTGTGTGTCTCGCGCGGCGGCCCGGTCGGCGGAAAGGCCCGACGGCCACCGTGCCGGTGACCAATGCCCGTTATCTGTCGGCGCCGGCGTCCCTAATCTCATAGCCGAGAGGGTTCCCGTGCCCGGGTGGCAGAGGGCGGAAGGAGACGCCGGTGGCTGAGCCGATCACCCGTAGCGGGATTGTGGTAGGCGTCGACGGGTCGGATCCCTCCCGGG
>JGI26341J46601_10000762_pt1 | contig 10201 bp, 8 predicted proteins | sample BogFormECP12_OM3_FD_46601 | JGI IMG/M metagenome (IMG submission 46601) | reverse complement strand
CGATCCAAAGAAGAGGAGATCGCCAAGCTTACAGCGATGCCAAAGGAGCCCTAGTTATGGCGAAGAATCGTACTTTACGGGAGCGGCTTTCAACCGCGCCTACTGCCATCTCGGCTGGGCTGATTGGTCTAGTGCGCGAGATGGTGCCAGTCGTGCTGTTCTTTTTCGTCGCCTTCTTCTTGATCTTTTTCATATTCAAGCTCTTAAGTCCGAACTATTCGATCGATTTCTCGGCGTTCACCAAAGCCGCGGTCGCCGCGCTAATTCTGGGCAAAGTGGCTCTGTTGCTCAATTTGGCGCAAGGTTCCCGCGTCAGTACCCACCGCCGCGCCGTAATCGTCGCCTGCAGGACCTTCCTCTATGCCCTGGTCGTTTTTGCACTCATAGCCGGTGAGAGGATCTTTCACGGCATTCGCGAGGCGGGCAGTCTTCAAGGCGGGATCAGGCGAGCAATTGCCAGTGCAAATCTGGATCGCTTCCTGGGCCTGGTACTGCTAATTGGCTTGATCGTCGGAGTGTATTTGACGGTGCAAGAGATTGACCGCGCAATGGGCAAGGGAGCGCTGTTCAGGCTGTTTTTCGAGCCACCTCCTGTTGACGCCGACCGGCAATCGACCAGTAAACGCCCGGGCCCGTCACCTACGGGTACCAGCCACAACGGCCCACCTAGGCCGTGATGGCGATGACGCGTGGCCTTCCGGAGCTTTCCTGGCGGAAGGACATCTGGACCGGCGGAGTTTCAGCGCGATGTTGCGCCAGATTTCGCTGCTACCGGCACGGCGAGTTGGTGCAGCGAAACGACAAGGCTTGGAGCTATTCTGCGACAACGGTTTTCCCCCCTGGTGCACCTATGAACGCGGCGGCGACATTAACATCGCCAAGCGGATGGCAGGTCACTCGAACGTCAAAACAACGGAACTCTACGACCCGCGGCGATGAAGTGAGTTTTAGCGAGATTGAACGGGTGGGGATTTAAGCAGCAAAGGATTAAAGGGTAAGGTCGCCAGCAGCTTGGGTTACGGCGGGTGGAGCGACCTCGAATAAATCACAGAGTGCTCGATACCCCGATGTTTTTGCGATAATCGGATTTGAAACAAAACTCGGCTTGTGGAATCCCGTTTTGAGTATGGACGACAGTGAATCGGCCCCGGTTTTCGGTCTTCGGCTCATTCAATTCCGAGACAGAGAAAGAATTCGCGTCGCACGTGTAGAGGATGCGGAAAGGGTGCATGTCCTGGCGCTCGATGGCGGAACCTATGCGTTGGCGCAACGCGTAATTCAGATCGGAAAGACCCTGGTTGAAGTCGTTGAATCGCTGAAAGAAACCTATCAACTCCCGTATCAACAGCTCATCGATTCCGGCGATCTGCTTCCTCCAATTACGCATCCCGATCCTGCGCATGCGCTTGTTTCAGGTACCGGCTTAACCCACTTGGGAAGCGCAGATACGCGGGATTCCATGCATGCAAATCTGAGTGCTCCGGAGGGAGCGCTGACCGATTCGATGAAAATGTTCAAGCTCGGTCTTGACGGCGGCAAACCGGGTGCGGGCAAAATAGGCGCGCAACCGGAATGGTTCTACAAGGGGGACGGCAGCGTTCTGGTCGCTCCTTACGCATCGATCCCGGTCCCAGGGTTCGCATTGGACGGAGGTGAAGAACCGGAGCTCGTGGGAATCTATCTGATTGGGCCCGATCAATTGCCGTACCGAATCGGATTCGCACTCGGAAACGAATTTTCTGANCACCTGACCGAACGCCACAACTACCTCTGGTTGGCGCATTCAAAGCTTCGGAACTGCGCGTTTGGCCCTGAGCTCTGTGTCGGGCGGTTTCCGCGGTCGCTCGAAGGAGCAAGTCGCCTGTTTCGCGATGGGGCCGTGATCTGGGAGAAGCCGTTTCTGACGGGGACAGAAAATATGTGCCATTCGATTGCCAATCTTGAGCATCACCACTTCAAGTACTCGCAATTCCGGCGTCCCGGCGATCTCCATATTCATTTCTTTGGCACGTCGACTTTGAGTTTTGCGGATGGGATTAAGGTCGCAGAAAACGACGAGTTCGAAATATCTGCGCCCGGTTTTGGCCGGCCACTCCGCAACAGCGTGCATTTCGTTCCCGACGAAGGCCAGGCGACTGTGACTGCGATCTGAAGAGCCTGCGTCGCTCATCCGCCGCGGCGGATGAGCGACGCAGGCTAAAGCACTTGATCGCTTGGTGCCAACGACGGAACTTGGCCGCGTTCCGTGAAACTGTTTCATGCTGCAGATATTCACCTTGGGCGCCGCCGGCTCGACGGCAGGCTGCCAGAGACTGACCTGGCGGAGGCGTTTGCCTTCATCGCCGACAAAGCAATTGCCGAAAAAGCCGATCTTTTTCTGATTGCCGGTGACCTCTTCGACCGCCCAACCGTTGAACCGCCACATCTGCGGCAGGCGCAGCAAGTTCTCGGTCGCCTGAAGTCTAACGGGATTCCCGTCATTGCGATCGAAGGGAATCACGATCGGGCTATGCTCCATTCCGACGACCAGACGTGGGTCCAATATTTGGCTGAGGACGATCTCCTCGTTTTGTTGCGGACCACGTTCGATTCGACCGGGCCGATTCTTACCCCTTGGGATACCGTGTCAAAATCCGGTTCCTGGATTGAGTATGGAGGAATCCGTTTTGTGGGCGCCGGATATCTCGGAGCCGCGACGCCGTTCAAAGTGCGCCAAATCATTTCCCGCCTCGATAACGATTCGGTGCACGTCCTACTATTGCATGCTGGACCGGATTATTTCGTGGGGGAAGGAGGCGGTTTTTCATCCGAGGACTTGAAACTGTTGCAAGAGAAAATCTGCTACCTCGCCCTCGGGCATATTCATCGCCCGATGCTTCACGGCGGTTGGGCGTGCAACCCGGGCTCTCCCGAAAATTGCGAGATCCGCGAAGCCGGTTACGACACCGATTCAACAGGTGCCACCGTGAACCGAGGCTATGCCGTAGTAGCACTCGATTCCACTGAACGTTCTAAACCGGTCGATCTTCAAATTTATGCGAATCCACGGCGACCTGTGATTCGTTTGACGCTCGACTGTTCGCCGTTTGGCAACAAGACGAGGAACGGTGCNGCCGCTCTGGTCGAAGCTGCCGTCAAAATCATTCGTGTTGCCGGTCCGCCAATTGAGGCCGTGATCGATCTCCAGTTGACCGGCAGACTGAACTTGAACCGGATCGCCCTGGATCAATCGCTGGCCGCAACCGAGATCGAGAAAGAAGCACAGGTATTTGCTGTTTCCATCGATTTATCCGGGCTGAGTGTTGGAGGCTTGCTGCCAAACGATCAGATGGCCGGAAAAATTATCACCCGTGAAGAACTCGAAAAGGGCGCAATTCGGGACGCGTTTCAAAAGCGATACGGGTTGGGTATCGAAGATCGGGAAGCGGACCTTTGCGCATTTTTTTACGAACTGAAGGAAAGCGTGCGCCACGGCAGATCCGGGATTGAACTCACAGAACAGATCGAGCGAAGCGCGCTCATCGACCTTGTTCAGCCCGAAAGTCGGGACACCAGCGATTATCCGCCGACTCCAGAAACTCAGGAGGTGACAGCGTGATCGTCCACTCGATCCGGCTGAAAAACATCAAGTCGTATGCCGAAGGTCCCGACGGCGCCGGAGTGATGATATATTTCGAGCCTGGAACCAACCGGATCGCCGGAAAAAATGGCCACGGTAAATCGACACTGATCGAAAGCCTTGGATACGCGCTGTTCCTGAAGGAGCCGATCTCTGAAGAGAGAGTGCAGTTGGAGACATACTTCCTGCGCGCGGGGACGAAATCGGCCGAGATCGATGTCACGTTCAGTCATCAGGGTGAATATCTGCGGGTGGAGCGGGGACTTGGTCCGAACAACAGACGCCTGACCAAAGTTGTGCAGGTCGCGAACGAGAGCACCTGCGCCGAAGGTGACAAGGAGGTTTCTGNATTCATCTGCCGCTTGTTTCAGTTGCCGACTGAGCATCGCGTTTCGGAACTTTTCTGGAAACTTGTTGGGGTCCGGCAGGGTCGCTTGACCTGGCCATTTGATTCCTCGCCAAGCGACGCGAAGAAATTTTTCGAACCGCTGCTCGATGTTTCCGTGTTCCGCGACTGTTTCGATTCGCTCAAGCCGGCGATGGACAATCTGGCGGAGCGCGTACACGACCGAGAAAAGAGCCGGGCCGTCGTTGAAGAACGGATCCGGGAGCGATCGGACAGCGTTACCGGAATGGAGGAAAAGCTGAAGCTTCTTGAGGAGACTGAATCGCGGGTGCAGATGCTCACCAGGGCGCGCGACGATGCCTCCGAAACCCTATCGAAGCTCGAGCAGGCACAAACCGCTCTGCGAGCCGCCGAGATTCAGCGAAGCGCGGCGCGCGAATCGCTGACGCTGGCGCGCCAAAAGAGAGAGGACGCGGAAACGCTGTTGCGCGAATCGTTGGAAGCCGCCGACATCGTTACGGCTGCTGCTCCAGGATTTCGTTCGTTCGAAGATGCCGAAAAAGAACTTCAGGCGCTTCGAACCATGCAGTCTGAATTCTACCGGCTCGAATCAGAAATCGCCGGTGCCGAGAAAAGAAAGACCGAGTTGGATGGAAAATCGGATTCTGGGCTTTCTCGAGCGGAGCTTTTCGCGAAGCAGCGGTGCGGCAAGGAGTCAGAACAAAGCACCCTTCGCACCAAAGTAGAAACGGTTCGGGATCGCCTGAGTGTGACCCAGGCTGAATTCGACCGGCAAAATGATCTGGCGAGCCGAGCGACGCGTTCCATTTCGGACATCCAGCACTTTGCCAACACTCTTATCACAGTGATCACTGATGGCGGCGCTGCGGTAACCGCACTCAGGAATCACAAAGCAGCCATTGCCGCGAGAGATCCGTCTGCGCTGGAGAGGGCCCGAATCCGCGAGGAAAGCGCCGATGAAAAGTTGCAATTGCTCGGTCGCCAACTGGCCGCGGCGACCGCAGATTACGAGACGCTTGCAGCTCAACTTCAGCAAATCGGAGGCGGAATTTGTCCGTTCCTAAAGGAACAATGCCGCCAGTTTGATCCGTCCAAAGTCGCAGGGGACCTTAAGGAGAAGGGGGCTGCCATCGAGAGCTTGCGCACCGCAAAAGAAGAGGCGGAAGCCGCTTTTCGCGCGGCTCGGCGCGCCCATAATCAGCAGCGGACTGAAGACCGTGAATTTGCTGAGCGAAGAAGCCGCCTCGAGCAGCGCGTTTCCAGTTTCTCGTCTTCGCTCGAACGACTGCCGTGGACAGGGACGACCGAAAAGGTGAACGAGTTGCGGCAATGGATTACGCCACTTGAAACGATGCCGGATCGCCCGCACACGGCGGTCACCGGGATCGATTTCGAAACATTTGAGGCCGTTTACGGACAGAATGTCTTGTTGGTCAGAGCGCTGTCGACTTGGTGGGATCGGAGCGAGCGCACGATTCGCCAGGCGATCGACGCGATCCTCGAAGAGGGCCGGCGGCGTGCCGCTGATCAGCGGGACGTATCGAACGGCCGAAGTCAGCTCCAACAGCTGGAATCCGAGATCGCGACTCTAACGAGCGGGGAAAACGGGCAACGTCAGATTGCGGCGGAATTCAAGAATAGTTCCGGGGCGATTGAAATTGCGATCGCCGATCTCCGCGAACGCTGCCGACGACTTGCATTTGTTCCGGATAAGATCGTGTTGCTGCAGGAGATCCTTGAGAAATTCCGAAGCGATTACCAGCGGTATCTCGGGGCGAAATCGGCGGCCGACCAACGAATTTCTCGCGAAAGGGAGGTAACAGACCAGAAGCAAAGAGAGGAGCGGCTCGATTCGGAACTGGCGCAGAGCGAAAGCCGTCTTCTGGCCCTGAGCAAGGAGTTCGACGAAGACGCTCTGACCGCCGCGAAGGAAAATTCACAGCGGGCGACTGCCGCAGCCTTGACCGAGGCTATTCATCTGACCAACGCTCGCCGAGACGCTGAGCGCGAGGAGATTCGGTTTCGGGAGTGGAAGGAAGCGTGCGCAAAACGGGACGAAATCGATCGTGAAATCCGGCGCCTGGGAAATGCAATCAAGCTGACCGAACTCGCGCGTCATGTCCTTCGCGATGCCGCTCCGATCGTTGCTCAGCATCTGTGCGATCGGATCGCCGGCGACGCCCAACGCATATTCAATCAAATCAACCACGATCCCGTGGAAGTGAAGTGGGAGGCGGTCCCGCGCTACAGCTTGCGCGCGGTTCCTGGCGACCGTCGGTTCGCGATGTTGTCCGGCGGCGAACAGACGAAGCTCGCGTTGGCAATGACACTGGCGATGATTCAAGAGTTCAGCGGGCTGCGATTCTGCATTTTTGATGAGCCAACTTATGGCATTGATGCCGAAAGCCGCGATAGACTCGGAGACGCGCTCCTCGAATCCCAGCGAGCCGCGGGTCTTGAGCAACTTCTTCTTGTATCACACGACGATGCTTTTGAAGGAAAGATCGAGCACACGATTTTTCTGAGAAAATCTGCGACCGGCGGGACCGAGGTCGTTCGGTGACCGTGTCACTGAGTTAGCGCGCGGCTCGGAAAGCCCCGCCGCCATGGCGACGCCGCACTGTAGCATTACGCGTCCCGCGTGTATACCTTTGGCTCCATCGCCTCTCGGACCCAGCCGATCCAGACCAGCCTGGAAGTATTTAATTAATGGCCCTTAACCCCGTGCCATTCGGGTCAGGCCTCGGTGGTTCGCCTATTAAGAGCTTTGATAATGCGCCGCAATGTCGCTGCTTCACGTCGGCGACTGAGGGCACATTCCCACACGCGAAGCACCGTCCAACCGCTTCTGCGAAGCTGCTTCGAAACCCGACGGTCGCGCTTAATATTGCGCGCCAATTTTGCCTCCCAATACTCCACGTGCGACGCCGGCATGCTCCGGTGTCGCGGACATCCGTGCCAAAAGCAGCCGTCTACGAATAATGCGACCCGCTCATTACGCCACACGAAATCCGGCGAGCCGGGGAGATTCGCCCGCCGCCGCCAGCCGGTTAGGTGATTGGCCCGGAACAACCGTAGAAGCTTTTGCTCGGTACTCGCAGTGCCCGTGCTGCGCACCCGTGCCATAATCTCGGAGCGTCGCTGCGATGTAAAAATATCAGCCATACAAGCATCTCTGCGGCCTATTACGGACCCGGCATCCTGACACGGAGGGTCGGATCAGCTTCGCACGCTTCGACAATCTCGTTATAGTGCTCCAGTAGTTTCCCCAGCGTCATCTTGCATTCGGCGGATTTGAAAAGGCTCCGCTCGTAGACATTCGCAGTGATGAACTGCACGGCATCCAGCACGTCCACACGGTCGATCAGTTCGGAGTTTTTCAACAGAAATGCGGCTCCCGTCACACCATCGTCGATGCTGATGATAACCGGTTTCAATCCCGCGCGAATATTGTCAGCGCATTTTCTAATTAGCGCTTCGCTCGGGTTGGTCGTTACGTGGACCGCCACCGCTTCGAGCTGAAAATCACCTTTGCGTTCGGTCCAATGGTCAGCAACTGAAAAGCCATGATGCTTGATCTTTCCGGTACCAACGATCAAATCCAGCTTTGCACCGACGAGATGTTGAAGCATTGCTCCAACATAGTTAGTACCTCCTGCGTTCTCTTGAACCTCCTGGGCTTGCCGAAGTAGATCCTCAACGTTGGCCCGGAGAGACTTACCGATATCGAAATTGAACTTCGCTCCCTCGGAGGCGAAATGGGCGCGTACCTTTTCGATCCACCAGTCGAATGCTTCCTGTAAGTCGAGCGCGCCGTCGCGATGGAGTTGATTCAGGGTATCGACATATGCCTTCATCAGACCCAGGCTGCCCCTGCTCGTTCTGCCACCCTCCTCGGCAAGAACTCTAGTGATTCCGTGCGCTTCTAGAATTTTCTGGACTGCAGCCTTTCCGAGCCCTGCCACTTGTCCGCCTTCTTCGGTTCGCAAAGTTTCGGCAACAAGCGGCAATCCGTTCTCCTTCGCTGTCTCCGTCAGGACCAGACCGACACAAAGTCCACCTTTCCGTAAAAATTTTGGATGCTTCGCGCAAAGAAGAGTCAGGCTCGACCGCGTGGCACTCATGCCTCGCCTAAGTAGCCCTCAGCCACTTTTCCGTAGATTCTCTTCCCAGATACGCTTTCGGCTCTTGGTTTTGGAGCGTAATTCTCCTCCCACACCGGGTTGAGATAGTGCTCGGCGATCCAGGCAATCACCGGAACGCAAACCGCATCGCCAAAGCCGAACAACGCTTGGTTGAGCGGAACATCGAGGCGAAAATCCTCTACGCCCATGAGGCGCGCGCATTCGCGACCAGTGAGCAACCGAACTGAAAACTGTCCATTGCCGGCCGCGAACAGGATTTGGCGTCCACTCCCTCCACGTGGCGTCCGTAGGCACCCCGCTATGCCGTCCGTGCGCAACTCTGCCATCGATTTGCCGTTTCGGACACGCCGAAAGACAGTCCCGTAGGTGATTTCAGAGCCGCCGATCATCGCCTCCGCCACGGCCCGGTGGCGACGGCTCATCTGACTCAGAAGATATTCGCAACGCTTCCGACTCCACCATGCCACCGAGTTTGGCGACAGATCCTCCAGAACGTCCGCGAGTTTCAAGTTGGAATCTGGAAGGCGCGGCAAATCTCGAATCCGCCAATTGATTTCGGGATTCCAGAGGATGAAGTCGGCAAGCGCTGCCGGTCTGCAGTCGCCTTCGTAAAAGCTCGGCGTTTCGTTAATCGCAGAGCTGGATTCAGTCCTTGTTCCAACAACAAAAAGGCGTTGCCGACTTTGAGGGACGAATCGCGCAGCGTCAATAATGAAGGCATCGACTGCGTACCCTAGTCTGTTCAACGCGAGCAGGGCGTCGCGGAAATCATTTCCGTCATGGGAGGTCAGGAAGCCAGTAACGTTCTCAAGCAAGACCATAGGGGGGCGTCTGGCACGCATTTCCGTCAGTATTTTGACTAAACCCCAAAACGCGGAAGATTGCTCTCCGGAAAGCCCTTTTCGCGCGCCCGCAAGCGAGAGGTCGTTGCATGGAAAAGACGCGGTCGCGAGCGCGACACTAGGTACTTTGGCCACATCGAGTTTATGCACATCTCCTGGCACAAACTCGCTTGTATCACCAAAGTGGTCGCGATACATCCGCCACTTATCCTCGTCAATATCGTTAGCAAAGGCGACTTTCCACCCCGCGCGTTCGAGTCCAATTCGCATGAGGCCAATTCCGGCGAAGAACTCGGCAAAATTCTTTTCTTGTAAGAAATCCATGTCGATTGGGAGAGAATTATTGATCGTCGGCAACGTCATTGCAACTCTTTGGAAAATAGGAACACAGGCTGCCGGTGAACAGTTTCGGAGAAAGCCGGACCGCTTCGTTTCCAGAGCTTGACCTGGAGACCGGCATGGCGCGTATTACTGCTCCCAGGAGATACAGAATGTACCGTACCAAAATGCACCAAGCCAGAGCCCGGAATATTGGCGTTGAGCTCAATGCGAGTCGCTCGCGCCTTACAAAATCGCTAACCTTACGGCGGCGCTTCTATCCGAGCCTCGGGGTTCGTGCATTGGCTACTTTTGCTGCTCTCTGCTGGACGATCGCGACCGCTTGGGCCCAGGACAAACCGCTGCCGTTGCCGGACAAATACGAACAGCCGCTTGGTACCTGTTACGAGGAACTCAGGTATCCATATCCTACCGCCTACCTGAACCTGTTTGCCGAAGGTCAGGACCTCAGGATGTGTTTCATGGATATTCAGCCGCCTAAAGATCCGAATGGTCGCACGGTCGTGCTGTTGCACGGGAAAAATTTCTACGGTGCGTACTGGGCCGATACGGCCAAATTTCTAACCGACCGCGGATTCCGAGTAATTATCCCTGACCAGATCGGATTCGGGAAATCATCCAAGGCAAACGTTCATTACAGTTTCGACTTTCTGGCGGAAAACACAGCCGGGTTGCTGGACTTGCTACACGTCCAGAAAGCAACAATCATCGGGCACTCGATGGGCGGGATGCTTGCGATCCGGTTTGCGCGTTTATACCCCGGCCGTACTGAGGCGTTGGTCCTCGAGGATCCGATTGGCCTCGAAGACTATCGCTTGAGCGTACCGCCTGCTCCGCTGGAGCAACTCTATCAGCAGGAATTAAATATGAGCCTGGACGATTATCGGCG
>JGI26341J46601_10000758_pt1 | contig 10223 bp, 10 predicted proteins | sample BogFormECP12_OM3_FD_46601 | JGI IMG/M metagenome (IMG submission 46601) | reverse complement strand
TACGGCTTCCAAACCGGCCGCTTCTACAGCCTGGACGCCAATGCCGTCATCCGCGCGAACCAGTCGCCGTTCAGCGGCGCGCATAGCGACATCCAGCACCCCGAAGTGCTGTGGGCGGTGGTCGCCGCTGCGGGTCTCGGCGCCTAACCCGCGCCTAACCCCAGGTGTGCACCGGCTCGTTGGTGTGCATGTGCTCGCAGTAGCGCCGCAGCATCTCCGCCAGCGCCGCGGGCCGGGACAATCCGCTGTCTTCCAGCGCACGCACGGTGGACACCTGCCAGACCGCGCCGTTGCGTCCGGTGCGGGCACGGCCCTCGATGACGCCGAGAAACCGGTCGCGTACCTCGCCGGCGACGCCCCACCGCCGCAGCCCGTCGTGCGCCATCGGTAGCAGTTCCGCAAGCACCAGTTCTGCGGACGTCACTTCGCCCAGCCCCGGCCAGTACAACCTTGCCTGCATGCCATGCCGGGCGGCCTCGANGAAATTCTGCTGNGCCGCAGCGAAACTCATCTTGGTCCACAGCGGACGGTCCTCTTCGGACAGCGTGCGCAACATGCCGTAGTAAAAAGCCGAGTTGGCCAGCATGTCGATCACCGTCGGCCCGGCCGGCAGCACGCGGTTCTCCACCCGGAGATGCGGCCGCCCGTCCACGACGTCGTACACCGGCCGATTCCACCGGTAGACGGTGCCGTTGTGCAGGCGTAACTCCGGCAGGTGGGGGGTGCGTCCGGCGGCGAGTTCGGCGACCGGATCCTCGTCGGACACCTCCGGCAGCAATGACGGGAAGTAGCGGACGTTCTCCTCGAACAGGTCGAAGATCGATGTGATCCAGCGTTCACCGAACCACACCCGCGGTCGCACACCTTGGGTCTTGAGCTCATCGGGCCGGGTGTCGGTGGACTGCGCGAACAGTTCGATACGGGTTTCGGACCACAGCTGATGACCGAAGAAAAACGGGGAGTTCGCCCCGAGCGCCAGCTGCGGCCCGGCCAGCACCTGCGCCGCATTCCAGTTGGCGGCGAAATCGGCCGGCGACACCTGCAGATGCAATTGCGTACTGGTGCAAGCCGATTCGGGCGCGATGGACGGCGAGTTCAGGCNNAGNGGCTCNGGCCCGCTGATGTCCATCTGGATGTCTTCGCCGCGGGCGTTGAAGATCGCGTCGTTGAGGGCGGCATAGCGGCTGGACTGACTCATCCATTTACCGGTGAGATGCTCGGGCATCAGTGTGGGCAGGATGCCGATCATGACGATGTGTGCGCCCCCGGCGCTGGCCTTGGTCTCGGCCGCGTTCAAACTGGCTCGCACTTCTGCTTCCAAGTCGACGCCGGTATGTCCGGCCAACGGCCGGGGTGGCACATTGAATTCGATGTTGTAGGAGCCTAATTCGGTCTGGTAGGCCGGGTCGGCGATGGCGGCCAGCACGTCCTGATTCGACATCGCCGGCTGATAGTCGTCGTCGACCAGGTTGCATTCGATTTCCATCCCGGTCAGGGGACGCTCGAACTCGAAGCTGGCCTGCGCGAGCATGGTTTCGAAGACGTCGAGGCACAACTGCACCTTGCGCCGGTACTCCTGCCGGTCTACCCGCTCGTAGGTGGTCCGCTTGACCTCATCACCCACATTGCCGATGCAACCGGTTTGCTTACCCCGACGCAAGAGTGCGACACGATGATCCGCACGCACCTTGCCTGGGCCGGTCGCGCTTGACTAGGAGGCTCAACAAATGAATCTGAGGTTAAGAAATCCCGCGAGCGGCAATCAAGAAATAGCGCGAAACGATGTAGTAAGTGGTCCACTGGATGTCCGTCTGACCATGTCTGAAGAGGCGATTGGCTGCCNGGACACCGAGATGTGCTTTGTAGTATTAATGTTAATTCTCGAGTTGACGCCACNGCGGCGGCGGTGAATAATCTCAGCGAACTCTCACCCAATTCATAGGGGATTTGAAAATGAAAATGAGTAGAAAATGAGTAACAGTCATCGCCGCGCGACGGGCATGGTCGGCACGGCCATTGGTGCGCTGCTGGCGGCTCCGCTCCTGTCCCTGCTCTCTAGCCCCCTCGCCAGCGCAGACACCGGTGAGGACGTGACGACCCTCGGCCCGTATGACATTGGCGGCTACGACGACACGTTGAGCTACGACACCTCGTATGCAGTGGACAACTACCTCACGGGGACCTACGACGGGTCTGCTTTCGACCTCGACACGTTCTTTGGCGCGCCGGGATCGGATACATACGACGTCTTGTTAACCGACCCTGGGGTTTTCCAGCTTGGCGTAGACGACGTCGACGGAACCCTTACTTACGTCGACAACTTCCTCGGCATCGACTTCATCCCCACCGACCCGGGCTTCGGGCTCCTCTAACCGGCGCGCTCCTGGGCCGGTCGCCAACTGGGTGGCCGTCGCGTGTGTCCTCGAAGCCGAGGACTTGAACGCCCGCGTAGTCCATGATGGACGGGAGCGCGGGAGGAGAGCAGTTGGCCGAGTTCGTCGCTTCGATCGACCAGGGCACCACCAGCACCCGCTGCATCATCTTCGACCACGACGGCACCGACGTCGGCCGTCACCAACTCGAGCACGAGCAGATTCTGCCGCGCGCCGGATGGGTTGAACACAATCCGATCGAGATCTGGGAACGCACCTCTTCGGTCCTGAGGTCGGCGCTCAATGCGACGAACCTGTCAGCGAAAGACATTGTCGCGCTGGGAATCACGAACCAGCGAGAAACGACGCTGGTGTGGAACCGGCGTACCGGCCGACCGTATTGCAACGCGATCGTCTGGCAGGACACCCGCACCGACCGGATCGCCTCGGCACTGGACCGCGACGGTCGCGGCGACGTGATCCGGCAGAAAGCCGGTCTGCNGCCGGCGACGTACTTCTCCGGCGGCAAACTGCAATGGATCCTGGAGAACGTCGAGGGGGTGCGGGCGGCAGCCGAGCGGGGTGAGGCCGTGTTCGGCACCGCGGACACCTGGTTGCTCTGGAATCTGACCGGCGGTCCCCGCGGCGGGGTGCATGTCACCGATGCCACCAACGCCAGCAGGACCATGTTGATGAATTTGGAGACGCTGGACTGGGACGACGAGTTGCTGTCCTTTTTCGACATCCCCCGCGCGATGCTGCCGTCGATCGCGGCTTCCTCGCCGCGCCAGCCNTACGGCCTGACGCTGGAGGCCGGACCGCTCGGCGGNGAGGTGCCGATCACCGGGATTCTCGGTGACCAGCATGCCGCGATGGTCGGCCAGGTATGCCTGGACCCCGGCGAGGCCAAAAACACCTACGGCACCGGAAACTTTCTGCTGCTCAACACTGGCGAGCAGATCGTGCGGTCCCGCAACGGCCTGCTGACGACGGTGTGCTACCAATTCGGCGACGCCAAACCCGTTTACGCGCTTGAGGGTTCGATCGCCGTGACCGGCTCGGCGGTGCAATGGCTGCGCGACCAGTTGGGCATCATCAGCGGAGCTGCGCAGAGCGAGGCATTAGCGCGCCAAGTCGACGACAACGGCGGGGTGTACTTCGTGCCGGCGTTTTCGGGGTTATTTGCACCGTATTGGCGCTCCGATGCCCGCGGGGCGATCGTGGGGCTGTCGCGTTACAACACCAACGCGCATTTGGCCCGCGCGACGTTGGAGTCGATCTGCTATCAGAGCCGCGACGTCGTCGACGCGATGCAAGCCGATTCGGGTGTGCGCCTTGAGGTGCTGAAGGTCGACGGCGGGATCACCGCCAACGACTTGTGCATGCAAATCCAAGCCGACGTACTGGGCGTCGACGTGGTGCGGCCGGTGATCGCGGAGACCACCGCGTTGGGCGCGGCGTACGCCGCGGGCCTGGCGGTCGGCTATTGGGCCGACCCCAACGACCTGCGGGCTAATTGGCAGGAGGGCAAGCGGTGGACGCCGGCGTGGAGCGACGACGAGCGCACGGGCGGATATGCGGGTTGGCGCAAAGCCGTCCAGCGCACCCTGGATTGGGTCGACGTGTCCTGACACGCCTAAGGCGGGGACTCCGCGTCGAGTCCCCGCCCTCGGTGAGCTATCAGTCGTCTTGGCCGAGGATCGTGTAGATCTCGCGACGAGCGTTGTTGACGATCTCGATGATGCGTTGCTGCTGCTCAGCACTGGCGGCGTGAGCGGATTGCGCGACGGCGCCAAACAGTTGGCCGACGGCCGCCCGCAGGTTCAGATGGGCCGGGTCGACACCGTCGGCGATCTCGTCCCACGGCGGCGTCTCGACCTTCTCCGGCGGCAGCCTTGCCGGCATCGGTCAACTCGAAGAGCTTTTTACTGCCTTCGCTTTCCGAGGCGGTAATCAGTGCCTCGTCAACCAGCAGCTGCAGGGTCGGGTAGACCGAGCCCGGGCTGGGGCGCCACAGGTCCTGGCTGCGCTCGGCGATCTCCTGGATCATCTCGTAGCCGTGCATCGGCCGCTCGGTCAGCAGCACCAGGATGGCGGCGCGCACGTCGCCACGGCGGCCGCGCGGACCATGTCCGCCACGTCGTCTACCGCGCGGGCCAGGGCCGAAGCCGCCGGGGCCGAAGCCGCCGGGGCCAAAACCCCGGCCGAAGCCGGGCCTGAAACCCCGGCCGAAGCCGGGACCAAAGCCCGGGCCGAAACCCGGACCGAACGGCCCGTCATGGCCGGCATCCTGACCGCGGACGTAGTCGCGGAACTCGCGACGGGCCTGCCTGCGCTGCTCGTGCAATGCACGCCGGGCATGGGGGTGAAAGCCGAAGCCCTGTGCTCCGGGGCCCCCGGGGAATTGCCCCTCTACATGGGGGAATGGGTTGTTCATATGTCATCCGTTTCTGGAAAGATAGCGTCGGATGCGCTACCGATACAATCACGATATATCGAAAACTATCGTGATGCAACGTTTGATTTTTGACGAGCCAGGTTTGCAGCGGGTTTGTGGCCCGCGTCAGCGGGGTAGGACACCAGTGATGAACGAGGAAAACCGCGATGTGACGATCGACGCGGGTAGTGATCACAAAGCCCCCCACAAGCAGCCCGCCTCGACCGCCAACACCGATCGCAGCAAGCGTCTGCGGTTATGGATGAACTGGGCACTGGCGCTGTTAACGGTGCTGGGCGCAGGGGTTGTCATGGTGTATTTCTTCGGCGCCGTGATGAGCACCGCCGCCTGCAGCGACAAGCAATGCCCGCACCCTGAGCCCAATTGGATCAGCCCTAACGTGCTGCTCTACGGACCCCCGGTGGTGGCGGCGCTGACCGTCATCGCTTCGTTTTTCACCGCGCAGCGACGGTGGGGCGTGGTGGTCCCGGTCGTGGCGTTGGCNCTGCTNGCCGCCGACATCGGCATCCTNGCCGTCGCGGTCGCGCAGTAGCTAGCGGGGCGGGGAAAAGCCGCCTGTGGATGGCGGGGGCCAGGCTGGCGACGCGGGCGGCGGGCCCGGTATCGGCCCGGTCGGGGAGGGTCGCAACCGTGCGAGTTCCCGACGGTGGCGTTCGGCCAGCACCGCGGCAAGGGCGAGTTGCGGCGGGGTCCCGGGCGGCGGCGGAGGGGCGACCCGACTCAGAACCTCGCCGGCGATCCGGTAGGCCATCTGATCGCGTAGGGCCGGATCGAGTTGCGTTGCACGGGACAGGAATTGGCGTGCAACGTTGGCTTGCTCAGCGCCCAGCCCGGACAGCTGCAGCGACGACGCCCACCAGGCCAGCTCCGGCGGCATCAACGGCGGTGGTCCCAGTTTCGGCCCGCGTTCACTGATCACCACCGTACCCGCGAAGACGTCGCCGATCCGTTTGGCTTTCGGCGAGAGCATGCTGCAGATCACCGCGGGGCTCCCCAACAACATCCAGATCTCAACGACCGACGCCAGTGCGCGGAAAAGCGCTTGGCGGAACCGTTCCGGGCCGCCGTCTTCCGAGACGACCCGTAGTCCCATCACCATCTTGCCGATCGAGCGACCCCGCGTTGCGGTTTCGAAGGCGAGGGGATAGCCGACGAACACCAGCACGGTGAAGATGATCATGATCGCCGCGGTCACGGCCTTGTCGAACTGGGTCAGCGTCGCCGCCCACAACATCAGTGCCACCAGGTAGCCGATGCCGACGACGGCGATGTCGATCAGTGCGCTGACCGCCCGCACCGGAAGTTGCGCGATTGGCACATCGAGCACCACCGCGTCTCCGGTCACCACCTCGGGCATACTGCCGACGCTACCCGGCTAACTTCCGGCGGCGACCCGCTGCACGCGGCCGCGCCGAGTTTGCGATCGCCGCTAGGCTCGCAGTGGTGGACGTCGATGCGTTCGTGCTCGCTCACCGCGACACCTGGGATCGCCTCGAACGATTGGTGAAAAGGCGCCGGCAGTTGACGGGCGCCGAGATCGACGAACTTGTCGAGCTCTATCAGCGGGTGTCCACGCACTTGTCGATGCTGCGCTCGGGTTCGTCAGATTCAGCCCTGGTCGGCAGCCTTTCGAGTCTGGTGGCGCGTGCCCGTGCCGCGGTCACCGGTGCCCACGCCCCGCTGTCTGGCGAATTCACCCGGTTCTGGACGGTGTCATTTCCGGTGGTCGCCTACCGTGCCTGGCGGTGGTGGCTGGCGACGGCAGTAGTGTTCTTCGCGGTCGTGGCGGTGATCGCGGTGTGGGTTATCGGCAGCCCGGAAGTCCAATCCACGATCGGAACACCAAGCGAGATCGACGAATTGGTCAACCACGACTTCGCCTCGTACTACAGTCAGCACTCCGCCGTCGCGTTCGGGCTGCACGTCTGGGTCAACAATTCCTGGGTGGCCGCTAAGTGCATTGCATTCTCCGTGCTGCTGGGTCTGCCGATCCCGTTTGTGTTGTTTTCAAACGCCGCCAACCTCGGAGTCGTGGCCGGTCTGATGTTTCAGGCCGGGAGGGGCGACGTCATGGTGGGATTGCTGATTCCGCATGGCCTGCTGGAGTTGACCGCGGTCTTCCTGGCGGCCGCCGCTGGAATGCGGCTGGGGTGGTCGGTGATCGCGGCCGGTCATCGCCCGCGTGGACAGGTGCTCGCCGAGCAGGGCCGTGCCGTGGTCGCGGTCGCCGTGGGATTGGTTGTGGTGCTGCTCGTCTCGGGTGCAATCGAGGCGTTGGTCACCCCGTCGCCGCTACCCACCTTCCTGCGGATCGGCATCGGAATCCTCGCCGAAGCAGGGTTTTTGGGTTACATCGTCTATTTCGGTCGACGGGCGGTTCGCGCTGGCGAAACCGGCGATATCGCCGATGCACCGGATGTGGTGCCAACCGGCTGAATTAGAGCCGGCCGGTGGCCTTCATCGCCAGGTAACGGTCGGCCAGTGCCGGCGCGAGTTCGGTGGGCGGCGCGTCGATCACATCGACCCCGCCGCGCCGAAGCCGCGAGGCGATGGCTTGCCGGTCGTTTCGGGAATGCTCGGCCGCCGCGGCGTCATANACCGCNGCCGCATCGGCGCGCCCGNCGGCCAGTTGCTCGACGCGCGGGTCGGCAACCGCGGCGATGATCACCCGGTGCTTGGCCGAGAGTTGCGGCAGTACCGGCAGCAGGCCCTCGTCGAGAGCGCTCGCGTTAAGGTCGGTCAGCAGCACGACCAGCGCTCGGCGCCGTGTTCGCCGGACAATGGCGGAAACCATTGCAGTGGAATCAGATTCGACCAGCCCCGGCTGCAGCGGCGCCATCGTATCGACCAGACGTGCCAGCAGGTCGGTTCGTGACGCGCCGAACACACCGCCCCGGGTCACCCGGTCGTGCGCCAGGAAGTCGACATGGTCACCGGCTCGCGAGGCCAGCGCCGCCAGCAGCAGAGCGGCATCCATCGACCAATCGAGCCGGGGCCAACCACTGGGATCGCTGGCCGTCGGATCGACACCAACACGGCCGGCGGCCGTGCGTCCGGTGTCGAGAACGATGACGACCCGTCGGTCACGTTCGGGACGCCAGGTCCGCACCACGACGTCGGCCCGACGTGCGGTTGCCCGCCAGTCGATTGATCGGACATCGTCACCAACGACGTACTCTCGCAGCGAGTCGAACTCGGTGCCCTGCCCCCGGATCAAGGTCGGCAGCAGCCCGTCGATCTCGCGGAGTTTGGCCAGGCGCGACGGCAGATGCTTGCGCGACAAGAACATCGGCAGCACCCGGACCTGGCCGGGCACCGGACGCGAGCGCTGCCGCCCCGCCATCCCGAGTGGGCCGATAGACCGTGCGGTCACCACCGCCGCGCGCTGATCACCGCGGCGGACGGGGCGTAGGCGGTTGTCCACGCGCTGCACCTGACCGGCGGCGATGTCGACGGCGTGGGCAGCCGGTTCGGCGCGCGCGCTCGGCGCCCAGGCGTCGCGAACCTGCCCGCGGAACCGGCGTCGGCCCGCGTTGTGGATCAGCAGACCGGTATGCACCGTTTCGCCGAGTCGCACCGAGCCGTTGGGCATGCGGGTGTACTGCAAGCGCGTGGGGCTGGCCGCCAAACCGACATCGGCGATCACCCCGATGACCACCGCCGCCAGCAGCACAACGAAAGATGTTGCCGGCCATGGTGATAGCGCAATGGGCAGAACGCAGATGAGTGCAACCAGCCCGGTGCGCCCGGTCAGGATCACTAGCGCGGCACCGGGACCGANGNCAGAATGCCGTCGAGCACGCCGTCGGGCGTGGCACCCTCCAGCTCCGCCTCCGGCCGAAGCATCACCCGGTGCCGCAGTGTCGGCCGGGCCATGGCCTTTACGTCGTCGGGCGTGACGTAGTTGCGTCCGGACAGCCACGCCCACGACCGCGCGGTGGCCAGCAATGCGGTGGCGCCGCGCGGTGAGACACCCANTTGCAGCGCCGGCGAGTGGCGGGTNGCGCCGACGAGGTCGACGANGTANCCNAGCAACTCGTCGGCGANAAGTACCCGGTGCACCGCGTCGCGGCCCGCTGCCAGCTCGGTCGGNCCGGCCACGGGTCGGATCGCCGACAAGTCGCGGGGATCAAAGCCGTGTGCGTGGCGACNGAGGATGGCAATTTCGGCATCGCGTGGCGGTATCGGCACATTCAGTTTCAGCAAAAACCGGTCCAACTGCGCCTCCGGNAACTGGTAAGTGCCTTCGTATTCGATCGGGTTTTGCGTCGCGGCGACGATAAACGGGTCGGGCAGCGCTCTCGGCTCGCCGTCCACGCTGACCTGACGCTCTTCCATCGCCTCCAGCAGGGCTGCTTGGGTCTTCGGTGGCGTGCGGTTGATTTCGTCGGCCAGCATGAGATTGGTGAAAACGGGGCCGCTTCGAAAGACGAACGCGGCGGTGCGGGCGTCGTAGACCAGCGATCCGGTGACGTCGCCGGGCATCAGGTCCGGCGTGAACTGAACCCGCTTGAATTCCAGTTGGAGTGCGGCGGCCAGCGATCGCACCAGCAGCGTCTTCGCCACGCCTGGAACACCTTCGAGCAAGACGTGCCCGCGGCATAACAGCGCGATCACCAACCCGCTGATCACCCCGTCCTGCCCGACGACGGCTTTGCCGATCTCGCTGCGCAACGCCAGTAACGCATGACGCGCCGAGTCCGCCACCGGCGGTTGGGCGGAGGTGTGGCGCGGTTGAGTCATGCTTGTGCGACCTGCCTTTCGATGTCGTCGAGTGCGCGGGCGAGCTGGACCAAATCGGCATCGGAAGCCGGCGGCGGACCGAACAAGATGTGCCGCGCCGACTCTTCAGGAGTTCTGCTGCGTTGCGCAACGGCGAGCACCACTGCCGACGCCGATGTGTCGGCACCCAGCCCGAGCCGGGACAACAGTCGCTGCAGTGTGGCGGCGCGTAGTGCAAGTGCGGCGCGATCGCGGGCGCGCCGTGACCGGTATAGCCGGCCGCGACCCTCGACCGTCTCCGACGCACGTACGACAACGGGGAGTTCCTCGGCGACCAGCGGACCGATTCGACGGCCTTTCCACAGTGCGATCAGCAGCACTACCAGCCACAGCTGCAGGACCACCCAGATGACGTTGTCGGGGATCAGACCGAAAATGGTTGTCGAACCCGACGATTCGCCTTCGACCCGCTGCGGTGCGTACCAGACCAGCCGGGGTTGCTGGCCGGCGAGGTTCAACGCCAGCGCGGCGTTACCGGCGTNCAGCAGGCCCTTGTTGGTCATGAAGTCGGCACTGCCGACCACTGTCACCGTGCGGTCGCCGTCTCGGTAGCGGACCAGTGCTCCGCCATAGCAGCTCGTAACCGCCCGGCCACCGACAGCGCTGTAGGT
>JGI26341J46601_10000755_pt1 | contig 10231 bp, 6 predicted proteins | sample BogFormECP12_OM3_FD_46601 | JGI IMG/M metagenome (IMG submission 46601) | reverse complement strand
GAAGGCGGCCCGAAATCGCCCCGCCGAGGTCCCGAAGCGGCGAAATCCCTGTGTTTTTCGGCACTACAGTTCATAACACGCTCTAGAAGAATGGAAGAAGCCTCAACCCGACGGACGTCCCCGCGCATCGCTCGATAAGCTTTTGCTTATGTTGCGAAACTCTCTTAGACACGACATCAATTTGCCCCCCGTTGTAGGGCCTATCCAATGGATTAGACCTTCTGGCGGAGCAGAATAGCCGCGCCCGGCCAGTCTCACAAAGGTCAAGTTATACAACCCGAGGCCGGGAGCCGGATTTCCGCCAGTTTTGGCGTCGCTAAACATAGGTGCGAAACGCATTCATTTTGCGACATGATTTGCGACAAAGTGCTCCAGCAAGTGGCGGGAATACACCAAGGGTTTCTGCGCCGCACAGGGCTTATGTCGGTTTTCTGTTCCGTTACTGCCCGTACCCCAGTTTGCGTAGGAGCATCGACCGGAAGGGGGGCTGCATCTTGTCGAGCAAGCCGGTGATTGAGGCCTCGATCTCCGTGCTCACCTCGAATGGGGCATCTGGCGCTGCCCGATCGCTGGCCGCTTGCTCCAAGACAGCGAGGGACTTGTCGTAAACCGCTCGCGCTTGCCGCCAGTCAACAGTGCCGGGTCCCTTAGTGAACGGCTCGTACGACGTCGGCATCTCCGGGTAGAAGGGCCCAACTTGACCGACGAGATACTCGTAGTCATCCGGCATCTTAGGACCCGGTCCGAAGGGCAGGCTCTGCCACAGCTGGACAATGACTTCGATGAGCTTTACGGCACCGCCGGCAACTGCAATCACTTGGCCAGCGGTCTTCAGGCCCTCGCGTAACCTGCTCTGAGTGCCTGGTTCAGGCTTCGGGTAGTGGACTCGGCAGAAGCCCGCGATCTGGGGCTTGTTCGTGCATCTTTCGCCGTCGCGCTTGACCGCCCGACAACTCTCTGTCTCGCTCATAGCGTTCTCCAAGCCGGAATTTCCCAGATGAGCGTTGACCTCACCTTCCGCGACCTCGCCCGGGTCTCCTGAACACGTATTACTCGGGCCGAATGCCCGCGTCCAGGGGGTAATCGGAGCAATAGCCCGGATTTCTCGAGACTGTAGCATCGCTACCGGAGCCGATTCGAAGACCGCTCGGCAGGAACAGGGAGAATCGACTTGGGGTGCGTCCCGTCGCCGCAGACAATGAAGCAAGGACACCATCAGTCGAGCATAGCCTGAGCGTCCTCACGCCGGGCATCCTCCTCATATCCCTTCGCTACACGCCGCAGCGCTGCCGCCGTCTTCGGCCAGTCGACGTGACTGGCGTCCGCAAACGCCCGGTATTTCTCCGCGAGCGCCCGCTCCTGAGCGCCTCCATCTCTCAGCGACTTCCAAAACACTCCCCGTTTGTTCAAGATCCCGACACCGAAGCCATTGAAGACTTTGTCGGTGTAGGTGCCGATCTCCTCCATTGCGTCTCTCACCGGGATGCAGGGCCAGGAACCGTCGGGTTCCTCCGGCGCGTAAGCGAACACTTCTCCGATCCGCGAATCACAGATTTCGAGCAGGCCACGATCCTCGGCCAAAGAACGAGCCTTCTGCACCCAGCCGAGCAGCGTTTTCTCATCGACGGTTTGGCCGTCCCGTCTGCCCGGAACCTCTTGCCATGATCTGAGCAATCGGTACGCATTCTGGGCGCGCTGTCTTTCTTCCTCCGAGACCTCCTTGCTGCCTTCCGCTGGTTCGTTCTTCGGCCGAAAGATGAGCCCCAGGACTTCAACGAAAAAATCGGGTTCATCCCGGAGCAACCCGTGAAGGGTAACGGGGGATGCCGGGTGCCCGTCCAGCAACCCGAGATAGGCCCATTCGAGCTTCGCCAGTCGGTTCAGATCCACCCTCGGGTCCTTTTGCTTTACCCCCCTCTGCAGTTCCTGAAAGAGGAGGTGGATGTTGTACTTGACGCCTTGTCTTCGGCCCGGCTCCCTCGCGTCCGCATCGGCTGCTAACCAGGTCTCGAGTGCATACATAAGCAGGCTCGGCTCAAGGGTGGCCTTCTGGTGGAGCGCCATCCGGAGGACTTGGAACGCCGACGACGGCCTTTTGTGCCTGAGGAGCATCGCGATTGCGTCCCTCGCCTCATCGCCATCCTCCCCGCGAGTGAAAGGCGGTGTGTTGCTCCAGTACCACGTCGCAACCTCGTCTCCCTTTCCGGCGGCAAACTCCCACGTCCTTCGCTCAAACGGTAGGACGACGAGGGCTCGTGCTACCTGCTCTGCGGACCAATCCTCCATCTTAAGCCGACTAACCCAGTCCCAGCCTTGCTTCTGAAAGCACCCCCAGATGTACCCTCGGGCGAACTGGGCAGCCTTTTCGTCGGTCGATACAAGGAGGGTGGGCAAGATCCTCGCTTCGCTTTCGGCAGAGCCGATTTCCGCGAATACTGCCCCTACTTCCTCGGGAGCTTCCACCGCCTCAATAAATCCTTGAACGCCTAGCCAGCCGTGCTGATCGAGTATCACCCGGAGAGCGGATCGGCGAAGATCCTCGATACGCTCCTCTTGGCCTTCGAGCGTTTCGAGAACTTGCCAACGCGGCCTAAACAACCAGGCGTTCCTCCGTACCGGGTCTTCCAGCTCGAAGCAACTCCGAACCCTCTCCAGTTCCGCGAGGGTCTCCCCGGCCAGCGTCCAGTCTGCGTCAGCGAACTTCCGGTGCAAGGACACTTTCTCCCGAAGCGCGTCCGAGACCACGCGCCGCGTTTCCTCGTCGAGGGTTTTCTCGGCAAAGCCGCTCAGGCGTTCGAGAAACTCCGTCTGCACCGGGCCCGGCAAGTTTTCGAACTGTTCGATCAGCGCCTTCCACCTTTCGACGTCGTCGCCTAACTGTTCGACGAGCAGCTGAGCGCAGGCGCCGACCTGGTGCCAATACGCGGCGTTCGTTACCCCACTGGACCAGGCGAGCGCCCATTCCCGCCACGAAGGCCGGGAGGTGGGCTCCGAGGTCTGGTGCTGATTGGGGAGGAGCCCGACGAGGAGCCACCACCCGGTTTCGGGCCGACTCCGCACCAGTTTCCGCAGCACTTTGACCCGCTCTTCGACGGGAGCGGTGGTCTGAGGGAACGAGGGCATGAAGATCTCCAGCAGGCTCTTGGAAGGGCTGTTCCCCGACTTCCCCTTCGGGATTTTTTCGTCGAGGGTGGCGAGGATAAGGCTCACCTGCGGCAGACGCTCGCGGTCCCACGCCAGCACTTCGAGCGCACAGAGGAGCCCCGTGTGCGGATTCAACCTGAAGAGCGGGTCGCCCCCTTGCTCGAATATCTTCAGCAGGGCAGGCACTGCTCGTCTCAGGTCCCGATCGACGGCCTCAAGGAACGCCTCGGGGCTGGCCTCGGCTAAAAGAGGTAGCTGGTGCGAGAGTGATGCCCAGCGGAGCCACTCCTGACTGTCCAAAAGCTTTCGTACAACGTGCACGACCTGGCCACGAATGTCATGCGCGCCGGTCAGACGATCCGGCCTCGCCCCCAGGAACGCGAGCGTGTCGGCTAGCCCCGTGCGGAGCGCCTGGGAGTACCTGGGCACCTTCTTGTGAAAACTCGCTCGCCATCGCTCCTCGGGAGCCAGCTCATACGCGGGGTCGTCCTCCGTAAGCACTTCAAGTGCAACTTCCGCGAACCGACCGAAATCATCTGCGGTGACGGCGGGGGCGAGGAAGAACCAGGAATCATCGCGAGAGACAAGATTCCAGTGAGACCCGGCGCGCGCAAGCGGCGAATCCGGGGCATTCAGCCACCGCCCAGCTACCGCCGCGACGGTACTATACGGTTGTGCCGAGAGCTTTTCCATAGCAGAGCGATCCCCTTCAGATGTGTCGTCCCAGCTTCCGGCCAGCAGCATCGGTACGAGCGCCGAGGCTTCCGACGGTCGGCTCCACTCGGACTGAGTCGTTCCCGGGTAGCGTCCCAGGAGGCGCTTCAGCACTGTCAGGCTTCCTCCCGCTTCGCGCGCGCGCCTGCTTGCTTTCTCCTCGTCGAACCCAGACGACTTTAGCGCCTTTTCAAGGTCGTGACGGTAGGCGCGCGGCAGTCGGAGGGTTGGCACTTGCTCTCTCGGCGCCTGGCTGGAGGAAAGCAGCACGCGATGCCCCCGACGCACCGCCTCCGCAACCATCTCTGGTTCGACCGAGAGGGACAGGTGCGGAATCAGAAGCAGCTCGCTGTCTGCCGATGCAGCCATCGCTCGCCACGCGTCTCTGCTCTCCACGATCAATGACCGCGCGGCGAACCAGTCTGCCCGCGATGGTTCTCGGCTGTATGCAGCCACGAAGTCGATCGCCTCGGCCGGTGACCTTGCCTCGATTACCATCGCTCCCGGCGGGCCCTTGAGCCATCCCGTGAGTTCTTTGACCTGGTCCTCGCGCGAGGCGAGGAACACCTCTGGCTTCAGGCTCGGGTCCGTCATCGCCTGGAGGTTCGACCAGTAGTCGTCGATGACGGTCAACCCTGGAGGCTTCTTGCCTAGCACTCCAGCCAACCAGGCATCGACGGCGGGCGATTGTTCCAACCATTCTTCGAGGGAGGCGGAGTCGTAGACGCGCACCTCCTTCCACACCCCGAGCGCCTCCTTAGCCTGGCGCCATTCCGCCTTTTTCTGCCATTTCCGTGGCGTGACGAATACAAACGCGGTCTTTGCTCTGTCGAGGCCATGAGGATCTTTCGCGCGCTTGGCGAAATCCTCCTCCGCTTTCTTCTGGGGGTTCTTCTCAACCCCCATCTCCCAGCCGCTGGTGCCCGCCGGCACAAAAGCGTCCGCCTGGCCTACCTCGACGATGCCATCCCAGCCGGGGCGCTGGACTTGTTCGTGTGCCGGGAACTCGATCGGTCCGATGTCGTGGCCGGTCGCCCGGATAAGGCGACGGACGAGCTGCGGGAGGGTCGCTCGTGCGTCCAAGGTGTCGGCCCACCTTTCGAGCTCCAGCGCCGTGACCCAGGCGGTATGCCCCTGCCCCCGCGCCCGCAGTTGCCGGAAAACGGCCGGAAGGTTATGGCTAGCCTGTTGGTTTTCCAGGACGTCGGCTGGAATCCGGCCGGTCGTGGCCGCGGCCAGTTCGAAAAACGTATCCCACGCGCCGGTCCCGTTCTCCAGCTTTAGGGCCTTGGCGTAGGACTCCAGGAGTTGCCGGGCCTGAGGTGGCGGCACGAGTCCGCGTTCGAGCCGGCTGACGTTACCTGGGTCGAAGCCGTTGCGGCGACAGAACTCACGCAGCGTGAGGCCAAGCACCTTTCGGCTGGCTTGGAAAAACGCGCCAAAACTTTTGCTGGTGGACATCCGATACCTTCCTTCTGTTGTATTCATTCTACAACAACGGAGGCAATAGTCAATCGTTGCCGTCGCGCTACAACGCGCTGCGTTGGCATCATGCAAATAAGTCAGTGACAAAAGGTTGCGTCTTGGATTATCCTAAGCCTGACTTGCTTGAAAGACAGGCTAAATCTCCTTGTAAGCGATTTAGGAAAAATAGAATACAATGTTAACCTCCATCGGCCCGCTTGAAACGCAACTCCTTGCTTACGCCCAAGGCCGCCAGCGCCAATCCATTACAGCGGGAGAATTTGTGAGCGCCCTTGGTTGGACCGCCGTGCAGGAACGGAGAGTCCTGAGCCGCCTGGCCCGGAAGGGCATCATCGCCCGGGTCCGCCCGGGGCTGTATCTCGTGCCTCCTCGCCTCCCCCCTGGCGGTCGCTGGAGTCCAGGGGAGTTCCTGGCGCTCTCCACCCTGATGAGTGACCGCGATGGACGTTACCAGATCTCGGGGCCGAACACGTTCTATCGGTACGGCTGGACCGACCAGGTCCCGAACCGCCTGTATGCCTACAACAACCGGATCTCCGGCGACAGGCAGATCGGGGCCGTTGCACTGACGCTTATCAAGGTCGCCGATGAGCGCCTCGGCGGCACCGAGGTCGCACGCGCCCCAGACGGCATCGACGTCGTCTACGCCTCGAAAGCCCGGTCGCTGGTCGATGCCGTTTACGATTGGTCGCGGTTTAACAGTCTCCCTAAAGCATTTGACTGGATACGCCGAGAGGTGGAAAAAGAAGATGAGTTCGTAGCTGAACTCGTCCGGACGACGATTCAATTTGGGAACCAGGGAACGATGCGACGTATCGGGGCGCTCCTCGAACGTATGGGTGTCCAGGAGCATCTCCTCCGACGACTTGACAGGGAAGCTCACCCATCCTCGAGCTTCATCCTTCACCCATCCTCGAGCTTCATCCCGTGGATTCCGAATCGAGAAAAACGAGGAAAGACGAACAAGCGATGGGGAGTGGTCATTAACGATGAGTAACCAACCGGGAGGCCAATGGTATCATGAGGATCTGCCGCGTTTCCGGGATGCGCTGACGTTCACCGAGGTGGAGAGCGGCTTCAGCTCACGGCTCATCGAGAAAGATTACTACTGCTCCCTGCTCCTCCACGACCTATCGGGACCGTTCGAGCAAGGCCTGGTGTTCAAAGGGGGCACCTGCCTGAGCAAAGTTCACGCGGAGTTCTTCCGCCTGAGCGAGGACCTGGATTTCTCCATCCCTATCCCGCCGGATGCGACGAGATCCCAGCGCCGCGGAGCCGCCTTGCCGATCAGGGACCATTTCTCTGGGGTCGCAGGCCGTCTCGTCTGGTTTGAAATGACGGAACCGTTCGCGGTTCACAACGAGGGGCGGCAGCACAACGGGCGATTCCTCTACCGCTCAGCGGTGACGGGAGAGGGCGAGTTCATCAAAGTGGAAGTCTCGCTCCGAGAAGAGAACCTCTTGCCGCCCGAGGTTCTCCCGGCGCGGACCTTGTTACGCGATCCCCACTCCGCTCAGTCGGCGCTTCCTCCCGTGAATGTCCGAGCGCTGCAACTCCGGGAGGCCTACGCGGAAAAGCTCCGCGCCGCACTCACCAGGCGTGAGCCGGCCATCCGTGATTTTTTCGATATCGACCACGCGGTGCAGCACGGCCTCTTCGGCCACCGGGATCAACCGGTCATCGACCTTCTGGCGGCAAAGCTGTCGGTAGCCGGAAACGAACCGGTCGATCTCTCGGAGGCCAAGATTGCGATCCTCCGGGGGCAACTCGAGGCCCAGCTCCGACCCGTGTTACGAGCGAGGGATTATGAATCATTCGATCTACAGCGGGTGATCTTGGTCCTGGGGGGTTTTGCCCAACGCCCCGAAATGGCATAGCGTGATTAACATACATTAATTGATCAAGCTTCGGCGGGTCAACGCATCCTCCCATTCCGGCTCAAGCCCCCTGCCAGGGACGCCGAACTTGACGGTGCAAGATAAAACCGGTTGAACTAAACCGCTCCGCGGTGGAGGTCCGTCGCGTCGGCCTCCTGTGAATTTCGAAGACTTTCCTTGAACCCCCTGATCTCCTTTCATCCCTCTCCGTTCCCCTGTCATTTGCTTCACACTGATGAGGCTGCATTCCCGCTGAGCCATGATGAGGGCGGTTTCCGTCCCATCCACCTCAGCCGAGGAGTGCACCATGACACCGCTTCGCCGCCGCATGATCGAGGACATGAAGCTCCGAAACCTAGCGCCCCGGACCATCCAGGTCTACGTCGAGCGCGTCGCCGCCTTCGCCAAGCACTTCAGCAAGTCGCCCGAACTTCTGGGCCAACCCGAGATCCGCTCCTACCTCGTCCACCTGGTCCAAGAGAGGCACGTCTCCTGGAGCTATTACAATCAGACCGTCGCCGCACTCCGCTTCCTCTACAACGTCACCCTTGGGAGGGATGACCTTCTCAAGCGTATCGCTTGCCCCAAGCAGCCCAAGAAGCTCCCCGTTGTTCTGAGCCCCGAGGAGGTTGTTCGGTTCTTCCAAGCCGTCCCCGGACTCAAACACCGCGCCCTGCTGATGACCGCTTACGCCGCCGGGTTGCGGATCTCGGAGGTGGTGGCACTCCTGGTCGATGACATCGACAGCCGCCGCATGGTCATCCGTGTCCGGCAGGGCAAGGGCCGCAAGGATCGCTATGTCATGCTCTCGCCTCGGCTGCTGGAGGTCCTTCGCGCCTATTGGAAGTCCGCCCGCCCCTCTTACTGGCTCTTCCCTGGCCAAATCGAGGGACGGCCCCTGACCGTCGGGACTGTGCATCGAGCCTGTGTCCAAGCCGCTCGCGCTGCGGGCCTCGGCAAGCACGTCACCGTACACACTCTGCGCCATAGTTTCGCGACTCATCTGCTGGAGGCGGGGACCGACATCCGGACGATCCAGTTGCTGCTGGGGCACCGCGAACTCAGGACCACTGCGGTCTACACCCATGTCTCGGCGGCGGCCTTGGAGGCAACACAAAGCCCGCTCGATCGGCTTGTACCTCCGAAGGAGGAACGTTCAGAGCCATGACACGACATCGGCTCGAAGTGGCCGATGTCTTCCGGAACTATGGTGACGCTTTCCTCGACCGCTACGGCGATACGCTCTCGCCGGAGCAGCGCCGCGCCCTCAGTGACATTGCAGCCTGTCGGACTGCTGCGCTGGGCGGTCACGTCGAGGAGTGCAACCAGTGCGGGCATCGGCAGATCGCTTATAACTCGTGCCGCAACCGCCACTGCCCCAAGTGCCAGGCGAGCGCCGCGGCGGAGTGGATGGAAGCCCGGAGAGCTGAATTGCTCCCGGTGCCCTACTTCCATGTGGTCTTTACGCTCCCGACAGTGCTTGGCCCGATCGCTCTGCAGAACCCCCGGGTCGTCTACGGTCTCCTGTTCCGCGCCGCCGCCGAGACCTTGCAGCAGATCGCTGCCGACCCGAAGCATCTGGGAGCCGAGATCGGGTTCTTGGCTGTCCTGCACACCTGGGGTCAGAACCTCGAACACCATCCTCATGTGCACTGTGTGGTGCCAGGAGGCGGACCCTCGCTCGATGGCAAGTGCTGGGTCGCTTGTCGGCCAGGATTCTTCCTACCGGTGCGCGTTTTAAGCCGTGTATTTCGGGGCAAGTTCCTCGCGCTGCTCGGCGGCGCGTTCAAGCGCGGGCAGCTTCTGTTCCATGGCAAGCTCGCCGCGCTGGCGGACCCGAGTAAATTCCGGCGTCAGCTCACCGCCAGCGCTCAGACTGAGTGGGTCGTATATGCCAAGCCCCCCTTCGGGGGTCTTTCATGATACGCACCTCAAGTACACTCGGGAAACTCCAGAGTTTGCTGGTTCCGATGGGGTGATGACGGACGGTTCTTCCGAGACCGATTCTCGCTCTTTTGATTGCGGAACGCTTCCACGTCCTCGGCCCGGATGGTCCACGGCCCACCAGGACACACCTGCTGCCCAGGCAACTGGCGGCGATGAATCATGCGCTGCACGGTCGAGTAGCTGACGCCGAGCTGGGTGGCGGCTTCTTCCAATGTGAGTTCACCGCGAGCTTCCCGTTCGCCGGNTGAATAATTGGGAATCTCATGAATGGTTCGGAAGTTCCCCACGCGGATGCGGGTCCAGGTGTGCCCCTTCGCCGTCTCGATGCCGAGCCGATTCAGTTGGGCCGCAATCTGCTTGTCCGACATCCGCCTCGCCAGTTGCCGGATCAAATCCGCGGTCTCGACCGGCGTCGTCCAGCGGTGTTGGCCCGTGCGTCGCTTGCGAAGCAAAAGCTCTGAGTGCTGGCCACCCTGCCAGTGGATCAGCACTCGCAGCCTGGACTCCTCGACATAGACCACGATCTCTTCGAGCACGGTGCGCAGGATGCGCTTCTTCAGATCGAACGGCGCGGCTGGATGATGCCACAATCGCGGCAGGTCTAGTGCCAGCCGCCGCAGTGGTCCCTGTTCTTCGGCCGAGACAAGTTCCTGCCCCTCGGACAACTGGGCGCACTGCTGCTCCAGGACATGGACTCGCTCCATCGCCTCGTTCCAGCGGGCTTCCAGCGTGCGGGCCACCAGGCGGTTCTCCGGCTCAACCTGACCATATTGCCGCGCGCATCGGTCCGCTTCGTAGCGTGCGCGCTCCAGTTCCATTTCGACTTGCCGCTGCTTCTCCGTCCGGCGCGTCGCGAGTTGGGCGGCGGCCTCCAGCATGGCCTCCATGCGGGCCGGCGCGAGTGCGTCGAGCACCGCTTCCACAACGGCCTGCTCGACCGTCACGCCACCGAACTCGCCACGTCGGGCCATCCCCCGAATCGCCTCCTGCGATCGTTGCCGGAACATTGCCGTTTCCAGTTCGCTCATCATGCCCTTCAGGCCCAACAGAAGCCTGTCATTGGG
>JGI26341J46601_10000754_pt1 | contig 10233 bp, 6 predicted proteins | sample BogFormECP12_OM3_FD_46601 | JGI IMG/M metagenome (IMG submission 46601) | reverse complement strand
CGCGGCATCTGCGCTGGCGTGATCGCCGGCAAACCATGGACGGCGGGACGGCCGTCGATGTGCAACGCTTTGTTGAGCGCGGTGCGGATGTCGCGGCCCATGGGGTTGTCGCCCGCCATGGCTTCGTCGGTGCGCTCCAGCACGATGACATTCTTCTTGCCCGCCAGCGCTGTTACGACGGCAGCTTCGGGGAAGGGACGAATGACGTTGAGGTGGATTGAGCCAACCGATGCGCCACGGCGCTCGCGCAGGTAGTCCACCGCCGCTTCGATGTTTTCGGCAGCCGAGCCGAGAGACACGAAAACTGTCTCGGGGTCTTCGGCCTTGTAGCAGGAGACGAGGCCGTAATGGCGGCCGGTAAGCTTACCGAATTCGGCGTAGGACTCTTCGAGGAACTGGAGAATTGGCTCGGTGAAACTGTTGCGGCGCGCCGCAATACCTTGCATGTAGTGTTCCTGGTTCTGCACCGGGCCGAGCAGCACGGGGTTGGTCAGGTCGATCATGCGGGGCACGCGGCGGCGCTTCGGGCCGAAGAGAGCACGCTGGCTCTCGGTGGGGCAATCGATGAGGTCATCGGGCGCGCCGAGAAATTCGCGGATCAGTTCGGATTCGTGCTGGTAGAACGTGCGCTCCAGGTGGGAGGTGAGAAACCCGTCCTGGCAGTTCATGCCGGGCGTGAGACTGAGCTCGGTAACGCGACGCAAGATGAGCGCCTGGTCGGCGGCCTGCTGGGCGTCCTTGCCGAAGAGGATGATCCAGCCGGTGTCGAGCGCGCCATAAACGTCATCGTGCCCGCAATGGACATTGAGGGCGTGCTTGGTGAGGGCGCGGGCAACGACCTCTAGCACCATGGTGGAGCACTTGCCGGGAGCGTGATAGTACTGCTCGACGCCATACAGCACGCCTTGGCCCGAAGTGAAATTGACGACGCGCTTGCCGCAGACCGAGTGGGCGATAGCTCCGCCTTGGGCTGCGTGCTCTCCCTCGGCCTCCACAGCCAAGCTGCTGCCGCCGAATACATTCAGGCGTCCCTCAGCGTAGGACTGCTGATAGAGTTCGCCCTGCTCGGTGGAGGGCGTAATGGGGTAAAAGATGCCCGCGTCTGCGATTCTGGTTTCGGTGTGATAGGAGACGAGTTGATTGCCGTTTGCGGTGACGCGTATGCCAGGGTAGCGGGGTGCGGCAGTCATGATTTCCTCCGCGAATGTGCACCTCTCGGGGAGGTGTCATCAGAGATGGGTTAAGGGCCGATATTCAGTCGTTAACACCAAGCGAAACGATTTTCACCCTTAAGACTTAGGTTTGTCAGTGATCGTTGCCGTATCAGGAAGTGAGCAAGCGGATTCACACAGGGGAACCCGAAATCACTTGTGCGTGTAGTCGGCTTCACGTAGAAGTGGGCCATTTGCAAAAGGTTGGCGTCGCCTCTCGGAGATTTTGGCACTCCGCTGGTCTCACATGCTATGGGATGAGGGAAAAATCAGGGTCTCCAAACGCTAGTCTAGGGGTAAAGAAGGCCCCGCCAAAACCGAAGCGTCGGACGGCCACATCCCCCTGCATCCTCTACTCGCTGGTCACCTGCGGGGTTGGAAGCAAGAACACGCTATGCTGCCGATTCGGACTTCGTCTTTCCGTCTCTGAAGGCAAGGGGAAGGATTCCCGTTTTCTCATCCGNTTTAGTTGCGGACCATCTTAGTCCAGCAGCCAAAGCAGCGGGCGTGAAGATTGCAGACGGCCAGCGCTTTAGCCTGCACAATCTCTCGCACTCGCTGTCTAACTATCTGGTCAATACGGCCAAGGTGCAGGCGAAGAGCTCTGCCCAGCACGGATTTTCGGCAAAATCAAAAGGGCTTTGGGATTGGGTGTCACTCTGATTTCCACAGGGCATCCATCTCTGCATATAGGCTAGTTCTTCGCTGATCAACGGAGATCAGCTTTTCTCTGACCTGATTACGAGCGCTTGCGGCAGGTTCTCGCGACATCTGGTAAACCAAGTCTTTAGCTTGAGCACAGAGTAGGTCGTAGGTGTGCTCCAGTTTCAGAAGGGCTTCTTTGCGTTCTTCGTTTGTCATGCTAATGGCCTATTCTCCCAGAACTGAGTGGCAGTTTCTTGTCGTGGGCACTAGCCGCTCGATTTGACTGTACTCGAAGCCCGTTTCGTCGACGTCGCAGCCGGTTTCGACTTGGCTGCTCCACTGCCATTGGACCGATCGTCGCCGTTGGGGGAAGAAAAGATAAATTCCTCGATTTCATCGATCCGGCGGTCGGCGTCCCTGTACCCGATATCGATGAGCGCGCGCGTGTATTTTGGGGCGAAGAGCAAGTAACTCATCAGATCAGCGCACGCCGCTGCATCCCGCCCCAGGCCGTTCACGAAGTACTGAATCAGGTACGGCAAGTCTTTCTGATGCTGGCGCGCAAGTTCTGTCAAATTGACCGACGGGGTAATCAGGAGTGTGGCCAGAGGCCTCATCCTTTCGCACCCTTCAACACCATACTGGTTGATATGGCCTTCGCGGAGCAACTTATTCAAACGTTCAAGGTGTTCGATATCCGTGGCCAGGTGGTCCAGGAACATCACATTAAGAAGGACTCCCATGACCTGAGCCAGGGAGGGTTCTTTGTCATCCGCGGCTTCTTCCTGATGTTCGAGACTTTCGCCGCGGGCCCCAATCGCAAACACTCTCTCCGCGCCCAGGCGGATGACGGGACTGAGTGGCTGTTGAAGGCGCATACAACCATCGCCGAAAAACGCCGTTCCCCGCGCCGTTTTGAGTCGTACTGCCTGAAAGACCAGAGGAATCGCTGCCGACGCACAAATGTGGTCGGTGGTGATTTTCGTTGCCAGCGTGACCCGCCGGCTTCGGTTCCACATGGGGTGGCCCTTCGTTCCTTGAATGAAGAGGTAACTCTTGCCCGAGTTGTAGTTCGTTGCTGAGATAGCCAACGCGTAGAGATGTCCGCGCTTAATATTTTCCTGGATTCGATTGCAATCAAGATGCGCGTTGAGATAGTGCCATAGAGGCGTCGCATCCAGCAGTGAGTGAGCGTTCCCACCGCCAAGGACGGCTCCAAAAGAGAGGTCGAATATCCACGTAACCGAATTGCGGGCCTGTGCAAAGACGTCACAGCGATAAACATCGGACGGCCTGAGTTCAGACCAAAGCTTCGCGAGGACGTTTGTGCCGAGGGCAAAATCATCACAACCTGCCGCCAGACCACCACCATTCACTGCGCCAGCGGAGGAGCCGCCTATGATCGGGAAGGGATTGCCTTGCGTCTGGACACGGGTTAGCTCACCAATGCGCTTGAGAACACCGGCCTGATAGGCGCCGCGGGCTCCCCCACCCGTCATTACCAGTCCAAGCGCATTGTCCATGGCGTTTCCTTCTCGTGTCGGACCNGGCACGTTACCAANTGTATGACGTTTCAGTATGGACTGCTGTGACGCATGCACCAGGTGAGTTGTGATGTACGAACATCCGTGGTTTTNTGCAAACGTCTAATCGTCAAGATAAAAACGTTCCGTCGCAGATGCAACGGAACGCCCAATGTTACTTGACATCATTCCTCAATTCACCACAGCGGGGAATGAGACCCAACCTGCGTCTTCAATTCCCAACGACTAGGCCGTGACTGGAATGGTACGCGGCTTCCGCGAGTGTACCGTGCGTTTTACGTGACGTGCGCCCTTAACTGGAGCCCTTTTCGTTTCAGGACGATTGGTGACGGACTCGATCACGGCCTTCTCAGCTTCGACAAAGCTCTTATAGCCTTCACGAGTGAGATCCGGAATATCCTTGTAAGGAACTGCCGGCATCATCTTCGCCACATGTCCTGCGGTCTTCAGGGTGACGTGAATCTGCCGTGCAGCTACGTCCATCAACTTCTTCTGGGCATCGATGAACGAATCTGCCGCCTCACGCGCCAGTTCCGTCAACTCTGTCTTCTTCGCCTTGCTCACCGTTGGCTCCTTGCTGCCGGTCACCTTGGATGTTTCCTCGGCGACGACATGGAGGAACTTCTTCTGGGCCTGGACAAAATTCTCCAGCCCTTCGCGAGCCAGGTCAACCAGACTGTCACCCTCGTACTCCTCACCGGCTTTGACCGCGGCGAGACGTCCGTGCACCTGCTTGCTGGCGCTCTTCAGGTAATCCAGTTGCATCTCTACGAAAGTGTCGACGCTGCGACGAACGCTGTCGACGAGAGCATCGGTAACAGGGAATCCACCAACCCGCTCTTTGACGCCGGTCGCCAGAATCTCGCTCTCCCGCTGTGCCAGTTCGACGATCAGCTTCTGGCCTTCGATGAAGTTGGCCAGTCCCTCTCCTGCGAATTCTTTGACCATCGCGACAGGGCGAAAATCAGGCGCCGTCAGCTTTTCGCGCATAACATCGATTACAGTCCCGTTCTGGCGTATCGCCAGGTCTACCAGTATCCGCTGCGTAGCAAAGAAGTTCTCAATTCCCTGCTGCACCCATCCCGATAGCAGATTGATAAAGGACGACTCCTGCGCCTGAGGCGCGTGCTTTGCATCTTGTTTCATGATAGCCTCCTAAATTGCTGCACAGCAGCATTAATTAAACTATAGTATTTGGCTGATTCCATGTCAAGTTGTAAATGAACATGCTGCCGTGCAGCATGAGGGGAAATCGCGGCTGACGAAGAGAGGTTGCCTTCATACTCGCCGCAAGCCGCAGACATTAGCTTCGTCCCCGATCAACTTGACGGGAAACGCCCTACCCTTTCTCGTGACCTACGGCGTGTCGTCTGCTCTCAGTCGGCGGTTTGCCGACAACCCGTCAAACTGGATTACTTCCGAGTGACCATCCACCCGGAACGCATTCAGGGCACTGCAGCAAACGTCGAAGATTAGACGCCAGCGCTAAAAGGACGAGCCGAATCGCGGATGTTCAGCTCACCTAAATTGTGGGCGGGAAATCTGAATTTCAACTTCCTCCACGTCGCAATCTCCGACTATTACCTCGACAGACGCAAGCTGCTTTGTCATCCTTACGTACCCCTCTGGCTGGGGAGGAGCCATCTCCGAAACGGCAAGTCTATAGTGTCCTGGCTGCGCACAGCCTTCAAACGTTCCATCGGCATTCACCTTGGGTCCTCCGCTGCCGAAGTCATCCAACATCCCCACGTCACGCGTGAAAAGAACGCAGATGTTTGCTAAGTCTTCCGGCAGAGCGCCCGTCACCTTCCCCCGAACGGTGCGCCAAATCGGGCGGGGAATACGCACTTCGAGGTCAGTCATGGTTTGCCCGATTTGGAGGTCGAAGGGGCAGGCGTCCTTTACGTCCTGGGCGTTCGGATGGAGAAAATCGAAGATCCGCTGTTGCATGGCCGCATGAGCTGCTGGGATGCTTGCCGAAGGCGTTCGTAGGATCCCGGCAAAACGCAGGAAGTAGCGGCCAGGATGAAGCGGAGGCGAGGAAAAGAGGCCGTCTTGAGCTACCTCATGGTCGCCAGAATCGTTGATATATCCCGATCTTCCTCTTCGGGTGCCTTCCGTTATCAAAGTCACGTGGCCCCGTTGTGGAGGATGTCCCTCCTCATCCAGAATTCTCCCCTTGAGGAAGGCAGCAGGTGTCAGAGCAATCTCCAGGTTCTCGATCGTCTCTCCCTCTTCCAGGATGAGGTCCCGGTAAAGAGGGACGTAACGGCTGTCATGAACGCCCAGGCGGTACTCTCGAGATGGCAGCGAAGTGAAGGCGAAGCGTCCGAGCCCGTCCGCTCGCGTAAGGCTCTCTCCGAGCACTCCATCGCACGTTAGACTGAGTTCTGAAGACGAAGCGATCTCTCCCGTCGTGGCATCTATCAGGTAACCGCTGATCGTTCCATTCATCACGAATATCCAATCGGAGCAAAGTGGCGTTTCATGGGGCTGCGAGGAACTCGCCGGTCCAGTATATTGCGTACCGCGGAAACGAAGGTATACGCACGATCGCGAGCAAAGGGCCAAAGCCCGGGCGATTGCGGCGGATGACGGACAAGCGGGAAGTAATCCCAAGGTAAGGGTAGCCGACTATTCGCTCAAGTGGATTTCCGCCGCGAAATGCGCCCAATAGTAATCGTAGACCCTGGGGCGTCTCCCAGTACCGATCTAGCGAAACTTCCTAGATCAAGACTTGCTCTAGGACTGATGGACAAGCTCGCAGAATCGCGAACCCGGCGTGGCGGAGCACCCGCAATTCGGCATCGGATGGCAACCCAATTTAGCCGAACCTTGCACGCGGGATGATTCTTGGCCGCAATTCCTGAGCTCCAGCCGCGACCTATCACTGGCTCGCCATTCGTGCACCACAGCAACGCATAATCACCGAACCCATGACACGAATGGCGAGTCGTTCTCGAGCTAGTCATTCAGTCGTCGTCGATGCATGGGACGCAACTTGTTTTTGTAGACCGCGGTGCCGACAGAACGGCCCAGGCGACCGCCCGCATCTTGGTCGGTTCGAAAATGTATTCCTCCGTAGACGCGCGCGTCGTCGACATCGTCGGTAATCTGTTCGAACGTGGTGTACTGCAGAATGATGGTGGGCACCGCTGGGTTTGACAGCGTAATCGAGTGTCCGCCCTCACCGTAGAGACGCCTCAGGACCTCGGCACCGCCATAACTTGCGCTGGCGTGATTTGAGGGGTAGCTCGGGAAACAAGGCGTCGCGATAAACGGAAGGAAGGTGGGATCGGCTTCGGTTTTCGGGTTGCCGTCTGTGTCACCTGCTCGAATCGCCGTTTCGGGGCGCCAGAAGTTGTAGTGATATTTGTTAAAGAAGGATGCCACGAGGCTGTCGCTGATAGCCATGTTCATCAGGGCCAGAGCCCGGGCATTTTCGGACAGCGTACTCCCCTTTTCCACGGCGACTTGGCGGGCGGCCTCATTGAGCGCCAGAGTCGGCGAGGAGGCCTGGAAGAAATGCACGACATCAGCCTCATCTTGTGGCCGCTCGGCACTGGTGAGGCTCCCGACGGTCATCACCTCGTTGTAGGCCTTCGCGTATTTGTTACTGGTGAGGGCCGACGGTGGATCGAGGAGATAAGCTTTAGCACTAGGGACGCCGAACGGGGTTACGTTCTGCCAGTTAAAGAAGGTGCCGACGGCAATTCCATTGACAACTGGACAACTTGGCGTGGCCTGCCATTCGCCTGGAACAGGCGGGCCGGGTATCTTGAATTGCGCCGGCGACGACCCGTCTTTGGTGCGCAGAAGGATCATGGCCAGAGCTGCAGCGTCACCCGTTGCGATGCCGTCATTCTTGGCCTGGCCGTCGGGTATCAACGCCAACGAGTTCGCGCGAGCGACCTTGAGAGCCGACGAGCTGCCCGGGAAATAGGTACTAAGTACCTGATATGCAGCCTCGATGGCTGCGGCGTCGGCGGATGCCCCTGGCGGAGCTGTTATGGTCCCGAGATATGGTTGGTAGTCGCCTGTAACGGCATTGACGGCTTCAAATACAGCAAGCTGCACGATAGCCCCATACCGCGCTTGGGCGGGTGGGCTCTGGCCGTTCGCGATGGCCGTATTTACCGCAATTACATTCCAGTCCAAGACGACATCGGCGCTTGCGACTGCAGAGCCGAGCAACAGGGCTAACATCATCACAACTGAAAGGCGTAATGCCATCCTGCCGATCTTGCCGAGGGGAGTGAAAAATGCTTGCATGGGGGACCTCCAAGTCCGAGTTTGGTGGGCATTTATCGCCTTTCGCGCGTCGGAACGCAATGCAGGTTCTATGAAGTAGAGGTGAAGATTTGCTGAAGCCCTAAGTGGCTGCCACAGTTGCTTGTTAGTCGAGCATGGATCATTATTTCGGCAACGCAAGTCAGGGTCTCTGTGGAGGAATTACGGCCCAGGAACTCCATTTTGGCGATTTCACGCTTGACCAGTCCCGCTATCGGCTCCAAAAGGGCGAGCGCTTGTTGCGCCTGGAAAAGCTCCCTATGGAGCTGCTTATCCTGCTGGTGCAACGGCGCGGGGAGTTAGTCTCCCGCGAAGAGATCGCTGAGCACCTTTGGGGCAAGGACGTCTTCGTCGATGTCGATCACAGCATCAACACGGCTGTCCGCAAGATCCGCCAGGTGCTGAGGGATGACCCTGAGAAACCTCGATTCGTAGAAACGGTAGTGGGGAAGGGATACCGCTTTGCTGCGCCGGTCGTTTGCAGGAACGGCGCATCGAACTCGCAGGCGGAGATACCCGTAGCGCCGGTTGGGGTGGAGGACAATGCTGCGGTTCCGTCTATGGAGTCGGGGCACCGCTCGGCCTCCAGGTGGACGGTAATTGGCGGGGTAGTAGTTCTAGCCTCCCTGATCGTCGCCGCAGTATGGTCTCGCGGGCGAACGGCGAAGCCGGTGGCCCACTCGGCGATCAAGTCCATTGCGGTTTTGCCCCTGAAGAACCTCTCTGGCGATTCCACCCAGGAATATCTCGCTGACGGAATCACCGAAGCGCTGATTGGACGGCTCGCCAGAATCCACGATCTGCGCGTCATTTCCCGCACGTCTGTGATGCACTACAAGGACACGCAGCTCTCGATGCCGGAGATTGCGAGAACGCTGCGGGTGGACGCCCTTGTTGAAGGCTCGGTAATACGAGAGGGCAACCGGATTCGCGTTCATGCGCAATTGATTCGCGGCGCAACGGACGAACACTTCTGGTCGGAAACCTATGATCGCGAGCTGCGCGACGTGCTTGCCCTTGAAAGCGACGTGGCGCAATCCATCGCCGGAAAGGTNGAGGTTACGGTCACCGGCGAGGAACGCGAGAGGCTTACCGCAGTACGTTCCGTTCCGCCGGAGGTCTATGAGAGCTATCTCAAAGGCCGGTTCGCCTTAGACAAAAGCAACAGGAGAGCTGACGTCGAGGAGAGTATCCGTTATTTCGAGCAGGCATTAAAGATAGATCTGACGTTTGCACCGGCTTACGTTGGTTTGGCGGATGCGTACGATCGACTCGCGACGGTTTTTATCGGATCTCCCCCTTGGGAAATGCGTCCAAAGGTGGTTGAAGCAGCCCACAAGGCCCTAGAGCTGGATTCAGAACTTGCAGAAGCATATGTCCCGCTGGCAGATGTACAGCAGCAGCAGTGGCAGTGGGCCGACGCTGAGGCTGGATACAGGCGGGCGCTCGAGTTGAACCCGAATGACGCTGCCGCCCACCGTGGACTCGCCCACTGGTTGCTATTCCAGGGGCGTATTGACGAAGCACTTGCTCGGTCTCGCCGCGCACGTGAGCTTGACCCACTTGGAGATTCCACTACCAACATGGGGTGGATTCTATTCTGCGCCCGGCGCTACGACGAAGCCATCCACGAGTTGCGGAGCAAGCTGGCGCTACGACCAGACGACGCATTAGCCCTCTGGGTACTTGGATTCGTGCTTGTCGCCGACGATCGGCCCGAGGAAGCAATCCCGGTGCTGGAGAAAGCAGTTTCTGTTTCTGATCGTAGTCCGGGCATTATGGGTGTACTGGTCGCAGCATATGCTCATGCTGGGCGGCGGACGGACGCCCTTCGACTCCTGGCAGAATTGAAGACACGCAATCAAAAAGGCTACGTTCCTGCGGCTGCGTTCATAGCCGCTTACCTGGGACTCGGCGACTACGACGAGGCATTCGTCTGGTTTGAGCGAGCATACCAAGAACAGTCCAACATTCTGCAATTCCTCAAAGTGCACCCCTTCTTCGATCCCGTGCGCGCTGACCCCCGCTTTAAGGACCTAGTCCACCGCGTCGGGCTTGACCAGGCGAGGTAGTCATTTAGAATCAACAGCTTACAGACAGCATCCCCTTCCGAATGAATCCCTTAATCTTCTACCTTCAATGTCCGGTCATTGATTTTCAGGTATTTACAGAGGCAGGCAACAACTGATTCGGATCAGTTGCGCACTCCGCGAGAAATAGACAATTGCCTCCTGTTCAATCAGTTGTACCTGTACGCGACGACCTGTGGAGAAAGTGCGGCTGTTGGACGTTTCAGCACGGCTGTGGTGGCGGCGAGGGCGGAGGCTCCCGCGCACTGGTGCCGCGTCAACGGTGGGCAGGGACTGCTGCCGTCGAACGAAGGTCAGCGTCGGCGAAGCCAATTCGTAAGGACGGCACGATCAGAAGAATGTCTTGGAAAATGATTCGTGTCGTTTGCGGGCCGTAGTCATAATTTCCGTAAACTGGGGCTCTGCCCGCAAGGCATCCAGCAAGCGATCGCTTTGGAAATATGGGTACGGAAA
>JGI26341J46601_10000746_pt1 | contig 10293 bp, 11 predicted proteins | sample BogFormECP12_OM3_FD_46601 | JGI IMG/M metagenome (IMG submission 46601) | reverse complement strand
GGATTGGCTCCACCAACGCCACGTCGTCGAGCTCCGAACGCTTGGTGAGATGGCCGACGAAATCGGCGTTTCTGACTCGACCATCGGGACGTGGGCCCGAAAATTCGGAATCCCGGTTCATCATTGGAAGCGGCGCCCTCCGCTCGACCCGCGTGTGATCCGCCTCGTCGAGGCACTCTTCACTGAACCGGGAGACGTTCCAGCAGGGATGCAGACGACGGCCGCATGGGTGCGCATCCAGCGTTTCGCCGTCATCGCCAGCTATGCCAACTTCACACGCGCCGCCCAGGCACTCGGATGCCGCAAAGAGCGGTTGAGCGCGCAGATCGGTCGCCTCGAAGCCGATTTGGGGCACACCCTCGTCGAGCGCGCCGTGTCACGCCACCATTCGATGACGCTGACCAGCTTTGGCGAGGAACTCGCACAGGCCACCAGGCGCTCGATGGCCCGTGACCTCCGCGACGCACAGGAAGAGGATGTCGCCGAACGCTAACGGGATCACCCCGCAGCTCGCACCGGAATGTTGTGGTGGTTTGCAAGTCTGCGGGCGGTTTGTCGTGATGTCCCTGCGCGCGCGCCGATCTCAGCCAAATCGGCACATTGGCGCACGTAGAGGTCGACAAACCCGAGCGGGTCAATTGGGCTTTCAGTCGAGCGAAAGCTGGACCACGCGGCTGCATCTGAAGCTCATTGAGAACGTGTGGTGCAGGTCGCGCCGCGAGAGTGTTGCGAACGTCATCGACGTGTGGCGCCGAGTTGCTCTGCCACGGTGGTCAGGTTCAGGGCAGGATTCTGCACGAGGTGATGCAGTCAGCGAAATCGACACCCGAGGCAGACTGCGGCAGTGAGCACTCCACGTTCGGCCATGAGGTGGCCGCCGTTGAAACGGTCGAACGCCGGCTGAACAACACAGGCCAATAACTTCGATCAGCCCTCACCCTCGGCGAACTGTCCACGGGTCCGGCCCGCCGAAGTCCTAGACATGGCGCCGCCGATCGGCCGGCCGGCCCGTCGGACGGCTATCCCGTACCTCTGGGCCAGTTGGGTGAGCGCCTGCCGGGAGACCCCGGCCTCGGCGGCGATCGTCGCCAGACCCCACCGGCACTCGTTATAGAGGTAATCGAACTGCTCTGGTGACAGCCGGCGGCTCGCAGACGCCACGGAACCACCGGATGACCCGCCGGTGTCCACCACAGCTGACGGCGTCGGCGCTTCCTCCAGCAGATATCGCACGGCATCGGTATCTACTCCGAAGTGAGCTGCCACAGCGGCGAAGCTACGGGGCTGATGACGGCCGATCCACCGGTGCAGCGCATCGACATCAACTCCGCCGCCATCGTCACCTGCAAGACGTCCACCACTCACCACACCAGGGGGACCCGCCACAACCGGCTCGCTGCGAATACCGTTGTCAGCAAGAAACTCTCGGGCATAGTCATCCAGCGCTGCGACCAACTCAGCAGTCAGCCACAGCGGCAAAGCCGCCAGCTTGCCGCGAAAATCCGCGGAGTCGACTGCCCACGAGCAGCTCTCTGCCGGCAGGGTGGTCAAACGCTCGTGAAGCCAACACCGCATCAGTTGCAGTCGGACTGCCCGTCCCGGGCCAACACCCACCGACAAGCACAGATCCCGCCACACCTCGACGGGCAACAGGTCGGTGCATGGCAGCGTCCGGCGTCGCCGGTAGTCGATCGGCGGCGGGGCCGCGTCCAGGTAGGCGGCCCACGCGGTGATGTCGGATCGGGTTTGCGCCCACCGTGGTGAGGCGTGCAGGTGCTGCAGCACCCGCAACGCACGACGCACCGTCGCGACCGAACCGAGCGCACCGACCACCTCAGCGAGGGGAGCGCGGGTTCCCACCAGCGCTATCGCCACCGATAGCGCCGCCCGCAACTCGCGGTGCCCCACCCCCGGACAGCGCAGCGGCAGACTCCAGCGTGGCCACACCAGCGCGGGAAGACATCCCGCGCGCGCCTCGTCGCCTGTCGACGTCGGGTAAGCGCCGGTGGTGCGGTGGCGAAGCTGGTCGATAGGCGCCATGAAGGGCTCCAGCGCCGCTAATTGCACGGCGGCCAGTACCGGGCTGATCCCGCGGCCCCACCCGAGCGTGCTGGCCCGCACGGCCACACCACGCCGTCGGCTGGATGCGACCAGCCACCGCAGCCGCCCACCTGCATCGACGACCGTGAGTGCGGACAGGATCGACCACGCCGCCGTGGCGGCGACCGCCGCGGCTGACGCGGTTGCGGAGGCCGTGACACGCGACGCCCGCCCGCCCGCTGCGCCGGTGGCAGCGCGATCGTCGAGATACTGATCGACGACGTCGCCGGGGAGGACCCCGCGCAGTTCGTCGCGGGTCGCGTAGCCCAGGATGCGGCCACCCACCGCGGCGATGTCAGCGATCAACTGCGAGAACGGAATCGGCGCTCGGCGATAGACGCCGAACCCTGCCCACCCGGACTGCATCGCCTCCAGCAGCGCCCGCTGGGCGCCCAGGACGGGATGGTCGGGCCCCAGCGGCAGGCCATCCGCCGCCGTGAGCTCACCGTCACAGCGGGCGATGTGTCGACCATGACTACCCAGACGCTTCCTCGTACAGCCCCCGGGCAGCGGAATAAGTCCGCTCGGCGGAGGTTCTGCGCGTTGGGAGCGATGACACATAGGACATACATCCACCAGCAGGCAATGATGGTGGGGGCAAGCAAACGCCCAGCGCAGCCGCCACCACAGCGCCCAGCGCCCGCCGTTCTCCGACAAACACGCAGCGCAGAACCGGCAACGCCACCCCCGCATCCACAGCAACGACTCCAGCGACGATCCGCGCAAACCGCCACTGCCTGCTGCCCGGTTCAGCACGCCCTGGAACGTCATCGAAGCCACCTGCTCGGCACTGATCCCGGTGGCGGTCGACACCGCCAGAACCTGCGCTGCGCTGAGACCGCGAAGCCAACCCGCCACACAGTCCCGTGCGCTGTCAGCGCCGGCGGAGATCAGTCCGACGCTCTCTACGACGTCACCCCAGCAGGCCGCCATCCGTACCGCCAAGGCCTCCAGCCACGAGTCGAGGGCCTCCCCGCAAACCGGGGCAACGCGAACCGGCAGAGTGCGCACCGCTGCCAACTCACCAGACGGGCGCGAGGCGTTGTGCCCGGCCGCGGCCTGCCACCCCAAGGGAAGACCAGGCCCGAAAGATACTGCTCCTCGATCGGACCGCCGTGCTTCCCGTCGAGCACCCTGGTCGGCCGCGTGGCCGCGACCAGCGCTGAACGGATTCGGGAGGGACGGCCCGCACACCAGCAATGTACTACTAGTAGGGCAGACAGCTGGGACGCTCGCACGGATTACTGGGACGCGTGCCGACGCGTCCCAGCCAGAACAACCCCGAGCGTGTCGCCACGTGGCAATACTGGCGAGGCACCGTCGGACGCAACATCCGCGCACTGCGCCTCCAACGCGGCATGACCCAGGAAGCATTGGCGTTGCGCTCCGGCGTCACCCGAAACGTCCTCATCGACGTCGAACACGGAAAGCGCGGCATCCTCTACGAGAGGCTCGTGGACATCGCCGACGCCCTCGACGTGGCCCCCGCAGACTTCTTCATCGAGCACGCAGCCCCCATCGAGTGAGCAGTCATGGTTCGTGCTCGCCATCGCACCGTCGACCGGATCGTGGCCATCCTCGAAGCAGTCGCGACCACCCAGCGAGGACTCACACTGACCGAAATGGCGGTGCGGCTTCGGGCGCCGGTGTCGTCGATTCAGAAGCTCGTCAACGGCCTCACCGCGGTGGGCTACCTCGACGAGGAGGATCAGCACCGGTTCGTGCTCGGCCCGGCCCCATACGTGCTCTCACTGCGCTCGCGCCGCCTGCCCATCCGCGACATCCGTCACGACGATCTGGTTGCGCTCAGCCAAACTGTGGGTCTGCCAACACTTATTGCGGTGCGCGTCGGCCTCAGTGCGATGTACGTCGACTGGGCCGGTACCGACGAACCATTCGACTACGCACTGGCAGCCGGAATGCGCGCCCCCCTGGACCGGACTGCCGCGGGTCGGGTCCTATTGGCACATCTACATGAATCCGACCGGAAAGAAGCCGTTGAGCTGATAACCCGAGGTAATACCGACGCTTCAGTCGCATTGCTCGAGCAGTGCCAAACGATCCGCTCCCAGGGCTACGCCATGCAGGCCTCGGACCACCAGATGCGGCACACGACCGCAATCGCCGCACCAATCGTCCAACGCGGCACGGTGGTCGCGGCGATCGCGCTGGCCGACCAGCAGCACTCGCTCGCGGCGCGACGCGACGATCTCGTCCCGTTGTTGCAAGAATGGACAACGAAATACCGCACCGAGTAGGCCATGGCAACCGATGTCCAGCCGAGTGAAACGGCAACCGGTGACGGCGTCGACGTCGCTGAACCCGCCCATGACATGCTCTTCCCCCGGTCGTCGAACGCAGCCGTCTTCCAAGCGCTGGCGGCGTGGGGCCAATTCGAATCACGCCGGGGCCAAGCCAAGTTGACATCGCGAACCGCGCTACCGTCCACGATGCCGCCAGAGACCTTACGCGACCGGCTTGCTCAGCTTGCCCTCCCTTGCGCGGGCTTCGAAATCGTTGTGAGTGCCGCCGAAGCCTGGATCCCATTTGCCGCGCCCGAGCAGGCCGTGTGTGCCGCGGAGGCGCTGGCGGGCGCCGGAGCGACAACGTCCAGCCCCGGCTGCGTCACGAATCGCTTGAGCACTATCTCGAACAACTGGACGCGTTGACGCGGATGTCCTGCTTCAGCGCGTCGCCCGCCGCCCAGCTGTAGCCCCATCCTGCTCGACGCGCGCGTTGGCCGACGGCATTCCACCGTTTGCGTAAATTCGTCCGTACATTGGATGCCTGCGTGGATTTCCCTGTGCCCCAGCCTCACACTCATGCTGAGACACTTTTTGCAGGTCATCGGAATGTCTGGAGAGGGCGGGCGGCTATGAACGAACGGACATTTCGGCGCGTGGGCGCCTTGTCGGGGGGCGCGTTCGTGGTCTTATCGGTGCTGTCCACTTTTCTGTACCCATACCCCCCTGCGATCGACAGTGATCCCGCCGCCATATTGAAGTGGGCGCATCCCCATCGGGTCGGCATACAGGCAGGCATGGTGCTTGGCGCCTTCACGGGCGCCTTGTTCGTTGTTTTCGTCGCCGCGCTACGCGACCGCATTGATGCTGCGGGCGATCGAGCACTCGGTTCCCTGCTGTACGGATCGGGAATAGCGTTTGCCGCTGTTTATGTCTTGGGCGTGATCCCGCTCGGCACCCTGGTCTTCATGGAAGGTCAGCCAGGCGGTTTCGGGGATGGCACCGTCGTGCGACTGCTCTTCGACCTGAACTGGATCATGTTCGCCCCTGCCATGGCGTTGGGCGTCGTTTTTCTGCTGTCCACCGGTATCGCGATTGTGCGCACGGAGGTCTTCTCACCGCTGCTCGGATGGGCTTCGATCGTGGTCAGTGTTCCGGTCGCCCTTTTGGTCTACATCTCGCTGACCTTCAGCAGCTACCACGCCGGCGGATGGACCGTCGTCGGCTGGGTCGGCTTTATCGGCAAACTGGCCGTAATTTTATGGATGAGTCTGGCAATGGCTCGCCAGCCCAAGAATGTCGATCAAACTTCGGCCGGTGCTCGAGAAGATAGCTAGTTCCAGCTCGAATTGCGTTGGGCCACGGCAAATCCAGGCCAAGCTAGCGCCCACTCGCTTAAGCTCACGGCTGCCATCGCCTGGGCTTCCAGGCAGGGCGACGAGACGTAGTCGTCGCACGGTCAGCGTCGATCGATTTCGGCTCGTAAACGTTCCAGGGAGCGCCGATGATCGCGTTCCCTCACGTGGCGGGCGCAGGACGAAACGTGTTCAAGTTGGTCGACCTGTCGTCATCGCACCGACGACGCACTTTCCGCGATGGTCCAACCGCTGCCCCGCGCGGTAGCTCGTTCAACCATTGTGCGTTGGCCTGGACGGGCTACGCGTTCCACCTATCGGTGCCAGGTCTCTACGCGACCGTCGATGGTGGCACTATCTTGGCGTCGACCTGACCATCGGCCTAGACCAACGCGCCGCAAGGAGATTGTCGTGGGCACCTATGTAGTCACTGGATCAGCCTCGGGAATGGGGCAGGCAACTGCGCAGAAGTTGCGCGAGGGCGGCCACAGCGTGATCGGCGTGGANATCAAGTCCGCCGACATCGTCGCCGACTTGTCGACGCCGGACGGGCGAAAGGAAGCGGCGGATCGCGTTCTGAAGGCCTCGGATGCCGCACTGGACGGCGCCGTCCTCGCAGCAGGTCTCGGCCCGGCCCGGCAACCCGACCGCCCGCGTCAGATCGCCGCGGTCAATTACTTCGGAGTCGTCGATCTGCTGGACGCGTGGCGGCCGGCTCTAGCCGCCACTCCGAGAGCGAAGGTCGTCGTGTTTTCGAGCAACTCCACAACCACGACACCCGCGGTTCCGCGGCGCACCGTGCGTGCGTTGCTTGCGCATGACCCCCAGAAGGCGGTGCGCTCTGTGCGCTTCTTCGGCAGGATCGCTCCGGCGCTGATGTATGCCGCGTCCAAGATCGCCGTGAGCCACTGGGTCCGGCTCAACGCGGTGACGCCCCAGTGGGCGGGTTCGGGTATCCGCCTGAACGCTCTCGCTCCGGGAGCAATCTTGACGCCTCTTCTGGAAGAGCAGCTGTCGAACCCGCAGGAGGCGAAGGCCGTTCGATCATTCCCAATCCCCATCGGAGGCTACGGCGACGCAGGGCAGCTGGCCGACTGGGTCTGCTTCATGCTCTCCGATTCTGCGGACTTCTTATGCGGAAGCGTTATCTTCGTCGATGGCGGATCGGACGCCTATTTCCGCGCTCGCGATTGGCCGAAAGCTGTCCCAGCTTATCGGTTGCTCTCATACCTTAAACGGTTCAGGGCTTGACTGATGGGCGACGCCGGTATGCGTGAGGTGCTCTCGGCCTCAAGAGATCTGGTGACAGCCGTCAGGGCACTCATGGTGGCCGCGTCGATCAGCGACGTCGATGCGCCGACGATGCATCAAGCGACTCAGCTGGTGAACCGGGCGAGCAAAATGCTTGCTGCACGGGTGCGGACCACCGGACGGCGAGAGCACCTGGATCGCGGCGCCATCGCACGGTTACGTGGCGGTGAACCATGGGAAGTCTTCACGCACAACCCCATGGGCATACCCCTGCGAATCAGTGCGTCCGGAGCCGAGGCCACAGCGACTGTGATGACTACCGCGCTGTTCGAAGGTCCGCCGGGGATACTCCATGGCGGATTCGTCGCGGCGATGCTGGATGCGCTGTTGAGCACGCTCGTTCAGGCGCAGGAAATCCGGGCATTCACCGTCAAACTCGACGTTCGGTTTCTTCGAGCGGTCAACATTGGCACCGAACTTCAGTTGCACGGCACCATCAAAGCGGTCGAGGGTCGGAAAGTTCATGCAGCAGGATCGATTCGGGGCGGCGATGACGTGATAGCGGAGGCCGACGCGCGGTTCATCACGATCCCCGGCGAACCCGACTGACCGAGTGCGATCGGAACCAGTCTGAGAACAACCTCAGTCCTTGGCCGCCGCCATACCGGCGCGGCGACCATAGAAGCTGCCGTCACCTAGTGAAGCTCCGCTGACATACCCGCCCGTGCAGATGCCCGACGTGCAGCGGCCCGCTGCGTACAGTCCAGGAATCGGCTTCCCCGAGACGTGCATCACCCGGGAATCGAGATCTGTTTTCAACCCGCCCAGCGTGAAACCGGCCGTGCACCGGCGCAAGTCGTAGCCCGCCAGCGGTGTCCCAATGGGCTTGACCCATTCGGGTTTCTTGCCGAGTAGAGGATCCGAGTCGTGGATGGCATGCCGGTTGTAAACGGCCACTGTCGCTTGCAGCGCGCCTGGCGGCAGCCCGATCTCAGCCTCGAGTTCTTCGACGGATTCTGCCACCCATGTCGGGGGCCGGGCACCCGGCATGCCGGTCTCGCTGGCCAACGCCTGCTCCAGCGACTCTTCGTCGATGATCAGGTAGGCCTCGTTGTCCTGCTGAATGAGCGTGGCCTGTCCGATCCGGCCCGGATAGGTGTCCTCGGGGACGAAACGCTGCCCGCGGCCGTTGACCAGAATGCCGCGGACCACCATCCGTGGATCGGCCAAGAACGCGACCTCGGTGGCATCCATGTGGGCGATGTCGGCGCCGAGCGCCTGGGCGACGCGGATGCCGATGCCGTCGTGCTCCTCGATGGCAGCCGCGGGCCGCCCGATCAAGCGCGGGGCATACGCCTGGACCATGCTGTCGTTGTACGCGAAGCTGCCGGTGGCCAGCACCACGCCGCGCTCGGCGCGTATCGCGAGTTCCTCACCGTATTGCGTTGCGATGATGCCGACCACTCGTCCGTCGTCGTCGATGATCAGTCGCCGCAGCCGGATATCGTATTCGACTTGGGCACTTAGCTTTTCGGCGATGTCGGCGAGCGGCTTCATCAGCATGTAACCGGCGCCCTTCTCCCCGGTGCGTTTGTTGGCCATCTGCGGCAGATGCCCGCGGGGGGCCGGGTTGGCAATCGTGTTAAATGGCGCCGCGTTCTCCCCGCCGGAGTACATCAGGCCCTCGTCGTGCGGCGGCTCCCAGCCGGGTTCGGCCCAAAACGCCGCCCTGAACGGGACCCCGCAATCGACGAGCCAGTTGTAATGTTCGACGCTGCCGCGGCAGTAGTGGCCGATCTTTGCGCGGTCGGCGCCGGGGCCCACCGCTGCTAGCAGAAACGCCTCCATGTTGTCGGGCGAGTCGTGGAAGCCCAGAGCGGTCTGCAGCGGCGTGCCGCCGCCGAGGTAGATGAATCCGCCTGATAAGGCCGCGGCGCCGCCCCAGCCTCCGGTGCGTTCAAGAATGAGCACGTCGGCGCCGGCGCGGGCCGCTTCGATAGCGGCACAGACGCCGGCGATGCCGTAGCCCGCGACAACGACATCCGCTTGCCTGGCCCAGCGTGTGACGTCGCTAGCTCTCATGGGGTGCACGTCGAACGAATGGGTGACGGCGTCGGGTGTGTGGGACACGCCGGGACGCTACGACGCCGTCGTGTCTTGCACAACGCCAGGTTCCACCTGTTGGGAGACCGGATGGAGATGTTGCTACCCGCTTTTCTGCGCCGAGTGGCGCTGGACCGCGTATTCGCGTCGTCGCAGGCTGGCCAAGATCATCCGCATCCCCGCCCGGTGTGACGCTTCCAGCTCGGCGAAGTCCCCGGACTCCACCCACCGGATGTACACCTGGCGTCCGGTCTCGATGATCAGGTGAGCGGGCAGGGCACGCAGGAACGGGTCCTCACCCAGATCGAAATGACGGGCGAGGAACTCGGTGACCGGCTCGCAGAGTTTTTCACCCCAGTCCAGCCAGCGCAGACGGTACTGGGCGTCTTTGACGATGAGCGTCATGAACTTGCGGTCGAATTCCTCGACGTGACGTTCGGCGACTTCGGTGGTGAATGCATGGACCAGCGTGTCAATCGGGTCGGCGTCGGGGGAGGACTGTTCTAGAACTTCGAGGCTGACTTCTCCAAAGCTGCCCAAGAGCGGCATGATGACGTCTTCTTTGACCGGAAAGTGCCGGTGAAAGGTGCGCGGAGCAATGCCGACGATCTCGCAGATCCGTTCGACGGTTGCTGAGGTGTCTCCGTCAGCGACGAAGAGATCTCGTGCCGTGATGGCAATCTCTAGCCTGAGTTCCTCGGCGCGTCGCTCGGTCAATGACCGCCTGGCCAATCTGGTCACTGGGTCCCCTTGCTTCCTTAGCTCTACTCAACACTAACCCGCCTACGGCGATACGCGAGTGGGCCAGTTCGGTACGGGCTTCTGTGCTGACCCCATGTGAGCTGCTTTACACAGCGGCAATAATGTGCTTAGACTCACGTGTCAGATTATGCCACACAGTCAGACTATGACAAGGCTGGGAGTCGGAGGTATACATGGCAACGACGCAGATCCAAGAGGCGCCCGCCGCGATGATCGACCGCGTCTCGACGGTGTTGGACGCCTTCGTCGGTCAGCGACCTCTCACCCTCGCCGAGGTGGCGCGACGATCGAATCTGCCGCCGTCATCGACCCATCGCATCCTGCAACGCCTGGTGGGACTGGGCTGGGTCGAGCGCTGCGGCTTCGAGTACGCGCTCGGGATACGGATGTTCGAGTTGGGGTCGCAGGTGGTCCGCCAGCGCGGTGTGCACGAAGCGGCGCTGCCGGTAATGACCAGGCTGCATCGGCAGACAGGCTGT
>JGI26341J46601_10000745_pt1 | contig 10294 bp, 7 predicted proteins | sample BogFormECP12_OM3_FD_46601 | JGI IMG/M metagenome (IMG submission 46601) | reverse complement strand
GGCACCGGCGAGAACGCGTTCGATGTCCTGGATGATCTTCTTTGAGTCCTTGAGCTGATCGAGGTCGTACAGGAGTTTCCATTTCCCGTCCGGGCTGATCAGGTACGTGATCGCTGAATGATTGACAGTGTAGGAACCTGGATTGCCGGTTGAATCAGGGACGAATTCGTAAAAAGCTCCGTAAGCTTTTGCAGCCTCCGCAATCTGCTCTTGCGTGCCGGTCAATCCAATAAATGAATCGTTGAAGTAGGGAACGTAGCTTTTCAACATTGCCGGCGTATCGCGTTGCGGGTCGACGCTGACGAAAAGCACCTGCACGAGCTTTTGATCGTTCGCGGGGAGGGCGCGGTAAACCTTTGCCAAATCGCTCAATGTCGTCGGGCAGACATTCGGGCAATGGGTAAACCCGAAAGAGAACACCACCGCTTTCCCTCGAAGCTGCCTGAGTTGAAATGCCTTTCCGTCCTGATCCACAAGATGAAAATCAAAGGCCTCCTTGGCGGGCACCAGCGCCTGTCCGTAAAAATTCGTCTGAATGTCGCGGTAGGCAAAATAGCGAGTCACCAGGAGGCTGATCAGCAGCGCAACGCCGAGCGCAGCGGCGGTGATGAAAATCCGGCGCCCGTTGGCGCGGGAGGAGGCTACAGAGGCATTTTGCGATTTTGGCTCCGAGACAGTTTCCTTCATTTGGGTTCCTGCTGCAGGACCGGGACATCAATATCAATCTGTTGATCTCCCGGCGCAAATCGTACCGAAAACTTTACGTGTTCACCTTCCTTCGGATGGGAGACCAGTCCCATAACCATTAGATGGTTACCGCCCGGTTTCAATTCGAGGACGCCGCCCGGGGGGATTTCCAGGTGTTCCACCCCCTCCATGCCCATGATTTGTTGTCCGTTTCGCTCGGTGCGCGTCGTGATCATCGGTTCAATCTTTGTGGCAACCGACGATGATGCACCGACAAGCTGCAACAATGTCGGTCCAAGGTTCGTGATTTTCATATATGCCGCAGTCGCTTCCGCAACCGGCGGGACCGCCTGCATCCACGCCCTTTCAATCTTGACCGGTGTGCTCCCCGCCAGCGCAATCGGGGAGATACAGCAAAGAACAAGGAAAACGAGTCGTGTAATCATGAATCTATTGCTTCACTATTCATTGCTGAGAACGGCTGATTGCACAAATCACGATTGAGCCAGATGTGGGTAACCCCGCTGTGCTGAAACGTTCACCGAATTGAAGGCGGCGACGATCAAGCTTTAAACGAGAAAGCTGGTTCAGACGAGGACTCGAATGAGGCCTTTGGTGTGCCACGTTTCTGGCGTATAGTGCAACCAATTGAATAGACGAACATCATTGAATGAATTGACACGTCATGAAACCTATTTGTATTCCCATCTTCGCGAGATCTCAAAACGCTGTCGAATATCGCCAGTTCTAATTGATGAGATAATCGCCGGACAACGAACCTGGATGGAGGTGTCTGACGCGGAATTGGAGAAGGCGGCGAGCTACGTACAGAAAAACGACGCCGACGGGCGCCACGCTTAATGCAAGATGCCGGCTCGCCATCGTGGCGACACCTGCGCCGCCCTTAACTTTTGGAACCAGTGTCCCAATCGCAAAAGGCGTGACTGGCGCCTCTTTTTTCCGACGATTCTTTGATAAGTTTCTACGTATGCCCTCGTTCGAAACTATAGTGCTAGCATTGATTTCTATTACGCTGGCCGTGCCAGGAGTGCACGCGCAAAATGACGCACCCGATTTAGATACCACCTTAAATTACATTAAGGATTCCATCGTGCGCGATTGCGGCGATAGTACGTTCCAGTATTTGGACGTCCAGCGTTCTGGACAGGGCTCAGATGTTTCGCTCGTAGTAACTGTCAGGATCCAGGGTAGGATGGAAAAGCGGCTTTTCCCCTTAAAGGAATTTGACGTGGATCGTATCCAGTTCGTACATCCGGGTACGGCGAATTCGGGTATATACCTTCACGCTGTCGATCACAACCCTCTAACCGGAGGCGGGGGATATGAATGGGCTTGGATCAGGTGTGCGGATGCGGAGATCGGAGCACGCTTAGTAGAGGCTTTTAAGCGTGCGGCACGAATTTGTGGTGCCCACGGGACGCACGACAACGGAGGGGGCAACGACTCTCCGACGCCGGAAAAATAAAGTTCTATCTTAGTGGCTGACTAGAAACTCACGTCATTTGGCGATCAAAAGACGGCAAGGTACGTGTTGAATTCGAAAACGACAAACAGCTCTTTTTCTCGCTTTGTCTTTCGTAGAGCGTCGAGAACACCGAGCGCAATCTCGTCGTCCTGAGCCAAGACTGGGTGGTAGTGGCGATATCGTCGTTCTGGGCGGTCTTCCGGCACTGATAGACGACCCCGCAACGATGGGTAAGATCTCGCCAAAATCGGTTAAGCGACGACGCAAGCCGCTTAGTAAGTTAGCGCTGGTTTGAAGAACAAGGCAGCGGGTGACGAAACACCTATCGCTTACCGGAAAGATAGGTAATTGGAAAGGTAGAAGACTATGGGGTCGACTAATAACTCCTTCGATGACCTCAGCAAAGCTCAAGGCTTTACGAAATCTTCGTCGATCCGGCCGATGAAAGTGTTGCTGCTATACCCGGAATTCCCGGACACGTTCTGGAGTTTCAAGCACGCATTGAAATTCATCCACAAGAAAGCTGCCCTGCCGCCCTTGGGTCTGCTCACCGTGGCGGCGATGCTGCCGGAGCATTGGGCGAAACACCTCGTGGATGTTAACGTGCGGAAACTGCGCGAAAAAGATCTGGCCTGGGCGAATGTTGTGTTTATCAGCGGGATGATTGCCCAACGGGACTCGGCGCACGAGCTGGTCGGGCGTTGCCGCGCAGCGGGGAAGACTATCGTGGCGGGCGGACCGCTGTTCACCCTCGAGCACGAGCAGTTTCCCGAAGTTGACCATTTCGTGCTGAATGAGGCAGAGGTGACGTTGCCGGAGTTTTTGCGCGACTTCGCGCGCGCCGCTGCACGCCGCGTATATGCGTCGTCGAAGTTCCCTGACATCCGCGAGACGCCAGCGCCGTTGTGGGAGTTGGCGGACATGCGGCGCTACGCTTCGATGAGCATCCAGTTTTCTCGCGGCTGCCCGTTTGATTGTGAGTTCTGCAACGTCACCGCGATGTTCGGGCATCGGCCGCGCACCAAGACTCCGGCGCAATTGATCACAGAGTTGGATGGTCTCTGGCGGGCTGGCTGGCGCGGGGCGGTCTTCTTCGTAGACGACAATTTCATCGGCAACAAACGTGCGCTCAAAGAGGATTTACTGCCGGCGCTGATCCAGTGGCAGAGGGGCAGACGCGGGACTCCGTTCTTCACCGAGGCGTCGATCAATCTGGCCGACGATGCGGAGTTGATGCAGTTGATGGTCGAAGCGGGGTTCAACCAGGTGTTTGTCGGCATCGAGACACCGGAGGAAGCCGGCCTGACGGAGTGCAACAAGCGCCAGAATCAGAAGCGTAACCTGATCGCCGACGTGAAGCGCATCCAGCGCGCGGGGTTGGAGGTGCAGGGCGGGTTCATCGTTGGATTCGACAGCGACACCCCCACGATTTTTGCGCGGCAGATCGAGTTCATTCAGAAAAGCGGCATCGTCACGGCGATGGTCGGCCTGCTGCAAGCCATACCGGGCACGAAGCTTCACCAGCGGCTGAACATCGAGGGCCGCCTGATCGGCCAGACAACCGGCAACAATCTGGATGGGACGACCAACTTCATCCCGCGGATGAATCGGGAGACGTTGCACGAAGGTTACAAGAGCCTCATGGGATACCTTTATGCGCCCGGGCCATATTACCAGCGGATCCGCACGTTCCTGCGCGAGTACCAGCCTCCAAAAATCTCCTACTCGTTGAACTGGCCGTCTATCATGGCATTTCTTCGAGCCAATCTCCGTCTCGGCATTTTTGGTCGAGAACGTTTCCAATACTGGGGTTTGCTGCTCTGGACATCCTTCCGCCGTCCCGACCTGTTCCCCCTGGCCGTTACTCTCTCCATCTACGGCCACCACTTTCGCAAGACCTGCAGAGTGCTGGGACTGTGACTCTGTGGGACACTGAAAAACTAAGGAGCATTCAACTCCAGCTTGATCGCAGCCGCGATCGCCGGAGCGCGTTGACCGGCAATGACGTGCCAGACGTTCTCCGACGCTTTCATCACGTCGCCGGCGCCGGCGCGCTTCAACGCTTCCTCGTCGGTTCGGCGACCGTCCCGAAGCACAAACCGTAATCGGGTCACCGCCACGTTTTCGGCCGCCTGAACATTCGAAGACCCGCCGAAAGCGCTCACTAAATGCTGAGCTGCCACGGCGTTTTCAGCGCTCGCCTGAACCGGCCCCTCAAAGATCGGTCCAGCAGCGGTCTCTCCGTTGGCCACCGGCTTCCGAACCGCTGGCCCAATCGCAGCGTATTCTCCACTGGCCATCGCTTCTCGGATCTCGCCCGCGACGATCTCGGCTTGAGGTCCGATTACCACCTGCAAAGCATTGTGACTGGGCCGAACTATGCCGCGCGCGCCGAGGGTCCGGAGCGCGGCCTCATTGACCAAGGAATCGTCCACTACTTCAAGGCGCAGACGCGTCGTGCAGGCGTCCACCAGCGTAAGATTCTTGTTACCACCTAAGGCTCTCACGAAGCCGACTGCCCCTACGAGAGCGGCCGGAGGCTCCCCACCGGCTAGGCCGCTGCCAATCGCGACCTCTTCAGCAGAAGGCTCCAGGGACATCTCAGCGCGGCCGGGCGTTGCCAGATTGAACTTTCTAATCGCGAAGAGGAAAAGGAAGTAATAAATCAGGAAGTAGACCAAGCCGACCGGTAGTAATACCCAACCGTTTGTTCCAAGCCTGTAGCTGATGATGTAATCGAAGAGACCGGCAGAGAATGTGAATCCGAGCCTGACGTGCAAAAGGTTCATCAACGCCATTGAAATGCCGGTCAGGACTGCATGGATAACGTACAGGATCGGCGCAAGGAACATAAAGGTGAATTCGACGGGCTCGGTCACGCCAGTCAGAAAAGCGGTTAGTGCCATGGAGAGCAACATTCCTCCCACCACCTTCCGGTTCTCTGGACGGGCGGCGCGGTACATCGCGAGGCACGCCGCTGGGAGACCGAACATCATAATCGGAAAAAAACCGGTCATGAACGGGCCGGCCGTGGGATCGCCCGCGAAGAAGCGATGGAGATCCCCGGTTACCACTTTTCCATCGGCTCCGGTGAAGCTGCCGAAGACAAACCAGACGAGACTATTAAGGATGTGGTGCAAACCAGTAACCAGGAGGAGCCGGTTCAACACACCGTAAATGAAGAGACCCACGGGACCGGCGCCAGTGAGCACGTGGCCGACCCAGTCGATGCCTGTCTGCACCGTTGGCCAGATCAAGCCGCACACTAAACCGAGAACTACGCAGACCAGACCGGTAATGATTGGGACAAACCGTTTTCCTCCGAAGAAAGCGAGGTACTCGGGGAGCTTGATGTCCTTGAATCGATTGTACAGATAGCCAGCCAGCATGCCGCAGAGGATGCCTGCGAGTACACCCATATCCAGCTTGTCGTTGATCGACTTCAAGACGGCAGTGAGGACGAGATAACCGATACCTCCGGCCAGACCAGCCGCGCCATGGTTCTCCTTCGCAAAGCCCACCGCAACGCCGATGGCAAAAATTAACGGGAGATTGGTGAAGATCGCATCGCCGGCCTGCGCGATCCATTTGATGTTGAGTAGATCGGGCTGTCCCAAGCGGAGCAGAAGTCCGGCAACAGGAAGCACCGCGATCGGCAACATTAACGCTCGACCGAGTTTCTGAAATTTAGCAAACGAAGTTGTATTCATGTTCTTTGAAAATATTTCGGCTGTTTTGCCCGTTCTCTTCCTGCCGCGCTACCTGACAACGGGGAAGGCCTCTTTGACCAGCGCCCGGACTTCGGCCGCGGTGTCTAACTCAAGCGCTTTTTCCGCCATCTTGCGGCAGCTTTCGAGATCCAAGGATCGGACTTGGGCTTTGATCTCCGGCACCATCGGGATGCTGACGGAGAGCTCCGACACACCGAGGCCGATCAGCAGCGCGACTGCGGCCGGCTCGGAGGCCATAGCGCCGCAAACACCGACCCATCGCTTATGGAGCGAGGCTCCCTCGACGGTGACTGAGATGGCCCGCAGAACCGCAGGATGCAGACTGTCGAGCTTGCGGCCCAGAATCGGATGCCCACGATCGATCGCCAGAATATATTGGGTGAGGTCATTGCTGCCGATCGAAAAGAAGTCGGCTACAGCTGCAAAGCGATCCGCCAGCATCGCTGCCGCCGGCGTTTCAACCATGATCCCCATTTCCGGTAAAGCCGAAACCCCGAGTTCTTGGGCCAACGAGGTTAGCACGCCGCGAAGCTCTCGAACTTCTTCGACTCCGCTCACCAGCGGTAACATGATGCGGTATCGGCCACGCGAGCCAATTCGGAGAATCGCGCGCAATTGGTCCCGATAAAGGTCAGGGCGCTCCAGGGCGAGCCTGATCCCGCGTATCCCAAGGCTCGGATTGTCTTCGCGGAGCTGGGGAAAATACGAAGGCAATTTGTCGCCTCCCAGATCGAGGGTTCGGATGATCAGCGGTCGATCTCCCAGTGCCGCGGTGATAGCAAGATACTCGGCCAAGTGCTCCTCCTCGGTGGGAGGTTCGGCGCGATCCAAGAACAGGAACTCGGTCCGTAGCAGACCGATCCCGTCGGCTCCGATCTTAACCGCCTCTTGCGCATCGGATGTGCCCCCAATGTTCGCGGCGATGTCAATCCGCGTTTTATCCCGGGTCANCGCCGGCTCGTGCGCCATCTTCCGGCTTTCGACGCGGATAGCTTCCCGTTGACGTCGAATATCCCGGATTTTCTCGAGCCGCTCGCTGGTCGGCTTCGTTTCGAGCAAGCCGTCATCTCCGTTCAGCACAATCTCCCTGCCTTCTGCCAACGCTAGCGCGGCGACCGGGAGACCGGCGACCGCGGGCATTCCCATTGAACGAGCGAGGATCGCGACGTGCGAAGTCGGTCCACCGCGAACCGTAGCAAAACCAGCGAGCTCGGTGCGCTCCAACGAGATCAGGACCGAGGGCGGCAGATCCTCGGCCACGAGGATCGATTGGCCGTTTAGTTCTGGAAGTTGTGGTTCGACGCTGGCGAGGCGCCAGAGCACCCGCAGAGCCACGTCCTCGATATCGGCGGCTCGACCAGCAAGAAGACCACTCTTGAGCGATCGAATTCGATCTTCGCAGGAGCGGGCAGCCGCTTGCCATGCCCAGCCAGCGCTTTTGCCCTCCCCAATCCACTTTTCCGCCTCATTGACGAGCAACGGGTCTTCCAGAATGATCCGGTGAGCGAGGAGGATTTCACCCTGGCTCTCGCCAGCCTGTGCGCTTTCCGCTTCGATATCGCTTCGCGTCGCGGCAACGGCTTTATGCAGTTGTTGTCTTTCCAGCGCACTGTCCGCAGCGTACTCCTGAACTTGAACGACCGGCCGCACCAATCTCGCGACCTGTCCGATCGCCAAACCAGGAGAAGCTGAGACGCCGCGCAGGACGTCCGGTTCCTCTTGACCCGATCTTGCCGGCGTTGGAATCGCTATCTTCTCGGCGGGGGCAGCTAATGGACTTTCTTCCGTACGACCAAACGCTGTACGCGCGGCCAGACCCAAAGCCTCGACGGCTTCCTTCGCGTCGGTACCTCTTGCTACGATTCGAATCGAATCACCGCGTTCAATTTCAAGCCCGAGAAGGGAGACAACGCTTTTGGCGTTGGCTGCTTTACCGGACCGTCTGACGATCTCCACGACGCTTTTGTAGCGGCGCGCGGTGTCTGCTAGCGCAGCTGCCGGACGGGCGTGAATCCCGTGTTCGGCTTCGACGACAATCGGCGCGGATTCCACTGGTGGCAACGCTTGGTCGGGCGCCGGCATCAACACCTCTGCAGGCTGTTCTTCGATGTGAACAATAAAAAATGGCGTAGTGCCTGCCTCGGCGAGTCCTTGAAACGGATTAGTCGGATGAAAGCGGTCGTTATTCGCGACCAGCACAACGGTGATCAGGCTTTTGGCTTTCCGGGCAATCACGTCAGCGTCGAACTCGATCAGGGGGTCACCTTTGTTGACCGTTTGGCCGTCCGAGACCCGGACTTGGAACCCTTCTCCATCCAGACTCACCGTCTCGATTCCGATATGAATCAGAATTTCGACACCTTCGTCGGTTGCAAGAGTGACGGCGTGGCGCTTCCGATGAACCTGAGTCACCTTCCCGTTGCATGGGGACAAAACCCGGTTATCGAGCGGATCGATCGCCAATCCGTCGCCCGCCATCCGCTGAGCGAATACCGGATCAGGCACATCCTCAAGTGGGACAGCGCGACCGGACAAAGGGGAATAGAAAATGAGGTCCATTAGGCGTGTAACTTTCTTTATCAGACGACTTCTAAGCTCGGAACTCCTGCCACTCGGGTTCGTTCTGAAAGATCCAATCGTAGTAATCCCGTTCTTTGAGTTCCCGGGCTGCTTCCTCGTCGACGATCACCTTGCAATTGGGGTGCAATTGCATGGCCGAGGCGCTGATCATGGCGGTGATGGGTCCTTCAACCGCCTTGGCGAGGATGGATGCCTTGGCGCCCCCGGTCGCCAACAGCAGCAGTTCGCGCGAATCTAAGATGGTACCCACACCCATCGTCAGTGCCCGTTTCGGGACTTTGTCCGGGTCGCCCCCAAACATCGCCGCATTTTGCTGGCGTGTGATGGGCGTAAGCGCTTTTTCCCGGGTGCGCGACATGAGTGCCGAGAGGGGTTCGTTAAAGCCGATATGGCCCGCCTCGCCAATGCCCAAAAGTTGCACATCGATGCCGCCTACCTCCCGAATCAGATGCTCGTAGCGAGCGGTCTCAGCGCGCAAATCGGCCGCCATGCCATCGGGGACGTGCGTATTTCCAAGGTCAATGTTGATGCGGCGAAAAAGGTGATGATTCATGTAATAGCGGTAGGAGTGGTCGTCCTCGGCAGGGACGCCGATGTACTCGTCCAAGTTGAACGTACGGCAGCGCGAAAAATCCAGGCTTTCTTTCCGTTGCGTAGCGACCAGACGGTCGTAGACGCGTTCCATCGTGCGTCCGGTGGCTAATCCCAATACCAAGTCGGGCTTGGAGCGCAAGCGCGCGACAATTAGCCGGGCGACGAGCTCCGCCGCCTGTTCGGCAGTGGGTCGAATGATTACTTCCATCGTCAGTTTCGCGTTGTGGTCANAAACAATTTGCTCAGATCATCCTGGCAAGAGAGCACTTGGCCCCGCTCTAGCACCTCGTGCAGCCGCCCGTCGGCCCAACGGCGCAGNCGGTACAGCGTGGCGAAGGCGAAACGTGGCGCCGCGCCACCTTGGCCGCCGACCAGTTCGGCCCCGCGGCGCACATTGTCCATCATCCANGCCGGCAGACGCAANTGGTAGGGGTTCCGCGCAACCTCGCCGACGTGCAGCGAAAGCGCGGCCACCAAATCGCCCAGATCAGCCGCACTCGACTCAACCATCAGGTTGGGCGCATCCATGGCGCCCCAGAATTCCGTTTCGACCACGAGGCAAGCCGAGCTTGGCCACCGGCCCAGAGCCTCAAGCACGAGGTAATGAGTGCCAATGTGGGTTTTATTCCAGTCGTCCGCGTGCGGCAGGAAAACGATCGAAGGTTGCTGCGTCGCCAGGATGTCAGCGATTGTCTCGACTGCGGCGGACCACCGCTTCGGCTGCTGCTCCCGTGCATCCGGGTTGATTCCCTCTAATCCTCTTTCTTGGGTCCTCACCAAACCGAAGCCGATATAGTCGCAGCAGTTCTTCAGCTCCTGCCAGCGTTCGAGCTGCCGCTCCGCGCGGCTACCCAAAGTGACCGCCACATTAATGACTTTCAGCTTTTGTTCCCGCAGCAGCCGCAACGGGAGCCCGCCGATAATAACCTCGTCATCTGGATGAGGCGCAAAGATCAGCGCCGTGGGCTTGTCAGCCGCAATGGACGGCCGTTCGGCCGGAATAAGCCCCGGTGTCCTCAAGGTTTCTCCCTCGGTCAGCAACCGGGCATAGCCGTCAACCAAAGCTTGGTAGGGATTGTTCGTTGCCATGGGTCTCCTTATTCCTGCCGGCTTCTGTCGATGCTGATCCTGTGCTCTGCTGTTTCCGTATGAGTGGTCCTTCAAGCCGTCTTAGCCAAGGGGCTTTGGTAATTTCCTGGCAAATGCCCGAACTGAC
>JGI26341J46601_10000742_pt1 | contig 10313 bp, 9 predicted proteins | sample BogFormECP12_OM3_FD_46601 | JGI IMG/M metagenome (IMG submission 46601) | reverse complement strand
CTGCTGCTGCGGTACAGCGAGCCGCGACCCTGGCTGGTGTGTGTACACGGCGCGGTGATGGGCAGGGGCGCGCTGGATCTCAGGCTGTTCCGTGCCTGGCATCTGCACGAGAACCTCGGCCTCAATGTGGTCCTCCCCGTCCTTCCGATGCACGGTCCCCGTGCGCGCGGACTGCCGAAGGGTGCGGCATTCCCGGGCGAGGATGTGCTCGACGACGTCCATGCTGCGGCTCAGGCGGTGTGGGATATCCGGCGTCTGCTGTCCTGGATACGCGCGCAGGAACCCGACTCACCGATTGGCCTGAACAGCATGTCCCTCGGCGGCTACATCGCGTCGCTAGTCGCCAGCCTGGAGGACGGCCTCACATGCGCGATCCTCGGCGTCCCGGTCGCCAATATCATCGAGGTGCTCGGACGCCACGCCAGCCTCGGTCGCGACGATCCGCGCCGTCACACGGTGGCACGGGCAGAACCCCTCGGTCGGATGGTCTCACCCCTGTCACTGACACCGCGCGTGCCGATGCGGGGTCGTTTCATCTACGCCGGGATCGCCGACCAGGTCGTGCACCCGCGCGATCAGGTCATGCGGCTGTGGGAACACTGGGGCAGGCCCGAGATCGTGTGGTATCACGGGGGCCATACCGGATTCTTGCGGTCGCGCCCGGTGCGGCGGTTCGTCGACGACGCGCTCGCGCAGTCGGGCCTCGTCGAGAAGAAGTGACCGCCGCTGGCCCCGGCAGCGTCGCCCTCGCGCCAGGCCGTACCCGGCAGCGTCGGGCAGACGCCCCCAAAACGGGGCCTGTGCGCCCCGAGAGCCACGAACGCCCCCTGGGTCGGGGTGAGGCTTCGGGTTCTCCTGATGCCTGGGGAGTGGCGTATGTTCTCGACCGCTGAAGCCGACAAAGCGCGCGAGTGGGTTGTTGGCGGGGGTGTCACGGCGCGGATGTAGACGTGCCCGGTCGAAGGGTTCACGAAATGTCACGCTGGCCGTTCACCCCGGGCATCAGCCGCCCGCACTCGTCTTTTCTCGCCCGACTACTTCCGGCTGTCGGCGCAGCAGGTCAAGCCGGCCGTCGCGAAGCTCGTGTCGGCCGGAGAGCTGGAACCAGTCGAGGTCGAGGGCTGGACATCGCCGGCCTACCTGAGGGCCGGCCAGAGCGTGCCACGACGGGATCGTGGCACCGCGCTGTTGTGCCCGTTCGACCCGCTGATCTTCTTCCCGCCACGGGCGCAGCGGCTGTTGGACTTCCACTACCGCATCGAGATCTATACGCCGGCCCCCAATCGCGAATACGGCTACTACGTCTGGCCGCTGCTGCTCGACGGCCAGCTCGTCGGGCACGTCGACCTGAAGGCCGAACGCGCCCGCAGCGCGCTGCACGTCGTCGGTGCGTTCGTCGAACCGGGACGGGCCCCGTCGCAGGTGCCCCTGCGCTGGCCGGTGAGCTGCAGTCGATGGCGTCGTGGCTGGAGCTGGGCGAGGTGACGGTCGGCCGGCGGGGTGATTTGGCGGAGGCGCTGGCGCACGCTTTAGGGTGAGCCGTGGCCGAGACCGCGCCGCTGCGGGTGCAACTGATCGCCAAGACGGAGTTCTTGCCGCCGCCGGACGTGCCGTGGGGCACCGACGCCGACGGCGGTGCCGCGCTGGTCGAGTTCGCCGGACGGGCCTGCTACCAGAGCTGGTCCAAGCCGAATCCGCGCACCGCGACGAACGCCTCCTACCTGCGCCACATCATCGACGTCGGGCACTTCTCGGTGCTCGAGCACGCGTCGGTGTCGTTCTACATCACCGGCATCTCCCGCTCGTGCACGCACGAGCTGATCCGGCACCGGCATTTCTCGTACTCGCAGCTGTCGCAACGATTCGTCCCCGAACGGGATTCGCAGGTTGTGCTGCCTCCGGGAATAGAGGGCGACCCGGAGTTGCAGGAGCTATTCCTGCGGGCCGCCGACGCCAGCCGCGAGGCCTACGACGAGCTGCTGACCAGGCTGGAAGCGAAGTTCTCCGAAGTGCCGAACGCCGTCTTGCGGCGTAAGCAGGTGCGGCAGGCCGCCCGCGCCGTCCTGCCCAATGCCACCGAGACCCGCATCGTCGTGACCGGCAACTACCGCGCCTGGCGGCACTTCATCGCGATGCGGGCCAGCGAGCACGCCGACGTGGAGATTCGTCGGCTGGCGATCGAATGCCTTCGCCAGCTGACCGATGTCGCGCCGGCGGCGTTCGCGGACTTCGAGATCACCACGTTGGCGGACGGCACACAGGTCGCCACGTCGCCTTTAGCCACCGAAGCCTGACGTGGCCGAAACCGGGCGGCCCGCAGGTGGCCATCAGGCAGGGTCCACCGAGACCCGAGGAGGGCCGGGTAACCTTGGCGCCGTGAGCAACGGCGGGATCGACGTCAGCGCGCGCCTGGGCACCGTGCTGACCGCGATGGTTACTCCGTTCGGCGCGGACGGCTCTCTCGACCTGGCGGCCGCCGCTCGTCTGGCCACCCATCTGATCGACTCGGGCTGCGACGGTCTGGTGGTGTCAGGGACCACGGGCGAGTCGCCGACCACCACCGATGACGAAAAGCTCGCGCTGCTGCGCACGGTGCTCGACACCGTCGGCGACCGCGCCCGGGTGATCGCAGGCGCGGGCACCTACGACACCGCACACAGCGTTGCGCTGTCGCGAGCCTGCGAAGCCGAAGGCGCACACGGGTTGTTGATCGTGACGCCGTACTACTCGCGGCCGCCGCAGGCCGGGCTGCTGGCCCACTTCACGGCGGTTGCCGACGCGGTATCGATTCCCGTGCTGCTGTACGACATCCCGCCGCGATCGGTGGTGCCAATCGAGTTCGAAACCATCCGCGCGCTCGCCGCGCACCCAAACATCGTCGGTGTCAAGGACGCCAAGGGGGATCTGGCGGGCGGCGCCGACATCATCGCCTCAACGGGGCTGGCGTACTACTCCGGTGACGACCCGCTCAACCTGCCGTGGTTGGCGATGGGTGCCACCGGGTTCATCAGCGTGATCTCGCACGTTGCCACCGGGCAGCTAAGGGAACTGCTGTCCGCGTTCGGATCCGGCGATATCGCGACGGCCCGCAAGATCAGCGTCTCGTTGACCCCGCTGTACGCGGCGATGAAGCGGCTGGGCGGGGTGACGATGGCGAAGNCCGGCCTGCGCCTGCAGGGCATCGAGGTCGGTGACCCTCGACTGCCGCAGGTGCCCGCCACCCCGGAGCAGGTCGAGGCGCTGGCGGCGGATATGCGCGCGGCCTCGGTGCCCGTATCGATGTCGCCGGCCGAGCGGCTCCAGAGGTGAACTCCGACCTGAAGCCGCCCGGCCCATTGGCCCCGGGNGGCCTGCGGGTGACCGCNCTGGGCGGAATCAGCGAAATCGGCCGNAACATGACGGTTTTCGAGCATATGGGCAGGCTACTGATCGTGGACTGCGGGGTGCTGTTTCCGGGGCACGACGAGCCCGCGGTCGACCTGATCCTGCCCGACATGCGCCACATCGATGAGCGTCTCGACGACGTCGAGGCACTGGTGCTGACCCACGCCCACGAAGACCACATCGGCGCTATCCCATATCTGCTCAGACTGCGCCACGACATCCCGGTCGTCGGTTCGAAGTTCACGCTGGCGCTGGTTGAGGAAAAGTGCCGAGAGCACCGCATCAAACCCGTTCTCGCGGAGGTGTCCGAGGGCCGGCGCACCACCCACGGGGTATTCGACTGCGAATACTTCGCGGTCAATCACTCGATTCCCGACGCGCTTGCGGTCGCCATCTACACAGGCGCGGGGACCGTGCTGCACACCGGGGACATCAAGTTCGACCAGTTGCCGCTCGATGCCCGCCCCACCGACCTGCCGGGCATGTCGCGGCTCGGCGACATCGGCGTAGACCTGCTCCTGGTCGACTCCACCAACGCCGAATTGCCGGGTGTAGGCCCGTCGGAAAGCGAGATCGGCCCGACCTTGCACCGGCTGATCCGCTCAGCCGACGGCCGCGTCATCGTCGCGTGCTTCGCGTCCAATGTGGCCCGGGTGCAACAGATCATCGATGCGTCGGTGGCGTTGGGCCGAAAGGTCGCGTTCGTGGGCAGGTCGATGGTCCGCAACATGGGCATCGCCCGCGAGCTGGGCTTCCTGCACGTCGACGACGACGATGTGCTCGAGATCGGCGCCGCCGAGACGATGCCGCCGGAACGGGTCGTGCTGATCACCACCGGAACCCAGGGCGAACTGATGTCCGCGCTTGCCAGGATGTCGCGCGGCGAACATCGCAGTATCACGCTGACGTCCGGTGACCTGGTTGTGCTGTCGTCATCGCTGATCCCCGGTAACGAAGAAGCCGTCTATCAGGTGATCGACGCGCTCGCCAAGATCGGCGCACGCATTGTCACGAACAACCAACTGCGGGTGCATGTTTCGGGACACGCATACGCCGGCGAGCTGCTATTCCTCTACAACGGTGTGCGGCCGCGCAACGTGATGCCGGTGCACGGCACGTGGCGACACCTGCGCGCCAACGCCGAGTTGGCCGCCAGGACCGGCGTGCCGGAAGACAGGATCATGCTGGCTGAGAACGGGGTCAGCGTAGACCTAGTGGCCGGGCGGGCCAGCATCGCCGGCGCGGTGCCGGTGGGGAAGATGTTCGTCGACGGCCTGATTCTCGGCGACGTCGGCGACACGACCCTCGGTGAACGGCTGATACTTTCATCCGGCTTCGTGGCCGTGACCATCGTCCTGCGGCGGGGCACCGGGCGCCCGGCCGCGCCGCCACACCTGTATTCCCGCGGCTTCTCCGAAGACCCCAAGGCCCTCGAGCCCGCCGTCCGCATGGTGGAGGAGGAGTTGGAGAACCTCGCCGCCGAGCGCGTCACCGATCCCACCCGCATCGCCCAGGCGGTGCGCCGCACGGTCGGCAAGTGGGTCGGCGAAACGTACCGCCGCCAGCCGATGATCATTCCGACGGTCATCGAGATCTAGGCCGGCGCCCGTCGTCAGCGCTTGGCGATGTAGCCCGCGTCGACCGGCAGCGTCACGCCGGTGATGTAGCGGGCGGCGTCCGACACCAACCAGGCGACCGCGTTTGCGATGTCCTCCGGCTGCAGAACCTGTACGGGCAGGAGGTTGCCCATGTCCTTCGGCACATCGGATTCGGCGACCATCCGCGAAAGCCAGTCCCGGATGAACTCGTTATTGATCATCGGCGTGTCGACGCCGGCCGGATGCACTGAGTTCACCCTTATACTGTGGTGCGCAAGCAGATTCGCGTACACCCGCATCAACCCGACCATGCCGTGCTTGGCGGCGACATAGCCGATCGAGCCGGCATCGGCGCTTCCGATGCCAGCCAGGCCCGCGGCCGAACTGATCAAGACGATCGACCCGCCGTCGCGTTGCCTGATCATCGCCGGTATCGCTGCCTCGACGGTGTTGTGCACGCCGGTGAGGTTGACGTCGACCACGTCGCGCCAGCCGTCTTCGCCCGCCTGCATCGGAGCGATTCCGGCGTTGGCGACCACGATGTCGAGGCGGCCGAACTGGTCAAGACCAGCCTGCAGCGCGGTGCTCAACGACGCGCGGTCGCGGACGTCGGCCTGCCTCGCGACGATCCGGGCGCCGGTGTCCTCGACCAGTTTCACGGTCGCGGCCAAGTCGTCGGGGGTGGCCATCGGATACGGCACCGATGCGATCTGGTCGCACAGGTCGACCGCGATGATGTCGGCGCCGTCGTAGGCGAGTTTGACGGCGTGAGCGCGGCCCTGGCCTCGGGCGGCGCCGGTGATGAAGGCGACTTTTCCGCTGAGCGACGCCACGTCAGGGCCTCAACTGGCCCTTGGCGGGGTCGCCTGCGGGAACAGGCTGCAGCATCTTGATGTCGGGTGCCCCGTCGAGATGCTGACCGATGCCGCTGAACAGGGCGCCGATCGCGGGCGCGGTGCTGTGCGTCTTCAGCGCGTCTTCGTCGGCCCACTGTTCGATGAACACGAACGTGCCGTTGGCCTCGTGCAGCGCGTAGAGCTCGCAGCCTGGTTCCTGTTGTACGGCTTCAACAGTGCGCCTGCACACATCGCGGACGTGGTCCACGGATTCGGGCTTGGCGGTCATGGCGGCGACGACGACGACGGGCATTGGCGATGGACTCCTCGGTGAGCGCCGGATTTTACGCCTGCAACCCTACTCATGGTGGACCAGCGATCCACTGGTGACCAGTGTGGCGAATGGTGCAGATGAGGCGTATGCGATTAGGCTTGCGTCCATGCCTAGTAAGACCGCCGCCCGCTCAGGAGGCCGAACGAGCAGGTCAAGGGCCGGTTCCCGGGGTGCGGCACCGCGGCGCAAGCCAGTCAAGAGGCGAAGAGGCCGCCGCGGATCAGGCATCGGCGCGGCCGGTGCGGCCCTGGCCAGCGGCGCCCGCGCTTCCTGGCTGATGGTCGCCAGGGGTGCCGGCACCGCCGCCCGCTCGGTCGGCCACGCTCGCGACATCGACCCGGGGCATCGCCGAGACGGCATCGCGCTGGCGCTGCTCGGCCTCTCGGTGGTGATCGCGGCCAGCTCCTGGTTTGATGCCGCGCGGCCGGTGGGGCAGTGGATCGACACCGCGCTGCGGGTGATGATCGGTTCGGGCGTCATCGTGCTCCCGCTGGTGACGGCGACCGTCGCGGTCGTGCTGATGCGATCGGAGCCCAACCCGGTGAGCCGGCCCCGGCTCGTCCTCGGCGCCACGATGATCGCGCTGCCTGCGCTCGGCCTGTGGCATCTGTGGGCGGGTTCCCCCGATTCGCCTGCCGGTCGGCAGCACGCCGCCGGGTTCATCGGGTTCGCGATCGGCGGCCCGCTTTCCGACGGGCTGACCGTGTGGATCGCCACACCGCTGCTGGTGATCGGCGTGCTGTTCGGAGTGCTGCTGCTGTCCGGCACCACGGTGCGCGAGGTGCCTGCCGCTCTGCGTGCGATGTTCACGGCGCGGGGCGTGGGCGGCGCGTACGCCGCCGCCGACGACGGGTACGACTACGACTACGACGAGGACGAGGCGCAGGCCTGGGACGGCTCGCCGTACGGCAACTACCCGCCCGACGACGACGCGCCCACCATCCCCGAACCGTCCTTGACGGAAGAACCTGCCGAACCCAAGCGGGTCCGTCGCCGCGCCACCAAGGACGCCGGCGCGGCAAGGCAGGAGATGCTCGAACTGGACCGCGTAGTGGAAGGCCCGTACACGCTGCCGTCGCTGGACCTGCTCATCAAAGGTGACCCGCCCAAGCGCCGAAGCGCCGCGAACGACAACATGATCGACGCGATCACGTCGGTGTTGCAGCAGTTCAAGGTCGATGCCGCGGTCACCGGCCTGACACGAGGCCCGACCGTCACCCGCTACGAGGTCGAACTGGGGCCGGGCGTGAAGGTCGAGAAGATCACCGCGCTGCACCGCAACATCGCCTATGCGGTGGCCACCGAGAGCGTGCGGATGCTCGCCCCGATCCCCGGTAAGTCGGCGGTCGGTATCGAGGTGCCCAACGTCGACCGTGAGATGGTGCGCCTCGCGGACGTGCTGACGGACCGGTCGACCCGCCGCGATCACCACCCACTGGTGATCGGCCTGGGCAAGGACATCGAGGGCGAATACGTCTCGGCGAACCTGGCCAGGATGCCCCATCTGCTGGTCGCCGGCTCCACCGGCTCGGGCAAGTCGAGCTTCATCAACTCGATGCTGGTTTCGCTGCTGGCCCGGGCCACCCCCGAGGAGGTCAGGCTGATCCTGATCGACCCGAAGATGGTGGAACTGACGCCCTACGAAGGAATTCCGCACCTGATCACCCCGATCATCACGCAGCCGAAGAAGGCCGCCGCGGCGCTGGCGTGGCTCGTCGAGGAGATGGAGCAGCGCTACCAGGACATGCAGGCCTCGCGCGTGCGGCACATCGACGACTTCAACGCCAAGCTCAAGGCGGGGGAGATCACCACCCCGCTCGGCAGCCAGCGGGAGTATCAGCCATACCCCTACGTGGTGGCGATCGTCGACGAGCTCGCGGACCTGATGATGACCGCACCCCGCGACGTCGAGGACGCCGTCGTGCGGATCACCCAGAAGGCCCGCGCCGCGGGCATCCACCTAGTGCTGGCCACCCAGCGACCCTCGGTCGACGTCGTGACCGGCCTGATCAAGACCAATGTCCCGTCCCGGCTGGCGTTCGCGACGTCGTCGCTGACCGACAGCCGGGTGATCCTCGACCAGCAGGGCGCCGAGAAGCTGATCGGGATGGGCGACGGGCTGTTCCTGCCGATGGGGGCGAACAAGCCGATCCGGCTGCAGGGCGCGTTCATCACCGACGAGGAGATCCACGCCGTCGTGCTGGCCTGCAAGGACCAGGCCGAGCCCGAGTACACCGAGGGCGTCACCACTGCCAAGACCACGAGCGAGCGCGCCGACGTCGACCCCGACATCGGCGACGACATGGATGTGTTCCTGCAGGCCGTGGAGCTGGTGGTGTCGAGCCAGTTCGGCTCCACGTCGATGTTGCAGCGCAAGCTGCGGGTCGGATTCGCGAAGGCGGGGCGGTTGATGGACCTGATGGAGACCCGCGGCATCGTCGGTCCCAGCGAGGGCTCCAAGGCGCGGGAAGTGCTGGTCAAACCCGACGAGCTGGCCGCCACGCTGGCGTCGATCCGGGGCCTGCAATCCGGTGGCGAAGACGCCTAGAACCCGGCGCCGGGATCAGAGCATCAGCAACATTCGCGAGTTGCCGAGGATATTGGGTTTGACATAGGACAGGTCGAGGAACTCGGCGACGCCGGTGTCATACGAGCGGCACATCTCCTCGTACACCTCGGCTGTCACGGGGGTGCCCTCGATCTCTGTGAACCCGTGCCGCGCGAAGAACTCCGTCTCAAAAGTCAGGACGAACACCCGTTGCAGCTGCAGCTCGCGTGCCACGTCGAGCAACCGGTCGACGATCGCATGCCCGACGCCGTGGCCCTTGACCTTCGGATGCACCGCGACGGTGCGCACCTCTCCCAGATCCGACCACATCACGTGCAGCGCGCCGCAGCCGATCACTTCGCCGTCGCGCTCGGCCACCCAGAATTCCTGGACCGCTTCGTAGAGTGTGACGAGGTTCTTCTCCAGCAGGATCCTGCCGGCGTAGTGGTCGACCAGCGTCTTGATCGTCGGCACGTCCGAGGTTCGCGCGCGCCGCACCACGACGCCGTCGGGGCGCTGAACGCGCACCGGCGAGGCGTCGGGCCAAGAGGCATCCCGGGCCGCACTCACAGTTGCGAGAGTATCGGTTGCGGGCGCGGGGGCCGGCAACCGATATTCTGTTGCCGTGTCGGCGCTGCCCCAATCCGGTCAAGGTCGACGGTGACGGCCCCGACCGTGCGGCTGGTCAACGTCGCCAATCTGCTGACCGTCGTTCGCCTGTTGCTGGTGCCGGTGTTCCTGGTCACGCTGTTCTTCGGCGATGGGCACGAACTGCGTTGGCGCGTTGCGGCTTTCGTTGTTTTCGCGGTGGCGATGGTGACCGACCGGCTCGACGGGGCGGTGGCCCGCGGCTACGGAATGGTGACCGAGTTCGGCAAGCTCGCCGACCCGATCGCCGACAAGGCACTGCTGGGCGCCGCCCTGATCGGTCTTTCGGCGCTCGGGGACCTCGCGTGGTGGGTGACGGTGCTGATCCTGGTCCGCGAGGTCGGCATCACGATCTTGCGGTTCGCGGTGCTGCGCCGCGGCGTGATCCCGGCCAGCCGTGGCGGCAAGTTGAAGACGCTTGTCCAGGCCGTGGCGATCGGGTTGTTCATCCTGCCGCTGGCCGGCGCGTGGCATCTGGTGGCGACGGTGGTGATGGCGGTCGCGATCGTGCTCACCGTGCTCACTGGGATCGATTACGTGATCCAGGCGGTCAGGGACACCCGTGGACGACCCGCTGGTCACTGACGACGCCCGCGGCCTGGTCGCCGACCTCACGGTACGACGGCAGACCATCGCCACGGCGGAATCGCTGACCGCGGGGCTGCTCGCGGCCACCCTGGCCGGTGTGGCCGGCGCCAGTTCGGTGCTGCGGGGCGGACTCGTCACCTACACCGAGGGCACCAAAATCGCCCTCGCGGGTGTCCCGCGCCAGGTGCTCGCGCAGGTCGGCCCGGTGGCGGCGCCCACCGCGCGGGCGCTGGCGGTGGGCGCTCAGCAACGCTGCGAGGCCACCTGGGGAGTCGGGTTGACGGGCGTGGCCGGCCCCGAACCACACGGCGGCCATCCGGTGGGGACAGTGTTCATCGGACTGGCCGGCCCCACCGACACCGAGGTATTCGAGCTGC
>JGI26341J46601_10000741_pt1 | contig 10314 bp, 7 predicted proteins | sample BogFormECP12_OM3_FD_46601 | JGI IMG/M metagenome (IMG submission 46601) | reverse complement strand
GCCCGTATTAACCCATTGTGTGTAGATAAATAGAGTGAACGGATAACCGAATTCTTTTATAATCGGCCAGGCGATGTAATATTGGGAATTCCATTCGTCGTCCATCGTAATGACTGCGCTCTTTGATGGAATCGCCATTTCACCGTTGTGCCAAGTCAGAAGATCCTGCATCGAGATGACAGATATTCCATTATCTTTGAGCGCCTTCATTTGAGCGCGAAAATCCTTCGGCGTAGTCACCAACTCGGCCGGCCTATCTTCGAAACGATGGTAAAGAAGCACGATGAACTTGGCGGTGCGATTGGTATCGCGCGGCGGCGGCGGCGTTGCCTGAGCTACCGGAGTTGGGCTTGCCGATGCGGTCGGGCTAGCGGCAGACTGAGGTAAATTACTTTCCCCCTTCTTGCATCCCGTTACGAAGAGCGGTAACACCGACAGAAACACAAATAAACGGCGGCGCATACGAATCTGCCGGACATATATCACCATTATGGTAACCTCAAATCCTCATTCCGTCGAAACGCTCGCCCACTGTTTTCTTTCACAGGAGGAGGTCCCCCCGGCGTTTCGCGTGGGAACGTGTCGCGAGGAGCGATTTTACCTCCTCGAGGGCCAAATCTGTACTTGGGAAGGCTCGCTAGCTGAGGTGAGCTCGCCGATCTGCCTGCGCCGGGCTGACGGAACCCTCCGGCGGCCGATTATCGGTCAGGTGCCCGCAATGGACGAGGATGCGGCCATGGCGGGGTTGAACGCTGCGGTCCGAGCCTGGGACCACGGCCGGCCCCTGGCCGACCATGAGTGTGGCAGCACGCATCGCGGCGGTGGAATCGTTCGCTGCCGAAATGTTGAAGGTGCGTCAGGAGGTGGTGAACCTGCTCATGTGGGAAATCGGTAAGAGCCTTGAAGACAGCAGCAAGGAATTTGACCGCACGTTGCAGTACATCCACAAGACCGTCGAGGCGCTGAAAGAGGTCGATCGTACGAACTCCCGCTTCAGCCTGGACGGCGGGGTGATCGCGCAAGTCCGGCGCGCGCCCCTTGGGGTCTGCCTTTCGATGGGGCCGTTCAACTACCCCTTGAACGAAATGTACACCACGCTGATCCCGGCGCTCATCATGGGCAACACGACGGTCGTGAAGCCGTCGAAATTCGGCGTGTTGCTGCACCAGCCCTTGTTGCGCGCTTTTGCGGCAAGCTTCCCACCCGGCGTGGTCAATTTCATTTACGGCAGCGGTGCCAAGATTACCCCGGCGCTCATGAAAAGCGGCAATGTGGACGTCCTGGCGCTCATCGGTTCCAGCCGGGCGGCCGATATCCTCAAAAGGGAGCATCCCCGGCCGCATCGACTTCGCAGCATCTTGAGCCTGGATGCTAAAAACCCTGCCCTGGTCATGGCGGACGCTGATCTCGACATAGCCGTGCGAGAAGTCGTCACCGGAGCGCTCAGTTTCAACGGTCAGCGTTGCACCGGTCTCAAGCTCACGTTCGTTCACACTTCGATCGTGGACGCCTTCCTCGAAAAGCTGAGCCATGCCGTCAATGCGCTCCCGATTGGCATGCCCTGGGATCAAGGCGTGAAGCTCACTCCGATGCCCGAATTCCATAAGGCAGCGGCCATGCAGGCTTTTGTAGACGACGCGGTCAAAAAGGGCGCGCGCGTCGTGAACGCGGGCGGGGGGACCGCGTGTGAGACGCTTTACTTTCCCGCCGTCGTGTATCCCGTGCTTCCCGGTATGGAACTCTACAGCAAAGAACAGTTGGACCGGTCGTGCCGGTTTGTGCTTATCGGGATGAGCAGGAATTCCTGAACTATGTGACTCAATCCAATTACGGCCAGCAGGTCAGCTTGTTCGGCCGTGACCCGGACAAGTTCGTCAAACTCATTGATCCCCTCGCAAACCAGGTCTGCCGGATAAACCTGAATGCTCAATGCCAGCGCGGGCCGGATACGCTGCCTTTCACGGGTCGGAAAGATTCCGCAGAAGCGACGCTTTCCATCAGCGATGCCTTGCGCTGCTTCTCCATTCGCTCGTTGGTCGCGGCCCAATCCAATCCGGAAAGCCGTGACATCATCCAAGAGATTGTGACGCGAAGGCATTCTAACTTTCTGAGGACCGATTTCATCTTGTAATCTATGAAAATTGGCATTGTCGGTTGCGGAATGGTGGGATCGACCTCGGGCTTCGCCCTGGTGATGAACGGCGTGGGTCGGGAGGTTATATTCGTGGATATCAATCGTGCCCGCGCCGAGGCAGAGGCAAACGACATTCTGCACGCGGTGCCGTTCGCTCATCCGCTTTTGGTTCGCGCTGGAGAGTACGCGGACCTGGTAGATTGCCGCGTGGTGATCATTGCCGCAGGAGTTGCGCAGCGGTCGGGTGAGACGCGGCTTCAACTACTCCAAAGGAACGCCGCGGTCTTGGAGCAGGTGATACCTTCTATTCTGGAGCATGCACGTGACGCGATCTTGGTGGTCATATCTAACCCCGTAGACATCATGACGCATCTCGCGGCGCATTTTGCCGCCTCCTCTGGAGTGCCATCCGCTCGCGTTATCGGCTCGGGCACGATGCTCGACACTGCACGCTTCCGTACGTTGCTCGGACGTCGTTTCGGGGTTGACCCGCAGCACGTTCATGCCTACGTCATCGGTGAACATGGCGATTCGGAAGTTTTAACCTGGTCGGTNGCCTCCATTGCGGGAACGCATCTGGAGGAGTTCGCAATCCGACATGGCGACGCCTTATTAACGGACNCTGAGAGACAGCGCATTGACGAGCAGGTCCGGCGCGCAGCTTATCAAATCATCGCCGGTAAAGGCGCAACTTACTACGGCATCGGGAGCGCCGTAGCACGTCTCACTGAAGTGCTGCTGTACGATCAGCGGGCAGTGTTAACGATTTGCAGCCGAATCCAGGGCTTGCCAGGCTGCGAAGGCGTGACTCTGGGCCTGCCGCATCTCGTGGGCGCTCAAGGCGCGTTAAGCACTATCCCGTTGCGATTGGACACCCATGAGCAGCAAGGTCTACAACGCAGCGCTTCCATTCTCCGCGATGCCATTGAGTCTCTGAAGCTCGGGTAATCGGATCCTCGTACGCGGCAAGCCCATGAGCAGCCGGTTGGCGATTGCTGGCGGGTGCATGAGACTCTCCTCAAGGTGCGCGGCCGGTGGAACTATCTCTCGCGCGCTGTTGATAATCAGGCTAAAACGGTCGAGACTAACTGTAGGACCTCTCTGTGAACCTGTCTGANAATGCATGGAGTATCCATCCCCCGGGCTCCAATAAGAGGCCAGGTAACTGGCTACGGGAGTGTTTGGCGCTATGTACAAGACCTCCTCTTTGACGCACAAATCTCGTCGGCACCCCTTAGAGTTAACTTCGCCAGTTTACGAATCTATCCGAAACGCTTTTAAATCATAGGGCCATCCTCCATGAAAATGATCGCCGCAGTAACGTCTTGCCCGACTGGCATCGCCCACACAGTCATGGCTGCCGAAGCTCTCAAAAAGGCGGCAGAGTTGCTTGGACACCAAATAAAAGTCGAAATGCAAGGCTCTGCGGGCACGAAGAACCCGCTATCCGAAGAGGACATCGCCGAAGCTGATGTCATTCTGCTCGCCACAGATATTCGAGTGGACACCAGGCGCTTTCTGGAAAAACCGATCTATGAGACGTACTCCAGCGAGGCCATCCTTAAACCCAAGGCAGTCATTGAAGCCGCGCTTGCGCTGCTCCCAGCCGAGACTCTCCCGGTGAGCACGCCACCTGCAACGACAGACGCAACGGCTACGATCNCGGCTGCACNCCCTNGCCCTGTCTCAGCCGGAAAGCGACTCGTCGGGATCACGTCATGCCCGACTGGCATCGCGCACACCTTCATGGCCGCCGAAGCGTTGCAGAAAGCGGCGAAAGCGCTCGGGCATTCGATCAAGGTTGAGACACAAGGATCGGTCGGCGCGAAAAACCAATTGACGCCCGAAGACATCGCCGCAGCCGATGCGGTGATCATTGCCGCCGATACCAAAGTTGATGTCTCTCGTTTTGCCGGCAAGCCGCTGTACATGACGAGCACCAAAGAGGCAATGAATGCCGGCCAGGAAGCCGTCAAAAAGGCGTTAGCGCAACCGGCAGGCGGAGGGCCCGCCCTTAGCCTCGCAGAGGCGGTGGAGAAGGCGAAGGCGGAGCGCTCGAAATCGCGTACAGGTCCATACAAGCATCTCATGACTGGCGTCTCCTACATGCTGCCCGTNGTAATCGCCGGCGGGTTGGCGATTGCGGTGGCATTCGCNTTAGGCGGCATTTACGCGGGCGATCAAAAAGGCACGATTGCCGCCGCGCTGAGCCAAATCGGCGGCGGGACGGCCTTTCACCTCTTCGTCGCGGTGCTGTCTGCCTTTATCGCTTACTCGATTGCCGACCGGCCCGGCATCGCGCCAGGGCTTGTGGGTGGGATGCTGGCGCAGAATATGGGCGCCGGATTCCTCGGCGGCATCCTATCCGGGTTCCTGGCTGGTTACTTTACGAAGTTTCTCGCCGACAAAATCAAGCTGCCCACGACCCTGCAAGGGCTGATGCCGGTACTGATCCTCCCGTTCATATCCACGATCACGGTCGGGTTGCTGATGATCTATGTCATTGCTCCGCCCGTGGGGGTGCTCAACCACGCGATGAATGACTGGCTAAACGGCATGCGCGGGGCCAACGCGCTCGTGCTCGGAGTGATCCTCGGTGCAATGATGGCCTTCGATATGGGCGGGCCGGTCAACAAGGCGGCTTACACTTTCGCCGTCGGGCTGCTTGCAAGCAAGGTTTACACGCCGATGGCTGCGGTAATCGCGGCTGGCATGACGCCGCCGCTCGGCCTGGCACTAGCCTCGTTCCTTTTCAAGAACANGTTCGACCGCGAGGAGCGTGAAGCGGGAGGTGCAGCGCTCGTGCTGGGTCTATCGTTCATCACGGAAGGCGCGATCCCGTTTGCGGCGAAAGATCCATTGCGCGTTATCCCATCGATTATGCTCGGCTCCGCGGTGGCAGGCGCGATTTCGATGGTCTGTGGAGTCCAATTCCTCGTTCCGCATGGCGGGATCTTTGCTGCGCTTATTCCGGGTGCTGTGACGAACCTNCTGGCTTATTTTGTCGCGCTCNTCGTTGGCACGCTNGTTACCACCGGCGCTCTTTTTATCCTGAAACGGCCAATCGCGCTTCCGAAACCAATTCCAGCCGTCAAGAAAGCCGTCGCGGCAGCCTGACCACACNAAGGCCCANTNAGCAACAGGAGCAANCCCATGATCCAGTTAAGCCCGCAGAACATTCAACTTCACAGCCGAGCAAAAAACAAAGAAGAAGCCATCCGCGCCGCCGGGCGAGTCCTGATTGATGCCGGCAACATCGCGCCTGGATACGTCGAGAGCATGCTTGGACGCGAGAAACAGGCGAACACCTATCTCGGCAATGGGATTGCCATCCCGCACGGCATGAAGGAAGACCGCGAGTTGATCCATCGGACCGGCGTCTCGGTCGTGCAGGTGCCTGACGGCGTCGAATGGAATCCCGGCCAGACCGTGCGGCTTGTGGTCGGCATCGCAGCCCGCTCGGATGAGCACCTGGGAATCCTCGCCGCGCTGACCGACGTGCTCGATGACCCCGCTAAAGCAGAGCGATTGGCGAAGACGAACGATCCCGCTGACGTCATCGCGGGGCTTACACGCGAGGGTGAAAGCAAATCACCAGTACCGGCCGAGCAACTCGCTGACGCGCAATACGTGGACGTGAAGGTTCTCTGTGACGCCGGGCTGCACGCGCGGCCTGCAACGTTTCTNGTTGATGTGGCTAAACGATTTGAATCCGAGATTCGNATCCAGCACGGAACAAAAATCGCCAACGGAAAGGCGCTTGCATCCTTGTTAAAGCTCGGCGTAGAGANTGGTGGCGCGATCCGTATCCTGGCTTCCGGGCATGATGCTCGAGCTGCACTGGATGCGTTGAAGGAAGCGGTTGAGAGCGGGCTCGGCGAAGAGGAAGAAGTGGAAGCTCCCGCTGCCAAAGCCATCGCGTGGACGCCGGAATCAAGCGTTCGTGCAATCAGCGGGGTGACAGCGTCGCCAGGCTTGGCGATTGGACCCCTCTTCCAGTTTCAAGCAATTCAAATCGTGGTCAAAGACACACCGCGCGATCCAGACAGCGAGAAAAGTGCGTTCAAGCAAGCGCTGGAGACCGCGCGCGAGCAACTCGGCGCCATCTACGACGCAGTTCAAGCACGNTCCGGCAAAAACGAAGCGGCGATCTTCCATGCGCACCAAGCGTTGCTCNGTGATAGTGACCTGTGCGGGGAAGTATCCTCGCTCATTGACGATGGCCACAGCGCCGCTTGGTCGTGGCAGCGCGCGATCGAAGCGCGGATTGCGGACCTCCGGCAGTTGCACAGCGAACGCCTGGCTGGACGCGCTGTCGACTTTCACGACGTGGGCCAACGCGTCCTTCGGCTCCTCGCAGGCACCCAGCAGGGTGATCTTCATTTACCTGAAGAGCCGGTGATTCTCGTTGCCGATGACCTCACGCCTTCGGACACTGCGCGGCTTGATCCGAGACGCATCCTCGGACTTTGCACCGCTCTGGGCGGGCCGACTTCGCACACTGCGATCATCGCGCGTTCACTCGGCATCCCTGCTGTCGTCGGCGCCGGGGCCGTCTTGCTGGAGCAAAAGGACGGAATCACTTGCATTCTTGAGGGCGCAGCGGGGCGCCTTTATCTGGAACCGGATGCTGCCGACCTCCAATCTGCGAGAAAATTCCAAGTCGAACTCGAGCACCAGCGCGACGAGGAATTCGAAACGCGTTACCAGCCGGCGATTCTTACTGATGGTCACCGCGTCGAGGTCGTTGCCAATATCGCCAAGGCGACCGAAGCCGCTGCCGCGGTCGAAGCGGGCGCCGAGGGGGTGGGCCTGATGCGCACGGAGTTCCTTTTCCTCGAACGCACTACACCACCCAGCGAGGAGGAGCAGTTTGAGGCTTACAGCACGATGACCCGGGCGCTCAATCGCCTGCCGCTCATAATCCGCACCCTCGACATAGGCGGCGACAAAGTGGTGCCATATCTCTCCTTGCCGAAAGAGGATAATCCGTTCCTTGGCGTTCGTGGCATCCGTCTTTGTTTGCGCAGACCCGAGTTGTTCCTACCCCAGCTCCGCGCCATTTATCGCGCCGCCTCAACCGGACCCATCAAGATCATGTTCCCGATGATCTCCACATTTGAAGAGTTACGCGAGGCGAAGGGAATCGCCGAGCAAGTGCGTAAGGAATTGGGGGCGCCGCCGGTAGAAATCGGTATCATGGTGGAGGTTCCCTCGATTGCGGTCATGGCTAGTGAATTCGCCCAGGAGGTGGATTTCTTTTCCGTCGGCACCAACGATCTTACGCAATACGCTCTCGCGATTGATCGGATGCACCCGGCCCTAGCCAAGCAGGCGGACAGCCTGCATCCTGCGGTGTTGCGGATGATTGATCTCACGGTGCGCGCCGCTGAGGGAGCTGGAAAGTGGGTCGGCGTGTGTGGGGGCGCCGCCGGCGATCCGCGCGGCGCAGTCATCCTCACCGGACTTGGCGTCCGGGAACTTAGCATGAGCCTGCCAAGCATCGCAGCCGTTAAAGCCCATCTACGCGGGATTTCATACGCGAACGCTAAAGCCTTTGCCAAACGAGCGCTTGCTTGCAAAACCGCAGGCGAAGTTCATGCGCTGCCGTTGCCCGCGTCAGCCACCGAGAAATTACGATGAAAGTCGAAGTTCCCAAATTTGACGTCGTCACTGTCACGCTGAATCCTGCGATCGACCGGACAGTAACGATTCGCAACTTCATGGCAGGTGCGGTCAACCGCGTCGAGCAAGAACGTTCAAACCCGGGCGGCAAAGGCGTCAACGTCGCATCCGCTCTGGCGGATTATGGTCATCGAGTCGCCGTGACCGGTTTCCTGGGGCGCGAAAACAGCGCGTCGTTTGAAGCTCTCTTCGCACGGAAAAAGATCGAAGATCGTTTCGTGCGAATCGCCGGCCGGACNCGCGTCGGCATTAAGATCACCGACCCCGCCCTTCATCAGACGACTGACATTAACTTCCCGGGCCCGCCGCCCGCGCCCGCCNACCTTGACGCACTTCGAATCCAGCTGGCCACGNTCGACAGCACATGGTTCGTCGTCACGGGCAGCCTCCCGCCTGGCGTGAATGCCGCAATTTATCGGGANATCGCCATGGCGCTGAAAGCCGGTGGCAGGAAGGTCGTCCTGGACACGAGCGGCGAAGCGCTCCGTTACGCGATTGAAGCTGCGCCGAATATCATCAAGCCTAACATCCATGAACTGGAAGCTCTCGTCGACAAACGGCTCCAGTCGGAAGCGGAAGTCATTGAGGCCGCCAAAAAGCTCATCGAGCAAGGAATCGAACTCGTTGTTGTTTCAATGGGCAAAGATGGTGCCTGCTTTGTTACGGGGACGGCCGTCGTCATTGCACGCCCGCCGGAAATCGAAGTCAAAAGCACCGTTGGAGCAGGGGACGCGATGGTCGCCGGCATTATCGCCGCTCATCTTCGTGAACTCCCGCTGGCGCAATGCGCTCGACTCGCCACGGCATTTTCTCTCGAAGCGCTTTCGCGCACCGAATCCGGTCTTACCTCATCCGCCGCGGTTGATTCATCAATGAACCAGGTTTCCATCGACGAACCGGTGGCGAGGACGCAGAGTTAAGGGACTTGGACAAATGACTAAAGCACCTTACTGAATTCCGCCGACTGCCGGCCATGCTGCGTGTCTAGTCTATGTACCCCAAAATTGAATCTCTAGGCGAGTGCAGGGTTCTTTCACCTCTGCGTCATATTGGTCCCGGCGCGGCAAAGTTCAAGATCGATTCCGAACGGATCCTTTGCGACGACCGATCCAAGGATAACGTCGAAGCCGGCACCGCTCTGCCATCACCTCTGACATTTGAGGTCGCTGGTCCACGGGAGCGAATCTATTTTGATCCAGGACAGACAATCGCGGCGGTGGTGAGCTGCGGTGGTTTGTGTCCGGGTCTGAACGACGTTATCCGGGGCGTCGTGATGGGGCTTTGGCACAGATACCACGTGACTGAAATCTTCGGAATCCGCTACGGCTACGAAGGATTGGTGCTGAAGCATGGCCATGTGCCTTTGCGGCTCCGACCTGAAACAGTCTCGAATATTCAAAGTTTTGGCGGCACGATTCTCGGTAGCTCGCGTGGCCCCCAGGACATCAACGAAATGGTAGACNGTTTGGAGGAACTTGGCGTGAACATTCTATTCGCCATTGGCGGCGATGGCACCCTGAAGGGCGCAGCCGCACTTGTCGCGGAGATCCAGCGCAGAGGTCTTAAAAAGAGCGTCATTGGAATACCGAAGACCATCGATAANGATATNATGTACCTCGACAAGAGTTTTGGTTTTGAAACGGCGTTCGCGGAAGCCGTAAAAGCTCTTTCGTGCGCCCACGTCGAGGCGATCTGTGTAAACAACGGGATCGGGTTGATCAAGCTAATGGGGCGCGAGTCCGGATTCATCGCTTGTTACGCTGCACTAGCCAGNCAGGACGTCAACTTCTGCCTCATTCCGGAAGTTCATTTCGAATTGAATGGATCACGTGGCCTTCTTGAAACGCTGCGCCACCGGATCGCACTCCGTAAACATGCCGTGATCGTTGTTGCCGAAGGCGCAGGCCAGGACTTGTTGCCGTCCGATTCAGCGGGTACAGACGCTTCCGGAAACCGCCGGTTAGGTGATATCGGCGTTTTTCTGCGAGATGAGATCAACCATTTCTTCCAGTCGAGAAATATATCAATCACTCTTAAGTATATTGACCCCAGTTACGCAATCAGAAGCGTGCCCGCATCCCCGCAAGACAACGTCTATTGTTCAATTCTTGCTCACAACGCGGTTCATGCCGGTATGGCCGGGAAGACAAATATGCTGGTTGGTCGTTGGCATGATACGTTCGTCCATATTCCGGTAATCCTGGTAATCGGCGGCAGGCGCAATATTGAGCCCGAAGGCGACATCTGGCGATCTGTGTTGGAAGCCACCGGGCAGCCAGTTCAAATGTTCTGAAATGTCTACCGAAGCCACACGTCTTCCCCCGAACACTCGGCGACAGTAACGATTTAGCCGGTATGAGATGCGGCCTCCCTAGCAAGTTATGAACCTGAAGAACCTAACGGAAGATACCCTCGCCATCATCATGGGCGGCGGCGCCGGCACCCGGCTGTTTCCCTTAACCAAAAATCGAGCTAAACCAGCGGTACCGCTGGCC
>JGI26341J46601_10000740_pt1 | contig 10317 bp, 9 predicted proteins | sample BogFormECP12_OM3_FD_46601 | JGI IMG/M metagenome (IMG submission 46601) | reverse complement strand
TGGCCAACTCGTTACGTCCGGGAATCGACCCCCGTCCTCCCTTGACCGGCTCACTAGAAGTTTGAGTGTCCGAAGATCCGGGTCAGCGGCTCGAACAGCCGCGTGACCTCCGCATCGACTCAGGAGTTGAGGAGATATGGCCCAAGCGCAAACCGAAGCAAAGCCGGTCGTGAACCGGACGCAGGCCCTGGTCTGGCTTCGCCAGATGATGCTGATCCGCCGGTTCGAGGAACGGGCCGAGATGCTTTACCAGAAGGGGAACAAGATCGGTGGCTTCTTCCACCAGTACAGCGGGCAGGAGCCCGTCGCGGTGGGGTCGATCGGCGTCCTGAGAGAAGATGACTACATTATAACGGCGTATCGAGATCACGGTCATGCACTGGCCCGGGGCATGAGCGCGCGGGCAGGGATGTCCGAGTTGCTGGGAAAGGTCACAGGCTGCTCCCGCGGCAAGGGGGGCTCGATGCACTTCTTCGACGTCGAGAAGGGCTTTCTGGGCGGCCACGCGATCGTGGGCAGCCATGTCCCCCTGGCGACCGGCGTTGCGTTCGCCCTCAAGTACCGCGGCGAGGACCGGGTGTGCGTCTGCTTTTTCGGTGAAGGGGCCATCAACCAGGGTTCGGTTCACGAGGCCCTGAACATGGCCGCGCTCTGGAAGCTGCCGGTGATTTACATCGTCGAGAACAACCTGTACGCGATGGGTACTTCACTGGAACGATCGACCGCCGTGCTCGATCTGCGGCTGCGGGGTGCGACGGCATACGGGATTCCCGGCATTACCATCAACGGCAACGACATCGAGCTCATGGCGAAGACGACTCGCGAGGCGGCCAACCGGGCACGCGGCGGCGAAGGACCGACTTTTATCGAAGCCCAGACCTACCGCTACAAGGGGCACTCGATCAGCGATCCTGGCAAGTACCGCTTGCGCGAGGAGCTGGACAACGCCATGAAGAACGACCCGATCATGGTCTACCAGAACGTTCTCAAGCAACGCGGCTGGATCGACGACGAGACCGTGGACAAGATGCGCGATGAGATCAAGACCGAGGTCGAAGAGGCCATCGCATTCGCCGAGCATAGTGAGCCGCCCTCGCTGGACCAACTCTACGAAGACATCACGGTGGCCCCCTTTATTCCCCAGGAGTGATGATGCCTCTGATTTCGTATCGCGAGGCCTTNAACCAGGCGATGACCGAGGAGATGGAACGCGATGACCGGGTCTTCATCATGGGCGAGGAAGTCGCACAGTACGATGGCGCNTACAAGGTCAGCCAGGGCATGCTCAAGAAGTTCGGCGCACGCCGGGTCNTCGACACGCCCATNTCGGAGGAGGGATTCACCGGAATCGGGATTGGCGCNGCGATGGCGGGGCTGCGGCCGGTCATCGAGTTCATGACCTTCAGCTTCAGCCTCGTCGCCATCGACCAGATTGTCAACAATGCCGCCAACATGCGGTACATGAGCGGCGGGCAGTTCGCCGTCCCGATCGTTTTTCGAGGCAGCTCGGGCATGGCCGGCTGCCTTGCGGCCACACACTCGCACCGGCTCGAGGCATGGTATGCCCACATCCCCGGTCTGACGGTGATGATGCCGGCCACGCCCGCCGACGCCAAGGGGATGCTCAAAAGCGCGATCCGCTCGGATGACCCGGTCATCTTCATGGAGCACGAGGTTCTCTATCCCGAGCGGGGCGAGGTTCCTGCTGGCGAACACCTGGTACCTATTGGCAAGGCAGACATCAAGCGTCCCGGCTCCGACGTGACCCTGATCACGTACTCGCGGTCGCTCAAGACGACCCTCGCCGCCGCCACGCAACTGGCCGATGANGGCATCTCCGCCGAGGTCATCGACCTGCGGACGATCCGCCCGCTCGATCTGGACACGCTGCTGCACTCGNTCATCAAGACACACCGTGCGGTGATCATCGAGGAAGACTGGCCCTATTGCGGAGTTGGCGCCGGGATCGCCGACCGCATCACCCAGCGCGTCTTCGATGAGCTCGACGCGCCGATTCGCCGGGTGGCCGCCAAGGACGCCCCGATCCCCTACAATCGGGCGCTCGAGGACTCGATGTTACCGTCGGTCCCGCGGATCGTCGCCGCCGTCCACGATGTGGCCTACCGCTAGAATAGAAACGGGGCCGCGCGGATACCGCGGGCCGCCGGGCCGATAAGTCGTCGTGCCACCTCATCCATTGATTGATGGAGAAAACACGTGCCGACTGAAGTGACGATGCCGAAGCTCAGCCCCACGATGGAATCTGGGGTGATCGCTCAATGGTTGGTCAAGGTCGGAGACACGATCAAGGAAGGCGACGTCCTGGCCGACATCGAGACCGACAAAGCCACCATGCAGATGAAGTCGTACGATGACGGCATCATCGTGCATATCGACCATCCCGCCGGCGACGAGGTCGCACTCGGTCAAAGGGTGATGGTCCTGGCAAAGAAGGGAGAAGACCCGAAGCAGGTTGCGGCCGGGCTGGGTCTGGGCGGGGGCCAGGCCGCTGCTCCCTCCAAGGCAGGCGGGGACGAGGTGAAACCCGCTGTTGCCGCGTCGGGTTCCACGGGGGCGACGACCTCGGGCAATGGGCAACAAGAACAAGAGGTCGCCGAGCCGCCCTTCGAGGCCCACGGAGACCGGCTCAAGGCGAGCCCGCTCGCCCGCAAAATGGCCGAGTCGTCTCAACTTGACCTGAATCGGATCCGGGGCACGGGCCCGGGGGGACGGATCATCCGCCGCGACATTGAAGCGTATCTGTCGGGCTCGCCCGTCCAGGCCCCCGCACCCGTACCCGCCGCGACCGCAGCGGAAACGGCCACGCCGCCGGCATCGACCCCGGCCCAGGCACCGGTGATAAGGCCCGCGACACCGCCTGCCCCGGCCGCCCCGACAGCACCTGTCGCTCGGCCCACCGCGGCCGCGGTGCCACTCGCCGCCCAGCGAATTCCCCACAGCCGGATGCGCAAGACCATCGCCCAGCGCATGCTCCAGGCCAAGCAGACGGCTCCCGAGATCCACGTCACCGTGGAGATCCGGGTCGACAAGCTGGTGGCGATCCGCGAGGACCTGAACCGGCAACTCGCCGCCGAGAATATCAAGCTCTCGCTGGGCGACTTCGTCACGAAGGCCGTGGCCATCGCCTTGCGCAGGCATCCGGGGCTGAACGCAAGCTANGAGCCGGACGCGATCGTTCGCCACGGCGAGATCAATATCGGCATNGCCGTCGCCCTGGATGAGGGCCTGATNGTCCCGGTGCTGCACAGGGCCGACACCCTGGGACTGGCGGAGATCNGCCGGCAGAGCGNGGCCCTGGCTGTCGCGGCCCGTTCCAAGCAGCTTACGACCGAGCAACTCACCGGCAGCACGTTCACGATCAGCAACCTCGGCATGTTCGGCATCCATCAGTTCGACGCGATCCTGAATCTGCCGGAAGTCGGCATCCTTGCCGTCGCCGCGGCCGAGAGGCGGCCCGTGGTCGAGGGCGACAAGCTGGTTCCCGGCACGGTCCTCGCCGTCACGCTCACCGCCGATCATCGAGCCGTCGACGGCGCGATGGCCGCGGATTTCGTGCGGACGATCAAGCGGCTGCTCGAGGAGCCGGCGATGATGCTGCTCTGAAGGCCCGTCGAGGACCGGAGCCAGGATGACAAATAGCAGATGAAAATGGCAAATGACAGAGGACAGAGGACAGATGATAGATGACCGGTAACAGAGGACAGATGATAGATGACCGGTGACAGAGGGCAGATGATAGATGACAGATGACAGAAGGACACCATGGCATACGACTATGACATCCTGGTAATCGGTGGCGGCCCGGCCGGATATGCGGGGGCGATTCGTGCCGCCCAGCTCAAGAAGCGGGTCCTCTGCGTCGAACGCGATAAACTGGGCGGAATTTGTCTGAACTGGGGCTGCATCCCGACGAAGGCACTCCTTTCCAATGCCCACCTGGTCGAGCTGATCAAAACTCACGGCAAGCGGTTTGGCTACAACGGACAGGGTGACTGGGATTTTGGCCAGATGATTGGCCGCAGCCGGAACATCGCCGGGCAGCTCAACAAGGGCATCGAGGGACTGTTTCGCAAGTACAAGGTCGCGTCCAAGTTTGGTGTCGCGAAGGTGATGGCCCCCCACGAAGTCCAGGTTGGCGATGAAAAAGTCACTGCCGAGTCCATCGTCATCGCCACAGGTGTCCGGCCCCGCCCGCTTCCCGGGGCCGATTTCGACGGCAAGGTCATCATCTCGTACAAGGAAGCCATGTCGCTGGCCAAGCAGCCGAAATCGATGCTGATCATCGGCGCAGGTCCGATCGGCATGGAGTTCGGCTACTTCTACAACGCCATCGGCACCAAGGTGACCGTCGTCGAAATGCTCGACCGGATCGTTCCCGGTGAAGATGAAGAGATCTCCGCGGCGCTCAAGAAGATTCTGTCCGAGAAAGGCCTGAACATCCTTACCAACTCGAAGACAACCAAGGTCGAGAAAAACGCCAAGGGGGTCATGGCCGAGATCGAGGCGCCCTCCGGCAAGACAACCATCGAGGCCGACATCATGCTCGTGGCGATCGGCGTGCTCGGCAATGTCGAAGGTCTGTTCGCCGACACGGTAAAGGTGGAGATCGTCAAGAATCACATCCAGGTCGATCCCAAGAACGGCTATGTGACGAGCGTCCCCGGCATCTATGCTGTGGGCGACGTGATCGGCCCGCCGTGGCTGGCCCACGTGGCCCATTTTGAGGCGGTCTGCTGCATCGAGAAGCTCTGCGGAGTCTCCGATCGAACCGTCGACTATCGACGATCCCCGGCTGCACCTACACCGAGCCGGGCGTGGCCAGCGTGGGCATGACGGAGAAGGCGGCCCGAGCGGCCGGCCACGAGGTCCGGATCGGCAAGTTCCCGTTCCAGTTCAGCGGCCGGGCCCTGGCCGCCGGCGAGACCGAGGGCTTCGTCAAGCTCGTCTTCGACGCCAAGTACGGCGAGCTCCTGGGCGCCCACCTGATCGGCGCCATGGCCACCGAGATGATCAGCGAGCTCGTAATGGCCAAGAAGCTCGAGGCGACCGAGGAAGAAATCCACCACATCATGCACCCGCACCCGACGTTCTCTGAATCGATCATGGAAGCGGCCGGGCAGGGGCTGGGGGAGTCGGTGAATATCTAATCGTGGCAGGCCGAGCGGGACGGTGCACCGTCGCAAGTTTGACGCACCCTACCGATGGTGGCGATAGCTCGAGGATTCAATCAGACTCGTCGTCGTCCGCTACGCGTTCGGCCGCGGATGCCTCGTCCTCTTCCTCCGCGCCGGCGGACGAGCCGACGGGCACCGCGTAGGCGCCATCGATCCACCGTCCCAGGTCGATCAATCGGCAGCGATCCGAGCAGAAGGGAAATGACGGCAGGTCGTCCAGCTTGGCGATGCTGAACGTCTTGGAGCAGAGCGGGCAGCGACCCCGGATCATCAGACAGCCCCGTTCGAAGAGCTCGAAGAAGTCGAGGAGGAAGTGGAACTCGACTTGCTGGAATCGGTCTTGGGTGCATCGCTCTGGGACGAGCCGGACGACGACTTCTCGGCTTTGGCGGCATTCTTGTACGAGTCGCTGCGATAGTCGGTCTTGTAGAACCCCGAGCCCTTGAAGAGGATGGCCGCGCCGGGTCCGATCTTGCGGCGAAGCTTGGGAGCTTGCACTTGGGGCAATCGGTCTGGGGCTGAGACACGATCGACTCGAAGGCCTCGAATTCATTCCCGCAGGTGTCGCACACATAATCGTAAGTTGGCATCAGTCACTCCCTACAAACAAGCAGGTCTGTCTTTATCTTGGCCTCCAGATCCGTTGCTCGGACCAAGGGCGCTCGCTTCATCCGCCGATGCGTTCCAGGGGGCCGGAGCGTCAGGGTTTGACCGAGACGGCCACCTTGCTGGGGCGGAGCACGCGGTCATGGATCTTGTATCCCTTGCCCAGCTCAGCGACCACCGTCCCCTCGGGATGCTCGGCACTTGGTTGTTGCATGATCGCTTCGTGGAAGTTAGGGTCGAACGGTTGTTCCAGTGCGGCGATCGGCTCGACCCCATACTTGGCCAGGATGCCGAGCAATTGTTTCTGTACCATGTCCAGCCCGGACGTGATTCCCTGGTTAGCCGATGCGCGCAGGGCTTCGATGGCGCGCTCGAGGTTGTCGATGGCGCCCAGCACGTCCTGCGCCAAGCTACCGATTGCGTAGGTTCGAACCTCATCGGCCTGCTGCCTGGCGCGCTTCTGGTAATTGGCGAAATCCGCCTGGATACGCAGGACCTGGTCCTTCAGCTCGTCGCGTTCCCTCTGTAAGAGGTCGATCTCCTCGCTGGGCAAAAGAGAGGCTCCGTTGGCTTGGCCGGCGCTCGGACCCGGTTCCGCAGCCGCGTCCAGGGGCTGATCCGAGGCGGATTGCGAACTTGGCACCATCTGGTCGGGATGATCGGACTGAGGGTTGAGCTTGGTCATGATTCACCTCTTGGGGCGGACAGCGGTTCTGGCCGTCAGCGGGGGAAGCGGTCGGGATGCTGCGGATCAGGTGTCTTGGCTGATCTCCGGGGTCTCGGTTTCCTCAGTGAAATAGTCTCGCAGTTTCTCGAAGAAGCTTTTTCGCCTGGGACTGACCTGCTCATGCTCGATCTCGGCAAACTCCCGGAGCAATTCCTCCTGTCGGGGCGTCAGGTGACGCGGGGTCTCGACCACGACCTCGACCAGCTCGTCTCCCCGTCCGCGGCCACTGATATCGGGCATACCGCGCCCCTTGATCCGGATCATCTCGCCGCTCTGTGTGCCGCGAGGAACCATGACGCTGCCGGGACCATCGAGCGTGGGGACCTGGATCTCGGCGCCCAGCGTAGCCTGGGCAAAGCTGATCGGCACCTGGCAGAAGAGATCGTTACGCCGCCGCTCGAAGAACGGATGCCGCTTGACCACCACCTGAATGCGCAGGTTGCCTCGCGGCGCTCCGATGTCTCCCAGTTCGCCTTGGTTGCGAAGCTGCAGCCACATGCCGCTTTCCACGCCGGGTGGAACATCGACCTGGAGCTTGCTCACCGAGGGAGTGCGGCCGGCGCCTCGGCAGTTGGGACAAGGATCGGTAACTCTTACCCCATCACCGCCGCAGGCCGGGCAGGTGGTCGCTACCTGGAAGAAGCCGCGTGCCTGAACGATCTGGCCCCGGCCGCCACAGTAGTTACAAGTCGTGGGGCTCGTCCCCTTGCGCGAGCCCGAGCCGCGGCAGTCGCTGCAAAACTCCTGGCGGCTCACTTCAATACTGCGGGACGTACCCCGCGCCGCCTCCACGAGCTCGATCTCGAGCTTCATCAGCAAGTCCGGCCCGGGGCGTGGCCCGCGCCTGCGCTCGCCGAAGAGGTCGCCGAACAGTCCGCCGCCGAAGATGTCGCTGAACGCCGACATGATGTCGTCGGTCGAGCGGAAGTCGTGGACGGCCGCACCCTCCAGCCCGGCGTGGCCGTAGCGGTCGTACCGCTGCCGCTTTTCGGGATCGGACAGAACCTCGTAGGCCTCGGCCGCTTCCTTGAACTTTTTCTCGGAGTCCTTGTCGCCCGGATTTCGGTCCGGGTGAAACTTGAGCGCCATCTGCCTGTAGGCTCGTTTTACGTCGTCGGGCTCCGAGTCGCGGGCGACCCCGAGTACCTCATAGAAATCGCGCTTGGTCGTGGCCATCGGCATGGCGTCTCAGCAGTCCTCATGGACGTTCCGGCATTGACGAAGGCCGTCCATCGACCTTCCCCAACTCCATTGATATTCCCAGAATAACATACGACGCCAATTCCTGACAGGCGATCCGGCGCGGGAAGATCCGGGAAAGGGTTGNTCATCCAGTTGGGATAGCAATCGTCATGCCGGATCCTCGCGGTGCGAACGTCGAACGGGCCTTGCTGCTCTCTCCGCCGTGCCTGATAGAGGCGGCCGGAGCGGGCAAGGCCGGAGAACCTTGCCCGCTCCGCGGGGTCAGACCCCCGCGCCGAACAGAAATAAAGATTACAACCCGGAGCAGGGCATTAGCGGACGGAACCCTCGATTCCCGGTCCGCCTTCCTTCTCGTCGTCCTTGATGTTGGTGATCATGGCCTCGGTCGTCAGCATGAGCGCGGCGATCGAGGCGGCATTCTGAAGCGCGGTTCGGGTGACCTTGGTCGGGTCGATGATTCCGGCCTCGAACATGTCCACGAAGTTGCCGGTATTCGCGTCGAAGCCCACAGCGCCTGACTTCGACTTGACCTCCTCGGCAATCACTCCGCCGTCATGGCCGGAGTTGGACGCGATGTAACGGGTCGGCTCCTCGAGGGCCCTCAGAATGATGGCCGCGCCCAGCTTCTCGTCGCCTTGCAGCTCGGACTGCAGCTTCTCAACGGCCGGAATCACGCGAATCAGGGCCACGCCGCCACCGGGGACGATCCCCTCTTCGGCGGCCGCCCGGGTCGCATGCAAGGCGTCCTCGATGCGGGCCTTGGTCTGCTTCATATCGGCCTCGGTCGGCGCACCAACGCGAATCAAAGCCACGCCGCCGGAGAGCTTGGCGAGCCGCTCCTGGAATTTCTCCTTGTCGTACTCGCTGTCGGTCTCCTCGATCTGGCGGCGAAGCTGATCGATCCGGCGCTGGATGTCGGCCTTCTTGCCGGCCCCCTGGATGATGGTGGTCGTGTCCTTGTCGACCTTGATCTTCTTGGCCTGGCCGAGCTGGCTAAGCTGAAGGTTTTCGAGCTTCAAGCCCAGGTCCTCGCTGATCACGGTACCGCCGGTCAGGACCGCCATGTCGCCGAGCATGGCCTTGCGGCGATCGCCAAAGCCCGGGGCCTTGACCGCGGCGATGTTGAGTACGCCCCGCAGCTTGTTGACGACCAGGGTGGCCAGGGCCTCGCCCTCGACGTCCTCGGCGACGACCAGCAGCGGCTTGCCCGACTGGGCGACCTTCTCGAGCAGGGGGATCAGCTCGCGCAGGCTGCTGATCTTCTTCTCGTGAAGCAGGATCAGTGCATCCTCGAAGAGGACCTCCATGGTGGTCGGCGAGGTCACGAAATAGGGGCTCAGGTAACCCTTGTCGAACTGCATGCCCTCGACGAATTCGAGCACGGTGCTGGCGGTCTTGCCTTCTTCCACCGTGATCACGCCATCCCGGCCAACCTTCTCGACGGCGTCAGCCAGCATCGCGCCGATCGTCGGGTCGTTGTTCGCCGAGATCGACCCGACCTGGGCGATCTCCTCCTTCTTGGACACGGGCCGCGAGAGCTTGTCATGAAGCTCGTTCACGGCCACCTCGACGGCCTTCTCGATCCCACGACGGACGGCCGTGGGGTTGGCGCCCGAAGTCACATTGCGCAGGCCTTCGCGGTAGATGGCGCGGGCCAGGATGGTCGCGGTCGTCGTGCCGTCACCGGCCACGTCGGACGTCTTGGAGGCGACCACGTTGACCAGCTTGGCGCCCATGTTCTCGAACGGGTCGCTCAGCTCGATTTCCTTCGAGACCGTGACTCCGTCCTTGGTGACCAGCGGGCCGCCGAACGACTTGCTCAGAATGACGTTCCGCCCGGTCGGGCCGAGCGTCGAACCCACTGCCTTGGCCAGGATGTCGACGCCGCCGAGCATCTTGCGGCGACCGGCGTCGGAAAAGATCAGTTGCTTTGCCACGGACGTTTGCTCCTCGAACAGGTTGGGGTTAGAGACCGACTGCGGTGCCGTCTTACTTGACGATCTTGGCCAGGATGTCGGATTCGCGAAGGATCTTGATTTCCTCGCCGTCCACCTTGATCTCAGTGCCCGAGTACTTGCCGAAGAGGACCTCGTCCCCCTCGATCACGCCGATCGCGGCACGCTCGCCGGAATCGAGGAGCTTGCCGGGGCCTACCGCCAGCACCTTGCCGCGCTGGGGTTTCTCCTTGGCCGTATCGGGAAGGACGATACCGCCGGCCGTCTTCTCTTCCGCCTCGATCTGCTGAATCACCACCCGGTCTTCCAGGGGACGAATTGCCAGCTTTGCCATTGCCTGATCTCCTTTATGCATGAATTCCCAGAAACCGAATCTCTATCGCCTGTGGTCTGTCAAGATCGCGGGGGCCGAGCTCACATCATTCCCATGTCGCCCATGCCACCCATTCCGCCCATGCCACCCATACCTCCGCCCATTCCGCCCATGCCACCCATGCCTCCGCCAGCATGAGGATCATGGCCAGCGGCCTCTTTCTTCTTCGGGGGCTCGGCGATGAGGGCCTCGGTGGTCAGGAGCAGGCCCGCGACCGACGCGGCGTTCTGAAGGGCCAGGCGTGTGACTTTGACAGGG